>Ga0316204_10009586_pt1 | contig 12862 bp, 10 predicted proteins | sample 6monrhotite_MG_2_FD_205661 | JGI IMG/M metagenome (GOLD analysis project Ga0316204, IMG submission 205661) | Microbial mat bacterial communities from mineral coupon in-situ incubated in ocean water Damariscotta River, Maine, United States -... | ecosystem: Environmental > Aquatic > Marine >...
TGCTGGGTGATGAGCACGAGTTTTCCTCTAACAGTGATAGCGAAACTATTCTCCATGTGTTTGAAGAGCATGGCTTGGAAGCACCCTGTTTGCTGGATGGTATGTTTGCTTTTGCCATTTCCGATGGCAATCGCCTGGTTTTGGCTCGTGATCGCATTGGTATCAAACCTTTGTATTATGGCCAGAGAGCTAATGAAGACGGTTCCGAGTCTTTGTACTTTGCCTCAGAGCTTAAGGCATTGGCGCCGTTAATTGAAAATATTAGTGAATTTCCTCCTGGTACCCTCTATGATTCCAATAGTGGTTTTCATACCTACTACGAAGTACCGAAGATGGTGCCTGAAGAACTGGATATAAACATTCATATTCGCCAGGTACGAGAGACGATTGAGGCCGCAGTTAAGAAACGCCTATTAAGTGATGTGCCATTAGGTGCTTTTCTGTCGGGTGGATTGGATAGCAGTATTATTGCTGCTGTGGCAAAAAAATATATGCCTGAGCTTCACACCTTTTCAGTGGGCGTAGAAGGCTCACGTGATATCGAAGCAGCTCGACGAGTTTCCCGTCACATCGGTTCAATACATCATGAGTATATTTATAGCGCTGAAGAGGTTATCAAAGCACTTCCCGAGATCATTTATTACCTGGAATCCTTCGACCAGGACCTGGTGCGTAGTGCGATTCCCACTTGGTTTTGTGCAAGAATGGCGGCGGACCATGTAAAGGTTATTCTTACCGGGGAAGGCGCCGACGAATTGTTTGCCGGTTATACTTATCATAAGTCCATCACTGATTATGATGCGTTACACAAAGAACTGCATCGTTCTATATCACGACTTCACAATATCAATTTGCAACGAGTGGATCGCATGACCATGCGTCATGGCATTGAGGCACGTGTACCGTTTTTGGACACAGATACGATTGCCATGGCCCAGAGTGTACCGCCACAACTTAAATTACTAAATACCGCTGATGGCCGGCGTATTGAAAAATGGATCTTGCGTAAGGCGTTTGAAGATTGGCTGCCAACCGATATTGTCTGGCGTGACAAGGAACAATTCGATGAGGGCAGCGGTATGGTCGATATGTTACCGGTGCTATTGAAAAAATTAACAGCAGGTATTGATACCGTCGCGTACCAATCACGCTTTCAAGTAGATCGCCTGCGTTCAACCGAAGAATGTTTCTACCACAGCGTGTTAATGGAGCAATTTGAAGAACCTCAAGCGATCCTTGCCAATGTGGGTCGTTGGCAACTCGATTAATATATAGCCATCACACATAGAATTTAGGTTATAAGAGCAATGCATTAGGGCAGAACGCCCGTAAGTAGGATAATGCAGGAGCAGTTATCGAGGAGCAATTGCCGTAGAACGGGAAAAGACGGGATGCGAAGCAGGGAGGTTATTTCGTCGCCCATTTCTAAGTGCCATTTGCGCTTGATCCCGAATTCTATGGAGAAAATATGTGAAGCCCCAATTCAGAAGAGATGGTTTCGAGTGCTTTAATTCCCGCTATGCTGTTTCCATGCTGATCCAGGCGTGGTGAATAAACAGCGATGCCCATTTGCCCAGGGACCACAGCCAAAATTCCACCGCTGACGCCACTTTTGGCTGGCAGGCCAATACGGTAGCTCCATTCACCAGAGAAATCGTACATGCCACAAGTGTACATTACAGTGAGTAGGTCACCGACATAGTCCTCCTTTATGGCCCGTTGTTGAGTTATTGGATTGATACCACCATTCGCCAGGGTGGCTGACATGGTTGAAAGATCGTTACAGTTGAGCACCCCGCTGCATTGCTGCAAATATAAGTTAAGTGTGTCGTTGACATCGTTTTCTAATATACCAACGTGTCGTAATAGATATGCTATGGCTTTGTTACGATCGCCTGAATTGGTTTCAGCCAGGTAGCTGCGCATCTCGATATAGACCTCATGTCCAATATAATGCTGGTACATGTGTAAAACTCTATCTAGGCGTTGTGCTGGCGTATCACCTTTAATTAAGGCTGTGGTGGCAATGCCGCCGGTGTTGACCATCGGGTTGTGTGGGCGTTTGGAACGTTGCTCCAGTCGAATTATCGCATCATAGGGGCTCCCTGTAGGTTCCACGTCGACATTTTGTAATACAATATCGCGTCCGTGATCTTCCAGTGCCAAACCGTAAGCAAACACTTTTGACATAGATTGAATTAAAAACGGTGCTGCTTGATCTCCCACCCCAAAACGTCGTCCATCTACGGTGGTGATACTAATCGCAAAAGCATTCTCATTAACGGGAAACACATCGGGTATAATATTGTAGCAATGGCCATCGGTGCCACCTTTGAATTGCTCATGTGTTTGCTTTAATATTTGCTCTATGTCATCGTCACTGATTAATCGAGCATTTTTTTTCATGGTCGTTGTTTTTGATTCTGTTGCAATGTGTCCATTAGATCGAAACATGTGTAGATTCAATTTTTTTGAAAGTAATTCGCTAGCTTTTAAACCACGCACACTTTTTTGATGTACCTTATCAAGTGGCGGAGAATATATGGCAAATCCAAATTGGCCTGGTACAACGACTAAAATGGCACCACACAAACCGCTTTTCGCTGGTAATCCAACTCTGTAGGCCCATTGCCCTGAAAAATCATACATACCGCAGGTCTGCATGATCGAAAGGATTGCCTTTACCTGTTCTGTTGACAAAACCTTTTGCTTACTTTTCGGGTGCATTCCTCCGTTCGCCAATACAGCTGCGATCATGGCCAAGTCCTGACAATTAAGGGTGAGACAACAAATCTGCTGATATAACTCGAGCAATTCTTCAACCGGTCTCACTATTTTTCCTCGACTTAATAACAAGTAGGCTATGGCGCGATTTTGATGGTCGTATTGGTGTCGAGATGTTAGCGCCTTTTTATCCATTTTTGGCGACTTGTTTGTGATGCTTTGTATTAAATCGCAAATACGTTTGAATCGTTCTTCAATATTGATGCCGCTAATGAGGTCAAGAGCGGCAATTGCACCTGCATTCATAAATGGATTTAGGTTGACGTGTTCTTGATCTTCAGAATAGAGAATAGAGTCGAATCGTTCGCCAGTGGGTTCAATACCAATTTTGTGTAATATCGTTTCAGTATGATGGTCTTCCAATGCTAGCGCGAGAATTAAAAGTTTTGCGATGGATTGAATGGTAAAGCTTATGTGGCTATCACCCGACACCAAGATGCTACCATCAAGGGTGACGGCACTTAGACCAAACCAATTAGGGTTTGCCTGGGACAGTTCCGGTAAGTGAGTAGCAACGGCCCCGTCTCCTTCGTGTTGTAGTGAATGGTGTAACTCATCTAAACAAGACTGTAATAGGGTATGTTGGTCGGCCTGTTCATCTATTTGCGTAGATAAGCCTGAAGAGGAGGATTTGTTGGTTTCGTCACTCATAACATTCTCTCATTGCATCTCTATTTCCGGTATGCGAATTAGTCGATCAAGCGACTGTAATCTTGTGCCCGCTGATCTCTTATTATATGTTAATCATAGTATTTAGTAATTTTAATTTTTTGTGGAAGGGTAGGGAATCTTTGGCGCAATGTAATAATGAATGTTTGTTTTCAATACAGTACGTAGCAGTTATTACATCAATAGTTTTCCTTACCGTAACTCCTTATTTTACGTAATAATCGAAAATTGTCTGCGCTTTAAATCGCTATTGAGGTGTCGATTAAATTCACCACTGGGAGAGATGTTAGCAACTCTTTTGCTATCTTGTAATCTTTTTCACCTCTAAAGTCTTGCAATGCTTCAGATTGATAAAGGGGTCAATATTAGTAATATATACAATGACACATTGTCCTATTATTTGTTAGAGAATATTATATTTATCATATCGATGATAGACTCCTCAGCTCTTTTAATCAATCGACAAAATAACAACGATGGATGATGTTCTCCCTTCAATTGTATGGGGAGTATTAACAGCCAAGCATGCAGAGTGCTCTTATTGCGGTGATCGGTTTATCCCATCGGGCGACCTACGCTTTATTTTTCACTGTGTATGTATTTTTCAGTGCATCATACTATCGCCGATAGCGGTCATTGCTAATTGAATGCTTCTTTAGTATGTGATTTGTCTATGGGTGTTTGTAATATTTGATCTACCCTCAATATTGAGCAATATTATTTATGGATATTTAGAATATTTTAGATATTTCCTCTGACTATCTATTTTAGTCAATTGGTTGTATTTTGTTCGTTCGCTCAATTAACTTGAAGAATTATTTTTAATCCGTCGTTAGTTATTGATATTATAACTCGCATTCTAGATGCTCTGAATCGCTGAGCTACTGATGGATGTTTGTAATATTTGGTCTACACTCAATATTGGGTAATATTTTTATGGATGTCTAGGATGCTAAGTTTTTAGGAGTTGATGTAGATGATACAACATACTCTAATGATTATTATACTTGGAGCTACAACAGCCCAAAACTTAAATACCAAATTTCACTTGATACCAAAACAAAGAATTTAGCTGTTTCTGCTGATCCAGAATACCCTTTTGGCTTTGAGTCATTAGTTGAGGTAGTTGTAAACTTTGATCAAATTAGCATAGAAACAGAAGAACAATTCTATGGTAAGCAAAATATTTTAGTAGCAAGACGACATCATCCATGTGAGAATAATTTTAAAGTATTAATGGTTATGAAGTGGCCTAGCGGTGAACTCTCTATTTGGAATCAAACCTATGAAGCCGCACAAGCAGGTCTAAATGAATATCACAATAAAAACTAGTGATAAAGTATAGGGGGTCAAATCTTTACATTTACTATTTTATGCTCTATCCTTATTTTTATGACGCGTCCTTTACGAATAGAATATGACAATGCTTTTTATCACGTGATGAATCGTGCCAGGGGAAAACAGCTTGTCTTTCATTCAAAAGCGTATTATCAAGCTTTTCTCCAGTGCATAGAACAAGCCTGCCAACGTTTTGGGACAGAAATACACGCCTATTGGCTCATGGGGAATCATTATCATTTGTTGGTTAAAACGCCCAAAGGCAATTTAAGTCGAGCGATGCGCCATATTAATGGTGTATATACCCAAAAATATAATCAACTCAAAAAAACCGAGGGTGCTTTGTTTCGAGGCAGGTACAAGGCCATCCTGATAGAAGCCTCCAGCGCGGAAGAGGCCAGAGAAATTATCCACGCTGGATAGCGATGAAACTGAGTCAGGATTTATCGGGCCAGAATCTTTCAACGATAGCTAAGTTTTTTGGTGTAGGTAATTATTGTGCGGTATCGAGAACGATTGGTTGATTGAATGAGATGTTGGCACTTGGCGGTGAAGTTCCTGAGCACTTTAATAGTATAAGTAAAGATTTGACCCTCTAATTATGACCTTTGAATATATTCAGGGGAAGAACGTATCTGGTGCGTCCATCAATATGGGGGTTAGTCATGCTTGAGCCGTTTGCTTGGAAACTTGCTTATTCGGTTCTGAGGGAGGCCGCGAGGCCTCTGACTTACCCGGTGGGGATAAAATCGTTAAAGTGTTTACATATAAACCAAGTCTTCATATTTACAATATCAAGCTAAAAACTGTACTTTCGCATATATTTCGCAAGCTAATTCGTTGTGTAAGTTTTTCATAATTATTCCTCAGTCAAATCACACTCATTATACTACCTTATAGAGTAACTGGTAAAAAATCATGTCAAAGAAAAAAAATTTAAACCGTCCTGCTACATTACCGACAACCCATAAGCCTGGTACTCCTTTTCATGATTACTTTGAATATCTCGATCTCAATAATTTTAGTGATATTAGCGAAGCTTTAAATGCTTTGATTAAAGACTTAAAGTCAGATTATTTCTTGCAGTGGGAAGCTGTAATTTCTGAAGAAAATGATTTTCCTTTAACGAAAAAACAAAAATCTGCATTAGAAAACTTAATCAGTTTTGACACTGAGTGGGAAGAAGAGGGTATTCTATATATTAATGAGATACCGCGCCCAAGTGAACTTTGGTATGAAATTGCTAGAAAAATAGCCTCCCACTTGGTTGAAGAGAAAGCTTTTGATACAACTGAAGGTGGAAATGAAGCCATATTTGAAGGCTGGCCTGAATTACTTGAAGTTTTGAAGACTCATGCTACATATTTATCTCTACCTGAGAATATAGAGTCTGTCTATGATATTTTTCCACCTAAAGTATTTCATCAATTAAATTTACAGCTGTGTTTGGATACCCTAAGTGGCCTTGGCCAAGATGATGAGCTAACGTTAGAAGATGAAGAACAGCAAATCCGAATAGAATGGCTGATTAATGCCTTAAAAGAGCATACCGATATGGTGAGCTATTTTAAGCTAACTTTAGAAACCCTGTTAAGTAAAGTAAAAATGCCGACAAAAGATGAAAAAATATTTATCGACACGATGGTAAAGACACTAAATTTACCATCGGAGAAGGCATTTTTATTAGATTATTTACTTCTCATGAAGGAGAAGAAGTGAGGTAACGTTAAGGGGGGGCGGGTGTTGAAATGCTAGTTGATCAAATAGATTTAGAGTGCAATTAACGGTAATTTCCTATCCCGATGCCCGAGCGGTCAATTAGCATTTCAATACCTGACCCCTTACTCTTGAAGCAACTGATATCACTTAAGCGTTCTCGCTAGGTATTCACTTATAAATCCACCGCCTCTTTTTGTCTAGGCGTTAATGATTGCCGATCAACCACCAATGTCGCAATACTTTTGGTAAACAGCGTTCCCCAGCGTTGAATGACGTCTCGATCCGTCCATTGTTTAGCTTGACCCAAATCGACATGGAGGACCAGGTGATAATGATTTGGCATGGCGGCGGAGGCGAAAATATTGATGCTAAAGATCTCCCCTAGGGTTTTTATTCGGTCCACCAACCATTGTTTCCGATGATCGAAATTCTTCCCAGTGATAGGATCTTCCCCACAAAGAAAATTTCTTCGTACGCACGGACTGACAACATGATAATATGGGGTGAATTCTAAATGGATAGAACGCTGTCTTGCGGTGGCCATGGGTGAGTTCTCTGCTTTTTTTATGGATATTTTTGTTATTCGTTTAATAATGGATTAGCAGGTGTTTAGATATTGTTCAAATTTTGATGGGTGTCTTAATTATCGTTGATTATCGCTTGTAGCAATGAGCCCATAGCAACATCATCGTCGTTGGTTCGGTGCGTAATCGGTTGAATAAAAAAACATCAAAGATAAAACATTATGCGAATCGTTAGAAGCGACTTTTTTTGGAGTATAATATAATTGTATTATTGACAGTTAGGTGTATTCAATTTATTACCTCAATAACAGACGAGATTACCAGTGAACAAACACGAAGTCGATTTCAACTATCTTTCCCAAGAAGATTTGCTCAATGCGGGTTGTTTTGATATACAACTTATTATGGGTGTGGTGGAAAAAACATTGCTCGATTTTGAGCGGGGCACCATCATGTTTCCTGATAAGATCGTGCAGATTTTTAATCAAGGAACGCAAGAACGAATTAATTGCCTGCCTGCTACTATGTTGGACGAGAACGTTTGCGGCGTAAAATGGGTGTCGGTTTTTCCTGAAAATCCACGCAAATATGATTTGCAAAATCTCTCGGCAATTTTTGTACTTTCAGAGATCAAACATGGTTTTCCGATTGCTGTAATGGACGGCACGCTCGCCTCCAATATGCGTGTTGGCGCAGTAGGTGCTGTTGCTGCCAAATATCTCGCCAAAAAGAACTCAGAGAGTATTGGCTTTATCGGTGCAGGTGAACAGGCAAAAATGCATTTAATTGCAATGAAGGTCGCAAGGCCCAGCTTAAAAATTTGCCGGGTCTCAGCACTTTCGTCAGCAGAAGAGCAAGAGTTTATTGACCAACTTTCCCCTATCTTGTCAGATATGGAGTTTATTCCAGCTAACGGCAAAGCCAAAGCTGCGATGAAAGATGCAGATATTTTGGTAACTGCAACAAGTGCTCAAGCACCTTTATTAAAGGCTGAATGGATTAAGCCCGGTGCTTTTTATAGCCATATTGGTGGATGGGAAGATGAGTATGAAGTGGTTAAACAAAGTGACAAAATTGTTTGCGATGACTGGAAGACCGTTACTCATCGCACCCAGACATTGAGCCGTATGTACAAAGAGGGATTGATTGGTAATCACGATTTGCACGCGGATCTTCATGAATTGGTCTCAGGTAATAAACCTGGGCGCGAGTCAGATGATGAACGTATTTACTTTAATGCGGTCGGGCTTTCGTTTTTGGATGTTGCGATTGCCCTAACCATGTATCGGAGGGCTAAAGAGGCTGGTGTGGGAAAGTCCTTAGAACTGCAACATGAAATGATATTTGAACACAAAGATATCGCACAAAAGGTCCGTTTATAATGCAATCTGTTTTTCGGCGTTTGCCAGAGACCGGTAGCCGCTGGGTAGACATTCACATTGATGGAAAGCGGGTTCGTGCGTTAGCGGGGGAGTCGGTTGCCGCAGCGCTTCTTGCATCGGGTTTTCGCTCCTGTCGTTCGACGCCTATATCAGGTGAACCTCGTGCACCTTTCTGTATGATGGGCGTCTGTTTCGAATGTCTCGTGGAAATTAATGGCATTCCTAATCGTCAAGCTTGTCAGGTTAACGTAGAAGAGGGAATGCAGATTCGTCGTCAGCTAGGTGTTGGAGAAGGTAATCACTAATGCAAATACATGAATTAGTGATTATCGGTGGTGGTCCAGCGGGATTAGCCGCAGCAAGCAGTGCAGCTAAATCAGGTGTAGATTGTTTATTGATTGATGAACAGACTACACTTGGTGGACAAATCTATCGAGCCACAGAAACGATTCCTGAACAACGCGCCAAGTTACTTGGCCCTGACTATCGCGTTGGCCGAGGGCTTATTGATGAATTTAAGCAAAGTGGTGCTGACTATTTACCTAACACTACGATTTGGAATCTAAGTGCTGATCGCGAAATTGGTTTGTTACGCGAAGGGCAAGCTTCACTCATTCGCGCAAAGCAAGTGATAATTGCCACCGGCGCCATGGAACGACCTGTTCCTTTTTCGGGCTGGACTTTACCAGGAGTAATGACTGCCGGCGCAGGTCAGATCTTATTAAAGTCTTCCGGCCTGCTACCTAATGAAGGCGTCGTGCTTGCGGGAACGGGTCCTTTGATTTTGCTGCTCGCTTGGCAGTATCTTCAAGCTGGCGTTATCATAAAAGCCATCCTGGATATGGCACCTGCGAATAATATTTGGCGGGCTTTACCACATCTTCCCAATGCATTGCTTGCTCATCATTACATACTCAAAGGCCTGCGTTATCAATTGCAGTTAAAGTATGCTAGCGTACCTTTATTTAAATCGGTTTCTAATCTTCGTGCAATTGGAAATGATTCTATCGAGACGGTGGAGTTTGTGTATGGAAGAGGAAAAAAATGTATTGAAACACCCTTGCTTTTAACGCATTTTGGCGTAATCCCCGACAGTTATCTTAGCCGCTGTACTGGGTGCAAACATGAGTGGGATTCATCACAACTCTGTTGGCGACCTGTAACAGATGAATGGGGGAACACAACGCTTGACGGAATTCAAATTGTTGGCGATGGTTCTGGTATTGGTGGTGCCGTTGCAGCTCGTCATGCGGGGAGATTGGCCGGGCTAGAAAGTGCGAAGGTGCTGGGTAAAATCGGCGCCCAACAACGAGATAAAGAGGCACAAGCTGATCGTCAATGGTTGAAATATGATCTTAGAATTCGCCCCTTTCTTCAAAAATTTTTTTGCCCACCAACTGAGTTGATGACGTCACCTGAAAATGAAACTCTGATTTGCCGTTGCGAAGAGATAACTGCCTCGACTATCAGAGATGCGATACAGGCTGGCCATCGCGATACAAATCAGATTAAATTTTTTACACGCTGTGGGATGGGGCCGTGCCAAGGACGGCAGTGTGATAATGCGCTGAGTCAGTTTGTGGCAAAAGAGCTTGGTGCTAATGTCGGGGAGATTGAAGCTTATCGTATTCGCCCTCCTATTCGTCCATTAACTATCGAACAACTCGCTACCCTTCAAAAATGATAAAAACAAATGTGATAATCATTGGTGGTGGACTGATGGGTTTATCCACTGCACTTTACCTGGGGCAGCGTGGTATAAAAGCCCTGGTACTGGAAAAAGATAGCCCAGGTCGTCACGCCTCTGGTGTTAACGCGGGCGGTTTGCGACAGCTCAACCGTCATTTCACAGAGATTCCACTGACAATTGCAGCAGCGAAAATCTGGAAAAATATTCAAGAACTGATGGATAGTGATTGTGATGTACAACTCAGCGGACAAGTGAGAATCGCAGAAACAGAAGCCGAATTAAAGATTCTGCAAAAGCGTGTGAATGACTTAAACGCGCATGGCTTTGACCATGAATGTATCATTGATCAAGAGACGCTGTACAAACTCGTACCAAAATTGGTCAAAGGCTGTGTTGGAGCGCTCTACAATTCCGACGATGGTTTTGCTCGCCCTTTTCATGTGGCTACTGCGTTTCGCCAGAAAGCGATATCCCTTGGAGCGGAAATCAGGAGTGGTGTTGAAGTTATCGCAATCGAAGCGATTAACAATGGTTGGAAAGTAAAAACTAACCAAGAAATATTTACTGCATCATCAATAGTCAATTGTGCCGGTGCCTGGGCTAATCGGATTGCAGAAATGTTTAATGAAGCTGTGCCGTTGACACCAAAGGCACCCATGTTGATGGTGACGGAACGATTACCGCCTTTTCTTAAGCCTGTCGTTGGAACAGTCGGCCACAAGCTTTCCTTCAAACAAATGCAAAACGGAACCGTCATTATCGGTGGAGCGCATCTGGCTAAACTCGATTTTCAGCAAGAAAGAACAGAAATCAATTATGTTGAATTAAAAGCCAGTGCACAAACAGTTACTAAACTTTTCCCTCAAATGGCCCCTGTTCGTATTGTTCGTACTTGGGCAGGTATTGAAGGATTTATGCCCGATAACATTCCCGTTATTAGTCCAAGTAGTAAAGCCAAGGGAGTGTTCCATGCGTTTGGCTTTTCGGCACACGGCTTTCAGTTATCACCTATTGTAGGTCGTATTATGTCAGAGTTTATTGTTGATGGAAAAACGGAGTTTCCCATTGCGCCATTTGATATTAGGCGATTCCATTAAAAATGATCTAGTCTGGCGCACGTTTTTCTGAGTAATCTTTGAACCGTGTATAAGGGGTTAGGTATTGAAATGATAGTTGATCAGACAGATTTAGAGTGCAATCACCCTTCTATAACTAGCATTTCAATACCTGTGTTACCAACGTCGCAACACTTTTAGTAAACAGCGTTCCCCAGCGTTGAATCACCTCTCGCTCGGTCCATTGTTTGGCTTGATCCCGATCGACATGGAGGACCAGGTGATAATGATTTGACATGGCAGCATAAGCACAAATATTGATACTAAATATTTTCCCCAAGGTTTTTATTCGCTCCACCAGCCATTGTTTCCGATGATCGAAATTCTTCCCAGTGATGGGATCTTCCCCATAAAGAAAACTTCTTTGTGTGCATCGACTGACAACTGATAATACGGAGTGGATTCTAAATGGGTAGAATAATGTCTTGCCGTGGCCATGAATGAGTTCTCTGTTTTTTTATTGACATATTTGTTATTCGTTTAATAAATATATGAGTAGGTGTTTAGATATTGTTCAAATTATGATGGGTTTCTTGATTATTTCCTTACTTCAGTCGTTAGGAAAATTAATGATAGTGAAAAATTAAATTAAATTGAATGATTGGTTAAAAAAAAAGAGAAACTTAGTACCTTAACTGGCTGTAAAGTTATAAAATGGGCAGGTATTGAAATGGCTGTTCGTGAAAGAGATCAAGACGAATAACCTCATTGGTACATCACTCGATGTACCAATGCTTCAATTTGAACGGATATATATTAGTTTTGAGAGTAATCCCACAGTTTCCTTAACTACTTACCAGAATGATACAATTTGGGGTTTATATATTATTGAAGGCGTAGAAAAATCAAAATTACCTTCTCCTGAAATTAATTGTATATTTCGAGAAAGAGAAATTGAAGAAATACCTACCGGAATAATAACTAGCACTTCTGTCAAATGTGACGAAAATGGTGATATCTTCGAATTGGGTATGGGAATTGATAAGTACAACATTTCATTCAAAGCTGGAGAAGTATATAGATCTGGCCATTGATATCCAGTCGAGTTTAGGGCGTACTCCAGTTCAGGGGTTGGGTTTTGTTTCAAAACACGCTGTGAATATATCCCTATACGCTCTGCATTTTCATCCCTGAAAATGAAGGTGTTTGAAACAAAACCCAACCCCTGAGCCTTTGCCTCGCGGTGTAATCACAAGTTGATGTCTGGATATCAATGGCCAGCGATCAGGGGGAGTCAGCCCTTTGCAGAAATAGCTTATGCCAATGCGCTTAGTTTTAGTCGGGAAGTGAAGACAAGTGGCGATAAACAAGAGATTCCCATTAAACACATTATCCAGGCCGTCGCCTCTTTTTATGGTTATGATAAAAAGACAATCGAAAGAGGCGTGCGCGAAAGAGGCCAGAGAAATTATCCACGCTGGATAGCGATGAAACTGAGCCAGGATTTATCGGGCCAGAATCTTTCAACAATAGCTAACTTTTTTGGTGTAGGTAATTATTGTACGGTATCGAGAGTGACACTCCGGTAACCCCTCTTGACGCCCCAAAAACCTGGTCAAAACCAAGTCGAGTTGACTCATCGGCACGAATTGCTTGAAAACCGCGCAATCATCGTGTAGGGTGTCCGCCATGAAAAAAAGC
>Ga0316204_10009590_pt1 | contig 12859 bp, 11 predicted proteins | sample 6monrhotite_MG_2_FD_205661 | JGI IMG/M metagenome (GOLD analysis project Ga0316204, IMG submission 205661) | Microbial mat bacterial communities from mineral coupon in-situ incubated in ocean water Damariscotta River, Maine, United States -... | ecosystem: Environmental > Aquatic > Marine >...
ACCAGTTCATAGAATATTATTTAAATTTAGAACTAATAATGGTAAAAGGTATGTAATGATGTTAAAACCATAAATAAATAGTGGTTAAAGATGGCCAGGGAAGATCTAAATTACAAAATATAACTTCCGAATTGATTTTTATGCCAGCAGAAAAAAGACAAGATAAAAGAAGCCACTTAGAAGAACAGCTAAGAATTTTAAGTAATGCTAATCGCGACCTGAATAATGAATTATCCCTGAAATCTATTAGCTCTACTTTGGTTCAGTACGGACTGAAGCTGGTTAAAGCAGGTGCAGGTACTGTGGGCTTATTAGAAAATGAGAAAATGGTATTTAAGGAATATTTCAATGGGAAAAATAAGATAGATATTAATTATTCTTTTGAATCTGGGTTCGGTGTACCTGGATGGGTGGCAAATCATCTTGAACCATACATTACTCACGACGCCGAGAATGATTTACAGGTAGTCACCGAAATACAGCAAGCGCTTGGTTTTACCAGTCTAGTTAATGTACCCATAATTGATCATAAAAAAAATCTAATCGGTTGTCTAGAACTGCATAATAAAGCACATGGTAAAGAGTTCACTAAACAGGATATAGAAATGCTGCAGGGATTAGCCGCTGGTGCCGCTATTGCTATGCGTAACACTAAAATTCTAGAGCAACAACACATCATACAAGCTGAATTAAACAGTGCTAGGGAGCGTTTTCAGAATCTGGTAGAAACGACCAGCGACTGGGCATGGGAGGTAGATCAAACTGGTGTATATACTTATATCAGTCCAAAACTAGAAACACTGCTGGGTTATAAGCCATCAGAAATTATCGGTCGTACACCATTTGATCTGATGCCACCGAGTGAGGCTGAAAGAGTTAAGCAGATATTCATTACCCAAATTGCCCAAGATGAATTACCCATTCATCGACTAGTAAACTCTAACCTACACAAAAATGGTAATGAGGTGATATTAGAAACTAGTGGCATTCCAATTTATGACGAGTCAGGTGTTTTTAATGGTTACCGTGGAATTGATCGTGATATAACAGCCAGTTTCAAACAGGATCAAAAAGATAAAATGGCTTCCATGGTACAGGACAGCACTTCACAAAGTGTGATGGTTGTTGATAGTCATTTAAAAATCATTTCTATTAACCCGGCTTTTACCAAGACCACCGGCTATACATTTGAAGAAATAAAAGGTAAAAATCCCAAAGTCCTCAGCTCAGGTAAACAAGATAAGTTTTTTTATCAAAATATGTGGAAAAGCATTAATGATATAGGGTGTTGGCAGGGGGAAATTTGGAATCGACGTAAAAATGGTGAGATCTATCCTGAGTGGCTAAATATAAATTCGATAAAAAACGATGCTGGTAACATAATTTATTATTCATCAATTTTTTCGGACATCAGTTCACAGGAAAACATACGTAAGCGTTTGCACACATTAGCTTATTATGATGATTTGACTGGTCTTCCAAATCGAGAGTTATTTCATGATCGCTTAGATTATGCACTTACACAGGCGCATCGTCATAAAAATAAATTAGGAGTTATGTTTCTTGATGTGGATCGATTTAAAAATATTAATGATAGTCTAGGTCATAAAACTGGTGATTTATTACTTAAGGCTGTAGCCAATAAATTACAAAAATGTATTCGAGACTCAGATATTGTTTGTCGTATTGGTGGTGATGAGTTCACCATTATACTTAATGATATATCTCATCCAGAAGATGCGGCAAAAGTGGCTAAAAAAATAATAGATGAATTTTCAACAACTATTAAGCTATCAGACGATCTTGAATTATATACCACGACTAGTATTGGCATCTGTGTTTTTCCTGAAGATGGATTAAATAGTGATTCTTTGATCATGAATGCAGATACAGCAATGTATCGTGCAAAAGAATCAGGACGCAATAATTTTCAGTTTTATACCAGAGAAATGAGCCAGTGTTATTCAGAACGCTTATCAATAGAAAATGATTTGCGGAAAGCGATTAATCAGGATGAACTAAATATTGCCTATCAGCCGCAGGTTAATCTGATAACCGGAGAAATTATAGGGTTCGAAGCATTGGTACGTTGGCATCATGCAGAACATGGCTGGGTTTCTCCAGAAAAGTTCATTCCCATAGCTGAAGATACAGGTCTTATTTATCAGATTGGAGAATGGGTTTTGAAACAGGCTTGTCAGAAAATTAAAGACTGGCGTGAACGCTTTAATCCGAATTTAAAAATGGCTGTTAACTTTTCAGGACATCAATTATGTAAATCAAGTGTCGTTAATTGCATCCTGAATATACTTGATGAATTTGATCTTCCACATGAAGCTATTGTACTTGAGCTGACCGAAAGCTCATTAATGGCCAATGTAGAAGCAGTTATTAAAACCATGGATGAATTAAGTAAAACAGGTATTCAGCTAGCTATAGATGATTTTGGAACAGGCTACTCTTCATTGAGTTATATCAAGCGATTTTCCATTGATAAATTAAAAATTGATAAATCATTTGTTCAAGATATTTCAACGGATAAAAATGATGCTGAAATTGTTACCACAATTATTGCTATGGCTAATAACCTTGGAATTGAAGTAATTGCTGAGGGTGTAGAAAATAAAGAAGAAATTATTTTTTTACATAAAAATGGTTGCTATGAAATTCAGGGTTATTATTTCAGTAAGCCAAAATTTCCAGATGAAATAGATAGCATGTTAGAAAAAAATGAAAAATTTAATATAAGTTAATAAAGTGCCGAGATAATCATCTTTAATATATCTATGATATTGTCAAACTTTATAGGGCATTAGTGTAAAAGATAGAGTGTTACACATATTAACGCAAGTCTTGAAACAGAAGCTGTTATAAGCGTATAAAGATTACAATCAGCAAACCTAAAATAATGTTATAGTGCGAGAATAATTATTTTCAATAAAATACTGACTAAAAACTTAGGAGCACATTATGGCCGGCACAAATGATATGACTTGGTTGGGCATAGGCATAAGATTTTCAATTGCACTGATTCTAGTATTCGCTACCTATAATCCCAGCGGATATTCTTTTTATGACTGGGTGCTACAGGAAAACTCTGGCAATATAGCCTTTCAAATATTTACAGGTGTCGTTCTACTTATTGGTTGGGCTATTTATATTCGCGCTACTCGACGTTCTTTGGGCATGATTGGTATTGGACTAGCTATTGCGTTTTTTGGCGCGCTGCTCTGGGTATTGATTGACTTGAATATAATACCAGCCGATACGGCAACGGCTATAACCTATATAACACTGTTCATTTTAGGCTGCTTGTTGGCAACAGGTATGTGTTGGTCACATATACGTCGCCGTATGACTGGCCAGTTAGATGTCGATGAAATAGAAAGTTAAAGATTGGGCTTATGCCAAATTGAAGTTAATAATTTTAAGTCACTAGACTCCTGCCATCGCAGGAATGACTATTTTTTCATCCATAAGAAATAGAACGCCTCTTAGAATAATATCCGTCATAAGACTTGGCACACTTATGCAGTTAAGTGATGAGAGTACTTCTTATGAAACCACTTCATTACAAGAGGCGGAATAATAGTTGTAAATATAATCACTATCACCATACCTGCATGAATTTCAGGATTAAAGATTCCACTGTGGTGACCAATTTCCGCAAATATTAAACCCACTTCGCCACGAGGGATCATTGACATGCCAACCATCATTCGTGAGCTTAAACTTTCACGAAGAAATAATGCACCAAATATTTTTCCAAAAACGGCAGCTATAAATATAACTATAGAAAAAGCCCAGATGTCGGATGAATACCAGTTTATTTCTCTTAAGTTAATCGATAGTCCAACAAAAACAAAAAATATAGGCGTAAACAATTTAATAATTGGTTGCATCTGCTCTTCAATATTTTTTGAAAAGCTTTCGTCGGCATGTAAGTTAATGCCAAGGGGTAGAAAGAATCGCCGTGATAGTGCGATGCCCGCTGCAAAACCACCGAGTAATTCAGGCGCGCCTACTGCGTGTGCTAGCCAGGCAAAAAACAATACCAGTGAAACCATCGTGGTAGGAATCAAGCCGGGAATTTCACTTACTTTGTTATAGCGTTTAATAAATACCGACATGAATTTTGCGAGCAAGGGCGCTAAGACAAAGAAGGTTGTGATGAATAAAAATACCTTTCCGGCATTGAGCCAGTTAATGCCACCACCAATTGAAAATTCATATAACAAGGCAAGTAAAATAACACCTAGCACGTCATCCAGTACAGCAGCGCCTAATACAATTTGACCTTCTTTAGATTGATGGAAATTAATATCACTCAGCACACGAACCGTAATACCGATACTGGTTGCTGTTAGTGTGCCGCCAATAAATAAAGATACAAACCAGCTTAAGTCAAATATCCAATAGCTAGCTGAAAAACCTAAAACTAATGGCGTGACAAATCCGGTGAGGGCGATGAAGGTTGATTTGTGTCCGGCTTGAATTAGGCGTTTTATATCTGTGCCCAAACCTACTTCAAACAATAATAGAATAATGCCTATTTCCGCTAATAATCTGAGGGCTTCAACGGGCTCTATCCAACCAAATAAACTGGGGCCAATTACAATACCGGCGAATAGCTCACCAATCACAGAAGGTGATTTTAAGCGTACTGCAATTTCAGCAAATACCCTTGCTGCAATCAGTACAACCAGTATATAAAATATAAAAGTATGCGGTTCCATATTTGTCTATTCAGTATTTAATTAACAGATTCTTGGTAGAGGATCATCTTCTAATTCATTTAAAATTCGCTCTCCGCCTATGTCGGTTTGCATAATTACCTGATCTATTTTCGAGTCTATAGTGCCAATGATTTCAGCTTCTAGACCTTCATCAATACTTTGCCATGTTTTTAATAATGCCGGAGCATCATTGCTATCAACAATTGCAACTACGCGACCTTCACAGGCAAGGTACATTGGGTCATATCCCAGCATGTCACATACAGATTGTACGGCACTGCGCACGGGTAATTTATTTTCTATCAGGCGAATGCCCATGCCTGTGGCGCGCTGTAACTCTGAGCATACGGTAGCAATGCCACCTCGGGTTGGGTCACGCATAAAGCGTAAGCCCTTAAATTGCATTGCGGATTTAGTGAGGTTTAATACACTGGCGGCATCAGATTGAATATCACCACGTAAGCCAAATTCTTCTCTGGCGAGCATAACGGCGATGCCATGGTCACCCACGGGTCCACTGACAAGAATCGAATCACCATGTTTGATATTTTGCATCTTCATTGGATGGCCGTAGCGTATGCCGATACCGGTAGTAGCAAGGTATAATCCGCCGCCTTCACCACGGCGTAAAACTTTTGTATCACCGGCAACAACCTTTACGCCAATTTCTGCCGCAGTTTCGGCAAGTGTTTTAATAATACGATCGAGGGTGGCGATTTCCATGCCTTCTTCAATAAATGCATTTAGGCTTAGGTATTTGGGAATAGCGCCGGCCACCGCAAGATCATTGGTCGTACCATGCACAGCGAGTGAGCCAATGTTGCCACCGGGAAATTCGAGTGGCTGTACGGTAAAGCCATCCGTAGTAAACATCACATCAGTGCTTTCAAGTGAGAGAGAAGCGGCATCCGCCTGTACATCAAGATCAGGATTGGCAAGGTGGCGAGCAAATATCTCATCAATTAGCTCGCGCATATAGCGGCCACCATTACCATGTGCAAGTGAGATATGAGTGTCCTGCATTAATGCTTACCTTTCATTAAGATTGGCTATAGCCGTATTCAACAACTTGTCCAAAGCTGATACCCGAATCATTGAGGGGGATTTTTTGTGCTAAATGGATATCAAATCCATCGTCTTCAAGTAGCGCAATCGCCGTCTCTGTTAAAACCTTATTTTGAAAAACGCCACCTGAAAAGCTAACGATGTTTGTACCATGATCATTTCTAATAGCCCTTGCCTGTTGCAATAAAGTGAAGGCAAGCGAGTTGTGAAACAGGGATGAACGCTGGTGAATATTTAATTCAGTTTTAAGTAGCTCACGTATTAATGGTTCCCAGTCGGCGATATAACAATCGTTTATATTATTTAAGGGTAGCTCAATATGCTTGTTCAGTTTATCTGCCAGAGCCTCAAATTCCATGGGGCCTTGTCCTTCATAACTGCTAACACTGTTAACTTTACATAGTGCAGCGGCACCATCAAATAATCGGCCTACAGAACTGGTTTGTGGAGTATTAACTCTTTTTTCCCATGCCTGCTTTAATAATGGGAGATCTAATGAAGAATCTGTAAATGAGGGGCAATTAAATTCAACACCTATTTCCCAACATAATGCTGCGGCACTTCGCCAGGGTTGTCTACCGGCCTTATCGCTACCAGGAAGATAAAAAGGTCGTATGCTTGCAGCGCGATTCCAATTACCGGGCTTACCATGAAGTGCTTCACCACCCCAAAGCGTTCCATCTTCACCGTAACCCGTACCATCCCACGTGAAAACCATAATATTTTTAGATGTAGCGCATTCATAATAAGCCGCTGAGGCATGTGCACGATGATGAAAAATTTTGTGTACTGGTAGGCTTTGTTTATTAGCCCAACGACTGGTTGTGTATGCTGAATGGGCGTCGCAAATAAGATGTTTGGCTTTAACAGCATAAAGCGACTGTAAGTCACTAATAGTTTTTTCAAATACCTGTAAGCTCCTTGGAGAATTCATTTCACCAATATAGGGTGAAATGACGGCGCGATTTTTCCATGCCAGTGTAATGACATTTTTCATTTGTGCGCCAACAGCAAGTACAGGGTGCTTCAATTCAAATGGCAGTGTAATTTCTAATGGTGTATTTCCACGACCAATACGTATCGGTCTTGGTTTATTAGCAATGGTTCTATATACAGGGTCATCTGCAGGTCTTTCTATTGTCCTATTATGATGAAGAAATCCATCAGCCACATGTGCTAGTTTATTTTCAATATCATCATTAGAAATAAAAACAGGTTCACCAGAAATATTTGCAGAGGTAGCAACTAAGGGGCGTTTAAATTTATTGAGTAGTAAATGATGTAATGGACTGTAGGGAAGCATGATGCCCACTTCATTTAACGCCGGTGCAATTTGAGTAGATAGATTTGATGATGGTTTTTTATTAACAAGCAAAATAGGTCGTGATGCCTGGAGTAAAAATAATTTATCTTGTTCATCTAAGACTACATGTTTATCTGCAATTTCAAATGGATTATCCACTGGTGCAGGAAACATAACTGCCAGCGGTTTATCAGGCCTTGGTTTTTTATTACGTAATTTTAAAACCGTATCGCTATTAGTTGCATCACACATTAAGTGATAACCACCAATACCCTTAATGGCGAGAATATTATTTTGTTGTAATGTGCTGATTGCCTGTTCTAATGATTTACTATTGTCATTAATATATTCGAGGCCCTTATCTTTATAAGATAAGAAAGGCCCACACTCAGGACAGGCAATGGGCTCTGCATGAAATCGCCTATTAGTGGGATTGTTATATTCAGCACTGCATGAGGAACATAATTTAAATTCCGACATCGTTGTATTAATTCGATCATAAGGAAGATTTTGAATTATGGTATAGCGAGGGCCGCATTGTGTGCAGTTTATAAAAGGATATTCAAATCGACGATCAATAGGATTATTTAGTTCTTTTAGGCAGTCATCACATAAAAATAAATCGGTCGGCACGCTGATGAATGCAGCACCGTCATTCTGGCTATGTAAAATAGAAAAGTCGTTAATGACTTCAATATTAGTAAGTTTATTTTTTACGAGTTGCGGATTTGCAAGCGGTGGATGTTTTGAAAAAATATCATCGGAGAATTTTTGTAAATTATCTTTGGTTCCCTGGATATGAATATCCACTGTACCCATACAGTTTTTTACCCAACCGTTTAAATTTAAGTCATTAGCCAAGCGATAAATAAAAGGACGAAAACCAACTCCTTGTACTTGGCCAGACAAGGTTATCTTTCTGGCAAAAATTATGGGTGATGTAGCGTTTTTTTTATTAAGCGCCTGATTAGCCAACTGCATTCTCTTTTGAGTTTTTATTTACAGATTCGCGTATGCCACCCGCCCACCATATTCGACAGGCGCCTTCATCCGATACCATGCAAGGGCCAATTGGATTTCTTGGTACACAGGCGCTGCCAAATAAACGGCATTCGTTCGGATAAATCTTACCCATTACAACTTGTGCACAATCGCAACCGGGGGGCATTTCACCCGCGCGTTTACGAGCGTCATTAGAATAAGTTGGGTATAACTTTCTTGCATCATGATGGCTATATTTTTCGTTCAACATAAATCCAGAAGAGGGAATAGTTCCAACACCACGCCAGTTGGCATCGTATACATTCATTGCATTTTTTAAGTGTGCTTGAGCAGATGTGTTTCCACCCGGACGCACGAGTTGTGGATAGCAGTTATCGAGAAAATACCGGTCTTCATTCAGCTGGCGCAAGGTGGAATACATAGCAGCGAGCAGGCTCTCCGTAGTAAACCCTGCGACGGCCGCTGGAATATTGTGTTTTTCTACCACAAAGGCCCATTCTTCAGGGCCCATAATTGTAGCAACATGACCCGGTGCAATCAGTGCATCAAACCCTGGCTCGGAAGATTCAAGTAGCATTGCAATTGCTGGCCAGGTGAGTCTGCCTGATAACAATACGGATAGGTTTTCTGGTACGCCCTCGACCATCATTGCAGCAACTGGTGCGGTGGTTGTCTCAAAACCAGCGGCAAAGAATACGACTTTCTTATCTGGATTATTATTGGCAATAACGACGGCTTCGCTGGGCGATGCAATAGGTCGAATATCTGCGCCTTGGGCCTTGGCCTGTTCCAGTGTACGAGCCTCGGTTTTTTTAACATTCACGGGTACGCGTAGCATATCGCCAAAGGCGACTAAAATAATGTCTTCGTGTAATGCGAGTTGAATAGCTTCGTATACATCTTCTTCGGGGCAGATGCAGACAGGGCAGCCAGGCCCCGGTACCAACTCTATATAATCAGGTAATGCCTTACGTAAGCCAGCCATGGTAATTGAGCGTTCGTGGCCACCGCAGACATTCATAATTTTAACGCGACCCTTATGAGGTAGGTCATTGATACGCTTCAACCATTGTTGCGCGATGCTTAACATTGGTGAGTTGTACCGTTAGCCATGGTGATGTTCATGTTTGTGCTCATTTCCATGATTATGGTGTTGTGTGGCAACAGGGTGTTGTAGGAGGTGCTCTTTGCGAGATAATATTTGTTGATTGATCCAGTCTAACCACTCGGGCATCCCCTGATTATTTTTGGAAGACAACTGAAGTATTGGGGCTGTGCTGGCAATATCATGAAGATAACGTGTGGCACGCTCTGGCTTAAAGTCATCCAGTATGGGCAGTAAGTCGCTTTTACTTATGACGACAAGGTCAGATTTGCGAAACATGACGGGATACTTGGCCGGTTTATCATCGCCTTCAGGTACAGATAACAGCGTGACATTCAGGTGCTGGCCCAGATCAAAGCTTGCAGGGCAAACAAGGTTGCCTACGTTCTCAATGAAAATAATATCAAATTTTGATAAATCAAGACTGTGTAGTGCCTGATGAATCATGTGTGCATCAAGGTGACAGGCACTACCAGTGGAAATTTGAATGGCTTCGACGCCATGCTGGCGAATTCTTTCGGCATCATTTTCAGTTTCAAGATCACCTTCGATAACGGCGATCTTTATATCCTTATCCAGCTGCTGAATCGTTGCTTCAAGTAAAGCCGTTTTACCTGCACCGGGAGATGACATTAAATTAATTGATAAGACCTGATGTTGATCAAAGTGGTCGCGATTGTGTTTTGCGGTATGATCATTTTCGCTTAGCAGACTGTGTAAAACCGTAATGGCTTCTTTGCCACTTTCTGTTTTATGCAATTTACCACCGGGCTTAATGAAGTTTTCATTGCCATGGGTTATGTTGCAGCCGCAGGTATCGCACATGATGGGTCTCCCGTTAAACTTTTAATTCATTTATTAAAACACTTAAAAATAGAGAACTATAAATAAATTTTATCAGTGAATGCTGGTTTCAGTGGATGAGTCTTTATGAATATCGTCTTTTTCAAGTTCTACACTCATTAATAATAATTCATCACCACTTACCAGGCTGGTTTGCCAGTCACCACATTGTTTGCAAATAAGCTTATTAGGTAGGGCATCAGATTCACAGCCACATTTATTACATTTAACTTTAATAGGCAGGTATTCAATAACAAGTTCTGTATTTTCTGCAACGCTACCCGCACTGGCAATGGGGTAGGCATTTTTTAATAATTGAGCTTCAACACCAGACAGTGGGCCGATGCCAATGACAATTAAGCTGATGCTTTTAGCATGATGCTCAAGCGCGATGCTTTCAACCTGACTAATGAGTGATTGGCAGATCGCGAGTTCATGCATATTAAATAATATCTGACGCAAGCATTTGGTCGTACAATTCCCAAGCAGTTTGAGCTTCCTGTTGTGTAATTTTTTGGATGGCGTAGCCTACATGTACCACGACAAAATCATCAATCTCTAAATTATCATCCTGCATCATAAATAAACTGACATCTCTATTAATGCCTTTTGCTTCACAAACGGCGGTAAAGCCATTAATAGATTTTATTTGCATAGGGATGCCAAGGCACATAAGTTTTATTTACTCGAAGTAGACTATAAAGATCATATACTCTTAAGTTATTAAAATACATTGCAGAATTGATACATGTCAATTCGGTGTTTAATTTTAATGATAAAAAGGGTGACTAGAAAAATTTCAGGCATAGCTATTTTGAAATCAAATGACACGCTAATATTAGGCATTGGGAATACACTGCTCACCGATGAAGGTGCGGGCATTCATGCACTAAATCTTCTCCAATCAGAATATTCAAATATTCCAAACTTAACTTTTCTTGATGGTGGCACTCTTAGTTTTACTTTAGCTTGTTGGATTGAGGACACTACAAACTTGATTGTATTTGATGCCGCAGAACTACAACAGCCAGCAGGTGCAGTTATGTCTTTTGTCGGTGAAGAGATGGATGCTTTTCTTGGTAGCAGCAAACGTAGTGCACATGAAGTTGGTTTGCTTGATTTAATAGATATCGCACGCATTACTGAACACCTACCAGACAATAGAGCATTAATTGGTATTCAACCACAGACTATGACATGGGGTATGGAGCCGACAGAGGCAGTGGCAAACTCATTAAAAAAAATGGTTAAAGAGGCGGTTAGTTTAATTGAACAATGGCAAGTTCCACAAATGAAGCAAGGTACATTAATTACAGTGTAAGTGTTATGTATTAAAACGATCGTTTGTATTTAAATAGCAAGGAGGTTTTAGCGCATGTCTGGATCATCAATAGAACAATTCAATATACAGGGAAGTAATGATCTGACATGGAATGTCATGCCTTTGCTGCATCAGATAAAACACGCTTTACAAAATCTTCTTGAAAATAATGTGAGTGAAATAATTGATCTAAGAAGTATTCCATTAGCTCCGGGCGAAGAAGATAGGTTGCTTGAAATATTAGGTGAAGGTGAAGTTAGTGCGCAGTTGAATGCACTTGGGCTTAGTGATGTTACTGAAACACAATATACAGGTGTTTGGTTAGTGACACATCACAATGACGAAAATGAAATTATTAGTAGGCATATTGAAATTACATATATACCAGAGATACTTCTCTCACAAAAAGAAGACATCAGTCTGGCCTATGATCGATTGGCCATAAGCTTAGATGAAAAGTAAATAAAGCAGTAAAGAGAATAAGTTGGAATAAAATAGATAAGAAGTGCCGATAAGGAATAAATGATGATAGATAATAAAAATCTAAAAGATAAAACACTGGGTGATGCATTGCGAAGCCAGGGTATTTCGCGTCGAAGCTTTTTAAAATTTTGTGCGGCAACTGCCTCTATGATGGCGCTGCCACCTTCAATGATACCCGCGATTGCAGAAGCGCTAGAGAAGGCAAAAAAGCCATCTGTAATTTGGTTGTCATTTCAGGAGTGTACAGGTTGTACCGAATCATTGACCCGAGCACATACTGCAACCATTGAAAATTTAATTTTCGATTCTATATCACTTGATTATCATCACACCTTGCAGGCCGCATCTGGTGAAGCAGCAGAAGAAGCAAGAACAGAGGCAATGAAAGAAAATTGGGGTGAGTATCTGCTTGTTGTTGATGGATCTATTCCAACTAAAGATATGGGTTACTCAACCATTGCTGGAATGAGTAATCTCGATATGTTTCTAGAAACCGCAGCGGGTGCAGCGGCAATTATTTCAGTAGGTACATGCGCAGCTTTTGGTGGCATACCCCATGCTTACCCCAATCCAACAGGTGCCTATTCTGTTTATGACATTATTAAAAAATATGGTGACCAGAAAGTAGATGGTGTTACATCTGCAACAATAACTAATGCAAGTAATGGCAGGGTATCTGATAAACCCATTATTACTGTTCCAGGTTGCCCGCCGATTCCGGTTGTTATTACCGGAGTACTAACGCATTACCTTACATTCGGAAGTATTCCTGAACTAGACCATCTTGGTCGGCCCAAAGCGTTTTATGGATCAAGTATTCATGACCGATGCTACCGACGTCCGTTTTACGATAAAGGATTATTTGCCGAAACATTTGATGACGAAGGCGCGAAAAAAGGTTGGTGTTTATACAAGCTGGGATGTAAAGGGCCGACAACGTATAACGCCTGTGCAACGACTAAATGGAATAATGGTACGAGTTTTCCAATTGAATCAGGACA
>Ga0316204_10009591_pt1 | contig 12855 bp, 10 predicted proteins | sample 6monrhotite_MG_2_FD_205661 | JGI IMG/M metagenome (GOLD analysis project Ga0316204, IMG submission 205661) | Microbial mat bacterial communities from mineral coupon in-situ incubated in ocean water Damariscotta River, Maine, United States -... | ecosystem: Environmental > Aquatic > Marine >...
AAAATAACCTCGAGCAAATTAAACAGATAAACCCGCAACGACATTGTGGAGTAAAAGTGTTTATGGGGGCTTCAACCGGTGACCTGCTGGTCGAACATCCTGCCGCCCTTGAGGCGATTTTTCGCGAGTCACCAGCCCTCATTGTGACCCATTGCGAAAATGGTGCCGTGATTAAGGAGAATCGCCAACGCGTTCTGCAATCAAAGCCAGCACTGACCATAGAGGACCATCCTTTAGTACGCGATACAGCGGCCTGTTATGCCTCATCTTCTTACGCCGTTGATCTGGCTAAACGACACGGCAGTCAACTGCACGTGCTGCATATTACTACCGAAAAAGAGTTAAGCCTTTTTGAAGCAGGGCCGGTCGACGCAAAAAAGATTACCGCAGAGGCTTGTGTTCACCATCTATGGTTTTGTGATCAAGACTACTCACGCTTAGGCAATTTCATCAAATGTAATCCAGCCATAAAAGCCCAGAGCGACCGCGATGCATTAATTCAGGCCTTGCATAGCAATCAGATCGATATTATTGCAACAGATCATGCGCCCCACACCTTGGAAGAGAAGCAGGTTGAATATGACAAAGCACCCGCCGGGCTGCCGTTGGTACAACATGCGCTTTTAAGTTTGTTGGATCATGTGCATCACAACCGTTTGACGTTAGCACAAGTGGTGGAGAAAACCGCGCACAATCCTGCGCTTCGATATGGTGTTGCAGAGCGAGGGTTTATTCGCGAAGGCTATTACGCTGATTTGGTCCTTGTGGATTGCCAGGCATCCACCGCTGTTACCCACGAAAACAGCTTATACCATTGTGGTTGGACACCGTTTGCCGGGCATGTTTTTTCTTCGCAAATTAAAGGCACCTGGGTCAATGGTCAGCAGGTGTTTAATGGTGATGAGGTTATCGCTGGTAAAGGCGCCGCGATGTCACTGGTGTTTGATCGATAATCCGCTTTCTCTTTTAAGAGCACCTCTAAAAATTAGATAAAGCCACCACACGTTAAGCATTAAAGAACCGTATATTAAGGAACACACGCATCATGTCATCCCAGTCTAATACAGACAATCAATCCGAAATCACCGTCACACTTCCTGATGGATCCCAGCGCCAGTTTTCTCATGGTGCGTGTGTGAGAGACATTGCCGCGGATATTGGCCCAGGCCTCGCTAAACATACCGTAGCGGGAAAAGTGAACGGCAAGTTGGTAGATACGGTTGATCCCATCACGCAAGATGCATCGGTACAGATTATTACGCCAAAGAATGATGAGGGGTTGGAGATTATCCGCCACTCCTGTGCGCACTTAATCGGCCATGCGGTCAAGCAGCTCTATCCAACGGCAAAGATGGTGATTGGCCCGGTGATAGCGGATGGCTTCTATTACGACATCGCCTATGAGCGCCCCTTTACCCCTGAAGATTTAGCCGCTATTGAGAAGCTAATGGGTGAACTGATTGCAAAGGATTATGACGTTATCAAACGGTTGCTACCCCGTGAAGAAGTCATCAGTATTTTCCAAGAGCGTGGTGAAGAGTACAAGTTGCGCCTGATCGGAGATATGCCGGATGAACAACAGATGGGCATGTACTTCCACGAGGAGTATGTGGACATGTGTCGTGGCCCCCATGTACCCAACACCCGATTCCTCAAACACGTCAAGTTGACCAAACTCTCCGGCGCTTACTGGCGCGGCGATGCAAAGAATGAACAGCTTCAGCGCATCTATGGCACCGCCTGGGTGGATAAAAAACAGCTCAAAGCTTACCTGCGGCGTATTGAAGAGGCAGAGAAGCGTGACCACCGAAAACTGGGTCGGGAACTCAATCTATTCCACTTTCACGAAGATGCACCCGGTGCGGTGTTTTGGCATCCACAGGGTTGGACGGTATTCCAAGAACTGATCGCCTACATGCGCCGTTATCAACAGGATGCGGGTTATGTTGAGATAAATTCCCCCGATGCCATGGATCGCAGCTTATGGGAGATATCTGGCCACTGGCAAAACTACCACGACCATATGTTTACCACGGAAACCGAAGATGGTCGTGTGCTGGCACTCAAACCCATGAACTGTCCGGGCGGTGTGTTGATGTATCACCATGGTCGCAAGAGCTATCGTGATCTGCCCATCAGAATGGCGGAATTTGGCAAGGTGCACCGCTACGAACCGTCGGGTGCATTACATGGCTTGATGCGCGTGCGCCACTTCACCCAGGATGACGCACATATCTACTGCACCCCTCAGCAAATGGGCACCGAATGCAGCAACGTGGTAGCGCTGGTGCTCGACATCTATCGCCAGTTTGGCTTTGAAGATGTGCGAATCAAGCTCTCTACTCGCCCAGAGAATCGCATGGGTGATGATGCAATGTGGGATATGTTGGAAGGGGCGTTGACTCAGGCGCTGGAGGGCATGGCGCTGGAATATAGCATCAACCCAGGTGAAGGCGCCTTCTACGGTCCCAAGCTTGAATTTGTGTTGCGCGATGCCATTGGTAGAGATTGGCAGTGTGGTACGTTGCAGGTGGACATGAACCTACCAGAGCGCTTCGGTATCGACTATGTAGACGAAGAGGGTCAACGTAAACGCCCGGTCATGTTGCATCGTGCCCTGTTCGGATCGCTGGAGCGATTCACCGGTATTCTGATTGAACACTACGCCGGAAAACTGCCTGCTTGGTTGTCGCCAACACAAGCTATCGTACTCTCAATTGCTGAAGCACATGGGGATTACGCAAAGGATGTGGCGCAACTACTGCGTGGTGTCGGTGTACGTGCCGAATTCGATGTGCGCAATGAGAAGATTGGTTACAAAATCCGTGAACAAACCCTACAACGTGTGCCATTTTTACTGGTAGTAGGGGCCCGAGAATGCGAGGAGGGTACGGTTGCCATTCGCACCCGCGAGGGAGAAGACCTGGGTGTGATGCCAATAGAACAAGCACTGGCCATGTTGTCCCAGCAAGTTCAGGCGCCAGACCATGCAGCGCGCCAAGAAACCCTGCAACAGCTTCGTGAACGTCTTAATAAACACACGCCAGAGGCCGCATAATGAATACTAAAAAAGAGAGAATTCAAGCAGTTCCCACTAACATCATTACCGGCTTTTTAGGTGTCGGGAAAACCTCCGCCATTTTACATTTCCTAAAGAGTAAACCAGACAACGAGCGCTGGGCCGTATTGGTCAATGAGTTTGGCGAAATCGGTGTCGATGGCGCCTTGGTTCAAGGTCAGTCCACCGAAGAGTCAGGAGTGTTTATCCGTGAAGTGCCCGGTGGTTGTATGTGCTGTACCGCAGGCGTACCGATGCAGGTAGCCTTAAATCAATTGCTCCGCAAAGCACGGCCAGATCGCTTGTTGATCGAACCCACGGGACTGGGCCATCCGAAAGAAGTGCTGAAGGTGCTCTCCGATAAGCAATATCAAGAAGTATTGTCCATTCAAAAAATCATCACCCTGGTCGATGCACGCCAGCTTTCCGATCTGCGTTACACCGAAAATGACACCTTTCATCAGCAAATCGCTATTGGGGATCTCATTGTCGGCAACAAGCGGGACCGTTATCAACAAGATGACTATGGGAAGCTGGATCAGTATGTTCATGAACATGGCCAAGCCCAAGTAAGCATTATGGTGACACAGCAAGGTGTTATCGATATCGCGTGCTTAGAAGGGGCAACAGGGGCGATTGCATTGGATACTGAAGTGCATGAGCATCACCACGATCATGATCATAGCCAAGAGCATCACAATGACAAACCAGCACTTGATCGCATTCCGGTCCCCAGAGAAGGTTACGTACAAGCGATTAATCGAGGCGAAGGCTTTGAAAGCATCGGCTGGCGCTTTGCCGCCAACCAGATATTTTCCAGTGAAAAACTCTTTGCCGTATTAATCAGCTTAAACGCAGACCGGGTAAAAGGTGTATTCATTACCGAGAAGGGAAAATTTGCCTACAACATAGCGGGCGAATCGATTACAGAGACGGAATTGGGTCATTGCTCGGAGAGTCGTATCGAAATTATTTCATCTCAAGTCAGTGATGAATGGGGAAGGCAGTTGTTGGAGTGTGAGATCTAGTGATTTGCTAAAAACCTATCCATGGGTCCACGAGAAAGTGACTTTACTTTCTTAGGATAGCGCGGCAGATCTCTACAAAATTATCCTCATCACTAGGCTTCTCTGTCGCTGTAAAAAAGCTTTGCGAGCCCGCGTCAGGACTTTTCACAGAAACCACTAGCTTTCCATTGCGATGTAGAAACTCCAATTGCTGGTTAGTACCTTGGCTCACGAACAGCTTTTCCGCTGAGCAGTTGTCTGCCGAATAAAGTACTAAATAGTCACCGCCAAAGTAGGGGCTGTGATCCTGAAATCGGGTTGCTATAATTTTTTGCGAACCTTGTTTCAAGGGTAACTCGTACAGCTCAAAGAAATGTGGTGCCACCCAATCAGGTTTTCTGTTCGGGTTCATTTGGCGATTCGAGGAAATACGGTTTGGACATGGCCTTAGAAAGTCGATCCAGGGTTGGCTGTTTACCAGCAGGCCAGGCTCAGTCGTTGAAGAGCCGGAAGTCGTGCTACCGCCTTTTTGATAGCTTGGATTAATACTGACGATTTCTTGTTGTGCCAGCTCGCGCTGAGGCAGATAGAGCTGCTTCCATTCCGTTGCTTGTGCATCCCCATTGCCTGTAAATATGGGGGTCTTCTGAGAATCTGGAAGAGCGGGAGGGTATTTTTCCCACTGTCTTAGCGTGAGAAAAATGCTCGTGCAGGTTGTACCTGCAGGGACAAAACTCAACGGCTGTTCCGCATAGGAGAAGCGGTTTGTTAGGCCTAGGATAAGAACAAACAGAATGCTATAGCAAAGCCGCGGGCCGAACTTAAAAGGTAGTGGAGAGCACATGCTAGCGAGCTGGAATTGTGAAGTAAGATACAAATAATAGTTACATAGTAGTACCTTATTTATTCTCTGGCATCATTGATGAGTGATGATGCACAATCTTCCATTGATTATTTCTGTATTCATAGACAAACGTGTAACGGGCAGGAACAACCTCTTTCTTACCTTCTGAGATGACAGCAAAGTCATAAATCCCAGCCTCTGTGAGTTTGTTACAACCTTGTTTAATATTGCGTTGTTTAATGGTGCCGTAGGGTTTCTTCTCTAAAAAATGATTGAAGTAATCTTCGATTTCAGCCGGGGTTGTGCGGGGTAGATTGGATACCGTGGGGAGAAGCACCGCATCTTCCGCGTACAGTGCCGCGACTTTTTTGGCATTACCCGTCTGTAGCGCGTTATTCCATTTGTTAAACAGCTCTTCCGCTAACTTTTGAGTAGCGGGTTGGCAAACTACCGTTTCATAATCGCTAGTGGTATCAATGGCGATGTTATGTGCAGCGCGCCCTGTGATCACTTGTTGGGCGTTGTTACGCTCATAGTGGCCGTAGCTAATGCCTTCATCAATACCTTGGTCGATACCGACTGTGCCCGAAATTTGATAGTTCTTATTACTCATAGGGTTTCCTTCAACCTTATTTCTCAAAATTTTGCATTACTCGGTATAAACCTCAAAGTGATGCATCTCCATGGAATAGGCGGAGGCGGCCATCTCGTTTTCTGTCAGGGTTGTGCTGAGCACACCTGAGATCCAGAAGGGATCGTATAAAACATCCACCTGTATGCCTTCAGGGGCATTTACCAAGATAATCTGATTAGGGGGCGGTGGTGGTACATGAATGCAGGCACCAAAAAAGGGAACCAGAAAGAACTGGGTAATGGTGAGATCATCGCTAAATTCCAACGGCACAATAAACCCGGCAAGACGTATCGATTGGCCATCCATCTCCTCAATGATGCGCGTTGATACCAGTGCTTGCTGATAGCGGTCATCGTTAGCGTTAGCAATTGCATTTTGAATTTGACTGCTGATCTGGTCTTCAAAAGAACCATCCTCAATATCAGTAATATAATCGGGAGGATCTAGCAGTGCATCCAAATCATCTTGCGGCATCAGCTCAATCCACTCAACCGTTTTAAATTCGCTGATGGGAAGTTTATTGAAGTCACGAATAAGAGGTTTGGGCTTAGTCTTAGAAGGCGGTGGCAGCTCATGTGTCGAAGATCTCTCATTAGCCTGAGTGGCTATGGGTGCGTCCTCGTTATCAAGGAAAGGGCTAGGCTCCGACAAATCAGGGGCCGGAAAGGGGGTGTCCGTGCTAGATGTCGCGTCATTGCTTTCGCTACAAGCAATGAGAGAGAGCGTCACCAAAATGACACAGATTAGTGTTGTGATTTCGCTTTTCAGCACTTACTTGTAGCCATGATTTTAGTTATATTCTTAATATGATACATTGTATCATTTGTTGCGGGCAATACATTATTAACCCGGCACCTAAATATGTTGCGTTCAGCCGTAATGAGTGTGCGCACAGCAAGGCATCAAAACGCCGGTGTAGTCATTCTCCAGCAAGTTTTGATAACGCAGTCTGTGGGTGCACTCATTACGGCCTTCTTTATCGTATTCAATTGGTTAGGGAAGCTCAGTATGGCTTGTCTCCGCGTTATCCCCCTTGCAAAGGGAGTAACCATTCACCGCGGGTGATGCCTCGATACAAGCCATGCTGAGCTTCCTGAACGCAACATATTTAGGTGCCGGGTTAATAGATAAATAATTTGGATTTAAAGGCGATATATCCATGGACATCAACTTACGTGACGTGAAATTTGCTTATCCCGATGCTCCTGAAAAGACGGTATTAGACATTGATCAATGGTCAGTATCGGAAGCGGAACGGGTATTTGTTCAAGGGGCGTCGGGGGGCGGTAAATCAACACTACTCAATTTATTGAGCGGCATGATCTCTTCGACTCAAGGTGAGATATCGGTACTGGGCGAGCGACTAGATAAAATGAATCGCCGCCAGCGAGACCAGTTTCGTGCTAATCATATTGGCTATGTATTCCAGCAATTTAATCTCATCCCGTATCTCGACGCTTTGGATAACATTCTCTTAGCCAGTCACTTCTCTAAACTTAAAAATGGTGTAGCGCTGCGCGAAGAAGGTAAAACGCTATTAACGACATTGAACATCAGCCCTTCCGATTGGAACAAACCAACCCGTAGTCTCAGCATTGGCCAACAGCAGCGGGTCGCGATTGCCAGAGCCTTGATCAATAAGCCTGAATTGCTGATTGCGGATGAGCCCACCTCCTCTCTGGACCAACACAATCGCGATAATTTTATGTCAATATTGATGTCCTTGATAGATGAGCACAACATTACCTTAGTACTGGTGAGTCATGACGCCTCTTTATCTACCCACTTTAATCGCGTGGAAGTGTTAAATGATATCAATCAAATGGAGGTTAATCGATGTTCATCAAGCTCGCCACGAAAAGTCTGATTAACCGTAAAGGATCTGTACTACTCACGCTGTTGGCGATGACGGTGAGTATCTTTGTGCTGCTGGGGGTTGAACACATACGCCACCAAGCAAAAGAGAGCTTTGCCAATACCGTCTCCGGTGTCGATCTTATCGTGGGTGCCAGAACCGGCAATCTAAATCTCCTTCTCTACTCGGTATTTCGCATTGGTTCGCCGACTAACAATATTAGCTGGGAGTCCTACGAGGCGATTGCTGCTGATAGAAATGTCGAGTGGACCATCCCCATCTCGCTAGGCGATTCTCATAAAGGCTATCGCGTGATGGGCACCACCCAGGACTATTTCGAATACTTTAGTTATGGGCAACAGCATAAACTGACATTTGAATCGGGAGCGCCATTCCAATCCGTCTACGATGCGGTGCTAGGTTATGAAGTGGCTAAAAAATTGGATTACCAACTGGGTGATGAGTTAACGCTTGCCCATGGCATCGCCAGTACCAGCTTCAGTCGTCATGACGATCGGCCATTCAAGGTGGTTGGCATTTTGGCGCCAACCGGCACACCGGTTGACCAGACCGTACACGTCAGCCTACAGGGGATTGAAGCGATTCATGTAGGCTGGCAACAGGGAGTTAAACTACCCGGTAGGACGCTGACAGCGGAGCAGGCTGCACAACTCGAGCTCACGCCAAAAAGCATAACCGCCTTTATGGTAGGGTTGAAGTCACGCATCGTTACCTTTCGTGTGCAAAGTCAGATCAATAAATATCCCCATGAACCGTTGCTTGCTATCCTTCCTGGCGTAGCCTTGTCGGAGTTATGGCAAATGATGGGCTTACTGGAAAATACCCTTCGCCTCATTTCGGTACTGGTGCTTGTTGCGGCGCTATTGGGAATGAGTGCAATGCTGCTCGCTTCAATTCGAGAGCGGGATCATGAGATACAACTTCTCAGAACCGTTGGTGCTCCACCCATGTTTCTGTTTTTATTGATCGAGCTAGAGGCGCTGATAATTAGTTTCTTGAGCATCGTACTCAGTACTTCAACGCTTTACCTATGCTTAATAACACTAGAGGAACTCTTAATCGCACAATTTGGCTTACATATCAAAACATCTATTTTGTCGGAAAACAGTGTGCTATTAGTAGCCATTATTGTTGGTGCAACCTTCGTAGCTGCCGCAATACCCTCTCTCAGTGCTTATCGAAAGGCAAGTGCTGTTTAATCCATACGCATTGATATGGCGGTGGGGGGAACCCGTATCCCAAAAATATTAGTAGTCATGTTAGCGCAAAAAAGACGCTTTGAAATACTTCGTGGATGACCGCTTTGCCTATTAATAGGACCTACGGTTAACCTTACCGAAGGTCTCCTTTCAGGATTTACCGAACTTCTGGCTAAGACAGCAGTACGATCGGAATTGGCTGACTGTTGCCTAATTCGTAGTAACAGCATTATCTGTTACATGCCAGTTAATCATCTGTATTTTATGAAGTTAATAGGAAAGTAACAAAAATAGAGGATTACATTTCCAATGAACCCGAGCCAAGACTGTATTTCGCGTGATTTTCGTCTTTACCTGCACCGCAATATTGGAATTTAGCACCCAATTGTATGAAATAGTGGCAAAAGAACAGGCATTCAAACCGCTACCTGGGCTTTAATCACGGGATCTGGATCGTAGCCTGAAAACTCGAAATCTTCGAACTTATAGTCAAAGATGCTATCTGGTTTTCGCTTAATTAGCAGCTGTGGAAGCTCCTTTGGTTTCCTGCGTAACTGTTCGAAAACAATATTATCAGTTAAGTGATTGTGATACAGGTGTACGTCGCCGAATGAGTGGATAAATTCACCGACTTCTAAATCACATTGCTGAGCAAGCATGTGCGTAAGCAACGATGCCTCGGCTGTATTAAACGGAACTCCAAGGAAAAAATCTGCGCTGCGCTGATACAGCTCGCAAGATAGCTTGCCTTCGGCTACATAGAATTGGTAGAGTGTATGGCACGGTGGTAAAGCCATTTCATCTATCTTTGAAACGTTCCAGCCTGAAAGGATGATACGGCGACTAGAAGGGGCCTTATTCAGTGTTTCAACAATATCGTTTACTTGATCTATTTTCCGCTGAATAACAGCGGTGCCTTCGTGAACATGAAGCAGCGTGAATCCACGCTTAGTAAAGTCATCTTTTTGGGCTAAATACTGTTGCTCGGGCAATGCGCGAGTATCGTCCCAAGCGCGCCATTGCTTGCCGTAAACCTCGTTTAAGTCGCCATTCTCGTCCGCCCACTCATTCCAGATTCTTACGCCGTTGTCGTTTAGATATTTGACGTTTGTGTCACCGGACAGAAGCCAAATCAATTCGTGAATGATAGATTTAAGATGAATCCGTTTGGTTGTCATGAGGGGAAAGCCCTTAGAAAGGTCATGCCGCAACTGGCGACCAAATAAGCTGCGTGTCCCCACACCAGTTCTGTCTTCTCGGTCTACGCCATTATCGACAATATCCCGCATTAATTCTAGGTACTGTTTCATAAATACTATTCTTTTTGGTTAATGTAATGATTCACTCCGGGTTAGTCGCTCTGTGTCTTCTTCCCGTAGTCCTAGCAATTTGTTGTACTGTTCAAGATACACCAGTACAGGTAGACCAGCTTGCAACTCTCTATGAAGTTGCTCTACAAGGCTATCAAACGTATCGTATGCTGTCTGTAAGTTTACACTACTCACTATCTTCTGAAGGTCAGCAACTTCTTCGAAAGCCAAGTCTATGTAGTGGTCCATCGAACTCGGCATTGAGTGCCCTGTATATTGCTGTATTTTTTGTTTAAGTATATTAGCGCCCAGCAGCGCTTCCCGAAAATCATCTTTATTTTCGTAGTCGTACTGATTAATTAGGCGCACAAATAGCTTTGTAATAAAGCGGTGACGGAACATGTGAGCACAAGCCCCAGAAGTCAACTCAGCGGCACGGCGTAGCAGGCCAATTTCATTACTCATGTATCGACTTGATAGTGGCTGGCCCGTCTGTTCGCTAATAAACAAAAAACCATGATCATTCTTAGCGCCAATTGTATTCTTAATGATCTTGAATCGCTGTATACGAATGTAATTTTTCAAAGCAGCAAGGTCTTGCTTTAAAACGGGAACATATCGGTCTTTTTTTTTTCGAGTTTTAAAGGTTGTCATCTTCAGCATTGGATCATGCTGTTGAATTGCATTTTCGATGTCTTTAATGCTAGAAATCTCGCCTATTCGGGCATCTGTCATTTCAAGTAGGCGAAGCATTACTACTCGTCTACGATTGATCATTTTGGAAGAACTAAGGTTGGGAATCATATTATATAAAGCTTGAATGCTGGTCACCGAGATAGGGCTTCGTTTTTTCAGCGAACTTGGAGTATCAAAAGATTCATGATGCCAGCTTTCTTTTTCTACAAATCCTTTCTTGGAGTTCTCTACTGAAATTCGATGGGTCTTTCTAACTGCCTGAACAGTATAAAAAACAAAGTCATCTTCACCATTAAAGCGCCCAACAAAAGCCAAAAAGTCAAGACAACTGCGACCAATACTATTTAACGTGTTGGAGTCACGTTTTCTTGCTTCTGGGTTAATCGGGTCTCGCTCTGCTCGAAGGCCCTTAACAAAGTGAGTAAAGCGGCTGTTATCCATTTGGATAACATCAATATCATTGTTGTAGCAATAACGAATTAGGTGGCTAATATTTGCCGCGCATTGCCGAAGTGAGCCTCCATTGGCTCGCCTACTTAATCCTCGCTTATATAAATGAATCATGTAAGCATTCGCAATTAGGCATGGCATACCATTATGCCGCATCTTCTAGCGGTGTAAAACCCGAGAGAATATTGCCTTCAAATAATCCGTCTCAGGAATAACAGGGTGTACCGGATGATCTGGCCCCTGGTGCCCTTGCTCTAAAATCTGTAAATTACGATCTAAATGGCTCGCCGACTTTTGCATCAGGCTCTGTAGGGTGTCGCGACTAAGATGGTGGGAGCAAGAGCCTGAAATAAGAATGCCATCCTTGCTCAATAGCTGCATTGCCATCTGGTTTGCCCGACGATAAGCGTTACTCCCCTCCTTGAGATCCTTGCGTCGCTTAATAAACGCAGGAGGATCAAGAATAACCACATCAAAACGCTCACGCTCTTCACGTAACGCCTTCATTGCTTCAAAGGCATCCCCTTCCAAGGTCGCCATCTTATCCGCCACGCCATTCAACTCACCGTTATGCTGCACCAGGTCTAATGCCTTCCCTGAAACATCAATACACATTACTTCATCTGCACCCGCAGCAGCAGCTTGCACTCCCCAGCCACCAATATAACTAAAGATATCCAAGACGCGCTTACCCTGTACATAGTGCTTCATACGTGCTCGATTCATACGATGATCATAGAACCAACCGGTTTTCTGCCCACCCTCTATCGGCGCATGAAATTTCACGCCATTTTCAATCAACTCCACCTGCTCTGGCACTGTCCCTACAACACATTCGACGTAAGCATCCAGCCCCTCCATTTTACGAATCCCACCATCATTACGGAGTAGTATAACCTGTGGTTTAAGTACCTTTTCTAACGCAGCAATCACCTGATCCTTAATCACTTCCATGCCAGCGGTACCTAGCTGCACAACCAAGACGCCAAAATAGCGATCCACCACCAAACCCGGCAATAAATCACTTTCGCCATGTACTAGGCGATAACAAGGATGCTCAAATAACCCGTCACGCAGTGACAATGCAATCTTCAAGCGATGGGTAATTAATGACTGATCCAGAAGGTATTTTTTATCCCGACTAACCATACGTGCACAAATCAGCGAATGTGGGTTCACATACCCATTGCCCAATGATTTTCCATTGTGAGAAATCATCTCCACAGCTTGCCCCGGGGTAAAATCCGTCAAGGGCGTCTGTGCAATATCCACCTCATTGCTATACACCCAAAGATGCCCACCAACAATGCGACGTTCTTCATTCTTTTTTAGTTTCAATGGTGCTAGGGTCATGACTGGCCTCAGGTAATCAATTGTTTAAAAACGCGAAACGCCCCTAAACGGGGCGCTTTGCTACACATTACTCAGGCCCGTTATGGAACCGTATAGCTACTCTGGTCCATCAGATCTAAGCCACATTCCAGATTTTCGATCCAGTCGATAAATTGATTAACCATCTCCTTGCCTTTAAATGAACAGCCATGTTGCGGAACGATCATCTCTATATCTAAGGTACGCGCCATATTCGCCCATAAGCGGCACGCTTTATTGCTCGCCATATAACGCTGATGAAACTCTTCCATCGCCGGAATGTGAGCCGCAAAATCGTCAACGGGTTGGTCTAACTTTTCGTCAACCAATGAGGCACCCAAATCACCTGAAAACAAAATTTTGCTAATAGGATCGTAAAAATGGAAATTACCCACCGAGTGTAAAAAGTG
>Ga0316204_10009592_pt1 | contig 12854 bp, 17 predicted proteins | sample 6monrhotite_MG_2_FD_205661 | JGI IMG/M metagenome (GOLD analysis project Ga0316204, IMG submission 205661) | Microbial mat bacterial communities from mineral coupon in-situ incubated in ocean water Damariscotta River, Maine, United States -... | ecosystem: Environmental > Aquatic > Marine >...
GCGGAATTTTCAAAAATTCCGGCCCGATTTCTTTGAAGAAATCGGCGTGTTCAGCGGCGGGGTTTGTCAGGCCGCTTGCGCGGCGCGCGCTGAACCGTCCTTGGTTTTGCCTTGGCGGTGCCGCTGTCATCCTCAAGGGTGATCCCCAATTGATCGCGCACGATTTTCCGGCGGATTTCCTCGACTTCGCCGGGTTTGAGTTCGCCCAGTTGAAACGGTCCATAGCTGATGCGGATCAGCCGGTTGACGCTGAGGTTCACCGCATCCATCGCGCGGCGGATTTCGCGGTTCTTGCCTTCACGCAAGCCGATTGTCAGCCAGGCGTTTGCTCCTTGCTGACGGTCCAGCGTCACGGTCATGGGCTGAAACCGTTCCCCGTCGATGGTGATGCCCTGGCGCAGCGGTTCCAGGGCGGCATCGGACGGGCGTCCGTTCACCCGCACCCGGTAGCGGCGCAGCCAGCCGGTGCTGGGCAGCTCCAGTTTGCGTTTCACACCGCCGTCATTGGTCAGCAGCAACAACCCCTCGGAGTTCAAGTCGAGGCGCCCCACCGACATCACACGGGGCAGGTCTTCGGGCAGGGAGTCATAGATCGTGCCGCGCCCCTTTTCGTCGCGCGTGGTGGTCACCAACCCGGTGGGTTTGTGATAGAGCCAGATGCGCGGCGGTTCGGGTTCCGAGATCGGTTTGCCGTCCACGGCGATCTGATCCGAAGGGGTGACGTTCAGCGCCGGGGAGAGAATCTGTGCGCCGTTCACCCGCACACGGCCCGCTTCGATCATCCGTTCGGCCTCGCGGCGCGAGGCGACGCCGGCACGTGACAGGACTTTGGCGATGCGGTCGCCTTTGGGTTGTTCGGGGGGGGGTGTGGTGTTCATGGCTGTCCCCTAACGCGTTTGCGAGGCTTGCGAAAGGGTGGCAATTGCGGCCATCTGGGGGAATGACATTTCGCTCCTACATGGATCTTGCGCTGGACCAGGCGCGTGCGGCGGCCCGGCGCGGAGAAGTGCCGGTGGGGGCGGTGATTATTTCACCTGCCGCTGAGGTGGTGGCGCGGGCGGGCAACCGCACACGGGAATTGAACGATCCCACGGCACATGCCGAGGTGTTGGCGATCCGGGCGGCCTGTGCGGCGGCGGGGTCGGAGAGGTTGGAGGGGCATGCGCTTTATGTCACGCTTGAGCCTTGCGCGATGTGCGCCGGGGCCATCGCCGCGGCACGGCTGGCGCGGGTGGTCTATGGCGCGGCAGACCCCAAATCAGGCGGGGTCGCCCATGGTGCACGGGTGTTTTCGCATGCCCAGTGTCACCACGTGCCGGAAATCATTGACGGAATTGCCGGGGGTGCGGCGGAAGAGATGTTGAGATCGTTTTTTGCAGAAAGAAGAGGGGGGTAGGGGAGATGGCAGTCAGCAAGGAACTGTCACGGTTCACCCGCGATGCACTTGTCGCGGGCAAGACGCGGGGGCAGATCAGCCAGGCCCTGACCACCTCGGGCTGGGCCGCGTCAGAAGTGCGCGAGGCGCTGGATGCCTGGGCCGAGACGCCTTTTTCACCCCCGATCCCGCGCCCGCAGACGACGCTTTCGGCGCGGGATTTCTTTGTCTACACGCTGACATTTGGTGTGATGATCTTTGGTGCAGTCTGTGTGGTGCAGCTGTTTCATGCGCTGATTGATGTGTGGATGAACGACAGTCAATACCGCGCCAGCAGCCGGATCCGCTGGGCGATGGCGGTGTTGATCGTGACAACGCCGGTGTTCATTTGGCTGACGTTTCGGGAACGGGCCAAACTGGCGGCGGACCCGGCGCTTTATCGTTCGGCGATCCGTAAATGGCTGATCTATCTGACGCTGCTGGCGTCGGCGGCGGTTCTGCTGGGGGATCTGATTGCGGTGGTCTATGCTTTCCTGAGTGGCGATTTCACCGTGCAGTTTCTTCTCAAGGCGCTGGTGGTGGCCGTGGTGGCCGGGTTTATATTTGTCTATTATCTGGGTGACATACGCAAAGGGGATGCGCTGTGAACCGGCTGCTCTTGGCGCTGCTCATCGCCGGGGTTGGGGCTGGTCTCATTGCGGGGTTCATGGCCGTGGGCGGGCCGGGGTATGCCCGCAAGGAGCGTAACGATGAAACGCGGGCGTCGGACCTGCGTATCCTGGGCGCTTATTACCGCTGTCAGGGGGATGGTTTTCACGATGACAGCACTGTGGTCGAACGGTGCAGCGGACAGGGCCGCAAGCCTGATCCGGTCGACCCGGTCACGGGGGCGGCCTATGTGGTGATCGGGCCGACCGGGACGAGGTTGGAGATCTGTGCGGAGTTTGAGACCCGCAAGCTGATGGGCCGCACAAGCGGATTGAGTGCGTTGTTTTTTGACGGGCAGACCGGATGTGTCCGCTATGCCCGCAAGGATCCAACCGACAGCTGGGTCTTGCAGTAGGTTCAGAGCTCAATCGGGTGCAGAACCTCCGGTTCGATCACCGCCACACCCGGCAGACCCGCAGCCAGCACCTGAGCGGATTGTTCGAGCAGCTCGAAGGTGCGGTAGTGACAGGGGATTACCGTCTTGAAATTGAAATAGCGTTTGGCGGCATAGGCGGCTTCGGCCATGCCCATGGTGAAATGGCCGCCCGCCGACAGGATGCCGATGTCGGGCTGATAGTAATTTCCGATCCAGTCCATGTCCGCCATGATCCCGGTGTCGCCGGAAACATAGATCGTCTGGCCTTCGCCCTTGAGAACAAAGCCGCTTTCGGTGCCGACGTGGCGGGTGATGTCGTCCACGGTGGTCGAGGAGGAATGGGAGGCCGGCACCATGCTGGCCGTGACCCTGTCGCCCAGTGAGATCGTGCCGCCCATGTTGAAGGCCATGCCTTCGACCGCGCCATTGCCGGTCAGAAACTGCGCCAGTTCGTACATGCCGGAGACCGGGGCGCCAGTGACCCTGGAGATGTCGACCACGTCGGTGATGTGGTCAAAATGGCCGTGTGTCACCAAGATATGCGTGGCCCCCTGGATGGCGGCGTCGTGCTGGTCTTGCGGCATCATCGGATTGCCGTTCAGCCAGGGGTCGATCAACAGGACCTGGTCTTCGATTTCGATGCGGAACGAGCCGTGGCCAAGCCAGATGATGTTCATGTGTGTCTCCTTGTTTGCCGCAAACCTTAGCGCATTTCGCAGATTTGGGGAGCCTCCGGCGGGAGTTTATTTGGAAAGATGAAGCAGGGGCGGTGACCTGCCCTTGCGAGGCTCGGCGCATCGGCGTAAACCCGCGCGCAACGGAATGGAGTGGCGTCATGTCGATTGATGAAAACACAGCAGCACGGGTGGCAAAACTGGCCCGGATCAAGGTGGAGCCTGAGGCGCTGCCGGGGTTGGCGCAGGAGTTCAACACGATCCTTGGATTCATCGAGCAATTGGGTGAAGTGGACGTCGAGGGGGTCGAGCCGATGACATCCGTCACGCCGCAGCGGCTCAAGCGGCGCGCGGATGTGGTCACCGATGGAGACCAGCAGGCCAGGGTGCTGGCCAATGCGCCGGATGCGCGTGAAGGGTTTTTTGCCGTGCCAAAGGTGGTTGAATAATGACTGAGCTGAACAAACTGGGATTGGCAGAGGCCCGCGATGCGCTGCGTGCCGGGGAAACCACGTCCAAGGAGCTGACGCAGGCCTGTTTGACGGCCATCGAAGGGGCCGGGGCGTTGAATGCCTTTGTGCACCACACGCCTGAGATCGCGCTGGCGCAGGCCGGGGCGGCGGATGTGCGGATCAAGGCGGGCGATGCGCCTGCGATGTGCGGGTTGCCGGTGGGGATCAAGGATCTGTTTTGCACCAGGGGGGTGCCGTCACAGGCGGGGTCGCGCATTCTTCAGGGGTTTCTGCCTGAATATGAAAGCACGGTCAGCCAGAACCTGTTTGATGCGGGTGCGGTGATGCTGGGCAAGCTGAACATGGATGAATTTGCCATGGGGTCGTCCAATGAAACCTCCGTTTACGGCGACGCGGTGAACCCCTGGCGACGCGGCAATGACGATGCGGCGCTGACACCGGGTGGATCGTCGGGCGGGTCGGCGGCGGCGGTGGCGGCGGATCTGTGTCTGGCGGCGACCGGGACCGACACTGGCGGGTCGATCCGACAGCCAGCGGCTTTCACCGGGATTACCGGGATCAAGCCAACCTATGGACGGTGTTCGCGCTGGGGCATCGTGGCCTTTGCCTCGTCGCTGGATCAGGCCGGGCCGATGACCAAATCGGTGCGCGATGCGGCGATCATGCTGGAGGCGATGTGCGGCCATGACGCGAAGGATTCGACCTCTGCGGATCTGGCGGTGCCGGATTTCGAGGCGGCGCTGACCGGCGATGTGCGCGGCAAGAAGATCGGTATTCCGCGTGAATACCGCATGGACGGGATGCCCGAAGAAATCGAGACTCTGTGGCAGGACGGCATTGCCATGATGAAGGACGCGGGCGCGCAGATTGTCGACATTTCCCTGCCGCACACCAAATATGCCCTGCCAGCCTATTATGTAATTGCGCCAGCCGAAGCCTCCAGCAACCTTGCCCGGTATGACGGTGTGCGATATGGCCACCGCGCCACGCTCGAGGCGGGGGACGGCATCACCGAGATGTACGAAAAGACCCGTGCCGAAGGGTTCGGGCCGGAGGTGCAGCGCCGCGTGATGATCGGCACCTATGTCTTGTCTGCCGGGTTCTACGACGCCTATTACAACCGCGCGCGCAGGGTGCGGACCCTTATCAAGAAGGACTTTGAAGATGTCTTTGCCCAGGGCATCGACAGCATCCTGACACCGGCCACGCCGTCGGCGGCCTTTGGGCTGGGCGAGATGACAGATGCCGATCCGGTGGCGATGTATCTCAACGATGTCTTTACCGTCACCGTGAACCTTGCCGGATTGCCCGGTATCGCGGTGCCGACGGGGATGGACCGAAAGGGGCTGCCGCTGGGGCTGCAACTGATCGGGCGTCCATGGGAAGAGGCGGATTTGCTGTCTTCCGCCTATGCGCTGGAGCAGGCAGCAGGTTTTGTAGCCAAACCGGAAAAATGGTGGTAAGTAAGCGGCCATAAATCAGTCGGAAAAGACAAAGCAGGTCGAATGTTCACACGTGTACTTATTGTGACCGCTCTTGGTGCGGCACTTGCGGCTTGTCAGCCCGCGATACCTGAATCCGGGCGTGGAGTGGGGTTTGATGACACCTTTGAACAGCAAAAACGCGCCCGTGATGCGCAGTTGACCGGTGCAGCGGTGCCCGCGCCTGCGGATGTTCAGGCAATACCGTTGACCGCGGGCGGAGACGGGTCGCCACAGGCCACGGCGGCGCAGACTACCCGCGTTCTGGAGGCGACCCGGCCCGGCGGGCTGGGCAATGATCCGGCCACAAATTCGGGGCAGGAGCCGTTGAACGCCAGTCCCTCAAACCCGCCGCCTGCGGTGGTGAACACGGCGGGCATCTCGAACGAAAACAACTTTGATGCCGTTTCAGGCCAGCGCAGCATTGAAGGCGATGCCGCGCGGCTGGCGGCGAAGCGGGCGCAGTATGAGGTGATCCAGCCTGAGGCGCTGCCGGACCGGACCAATACAGGCCCCAACATCGTGGCCTATGCGTTGCAGACGACTCATCCGCGCGGCACGCAGATTTACCGCCGCATCGGTCTGAACAAGGCGGCCAAATACGAACGCGCCTGTGCAAAGTTCAGCACGCCCGATCAGGCCCAGATTGCGTTTTTGTCCCAGGGTGGGCCGAACCGGGATCGGCTGGGCGTTGACCCGGATGGCGACGGGTTTGCCTGTACGTGGGATCCAACGCCGTTCCGCAGCGCCGCCAAGGGTTAGGCGTGGCGGGTCGCGGGATTGTCCAGCATCCCTCGCCCAATTGCGGCCCGCGCCGGGACGGGTTGAGCCCCTGCCTTGTGGTCATCCATTTTACGGCCATGCAAACCACGCAGGCGGCGCTGGAGCGTCTGTGTGATCCTGCGGCCGAAGTATCCGCGCATTATCTGATCTCCGGCACCGGAGAGATCATTCAGATGGTCGATGAGGCCGCGCGCGCATGGCATGCCGGGGCAGGGGAGTGGCGTGGCCTGAGGGACATCAATTCCCGCTCGATCGGGATCGAGTTGGACAATCGCGGCGATCATCCGTTTGCGGAGCCGCAGATGGCGGCGCTTGAGACCTTGTTGCGTGGGATCATGGCGCGTTGGGGGATCGGCGCGCGGGGGGTGATCGGGCATTCGGACATGGCGCCGGGGCGCAAGAGTGATCCGGGGCGCAGGTTCGATTGGGCGCGGCTGGCGTGGCAGGGGTTGGCGATCCCAGCGGGTGCGCCAATCCTTGTGCATTCTGTCACAGGGCAGACGTTTCTGGATGCCGCGCGGAAGGCCGGGTTCACGGCGGATGTACCCCTTGAGGTGTTGCTTGAAGCGACCCGCGCGCGCTTTGCGCCGTGGCGGGAGGGGCCGCTTTGTGCTGATGACTATGCTCTGGGCAGGTCTTGAGTTCTGGCCCCATTGACCGCCCCTTGGGTTCCGCGCTACGTGCACCCTTGCGCGGAAGGCTGGATGACCGCGGTGCCAGCAATGGTGTCGAGGAAAGTCCGGACTCCAAAAAGTAACGGTGCCGGGTAATGCCCGGGCGGGGTGACCCGACGGAGAGCGCCACAGAAAACAGACCGCCCCGGCAACATTGCGCTGCATTGCGCCGGGGTAAGGGTGAAACGGTGGGGTAAGAGCCCACCGCGCCGCTGGCAACAGGGGCGGCACGGCAAGCCCCACCGGGAGCAATGCCAAATAGGGACCGCGCGCCGCGAGGCGGGGCCGCTTTTGCCCCAGCAGGTCCGGGTTGGCAGCTAAAGCCCGCGCTGCAAGGTGCGGGTCAGATGAATGGTCATCCAACCCCGGATTTCGGTCCGGGGGGGACAAAATCCGGCTTACAGGCTTTCCGCGCGCCTTTTTGACGGCTGGTCGTTTGGTGCAAAACGGTGGCGAATCCCCGTGATTTTCCGATGCCACGGCGGCGATGAAACCCGGCGGAAAACGCCGGTTTTTCGGTGTCCCGTCGCGGCGGGAGGGGAATTCACTTTGACGGTGGTTTCGCGGGTGGCGCTTGGGCGTTTTGCGGTTGACACGCCACCGCATCCGGGTAAAAGCCGGGGTTCAGAATTCACGCGTCCTGAACGGTTATCAGAGGCGCAGCAGGAGATGACAAAATGGCGAAGCCAACCACGATCAAGATCCGTCTGAACTCGTCCGCGGGCACAGGCCATTTCTACGTAACCAAGAAAAACGCACGTACCATGACTGAAAAGATGGTTGTGCGGAAGTATGACCCCGTTGCGCGCAAGCACGTGGAATACAAGGAAGGCAAGATCAAGTAAGATCAAGCCGTTACCCGGATGCAATGGCCGCGCAATTTGCGCGGCTTTTTGCGTTTTGGCAGGCGGGGGCGTCCTGCTTGCACTTGGCCAGTCAAGCGGTGATAGTCGGGGGGTTCTCCAGCTGCAAGGAACGCCACATGCCGCGTCTGATGATTGCCACAATGGGCCTTTTGGGTCTGCTCGCCGCCTGCACGGGCGGGTCTACTGAAAATTACATGCCGATGATGGATTCGGCCTATTCCAATAGCATCGGGTTTACCGGGCTCGGTGACGAACCCTTTTGATCTTTCGACGCCGGGGGATCATCCGCATTGGACGCAACATTGAACCGGGGAGGGTTTCGTATGGCCACAACATCTATTCCACATCTGGACGAGGCGGACCTGGAAGGGTTGAACGTGACCGCGACCCAGATCATCGACATGCTGGATCAGGTCATTCTGGACAGCCGGTCGGGAAAGGTCTGGGCCGCGCCCAAGGCCACGGTGCTGCCGCCTGATGGACGCTATATCATGGCGACCCTGGCCGCGATGGACAATCCGCCGTTGGTGGCGACCAAGTCGCTTGTCCTGAACGCCCGGAATTCCGACATCGGGCTGCCGCAGATCAACGGCATCGTCACGCTTTTGCAAGGTCAGACGGGTGTGCCGCTTGCCACAGTTGACGGCAACTGGATCACGGCGGTGCGGACGGCGGGGTTGAGTGCGCTGGCGGCCAAATATATGGCCAACCCCGATGCGACATCCGTTGGATTTGTCGGCACAGGGACACAGGCGCGCAGCCATCTGCGGTTGTTTCAGCAGATGTTCCCCCTGGAACGCATCAAGATTTCTGGCCGGGGGCAGGCGAACATAGATGCGCTGGGCGCGGTGGCGGGCGAACTGGGGCTGACGGCCGAAGTGTGCGCAACGCCGCAAGAGGCCGTTGAAGCGGTTGATCTGGTGGTGACGTCCGTGACCCATACCGGGGTCGATGGCCCGTTCCTGCGGGCAGATTGGCTTGCTGCGGGGTGTTTTGCGGCCATCGTTGATCTGGGGGTGCCCTGGCACAAGGACAGTTTTGCGGCGCTGGATCGGTTGATCATAGATGATCTTGAACAGGAAGCGGCAATGCCGGGCAAGTTGGCCAACCCTGAAGATGTGAAGGGCGATTTGACCGGGCTGGTCACAGGATCTGTCGCCGGGCGCAAAGGCGCTCAGGAGCGGACAGCCTTTGTGTTCAGAGGGCATGCGCTGGGGGATCTGGCGCTGGCGGCACTGGTTTATCAATTGCACGCCGCGCGCGCCTGAAACCGGCGGCGGCATGAAAAAACCCGCCGGGCTGAAGGCGCGGCGGGTTTTGTTTCAGCGATTGGGCAGCGGGCTTATTCGCGGCTGCCGAACAATTGCAACAGCATCATGAACATGTTGATGAAGTTGATATAGAGGCTCAGCGCGCCCATGATCGCGGCCTTGCCAAGCCATTCGGTGTCACCGTGGTGGGCGTGGGCCAGATACTCTGTCTTGATCCGTTGCGTGTCATAGGCGGTCAGACCGGCAAAGATCAGCACGCCGATCGACGAGATCGCGAACATCAGCGCGCCCGACTGAAGGAAGAGGTTCACGATGGACGCCACCACCAGACCAACCACACCCATAATCAGGAAGGTACCCCAACCGGAGATGTCTTTTTTGGTGGTGTAGCCCCACAGCGACAGGCCCGCGAAGGCGATCGACGTAATCAGGAAGATCTGAGCGATGGAATAGCTTGTGTAGACTAGAAAGATCGAGCTGATCGACACACCCATGACAGCGGCGAACACATAAAACACCGTCTGTGCCGTGGCGGCGGACATGCGGTTAATCGCAGCACCAAGTCCAAAGACAAAGGCGAGAGGGGCGAAGATCACCACATATTTCAGGGGCGATGCATACAGCGCGTATCCAAGGCCGGTCAGGAATTCACCGTTGCCCACGGGATATTGGGTCGGCGCGTCAGTGACCGCAAGCCCGGACAGCGCCCAGGCAGCGGCAAATGTGATCAGCATGCCGACCGACATCGTGCCGTAGACCTTGTTCATGTGCGCGCGCAGGCCCGCGTCGATGTCGGCGGCGCGGGCTCCGGCTGTACTCCGGATTGTATTCACGTCAGCCATTAATGTGACCTCCAATTGTCAAGTTGCTCAATGTTACGCCAGTGTAACACCGTCTCGGTGCAAATATCGGAACTGAGGAGACAAATTTCAAGCCTAATCCTGCGGCGAGACGCCGCAGATTGACGTTAATCAGAATTAATCCAGCCAATGCGCAGGAACATCCCAGGGCGCGCGCGCCGCTTCCTTGCTGACTTCACTTGCGGAAAGGCCCAGATCCTGCAGCCGCGCATCATCAAGGTCACGCAGCGCCTGACGGCTGCGCCAGAGGGCGGACAGGCCAAAGAACAGGGCCGTCAAGGACCACCGCCGTGCGGGCAGGGGACGGCAAGGAGCGGTTTGGTGGAGGGTATATTGTGTCATCTGAGGCATCCTTCGCTTTTCGTGATGTAAACCTGTTTTGCATTTCGATGGTTGATATATGGATGAAGGCGGTGCATAAGGAAAGACAATGTTTGTGCGACATGTCATCACGAAAGTTGATATATGAGAAATCTCGACATCACGACTTTGCGTTCCTTTGTAGCGGTGGCTGATTCCGGCGGTGTCACGCGCGCCGCAGGGTTCCTTCATCTGACCCAGTCGGCGGTCTCGATGCAGTTGAAGCGGCTGGAGGAAATGCTGGGTCTGGACCTGCTGGACCGGACCGGGCGGACCATTGCGCTGACGGCATCAGGTGAACAATTGCTGGTCTATGCGCGCCGGATGATTGCATTGAACGATGAGGTCATCACCCGGCTGACCGATCACGCCTTCGAGGGGGAAATATCCCTCGGTGTGCCGCATGACGTTGTCTATCCGGCGATACCGCAGGTGCTCAAACAGTTTCACGCCGCCTATCCGCGGGTCAAAATCCAGCTTGAGGCGTCCAATACCAGAAGCCTTAAGGAACAGTTTGCAAGAGGGGCGACCGATCTGATCGTGACCACGGAAACGGTGCTGGATGCAGGCGGAGAGACCTTGGCCCGCAAGGAGCTCAACTGGATCGGGGCCCCCGGCGGGGCCGCGTGGCGGCAGCGCCCGCTCAGGCTGGCGTTTTGCAGGTACTGCACCTTTCGCCCGATGGTGACTGCGGCGTTGGATGCTGCCGGGATGGCTTGGGAAATGGCCGTAGATACGGAAAGTGACCGCACCATCGAAGCGGCGGTAAGCGCCGACCTTGCAGTGAATGCGCTGCTGGAGGGGACCGAACCGGTCTATCTGCAACCTATTGACCATGACGGGGCCTTGCCCGCCCTGCCGGTTCAGATGGTCAATCTGTATGGCGCGGGCAAGGACAACGGCGAGGTCATGCAAACTCTGGCGCGCCTTCTTCGAAGTGCCTTTGCGGGTCAGGTTGCAGCGCGGTTGCGGGCGGTTTGATTCGCCGCTGTGCAGAAAGCCTGTTCGATACCGGCTCTGGGATGCGCTTTTGGCGAGAATTCGCTCAGGCTTTGGCCCCGCGCCCCGCAGTGGTATCAAGCTAAGGTTGATTGAACCGTTCGTGTCTATACCCAAGGGTGATTTGATCCTGGCCACTGCGGTTTTTGGTTTGAAATCATAGGCAACAGCGTCCCTGTCGGATCAGGCTTGGGATTTTCCCTAAAAGGGTAGTCAGGGGTTCAACCGGGTGAGGCGCTGCACGATTGCAGGCGGGATGGCGATAATGTGGCGATCAGGACGGAAGGCGGGCACATAATATTTTACCTGTTGTTCAACTTCTGTATGATGAAGCTGACAGCACTGTCGCCGCCTTTCGTCCGCACGGGACGGTCGTGCGATTGAGTATTCTGCTGATGGGATGAGGAAGAACACAGATGGCGCATAAAGTAGATATTCATGTGGGGAAACGGATCAGGCAGCGGCGCTGGCTGACCGGGATGACCCAGCAAAAGCTGGCGGAACTTGTCGGGATCAAGTTTCAGCAGATCCAGAAGTACGAAACCGGTGCAAACCGCGTAAGTGCCTCGCGTCTATGGGATATTGCGGATGCGCTGGGGGTCAGTGTTTCGTTCTTTTTCGAGGGCATGGAGGATGTCGCCGAACAGAGCGATCAGGCGGAAACCGTTCCGCATGACCTGATGGGCGACAAGGAGGCAATGGATCTGATCCGGTCCTACTATGCGATACCGGAGGACCAGCGTCGGCGGCTGTTTGAACTGGCACGCGTGCTGAGCGACGTGGCCTGAGCCGGACGTGACGCTTGTAAAAGTCCGGGTCGACTGATGATCTCCTCTGGTTCATTTGACCCTGACATCCGCAGGGTTGCGCATCTGATTGCGGATGCCGCCCGCGCGGCGATCCTGCCGTATTTTCGCGGACAGTTCCTTGATACCGAAAGCAAGCTGACCGATGGCTATGACCCTGTCACCGTGGCCGACCGGGCCGCAGAGCGGGCGATGCGCGACATTCTTGGCCGTGAGCGGCCCGACGATGCCATCCTGGGCGAGGAATATGGCGCAACCGACGGGGTGTCCGGCCTGACCTGGGTTCTTGATCCCATTGACGGGACGCGTGGTTTTGTCAGCGGCACACCGACCTGGGGAGTGTTGATCGCGGTTTCTGACCGGAACGGGCCATTTTACGGGATCATTGATCAGCCCTATATCGGCGAGCGGTTTGAAGGGGCACCGGACGGTGCCACGTTGAGCGGCCCGCTGGGGCGAAGCGCGTTGAAAACCTGCGCGCCCCGCGATCTTTCCCAAGCCATTGTTTTTACAACTTTCCCAGAGGTCGGGAGCACCGCCGAGGGGGCAGGGTTCGCTGCCGTTGCCAGCCGTGCCCAACTGGCCCGGTATGGCATGGATTGCTATGCCTATGCGCTGGTTGCGGCGGGACAGGTTGATCTTGTGATCGAAGCGGGGTTGGCCGCCTACGACATACAGGCCCCCATCGCGGTTGTTCAGGCCGCAGGCGGCATTGTGACCGACTGGCAGGGCAATCCGGCGCATGAGGGGGGACGCGCCGTGGCCGCCGCCAATGCACAGATACATGCGCAGGCTCTTGAGGTTCTCAAAACCTATTGACCTTGGCGCAATGCTGGGCGCACAATATCTTGCGTCCGGTTCTGTGCCTGTTTTCCGCCGGTTGCGCCTTTGATGTCGAGACAGGCCCAACAATTGGATGGGCTCATGTCAGAAATCCTTATCAAGAACGCAGATGCAATTGTAACAATGGACGATCAGCGCCGGACCTTGAAAGGTGCGGATCTGCGGATCAGGGACGGTGTTGTTGCCGAGATCGGGACCGGGCTGCGCAGTGACGGCGCGTTGGTGCAGGCGCGCGGTTGTGTTGTCACGCCGGGGCTGGTGAATACCCACCACCACCTGTTTCAGACCCTGACCCGCGCGGTGCC
>Ga0316204_10009593_pt1 | contig 12854 bp, 7 predicted proteins | sample 6monrhotite_MG_2_FD_205661 | JGI IMG/M metagenome (GOLD analysis project Ga0316204, IMG submission 205661) | Microbial mat bacterial communities from mineral coupon in-situ incubated in ocean water Damariscotta River, Maine, United States -... | ecosystem: Environmental > Aquatic > Marine >...
TTAAATTTTCTATGTTCATGATAGTTCTCATAAGTGAGATCATGGACTAGATAGAAATAAGTTTCAGGCTCATTTTATATTGGAAATACGTACCTCGTTCAGACTCATTTCATGTTGGACAAGGCTGACTCTTGTTATCCTGACCCGCTTCAGTCAAAATACCTTTCGGTGAAAATATCAACAAAATATCCCATTGGCTGAACCGCTCCAACAATCAATAGCAGAAGAAACTCTTGGTTCTATCGATATCGATAGCTATCAGTATGTCAAGGTCGCGATACCGATCCCACTTCGCCGATCATTTGAATATAAGCTAACAAAGAGTCACCCCATCGAAATTCAAATTGGTATGCGAGTCGAAGTGCCATTTTCTGGTAGGAGTAAAATAGGCATCATTACTGCCATCAATGATACATCTGAATATGACTCAAAAAAAATAAAACCACTTAACCGAGTGATTGATGAATCGCCCATAGTTGACTCTAACCTGTTAGAGTTAGCCCATTGGATGACAAACTATTACCATGCACCGCCGGGTGAGGTTTGGCAGACAATTTTGCCAACAGCCTTGATGAAAGGGAAACCTTGTCAATTAAAACGAATGAGCCTTTGGCGGATAACTGACGAAGGTCTCCAGGCGCTTGAAAAAAAACTGATCAAACAAAATGCTATCAAGCAAAAACAAGCCATACGATTGTTGTCAGACAACCCTTCAGGGATCGCCCATGATAATTTATCAACTTATGATCTGTCTTTAACAACGCTAAAAAGCCTAGCAGGTAAAGGTTGGGTGGAACGTGATTACTCGTCAAAATTGCAAAACCAACAACCTTTAACCGTTAATCAACCTGCAAACATCACGCTTAACTCCGAACAGCAACAGGCGATTAATAGTGTCTGTAATACGCTAAATGAGTTTCGTACATGGTTACTATTTGGCGTTACCGCAAGCGGCAAAACAGAGGTTTACCTGAGGATCATCGAGCAGGTTATTCAGCAAGGCAAACAAGCTTTGATATTAGTCCCTGAAATTGGTTTAACGCCGCAAACTGTTAACCGATTTCAACAAAGATTTAATACGCCTATCGAAACTCTGCACTCTGGAATAAGTGAACAACAAAGACTGCAAACTTGGCTCAAAGCAAGATCAGGTAATGCAAAAATAATCATTGGTACCCGCTCCGCATTATTTGTTCCGTTAAAATATCCAGGCATTATCATCATAGATGAAGAGCACGACAGCTCCTTTAAACAGCAGCAGGGATTACGTTATTCGGCGAGAGATATTGCCATGGTGAGAGGTCGCATTGAAAACATTCCGGTACTCTTAGGCAGTGCTTCACCATCGATTGAATCGTTAATGAACGTTAAAAAAAATAAGATTTCAAAACTTTATTTAACTCAAAAAGCTATGACGACCAAACCTTTGAGTTATAAAGTAATCGATTTAAAAAAACAGCCGATGAAACATGGTTTATCTTTCTCCTTGATCGATACAATCAAGCATCACTTAGATAAACAAGGTCAAGTATTATTATTTTTGAATCGTCGTGGTTATTCACCAGTACTGCTCTGTCATAACTGTGGATGGAGTAGCCAATGTAAACGTTGCGACACTCATTTTACTTATCACAGTCAAAATCACCATCTGCAATGCCATCACTGTGGCTCGAACCGTCGAGCGCCGATAAAATGTCCTGATTGTTTAACGGACGAAATGATCCCCATCGGTTTAGGCACAGAAAGGTTAGAGGAAAATATCAAAACGCTTTTCCCTACAGCTAAAGTTCGAAGGATTGATCGTGATACCACTCGAAAAAAGTCAGCCATGAAAAATTTTGTTGATGAAATAAAGTCAGGCGAAGTTGATATTTTGATCGGCACACAAATGCTCGCCAAAGGACATCATTTTCCAGATGTATCATTGGTTGGTTTGGTTGATATGGATGGTGCACTTTACAGCAGTGATTTTCGTGCACCGGAATATGCAGCTCAGTTAATTACCCAGGTTTCTGGCAGAGCAGGACGCGCCGATAAAGCTGGTGAAGTTTTGATCCAAACCCACCATGCAGACCACCCAATGCTACAGCAATTAATTAACAGTGGTTATGAAACATTTGCCTCCTCGACAATAGATGAAAGAATTCACGCACAACTACCACCGCATACCTTCAATGCGCTTTTTCAAGCCGAAGCGACCTATCTGGGACACGCGAAAACTTTTTTGCAAGAGGTCAAACAAGTTCTCAAAGATCACAACTCTTTTAACGTCGAATTATTAGGCCCCGTGCCCGCATTCTATACAAAAAAAGCCGGTAAATTTCGTTATCAGCTTTATTTGGAATCGAGTGTTCGGTTAGATCTCCATCGCTTACTAGAAACTTGTTTGCATAAAGTTGAAAAATTAAAATCCGGCAGCCGAGTAAGATGGCGGATGGAAGTTGATCCCATCGGCGATTAATTATTGAGTTTCAACGGCGTGTGGTAATTTGCCCATTATTTGTTATTTAAGTAAAGATGCCCTAATATATCCTATACATTAGATTATTAGTAAGAGAATTGACTTCATCCAGCGATTTTTACTTTCATGGACTCATGAAGCCAATATGAACAATATATAATATATGATTGTTTAGAGAGGGAAATCAATGACTTACAAAAAGCATATACTGATCATTGATGATGTAGCTGAAAACATTCAGGTTGCAATGAATATATTGGAAGAAGACAACTACACGTTTTCTTTTGCCACAAATGGAAATGAAGCTCTCGCCCTCACAAAAAGTGATTCAGCTCCCCCAGATTTAATTCTATTAGACATCATGATGCCTGGTCTTAGTGGTTTTGATGTTTGTAGATTAATAAAAGAAGATCCCAACGTAAAAGATATCCCAGTTATTTTCTTAACCGCTAAAGTGGACGTAGATTCCGTAAGTAAGGGGTTTGCTTTGGGTGGAGTAGACTACATCATTAAACCTTTTCACGCAGAAGAATTACAAGCCAGAGTGAAAACACATCTCGAACTTTATCAAGCAAAAAAATTACTGCAAGAAAATAATCTCACTCTAGAAACTAAATTAAAATTCGAACATAAGCGTTTAATGACTGAACTGGAAGAAAATCAGAAAGAAATGATTTTTATGTTAACCGAACTAATGGAGTTCAATTCTGATGAGACGGGTAAACATATACGAAGAGTCGCAACTCTATCCGCTTTACTAGCACGATATCACCCTACCCTAGATAAAGAAGATGCCGAAATACTTTACCATGCTTCGCCCATGCATGATATCGGTAAGATGACAATACCTCACGAGATTCTACATAAACCAGCTCGCTACACGACTGAGGAATTTAACATCATGAAAACGCATACCACAAATGCACACAATATGCTTCGCCGCTCAGATCGTAAACTAATGAAAGCCGCTGCGATTATTGCCCACCAACACCATGAAAAGTGGGATGGAACAGGTTATCCCCGCAAGTTAAAGGGAGATGAAATCCATATTTATGGTCGTATCGTCGCACTTGCAGATGTATTTGATGCGTTAACTCATTCCAGATGTTATAAAGAAGCGTGGAGTGTTCAAAATGCAATCGAGTATATATCTGACAAAAGAGGTAAACAGTTTGATCCTGAATTAGTCGATATATTAATGGAAAACATCGATGAATTTATAGAAACAATCAAAATCAATTGAGATCATAAGATAAGGGTTATACACAAAATAAAGAATACATTTAGAATGAAGGATCACAACATCAACTTTTCTAACGTCCGCTCAATGAAATCTGAGCTAAATACCATTAAATGGCCTCCAATCAATCTTAAACTTTTCTTAATTTCTTTTTTGATATTATTTTTCTGTACGATCAATTTTTCTTCGGCTGATTCAATAACTGTTACTCTAACAGCGAAAGAAAAGGCTTGGATAAAAAATCATCCTGAAGTTTTTGTTGGTGGCAGCCCCGATTGGGCACCATTTAACTTTGTTAATAAAAATGGTGAATATAGCGGAATAGCGAGTGACTATTTAAATTTAGTTGCGAAAAAAACAGGGTTGACTTTTAGCGTTAGTATCGATGAGTGGAGTAATAACTTAAACAAAATAAAAACAAATCAAATTGATGTATTAGGGGCTGTTTATCACACCCAGGAGAGAGAGCAATATCTATCTTTTTCTGACCCTTATTTTGAAGTGCTAGACTATTTTTTTGTCCGTAATGACTTAAAAGTGAGCACCTTTGACGACCTCAATAACAAACGAGTAGCCATTCCAGAGCAATATGCTCATGAGGAACTACTAACAAAACATTTTCCCAAAATAAAAATTGTCACAGTAAATACATTTGGTGATGCGATCGATGCAGTTTTAGAAAATCGAGCAGACATGCTCTACGACACCTACGGCTCTCTGATCTACACACTCGAAAAAGAGGGAATAAATACTATCATTCCCTTCAGGTCAACCAGAAATTTAGGCAAAAACTTTATTCATATCGCTAGCCGAAAAAATGCACCAGAATTAGCGTCTATCATTAACAAGGGTTTACAAAGCATCACTCTGCAAGAGGAACGCTATATTTATAATAAATGGTTGGGAGACTCTTCAAGTAAAAATGAACAAAAGATAAATTTTACTAAGGAAGAACAGAACTGGATTAATTCTCACCCAATTATTCAGTATGGGGCAGAAAAAGGTTGGGCACCATATGATTTTGTAAATGAAAGAGGGGAACATGATGGCGTTGCCAGAGATTACTTAAATGAAATAAGCCAACGAACGGGATTAAAATTTGAACCTGTGATTGATGACTGGAATAAACTCTTAAAAAAGATTCGGACTGATGAAATTGACTTACTCATAGCGATATACTTCTCAAAAGAACGTGACGAATACTTGTCTTTTACATCCCCTTACCAAACAATGATAGGCTACTTTTTTATCCGTGATGATCTTCAGGTAAAGAATCTATCCGACCTCGATGGCAAAATCTTAGCAATTCCTAAAGACTACAGGTACGTTAAAACGATTTCGGAAAAATTTCCAAAAATTAAAATAGTTGAAACTGACAATATGCATTCCGCAATTCAACTGGTAGTTGAAAAAAAAGCTGACATACTAGTTGATTCTTATTCTGTAATAAGCCATTTACTTAAAAAGCAAGCAATTACCAACATTTTTCCATTTAAAGCCTTGCCCTCGTCTGAAGCAAGCGGTATTCATATGGCAGCGGCTAAAAATAACAAAATGTTAGCACAGATTCTTGATAAAACAATCACCGCTATTCCAGCCAGAGTTAAGCATGATATCTACGAAAAATGGCTAGGCAATCAACCACAAAAACAATCAATCACTACTGACTTGAACTCTGAGGAGAAAATATGGCTAGCAAACCATCCAGCGATTCGTATTGGAGTAGAAACAACATGGGCTCCCTATGAATTCATCGACCAATCTGGAAGACTGCAAGGTTTTAGTGTAGAACTTATAAAGTTGATTGAAAAGCAACTGGGAATTGAATTTGAGATAGTTTCAAAATTTAATTGGGCTGATACGTTAGAGATGGCAAAAAATAGAGAAATTGATTTAATTAGTGGTATTGTAAATACACCTGAAAGAAGTAAATATTTATTATTTACTAATCCATATTTCTCACCTCCTAGAGCTATTTTTGCGCGAAAAGATAGTCCCCTGATCTCTAAAATTTCAGATCTTAATCAGAAAACAATATCGATCGAAAATCAATTTTCTTTACACGAGCTCCTTGCCAATGAATATCCCCATATTAACCTATACCCCGTCGAGACAACCGCCGATGCCTTGAAATCTCTCTCCTATGGTGTGGTCGATGCTTACATTGGCGACCAAGGTGCCGCTAACTGGATAGCAGAGCAAAATGTTTTGGCTAATTTAAAAGAAATTGGCAATGCAGCTGAATTGGGACAGGCAGAAATAAGCATAGGGGTTCGTAACGATTGGAAAATACTAAAAACAATATTAAATAAGGCGTTAGCTTCTCTTCCTGAAGAAGAGGTATTGTCTCTTAGGAGAAAGTGGTTAGGTATCTCTAACAAAACTAAACGCTTAGAGTTATCGAATGATGAAAAGCTCTGGCTAGATAAGCATAAGGTTATTCGTTTTACTGGTGATCCTAATTGGCTTCCCTACGAGGCTTTTGACAAACAAGGAAATTATATAGGTATAGTTGCAGACTATTTGAAGCTAATAGGCAGTCGGCTTGGTATTGAGATTAGTATTGTTAATTCTGAAACTTGGGCTGAAGCCACTGAAAAAATAAAATCAGGAGAAGTAGATATAATTTCTGAAACTGTTGATTCTGAATTGAATTCCCAGCTAATTTTTAGCCAAAGCTACTTATCAAGCCCAATCGTTATTATTATGCAAAACGAAGCCGATTATGTTGAAAATATTGAGCAAATAAAACACAATAATATTGCTGTGATTAAGGAGTACGGATACACTCCAAAGATTTTAGAACGTTATCCTGAAATCAACTTTCATGAGGTTAACACCATTCAGGAAGGACTTTCTAGCGTTTCAACAGGAAAAGTTGATGCATTGTTAGCGACTCTTGCTCAAGCAAGTTATCATATTTCAGAACTCGGAATGAACAATATTCGGATAGTTGGTAAAACTGAGTTTAATACTCAGCTGGCTTTCGGTATGCGAAAAGAGTTTGCACCACTTGTCCCTTTGTTTAACAGGACACTTAACGACATTAGTATAACTGAAAAACAAACCATCTTAACCGCGTGGGGGAAACACAAGTTCGCGGAAAAAACCGACTATCTACTCCTCATTCAAATCGCAGCGATATTAATGAGTATTATAATCGCAGTTGTTTACTGGAATAGAAGGCTAGCTAATGAGGTTGCACAACGAATGGCGTTAGAGGCACAAACTCAAGCGCTCATCGATAACATTCCACTACAAATAATTGTTACTACCTCTGATGGCGATATATTAACTGCAAATCCACAAACATTAAGTGATTATAATATAGAAAAGAAAAATATTAATCAATTCAACATCGCTAATTTTTATAATGATATAGAAGATCGTTTACTAATCAAACAAGAAGTACTTGAAAAAGGACGTGTTTCAGAAAAGATTGTTCCGTTTAAAAGGGTCGATGGTGAAGTTAGATCAATGATGATTTCCGTTATGCCGATTACTTACAGTAATCAATTGGCTTTATTAACAATTGCTGTGGATATGACTGAGCACATAGAAATTGAAGAGGAACTAAACAGAGCAAAAGAATTTGCTGAATCCGCTAGTCGTGCAAAGTCCGAATTCTTATCCAATATGAGCCATGAAATTCGTACACCGATGAATGCCATAATTGGTTTTACTGAGCTTTTACAAGAGCAAATCAAACAGCCAAAACTAAAATCATTTGTCAATACCATTTATACTGCTAGCAATAATCTTCTGACACTTATTAACGATATTCTTGACCTGTCAAAAATAGAGACCGGCAAATTTAAAATAGAAAAAACGGCTTGCAACCCTCATGATTTATTTACAGAGCTTGGTAATATTTTTATGATGAAAATGCGTGAGCAGAATATTGACTTTTTTCTTGAGATCGATCCCAAAATCCCAGAAAACTTACAATTAGATGCTACCCGCTTACGTCAAGTATTATTCAATCTCATTGGCAACGCGGTAAAATTCACAGAAAAAGGACATATTCGTGTAAAAGCCTATTCTGATAATACAAATAATATCCGTAGTCAGCTAGATCTAGTTATTCAGATCGAGGATACTGGTATTGGCATTTCAGAAGATCAACAAGAACTAATCTTTAAAGATTTTGAACAATCAGCTGGACAGAATACGGAAAAATACGGTGGTACTGGACTCGGATTATCAATCACAAAAAAACTCGTAACAATGATGGGAGGAAAGATAGAGCTTCAAAGCAAGCGAGGAGAAGGCTCCATTTTTATAGTGAAACTTTCGAAAGTTGATGTTTCTTCGATAGTATTAGAAAATAAAAATGAATCTTCAAACTCTTCACTTTCTACTGAATTTTTCCCGGCAAAGGTTTTAATTGTCGATGATGTGAAAGATAATCGAGATCTATTGCTAGCAAGTTTCTCAAACTCAAAAATTGACATTTTTGAGGCCGAAAATGGACAACAAGCTGTTGACCTTGCAAAACAGCAATTCGATCTTATTCTAATGGATATTCGCATGCCAATTAAAGATGGGTATCAGGCTGCTAAAGAAATTAAGGAGTTTTCCGATACTCCAATAATAGCTCTAACCGCCTCAGTCATGACGGATGAATTTGATCGACTTAAAAGTGACAATTTTTCTGGCTACTTGCGGAAACCTGTACTCAAAGCAGATTTAATTAATGAGTTAAAAAAGCATCTCGCCTTCAGCGAAAAGTCAATACGACAAGAATCTCAAGAAATTATTTTGGTGAATGATAACGAGTATGAGTATTTACCCTATGCGTTAGAAAACCTGGAAAAGCTAACAAAACAATATAAAATGTGTAGTAAAAATAATAATATTTCAGAAATTAAAATATTCTCTGACTCGATTTCTGCAATAGGATTAGAATTTCCGATCAATGGTATCAATAACTTTGCTAAGCAGTTAAAAATTCATATAGATAGCTTTGATATTGCGGCAATCAAGATCTCCCTAAAAGAATATCCAGTCCTAATAGAACAACTAAAGAAACTTTAGAAATAAGTCCACAAGAACAACAATGGATAAGCCTAAAACAAATTGATATGGTTGAAGTTTTAGAATCAGTACCGTAATAAACTCGAGATTGAAATACTTCAACGTACGATGAATACAAGTTATATTAAATCCTATCCAGAATAATCGCACCACTGCTACCTGGGACATGCAAAATATTTCTTGCAGGAAGTCAAGCAAGTACTCAAAGATCATAATTCTAATAACGTTGAATTATTGAGCCATGGGTCCACATTTTATACTAAAAAAGCCGGTAAATTTCGTTACCAGCTTTATTTGGAATCAACTAATCGCTTAAATTTGCATCAACTGTTAGATTCGTGTTTGCAAATGGTAGAAAACTTGAAATCCGCCAGTCGAGTTCGTTGGCGGATGGAGGTTGATCCAATTGGGGACTGAAATTTGCTACAATCAATTAACCTTGTTTATTTTTTGCTTCCATCTTTTGCTTAAATAATTCGGTCGCTTTTTTAAATTCTTCTTTGGACGAAAACAGTTTGCCTCGATAAATTCGCAAACCCACACCAGCGATAATCGCAGCAATGATTACGGGCATCAGCAACTCTATCCCGTAGATGCTTCCACCGCTATGGTTTTCATAAACCCACCAACCGCCAACACCACCGAAAATCAGTGCTATGAGCATGATTACCAGAGTCAACTTTACAAACTTCTGAACTTTTTCGATTAACAGGTTATTATCTGGCTCATTTTCAGACATTGCTCACTCCATCTATTGCTGTTTTATCAGGAAGATTCTTTGATTGCATCACCGTACAAATTATAGACTAGAAATCTTTATTTCGCTCTGACCATATTTCTTCAAAAGCCTTTGCCAACCGGATATCTCTATTTGAAATCTGGTTACCTAAATCAAACGTTGTTAGCCATATCTCTACTCGATTATAAGTATTTTGCCATATCGGATGGTGATCTTCTTTTTCAATGGCTCTTTTTGCCGACTGGCTCATAAATTCAAATGCCGCTTCAAACGACTTAAATTCGTAACGACGGTGTAATTGTCTTTTTACCTTACCACCTTCAGCTTCTGATTCTATGATTTCCCATTCTGGTAGTTCTGCCAATAATTTTTGCTCTTCACTTTGACTTAGAATTACAGATTTGATTGCTATATTTGGCGATATGGCTTTGTTGTCTTGATTGGAAACTGAGTTATGATGTTTGTCTTTATTTTTCACTGTCTACTCCTTTTTGATTATACTTTCTCCTACCTCTGATGTCTGACAGTTAAGAGCGAGACCTCATTAACTAATTCCAAACTCTTTTAATACGTAAATAGTTCGCAATGCTCGATGCAAAAGACTACCTTAGGCTCCTTTATTTTGAAATAAAATCAACAAATGGTTTGATGTTTTTATTGACCGATGCAGATTCAAGAGCTGCTAAATAACCTTCTCTATTTTCCTGTTTTATTACCAGCCAGTCATAGCCGCCTAAAACAAAAAGAAAGTTCATTAAAAATCTCGCCGTTCTACCATTACCATCGGGATACGGATGGATATAACCGAGAAATAAATGACCTAAAATTGCTTTTACCGCAAACGACTCTTCTGAAACAATACATTCTTTTAGTGCGACCATACAATCCACCAATTGTTCACTGGCTGGAGGCACATGTTGCGACCCTCGGATATAAATGGGACCTTTTCGAAAGCCTGCCAGATCAACCTCACTTATTATGCCTGCTGTCACACAAGGTTTGAATAATGATGTATACCATTGAGTGAGTCCAACATCGATTAAATAACTTAGTTCTTCTTTATTGTATGCCTCAGTTAAAGAAGTTTTAACCTGATTGAATGCATCATAATAACCTCTGGCTGCCAATGCATTTTTCGCGTCTCTGTCCTGCTCAATTGTATCGGGAGACCATTCGCCACAACTGACTTTTTTAATTAATTCTGGTGTTACCTGGTAGCCTTCAATAGATAATGAATTATAAGCATCATGAATATATATCTCATTGATTGCATCCAACGTTTCATTAAGAGGTTTGGAGTGAAAATCACTAACTTCATTGTCGATAAAGTTATCAATTACATCCTCACGCATTGCTTGCCATAGTATCCTGACACGACTAGCGCCAGGGGCTTCTTTTTTGTTCATATCCAATGCTACTGGTGATACGGTAAAGGGATCTACAATTTTTATTTTTTCAAATAACCCCTCCATCATCACTTGCAGTTTTTTACTTTCAGCTCGTTTACCGATTGATTTATATGCACCCACTAGCCTTCCAGCAGAAGCAGCATTTTTTGTATGTAGTAGAGACTCTGCTACCTTATCTAAATTGGCATTATTTAAAGCTATTTGCATACTTAAAGGGTATTTCTGAAAAGACATTGGCACTGACTTTGAGAGTGCCATTTCAAGAGAATAGATATTAATCCCACGATATTTAATCAAACCCTCTGGTTTTGTTTTGCTGTTGGTGACCAGAAGGCTCATGTTATCAGGCAATTTAGTAATAATTTCGGTGCCATCTTTAACAAATACGACGATTTGAGAGGGCATTGAATTGTTCTCTGTCAGAATATCGAGAGAAGCTTCTACACTTAGCCAGTAATTGTCATCGAAACGATATGATAAATATTGACCAAGAAACACCCATACTGATTCATACCAAAGAGCCGAATCTCCTGTTTTTTGAGAAGATATATCGGCGCTTAATAAATACCAACCTTTGATTATACGTTTAAGGTAACCGTGCTTTACCAGTAGTGCCTGCTGTATTGGCTTGATGTTTTTTGAATGTATAATATTATCAATTGCGCATTCACTGGCAATATTTAGTGCCTCAGCAAGTTTTTCATTGATTGTTTTTGCCATGTTAAACACCTAAAAACCTGACAATAAGCTTTATTATCAATCACTTAACCGAAACCAAATCATCACGACACTATCATGTTATTGGCATTTAGACTACCAGCATATTGATGTTTTTACAACCAGGTTATTTGCGATCACACTACCAGGTTATTAACGCACGTACTGTTAGGTTAAAGAAATGAGTTGACGCTATATCAAGAAAGACTCGTCCCCATTAGTCCCGGTGATTTTTTAGCTAACATGTGGAAGTTTTAGACTTTTAACGATTTCGGTAATAACTGGCGAGAATGCATCACGGTTAACACATCTACCCGATCTGACTTGATCCTATAAAATAGTTTTATCTGCAACCATTGGCGAATTTTCGGATATATATTGGTGAATTTTGTGAAGCTTAACTTTAACAAAATCTGTCCAATTGACAATCATTCACTAATTCCAAACTCTTTTAATACGTCAGTAGCTGGCGCATGTTCGTTAAAATACGTGTCATTAGATCGTTTGTTTTATTAATTATGATTAGGCGTGGTTGCTAAGACCTTCAGATTTTATTAGCCCCTTCCACTTAAATAGTTCGCAATGCACGATGCAAGGCACTACGCTCTGCTTTTTTTACTACTTTTCTAATTCAAATAATTCAGATATCTTTGTAAAGAGCGGAGAAAAGCCCCTAAAAGCGTCACTTGGCAAGTCGAATAATTGCTCCCAAAGTCTTGGCTTTTTATTAGCCTTTATTTTTTGATAGGTGCCCGCAGGAGAGTTCTTGTTTGTCACTAAGGATTTTTCGATCAAAAAATCTGACGGCAGCAAATTTTCAACTTCCACAAAACTAGCAAAGTGTTCCCATTCTAGATCTGCAAGACTGTTTAGTTCTTCTGGAATAGGTAATAACATTGCATAAAAACACGAATGATCATCCTGCCAAAAAGTATCCTTTTTCAAATGATGTATACATTCACGCCCTTCTTTGTCAAAGTCAAATAGTCCGATTATCTTCTTGTCTTCATACCCATCGTTATTGGGAGCCCTTAATCTCCCTTGTAGTTTTGTTGCGCCTTCTCCTCTGCGGATGGTGAATCCAGCATTATCTCTAAACAAAGATTGAAAGTTATTTTTGTTGCACGTTGAGGCTGTAGAAAAAGTCAAAAAGATCTCAAATTGAGAGCAAATCGAAACTTCAAAAATAGTATAATAGAGCCATCAAGAAATGGAGATGATCATGGCTCGATTCAAACAGTACGATTACAA
>Ga0316204_10009595_pt1 | contig 12852 bp, 6 predicted proteins | sample 6monrhotite_MG_2_FD_205661 | JGI IMG/M metagenome (GOLD analysis project Ga0316204, IMG submission 205661) | Microbial mat bacterial communities from mineral coupon in-situ incubated in ocean water Damariscotta River, Maine, United States -... | ecosystem: Environmental > Aquatic > Marine >...
CGTGCTTCGGCTAGATCAATACCGACTTCCCGCGCAGCGCTTTCGATCGTCGATGGGGTAGGACGACCGGTTGCGAACATGGTTTTATGAAAGGCGTAATATTTACCCTGTTTCGCTGCGGCCAAAGCCATCAAGGCAGCCTCGTTGCTTGCTTCACTCAATATGGGTAGCTCACGGAAAACCACTTTGATATTTTTGTCTTCCTTTAGAACACGATCGATGTCGGCTGTGGTTTGTTTGCAATAAGGGCAGGCAAAGTCAGAATATTCGACGACGGTGACATCGCCATTTGGGTTTCCGGCCCAGGATGCGTTGGCAAATGGCGCTTCAATCTGATCACGCACCTTGTCGATAACTTCGGCTTTCTGACGATTCTGGAGTATTTCTATCGCTTCCGGGATAATTTCGGGGTTGTTCAAAATATAATCGCGGACAATTGCTTCAATTGCTTTTTGCTCTTTGTTATCAATACCTGCCGCCAAGGCTGCCTCGGATGCATCACCGCTCGCAGAAACACTCCCCGTTTGCCAAAACCAAACGCCCACCGCCGCCGCCAGGGCCAAACCGCCACCTGCCATTATCAACCACCTGTTATTCTGTTTATCTTCCACGGAATATCATCCTTTACCTGCGCTTCCCATGAAAGAGGAAGAGTGTCTTGTCCAGAGTTGTTCGGTGATTTGCAGACGTTCGTTACAACACTATTAGCGCCGACGTCGATTCTTGCCGCTACGCTCAAATTCCGCCTTGGCAATTAAAGAAATATCCTGCGCTCTGATCCAGTCAGGTGTATTTTCCTTAATTCCGGCCATGGCTATTTGCGAACTTCTTATTGCGGTTGGATAGTTCCGTTGTAAAAGCGCGCTCTCTGCTGTGGCCAGTTGCGCGCGTGGTGTGTCACCTTTTTGTGAGTAGACCACACCTAACTGATACCACGCAAATGGATTCAGATTATCTTTGGTTACCGCTGCCTTCAGAACCTGCGATGCTTCTGCAAGATGCTGCTCATCTTCTGTAGCAACCAACGCGTGCCCGAAGAGACTGGCAATCAAAGGCTGGTTGTTGGTCAGTTTGACCGCTTTTCTAAGCGGCTCTAGCGCTTTTTCGGGCTTACCCGATTCCAATAATATTTGCCCGTGAAGCTCCAAGAAATAGGGATCATTAGGTGCTGCCGACAAAAGCTTTTGAACCTCGTAAAGAGCACGATCCGGATAAGCACTTTTGTGCCAAGCATAGGCACGCGCATACCGTGCAGGAACGGTTTGATCACTCTCCGGATATTCGCGCAATGTTGTATTGGGTTCAGCAGTAAACCCAAGCAGTTTTGCTTTTACCCGTTGAAAGCGACGTTCAATTTCCGGATCAGCTGGAACGTCCCAAGCGGGGTCGGCCTGATAGACATCGCGCAATAGGGAAACACGTTCACCCGAAAGCGGGTGGGTTCGGCCATAGCTGTCGTCCTGAGGGATGCCCAAACGAAATTCGTAATTTTGAAGCTGCTTAAAAAAGTTGATGGATCCTTTGCCGGTAATTCCAGCTTTGGACAAATAACGTGCACCCGCGGCATCTGCGCGCCGTTCCTGTTCTCGGCTAAAAGCGAGGAATTTCCCTAAAGCTGCCTGCTGCCCTGCGGCAAAAATGCCAGCACCTGCTTCGCCCGCGCCGGCGGCGATGGCAGCTGCGCCAAGGATTAGGCTTAAAATTGTGATACCGGTTGCCGGTTCTAGGCCTTCGTTGAAACGGATTGCGTGACCACCGGTAATGTGTCCAAGTTCGTGCGCCATCACGCCGCGTACTTCATTGGCGCTTTCAGCAGTGGCGATTAAGCCGGAAAAGAAAAATATTCGCTGACCGCCAGCTACAAAAGCATTGATCTGTTTGTCGTTGATCAGGATGACTTCGACGTCTTTCGCATCTAGTTCGGATACCTGAACCAACGGCGCAACCATGTCGCGGAACAAAAGCTCGGTTTCCGCGTCGCGCAAAATGGATTGGGCGGCAACGGGCTGCACTGTGAGCGCAGAAATCACAAGAAAAGCGACAAAAAGCCGAAAAGCCGAAGCAATGTCGAATTGGCGAAGGGCGTGCGCCAAACGGAGATGAGCAGCAGTCATGGAAGTCCTTTTACAGAATTCCGGCCAACCTAACAGATTCAATCTTAACCAGTGATGAAATAGAGCTCGCTCGATTGATCGAGCGAGCTCCAAATCTGTTATCCGAACGTGCGCTGCCACCAGCCTTTGCGGCCACCTTCGACATTGTTATTGGTCGTCTCGACGCTAGGTTTGGCCTCATCAGGTTTCTTGGGTTTGGCTTTTTCTGCTGGCTTGGCCTTTGCACGGGATGCTCGCTTTGGTTTTTCTTCCTTGGCTGCATCAGTATCGCTAACAGCTTTTTTGGCTCGAGAGCGGGCTGGTTTTTTCGGTTTTTCTTCAGCTTTTTCCTCCGACGCGGCCTCGTCGGGTTTTGCTGCAGCATCATCTGTCTTTTTCTTGCGAGGTGCCCGACGACGCTTCGGTTTATCCTCAGTCGCTACAGTTTCAGATTCAGCAGTCTCGATGATTTTTGTTTCATCAGCAGATTTATTGTCTTTATCTTCCGTTGGCTTCTTGCGTGACCGACTACGTTTTGGTTTTTCCGCCACTGTGTCATCATCCGATTTCGGTTCGACTTTCTTGGCACGGCGCTGTTTTGGTTTGTCCTCTTCGTTCACACCGTCCTGATGTTCGCCTTCTTCCGCTTTCACATCTGTGCGATCACTCCCGCGACCACGGCGACCACGCCGCCGCCGACGTTTGCGTGGTTTGTCGTCATCGTCACGTTCATCAGTGTCAACGACGTCAAGATCATCATCATCGTCGATAATTGGTTCGAACTTCGGAACATTTTTTGGCGGACTGCCAGAAGCTTTTACTTCCATCCGTGCGCCTTCGGTTTCGTCGTCTGGAACGATTTCTACGCTGACACCATAGCGTGTTTCAATATCTGCAAGTTCCTGCCGCTTACTGTTGAGGACATAAATTGTCGCCTCTTGGCTGGCTGTAAGCGTGATGATGCTGGCTTTGCCCTTAGCGGCTTCTTCTTCAATCAACCGAAGGGCAGATAGTGCGGATGAAGATGCTGTACGGACCAATCCAGTTCCATCGCAATGTGGACAGACTTTTGTAGAAGCTTCCAGTACTCCGGTGCGCAGTCGCTGACGGCTCATTTCCATCAGGCCAAAGCTGGAGATACGGCCCACCTGGATCCGGGCGCGGTCGTTCTTAAGTGCATCGCGCATCGCGCGTTCGACTTTGCGGACATTGCCGTGACGATCCATATCGATAAAGTCGATGACCACCAATCCAGCCATATCGCGCAATCGCAATTGGCGGGCAATTTCGTTGGCCGCTTCGATATTTGTTTTAACTGCGGTCGCTTCAATTCCATGTTCGCGGGTAGAACGACCTGAGTTAATGTCGATGGATACCAGCGCTTCCGTGGGATTGATTACAAGATAACCGCCTGACTTTAACTGTACCTCGGGAGAATACATTGCGGAAAGTTGGTCTTCTGCACCATAGCGCTGGAACAGCGACACTGGGTCAGCGTAGCTTTTAACACGCCTCGAATGGCTCGGCATCAAAAGCTTCATGAAATCCTTGGCAGCCTTATAGCCGTCTTCACCTTCAACAAGCACTTCCTGAATTTCACGGTTATATATGTCGCGGATCGCACGCTTAATCAGGTCACTATCGGTGTGAATGAGTTTGGGGGCGGTTGCACCCAAGGTGTTTTCACGCACTTCATCCCATAGCCGGGCTAGATAATCGAAATCACGTTTGATTTCCGACTTGGTGCGGGAAAGACCGGCGGTGCGAACAATACAGCCCATGGTGCTGGGAAGTTTCATATCCGCAATAATTGATTTCAGGCGTTTGCGATCTCCTGCATTGCTGATCTTGCGACTGATACCGCCACCATGCGAGGTGTTGGGCATCAGGACACAGTATCGGCCGGCGAGGCTGAGGTAGGTGGTGAGGGCAGCGCCTTTGTTGCCACGCTCTTCCTTCACTACCTGAACCAATACTACCTGGCGGCGTTGGATTACATCCTGGATCTTGTAGCGACGTCGCAAAGCCATGCGCTTTTGCCGCGCTTGATCGCTCGCTTTGGCCATATTACCTTTGCCGCCACGACGACGTCCGCCACGACCTTTGCCTTTGCGGCCTCTGCGTTTTGCGTCTTTATCTTCCGATTCTTCTTCAGCCTCTTCCGCTCCATCAGATTCGTTTGAATCTTCGTCGTCGTCTTCATCGCTGTCGGTATCATCCTCGGCAGGAACTTCGCCCTCTGTCACATCAATTGTATCAATGCTCTCGTCTTTTTCTACTTCGACTAGAGCCGTATCCAGCTCTTCCGTCGCTTCGCTGCGCACCATATCGGCTGGCGCGTTATCTTCTTCTTCCTCTTTTTCGCGCAAGGCCGCTTCTTCCGCGGCATGTTCAGCTTCTTCAGCAAGCAGCTTTTCGCGATCTTCCTGGGGTATTTGATAATAGTCGGGATGGATTTCGCTAAAGGCCAGGAAGCCGTGGCGATTGCCGCCATAATCCACAAAGGCAGCCTGCAACGACGGTTCAACCCGTGTTACTTTTGCCAGATAGATATTTCCTTTTAGCTGTTTATGTTCGGCAGATTCAAAATCGAACTCTTCAATTTTGTTTCCTTTTACGACCGCCACCCGGGTTTCTTCCTGGTGGCGCGCGTCGATTAGCATGCGCGTTGACATTGATTATACTCCTAGCATGACGGGCCCGGTCAAAACCGGTCAGAGTCATGCGATATTGATGGGACAACACCTCGGTGCGTGCTTTCCTTTTGTAGGAGGCAGGCGGTATCGTCCGGTTGGTTTCAAAAATATTCGAAAAAAATGTGTCTGCGGCAGTTGCATGGCCCGAGCCGTTAGCCAGGGTCTCCTTCGTCGCGCGAGCAGCTGCGTATCGCAGTGCGTCGGTAACGAAAATGTCATGTCTCATGTCGCATCAACCTGGTGCGCACCGAAAAACTCGGTGCTGTTTCTGTTGTTCAGATCCAATCGAACAAACAACAATCGGAGTGCTAGCACTGCATTTCAATATCGGCAACACAAACTGTTGAGCAATTGATGCTGAATTCCAAACGAGCCGACTTTTGGATTATCATCCTGAATTTCCTGTTAACCCTGTCATTTTACGCCAGCTTACGATTGTATCCTTAATCCGTTTTTCACCGAGTTAGTCGGCAGTTTTTTCGGTGGGATTAGTGTTAGATGAAATTTGACTTTACCAACATGGTCGCAAAGCGGCATAAGCAATTTATGACATTTGCAACACTGTTTGCTTCTTCAATCATGGCTCTCAATCCTGCCAACGCGGGTTCTGTGAGCCGTATTGATACCAATGGTGGCCAGATTATCGTGTCATTCGATGATCTCGTCGAGAGTGCGGCAACCTTTTCTCTGATTGGACCAGATCGCATAGCGGTCGACATCAAAGGAGGCGTTGCCGGAAATGGCGGCCGCGCTTCCGGTATCGTGAAGGCCGTGCGACAAGGACAATATGATCAAAACACAGCACGCATTGTGTTCGATCTGGATCGGCCGGCCATTGTTTCGAGCGGCGAGTTTTCCAATGATGGCCGCAGCTTGAAACTGAAACTGCAGCCAGTTGGTTCATATGCCATCAAGGACGGTCGCAAATCTTTCTTGCCTCCCGTTCAGTTTCGCGCAGAACCGCCAAAGAACAACTATAGCGTCAAAGTGCCCTTGGGTCGGCCCAAGGACAAGGTTGCGCTGCCGAAAATTTATGGCCCCAAAGATTCCAATCGTCCTCTGGTGGTTATTGATGCAGGGCACGGCGGACATGATCCCGGTGCTATTTCGCCCCACGGAAGCCAGCGTGAAAAACATGTTACTTTAGCGATCGCCAGAGCTATTCGTGATCGTCTGGTTGCTGGTGGCCGGGTGCGCGTGGCACTTACCCGTGAAACAGATAAATTTCTGGTTCTTGAGGAGCGTTACGGCATTGCACGCCGGCTTGATGCGGATTTGTTTATGTCCATCCATGCCGATGCTGCAGGCAATGAATCGGCTTCAGGTGCCACCGTTTACACGCTTTCGGAAGTTGCTTCAGACCGAGAAGCGTCACGACTGGCTGCTCGAGAAAACAAAGCAAACATTATTAACGGAATTAACCTGGGGGGATCAAACCAGGATGTTTCATCCATATTGATCGATCTTACACAACGTGAAACCATGAATGTTTCTGCCGATTTTGCGAAGTTACTGCATCGCGAAGGCAGTCGGCATATGGAATTCCGCAAGATCCCGCACAAATTTGCTTCTTTTGTTGTGCTGAAAGCTCCGGATACTCCGTCTGTTTTATTTGAAACGGGGTATCTCACTAATGCCGGCGACGTTGCTTTTCTTGGTTCGCGTGAAGGACGAACGAAAGTGGCGGACGGTGTGGGTAACGCCATTGAAGCGCATTTTGCTCGTAAATTGGCTCAGCGCTAAGGAAGAGCTGGTAATAACCAACCGCAATTTGTCCCGCGCTGGAGCGGATAAAAAAAATCGACGATAATCGCTGGAAAATGCGCTGAATAGTGGTAAATAGCGCGCCATATGAGTGATAATATCCCTGGATCCGGCGGCGAAGCCTCGAGTGAGAGTCTCGCCTATAAGCTGGAGCGTAACACAGGCAGCTTTTTCGAGCGTCTGGAAAAACTATGGCAGAAGAAATGGTTTCGACTGTTTCTTGCCTTTGTCGCACTCTGTTTGATCGGCTGGCTTTTGATCTGGCTGATTTTTGCACGTGATCTACCTGATGCAAAAGCACTCCAAACCTATGAACCTCCGCTTCCCACCATGGTTCGTGCATATGATGGCGAACCGGTGCACAGTTACGCGCGTGAACGGAGGGTGCAGCTGGAGTTTTCCGAGTTTCCGGCGCTTTTGGTTCGCGCTTATCTGGCGGCTGAGGATCGTACTTTTTTTGAGCATGGCGGTTTAGATTATCCCGGCATTGCAACCGCGATTGTTACCAATATTTCTAAAGATGGTCGCCCCGTGGGTGCCTCAACCATTACGCAGCAAGTTGCGAAAAATCTCCTTCTATCTAGCGAAGTTTCCTATCGCCGAAAAGTGCGTGAGGCCTTGCTTGCATATCGTATTGAAGAGGTTCTGACGAAAGAGGAAATTCTCGAACTTTATCTAAATCAGATATTTTTAGGCCGAAATGCATATGGCGTGCAGGCTGCAGCTCAGGCTTATTTTGGTAAGGATGTCGATGAATTGGCATTGCATGAAATGGCCTATCTCGCAATTTTACCCAAGGGGCCTTCCAACTATCGTCCGGAAAGGCATGAACAGCGTGCTGTAAATCGACGCAACTGGGCGCTTGGCGAAATGCTTGAAAACGGATGGATAACTGCAGCGCAGCATAGCAACGCAATTGCGCAACCATTAGGCGCGAAACGACGGGCCGGTGCTCGATTTGAACGGGTAGGCGGATATTTTATCGAGGAAGTTCGTCGCGATCTGATTGAACGCTTTGGAGAAACCGAGGAAGCGGGACCATATAGCGTCTATTCTGGTGGCCTTTGGGTCCGAACATCACTCAATCCGCAACTGCAGAATTTAACAAAAAATGCACTGCGTACGGGACTGCTTCGCTATAGTCGTGGCAAAGGGTGGGGTGGCCCGATCAACAATATAGAAATTGATGATAAATGGGCGCAACGCCTGGCATCGACGTTTATCGGAACCGATTTTGAAGATTGGCAGATTGCCGTTGCTATTCGCAAAACCGGGGGCGGCGCAGAGATTGGGTTTGCCGATGGAACCACTGGACGGATCAATTCGGTTCCCAACAGACTGAAAACTGGTGATATTATTGCCGTCAGTCCTGCCGGTGGTAGCAACTTCATGTTGCGAAATGTTCCGGCTGTTTCAGGTGGTATGGTCGTGCAAAACCCGCGCAATGGCCGAATCTGGGCTATGCAAGGCGGTTTTGATGATCGAATGAGCCCCTTCAATCGCGCCACACAGGCAGAACGACAACCGGGCTCCACCATTAAGCCATTCGTATATGCCACCGCGCTGGACCAAGGTATGACGCCAGCCAGCATCATTGTGGATGCTCCATTTTGTGTCTATCAATCAGCGGCACTGGGTCGAAAGTGCTTTCGTAACTTTGGTGGTGCTGGCGGGGCTGGCCCCCAGACATTGCGCTGGGGAGTAGAGCAGTCGAGAAACCTGATGACCGTGCGCGCAGCGAATGATGCGGGGATGGAAAATGTAGTCAAAACCATCAAGCAGATGGGAATTGGTGACTACAAACCTTATCTTGCCTTCGCGCTTGGAGCAGGGGATACCACGGTAGAGAGGTTGACCAATGCCTATTCGATGCTGGTCAATCACGGGCGCGAGCTTCAACCCACGGTGATAGATTTTGTGCAGGACCGGAGAGGCAAAGTTATTTTTCGGGCTGACAAACGAATCTGTAACAATTGTAACATGGCGGACTGGGATGGTCAGCCGATGCCAAGACCAAAACCGGCTGGCAAACAGTTGATGGATCCGATGACCGCATATCAGATGGTCAATATCCTGGAAGGTGTCATTACACGCGGTACAGCACAAAATCTGAAGAGTCTGGATCGACCATTATTTGGGAAAACCGGAACGACAAGTGGCCCGACCAATGTTTGGTTTGTTGGCGGTTCCCCGGATATGGTTGCCGGTGTTTACCTCGGTTTTGATCGGCCTAAAAATATGGGCGGTTATGCACAGGGAGGAACGCTGGCGGCACCTGTATTTAAGGAATTCGCAAAGGTGGCGATGGCCGGCATGCCGAAAAAACCATTTGTTGCGCCGAAAGGCGTTCGTATGGTTCGTGTGGATCGGCGCAGCGGTAAAAGGATTTTCGGAGGCTGGCCGGGAGATGATCCTAAATCCGCCGTAATCTGGGACGTGTTCAAACCCGAAACTGAACCCAAACGGTCTATCCGCAAAGAAGAGTTATTGGCTCGGCTGGAGGCAAAAAAGGCTGAAATTATGGCACGCCGTGCTGCACGACAAAATGCAGGCAGTAGCGGCGGTGGCCAGCGTTCCGGCCCTGCACAAACAGATAGTGAATTTTTGCAGGAAGAAGGCGGAATTTATTAGCAGCCAATCCAAAATGACTGCTGCCGATGTCAAACCGGTGGCGAATATCCGAACCGTTGGGGCAGATTGTGTGTCCGAGCTGGCTGATATCACGGCAGATGCTTTTCGGCATGATCCATTCGTAAACTGGATGTTGAAAAGCCAGAAGCATGTGCTTCAAATGTACACAACCTTGGCCAAGCATGTCTATGCATCGCGCGGTTTCTGCCAAATTTACGAAGAAAATGGCGTAGGCCAAGCTGCAACTATGTGGATGATGCCAGAAGGAAGCATCAAGGAATCGCTTCTGGGGTCACTGTCGTTGATGAAAACCTTTGCTATGGACGATGGTTTTTCCGGTATGAAACGTGGATTATTCACCGGGCAGGCAATGGAAAAGCAGCATCCTAAGGAGCCGCATGTTTATCTATTTACCGTTGGAGTAAAAGGAGCAGCACGAGGTCGAGGCCTTGGTAGGCAGATGATCGAACCCATTCTTGCTGCCTGCGATGAAAGTGGCACTATGGCCTATTTGGAAAATAGTAATCCGGCGAATGAACGCGTTTACAATAGCTTAGGTTTTGAGCATGTGGCTATGATTGAACCGATGGTGGGGAGTGTACCTCTGCAAGCAATGAAACGTAAGCCAAGTCAGTGAGATATTTGTAATTTTTCCATTTATTGTGGCAATCGATCAGCTTTCAAATGTTGGGCAATCGGTAAGAAAATAGCAACTCTTTTGCAATAATCACAATCCATGAAGTCGCCCAAGAGCCTTGCTGCCGATACTGTTTCAGTGAGCCAACTGAGCCTATGGGAGAGTCTCGGGCTGAGTGAACATCCGAAACAGGCCTATATAGCGGATCGTATTGTCAAGGATTTGGCGGTTCTCGGTAAGCTTTGGCCCTTCATTATATTGGTAAAAACGGCAGCAATTAGTCTTTTGTTCGGACTGAGTGATATTGGTTTCGGTCAAGTGACTTCAACATTTGTTGGTTTGTTACTTCTTACGATAGCAGCAGATCTCAGCATTGCCGGCTTCGTGATTGTTGCTAGATCACAAAGAATTCGTCCATTTTGGCAGTTGCGGTTCATTTCCGCGGCCGCGTTTGTATCATCAATCTCATTTGCAGCGTTTCTCGTTGGCGTCTTCAGTTCTGAAGCAAATCCGGCTCTGGCGTCTCACTTGCTTGTTTTCCATTGTTTCGTAGCAATGATTGCAACCTTGATTGCGGGAAAACAGAGATTTGTTTCGCTATTGTTCAGTTTCGGCCTGGGATTGACGCTTTTCAACAGTTTGACTTTAACCGAGTTTTTGGCGGTCATTGTGCTTTATTCGTTGGCTAGTTTCATAGCCACCAGTGCACATCTCAAGCAGGACTTTCTGGAACATCAAACCCACCAGCAGGAGAAGCAGAATGAAGAGCGGGCACGCCTTTTGCTTAGTGCGTTTGAAGATGCGTCTCTCGGTTGGTTTTGGGAAACCGATCGCAACGGTAAAATTACCTATATATCGGACTTGATTCGGCGACAGGCGGAAGACCATCTGGAAGATATTATTGGCAAGTCACTCCACGATCTGATCATTCCGCATGACGGCGCAGATAGTTCTTCTAGTGGTGAACGGACACTTGGCTTCCATTTGTCCAGCCGTTCGGCATTTAGGGAAATTGCTGTCCGGTCCGCTATGTTTGAGGAAGAACGTTGGTGGTCTTTATCCGGCAATCCAATCATCAATAACTTCGGACAGTTCCAGGGGTTTCGAGGCAGCGGTGCCGACTTGACAGAAATGCGGCGCTCGCAGGAGGCTGTAAAGCAACTGGCGCAATTTGACTCGCTAACCGGTTTATCCAATCGACTGCAGATGCAGGGTATATTGGAGAAGGCGATTGTCGGACCAACCGGAGAGACTAGGGCATGTGCGTTGTTTCTTCTGGATCTCGACCGATTTAAAACCGTCAACGATACAATGGGGCATCCGGCTGGAGATGCACTATTGAAGCAGGTTAGCAAACGGCTTGAAAAAACCGTGGGACGGGATGGTCATGCGGGCCGACTTGGCGGTGATGAATTCAAAGTTGTGCTGCCTGGCGCGGAAGATAAGAAAGCATTGGCGGCAATGGCGGATGCAGTGATTTCTGCTTTGTCTCAGCCATATACGATCGAAGGCAAGCAGGTTGTCATTGGTGTTTCAATCGGCATAGCATTGGCGCCCGATCATGGCTCTACAACCCAGGCGCTCGTGCGTAATGCCGATCTGGCACTCTATGCAGCAAAAGACGCTGGACGAGGTGTTCATCGTTTCTACAATAAATCCATGCATGCTGATGCCGAAGATCGACGCAGCATCGAGCATGATCTGCGCGAAGCGCTGGTAAAAGGTGAATTGCATCTTGTCTATCAACCGCAGGTTTCAACCGTCACCGAAAATATTTCGGGTTTTGAAGCTTTGCTGCGTTGGGATCACCCTGTACGTGGACCTATTTCTCCCTCCACATTCATACCGATCGCGGAAGAAGCCGGGCTTATCTCCCGCATTGGTGAGTGGGTCTTGCGAACGGCTTGTTTCGAGCTAGCGAAATGGCCGGAAGACGTGAAGATGGCTGTCAACGTCTCATCGATCCAGTTCGCCAATCCGAATTTTCCGGTGATTGTTACCAATGCCTTGTCCAGTGCCGGCGTCGCAGCGAGCCGATTGGAACTGGAGATTACAGAAAGCGTTTTTCTAGCCGAAGGCGACAATACGGATCAGATGTTCGCGGCACTCAAAGGCTTGGGATGCCGTCTATCGCTGGATGATTTTGGCACTGGCTATTCCTCCCTTGGGTATTTGAAAAATGCGCCGTTTGATAAGATCAAAATCGATCAAGGCTTTGTTCGCGGTGCATCCATTCCGGGAAACCGCAACGCAGCCATTATCAAATCCATTGTTTCCCTGGCCGAGGCACTGGATATGGATACCATAGCCGAAGGTGCGGAAACCCATGATGAACTGGACCTCATCCGTTCGCTTGGTTGCTCCCACGTTCAGGGTTATATTTACAGCAAACCACTGAGAGCGGAGGAAGTCCAATCATTGCTGACTGGCGGTGCCGCTCCGATGAAGCCGGATGGTTATAAATCCAGTCGGCCGTCGAGGCGCAAGATGCTACGCACGGTATCAGTCGTCCATGACAATCATCGGTATGACGCGCAGATACGGAATATTTCCGGCTCCGGTGCGCTGATCATCGGCCTTTGGAATGTACCCATCGGGACCGAATTTATGGTGGAATTTACGCCCTCCTATCGCGTTTGGGCAAAAGCGCGCTGGTCGCACGAAAGCCATATGGGTGTGGAATTTGAACATGCGATTGATCAGGATCAGCTGGGTGCCAAACCCGAATCTCGCAGCAAGACCAATCTTGGAACCGTCGCGGCTTAGGCATTCTCCTCCACTTTAGTTTCTTTCGATCGCTCGGTTACGCTGTCGTAGAGATCATCACCCCAACTGGCGACTTTCCCATCGAACAGAAATTCGGGCGGTACGACTTCCGGATTTTCACCCGGACCGGTGGGCGGCGTAAAATAACCCAGTGCATAGCTGCCCATCGCATAGCCCAGTAAATCGCGCAGTTCGGGATCAAAATCCTTGGCAATATGCGGCGGACAAGATAGATATTGATTCTCCTCCTGCCGGAGCCAGCCCA
>Ga0316204_10009596_pt1 | contig 12851 bp, 12 predicted proteins | sample 6monrhotite_MG_2_FD_205661 | JGI IMG/M metagenome (GOLD analysis project Ga0316204, IMG submission 205661) | Microbial mat bacterial communities from mineral coupon in-situ incubated in ocean water Damariscotta River, Maine, United States -... | ecosystem: Environmental > Aquatic > Marine >...
CAAGAAATAGAACAAAAGCTGGATTCATAAAATGATTACATTCGATCCCCGTTTATTGAATGATTGTGAAGTGCTTGGTAAATTTGAGCTGTGCCATGTGTTGTTGATGCGTGATGCAAACTATCCTTGGTGCGTGCTGGTTCCTGACCGTGAAAATAAAACAGAAGTTTTTGAATTATCACAAGAAGACCAGGAACAACTTCAACGTGAATCTAATGCCTTACTCGCTTTTCTTAAAAAAGAATTTAATGCAGATAAAATGAATGTTGCAGCATTAGGTAATGTGGTTGCTCAGTTACATATTCATCATATTGTCCGCTATAAAACAGATGTTGCATGGCCTGCGCCAGTGTGGGGAGCTTTTCCAGCTAAAGACTATTCTAATGACGAACTGACCGAGCGTGTTAGTTGTTTATTAAATGGATTTAAAACTCTGAATCTTGGCTTCCTGCCTAAATAAAAAATAAAGTGAAGAACGATAATGAAAAATCAGGCTGGCTTGTCTATATATTAGAATGCAGTGACAAGACACTTTATACCGGTATTACCAACAACCTTAAAAAACGTTTAGAACAACACAATAATGGGCCAGATGGAGCAAAGTACACGCGTGTTCGTCGCCCTGTAAAATGTGTTTATCAGGAAGTTCAGGAAAATAGAAGTAAGGCAACAAAACGTGAAATGGCGATTAAACAACTTAGCCGATCTAAAAAAATAGAGCTGATTAAATCAATATGATTTTTTTATAAAATATTAATTTAAATGCCTTATTTGTGCTACTTTACTAATATGATAATACTTTAATTACACAGGGTGAAATTAAATATGGTTGAGTCTGCTATTCAAAAAATAAAAATAGACAAACTTATCGTTCTGGTTGCTTTGTTTTCTATTCTGGCAATATCTTTGTTGCTACAAAATGAATTTAGCCTTAAACAGGCTTTATTTTTCCTTACCGGAACGGGTCTGGGTTTAACATTAATGTATGCCCTGTTTGGTTTTACCGGTGGCTGGCGAGCATTCATTCGTTCACGACATAGTGTTGGTGTGCGAGCACAAATTTTATTGCTGGCTTGTTCATCATTTTTATTTTTCCCAATCCTGGGTAAAGTTTTTCCTGAAATTACAGCGCATGCAGCACTCGGTCAGGTAGGCGCATCTGTTTTAGTGGGCGCATTTTTATTTGGCATTGGCATGCAGTTGGGTGGTGCTTGTGGTTCAGGCACGTTGTATACGGTAGGGCAAGGACAAACGGATATGTTAATTACTATCTGTTTTTTTATTGTTGGTGCTGTATTAGGTTCATATCATTTACCCTGGTGGTTAACTTTACCAAATATTGGCAAAGTGTCATTAATATCCGAGTTTGGCTGGTTACCGGCATTATTATTACAACTTACGGTGTTAATGCTTTTATATCGTTTCGTTGCATCGCAGGAGAAAAAACGCCATAACTCATTACAGGATTTTTCAGCGAAAATAAAACGTGAAAATTTTCTTGAGCAATTAATTTATGGCCCATGGCCAATCTGGTGGGGGGTGATAGGTTTAACCTTGTTTGGTTTATTAACTTTGCTTATGGCAGGTTACCCATGGTCAATTACCTTTGCCTATGGTTTATGGGGTGCAAAAATCTGGTCTGCGCTTGGTGGCGATGTTGCAAACTGGGCATACTGGTCAGGTGGGTATCCGGCTAAAGCATTAAATCAAAGTGTTCTTGCGGATATTACCTCCGTTATGGATTTTGGTATTATTTTTGGTGCCATGCTGGCAGCTGCACTTACAGGAAAATATGCGCCGGCAGGGACAGTTAAACCTAAGCGTGTTGTGACGGCGGTTATTGGTGGTTTGTTATTAGGTTATGGTGCGCGTTTAGCCTTTGGTTGTAATATTGGTGCAATGTTAGGTGGTATTGCATCAGGTAGTTTGCATGGCTGGTTATGGCTGGTTGCAGCTTTTAGTGGCGGTATCGTGGGTGTAAAAATCCGAGTCTGGATGAAGTTTGATAAACCTTATGGAGTCGCATCATGAAAAAAACAAATCGATTGATTGTAGGCTCTGCACTTGGTCTGGCTGCTATCGCTGTTGCGATTGATCATACTCAACATCGTTTACCTGATCCGGTTCCTGTCACCCAGGAACAAGCTGGAATGGATGAAGAGGAAAGTCCCTGTGGTATGTCAACAGATTCTCCCTGCTCAATGGATGATGAAAGTAGTTCACCTTGTTCCATGGATTCTGAAGATTCGAGTTCACCCTGTGGTTTAGGTGACTAATACTAAAATAACAATGGATGCTGCAGAATCTCTGGTTACTTGTGTACTGGAAATGGCAGAGGCTGAAACAAATCCTGTTTTACTTGTCATTGACCCCGATTTACCGTTGGAAGAAAATAAAAAATATCCTGCTGATTTATTACAGTTTAATCACACTGGCTGGCGAGCTTATTATCATTGTCACCCTGCTAACCGAGCCGGAAACCATCGTTTTCAGGGTGAACATGGTCATTTTCATATTTTTGTTCGTACAGCAAAAGAACCTGAGAAATGGTCTCATCTGGTCGCTTTAGCAATGAATAATATGGGACAGCCACTTGGCTGGTTTACCGTAAATCATTGGGTGACAGGAGAAACATGGGTAAACTCAGAAATTTTATCTAATTACCTGCAAACAATTCCTTATGATCAACTGGAACACCAGGAACTAAATACATTTAATATAGTTGAGCGTTGGCTTTTAGCATTACTCGCAGTAAGTCGAGAACAGGTAAAAGTTGTTCTTCATGAACGAGATAAAATTCTACAACAAAAAGAACAAAATCAAACAGAATTGAATATTAAGCAAGACAAAGGGATTTATTTATTATCTGAAATTCCTATAAATTTAATGGATTTGTTAAAGATAAGCGAAGTTGAAAGTTGATTCATATCAATGAAAAAAAAACGATAACGACTATACTGGTAAATATAAAAATATCTCACAAATTAAACAACGGGAAGTAAATAATGAAAACATTAAAACTATTCTTAATTTCGTTAATGGGATTCATGTGGGTAAACATGGTGTTTGCAACCAATTTACCTGGCCCATTAGTCGAAACAGACTGGCTAGCAAAAAATCAAAGTAAAGTTGTGATTTTAGATATTCGAAAAGACGTCAAAAGTTTTACTAAAAAGCCTATTTTTAAAAAGAATAAGAAAACTGGCAAACAGACATTAAAAAAAGTAGCAGGCCATATTCCTGGTGCTATCCTGGTGAATTACAAAAACCTTCGTACAACAAAGAATATTGACGGTCGAAAAGTGGTAAAGATGATTGTCAGTAAAAGTGCATTTGAAAAGCTAATGCAAGCATCGGGTGTAAATAAAAATAGTGCAGTTGTTATCGTGTCAAAAGGGCAAGGTGATGGTGATGTTACTATGGCGACACGTCTATATTGGCAAATGAAATATTACGGCCATGACAATATGGCTATTTTAAATGGTGGTATGGCGCAATGGATTGTTGATAAACGTGCTGTAAGTAGAAAAGCATCTAAAGCTAATAAGGGTAACTGGTTAGTAACTGCGGAGCGAAGCGAAATTCTGGCTACAAGTGAAGATGTTGCTACAGCAGTAAAGGCTAAATCACAGTTAGTGGACACGCGTTCAATTAGTTTATATTTAGGTACCTGGCGTAAAAAGTCCTATGTTTTTGCTAATGGACATATTCCGGGAGCAAAACCTTATCCTAATGAATTGTTATCAAGCAAAATGCCAGCTAAGTTTTTGAAAGTATCCGATTCCAAATCATTGTTTGAGCAAATGGGCATTAAAACTGACAAAAAATCGATCACTTATTGCAATAGTGGGCATTTAGCCTCAGGAAGTTGGTTTGTCTTGAGTGAGCTCATGGGTAATAAAAACGTAAAAATGTATGATGGTTCTATGCATCAGTGGACATTGGAAAAACATGATGTGACAAAAATGAAAATGGAATAATTTCCTAAGATTATAGTTTTATAATGGGGCTTTATAAGCCCCGTTTTGTTTATTGAATCTCAAAATGCTCTGACCAATTACCTTCTGGTAAAAACTCTGCTTTTCTCATTACGGCATTAGCCTCTTTTTTATTCCCTAAAGCACTCAGTATTTCACTTTTAAGCATTAATGAGTTTCGTGAATCATTATCTAGTATCAATGATTTATTAATTGCGACAAGTGCTTGTTGAGGACGGTTGCTTAAAATATACGCCATTGCAAGATTATGATAGGCTTTTTGGTATGATGGGTCATATTGAATAGCAAAACTGAAGTGTTCAAGCGCTTTATCAAAATCTTTTAGTTGCGCATAAATCACACCTAAATCATCATGCGCTTCAGAATTACTCTGATCCAGTTTAACCGCCTGTAGTAGATCTTTTTTAGCAAGCTCTAACTTTTCTGCCCAAATATATCGTACTCCTCGTTTAGTATATGCTAGTGAACTGTTTGGATTAAACTTAATAAAATGTGTTAAATCATTTATTCCTGCTTCAACCTGTCCATTCCTTGCTAAAGCCATTCCGCGTTCGAAATAGGCTTGCTGCAAGGAATCATCAATTGATAATGCGACGTTATAATCATCAATTGCTTTATCAAACTCATGTAGCAGAAATAATATTTTGCCACGTTTTATGTAAAGTAATGGATTCTTAGTTTGCCTGGAAATTTTTTGCGTCAGTATTTCAAGCTCATGTTCGACAGGTAAGCCTGAATCATTTTTTATATTATTAATGAAACTAGAGGGAGATAAATATGCAGAAGCTTCTTTAGCAACATTTAAAAAGCAAGCAGTGTAAGCTTCATTAAGAAACTCATCTGAGTTATTAGTTCTAAAATCTAAAATTTCTTCATTATCAAGATGAAGATTTATTTTTTTATCGAAAAATTGACCACGGCAGGTTTCATAAATTAACTCACCGTTGGCATCAAATTGTCGAAATGAATGCAGGTTATCATTATAGTTATGCAAATTTATCAGTGTCTGTACCGGGGCATTGCGCGCATAAGGTAAGTAACGAGCATAAAAATCTGTTTTAACTTGTCCTTGATTATCGTACAAGAATACTTCAATGGTGTGTATAGTATCTGGATTGTCTACTTCCCATTGAATTTTACTGATTAGTTTGTTTGTATTTTTATTAAAGTAGGAAATTTCACGGTAAAATTTTTTGTTTGCAAATCCACCACCATATCCATCCGTTATCTCACTCGTTGTAAATGGAACTTTGTTAATTTTATTAAGGTGTAGTTCATAGAGTTCAGTAACAAAGTTATTCCATTTAGTTACTTGAACTGGATCAGACTTTAACGTGTTATTCCGGGTTGCTGAAACAGCAGTATTTAATACAGCTATAAAAACAAGGGCTAAAAGGATTAAGCTTTTCATTGTACTTCTCCATGTATCATTACTTTAATGATTATAGGACATAGAAATAGCTGAATTTATTCCTGTTTTTATACGATAATGGTAAATTAGTAATATATATTGCATCGTGCGATTAATGTTTGCATATTGAGCCAGTTTTAAATCATTAACAATAATATTAAATAGAGAGCACATGAAAAAAGTACTAATTTTCGGTAATTCAGGTGCCGGAAAAACGACGTTAGCTAAGAAATTAAGCGATAAGTTTACGCTTGCCCATTTGGATTTAGATAATCTTGCATGGTTAAATACTCAGCCACCTAAACGCAAACCAGTAAAGGAAAGCATTAGAGCAATCGATGATTTCTTATTAGGGAATTCGGGGTGGGTCATTGAAGGCTGCTATTCTGATTTGTTAGCTTACGTAAGTAAAAAGGCAAATGAAGTTGTTTTCTTGAATCCGGGTACTGATGCTTGTATAAAAAATTGTGAAAACAGGCCGTGGGAACCGCATAAATATACCTCTAAAGATGAGCAAGATAAAAATCTCGATATGTTGATTGACTGGGTAAAGGACTATGAAACACGAGAGGATGAATTTTCTTTAAAGTCACATATGTCTCTATATGAATGGTATAGAGGGGAGAAGAGCTTTGTTAACAAGGGTGAAAGCTATAATTTTTAAATTAAGCGATATGTTTTTTCCAAACAGGATGGTTTTTTATTAATTTTAGTGTTGTTTGTAACAAGGTTTTACCCGGTTCAGTTATGTGCCAGGTAGAAGCCCCCGATGGGTGGGGTAAAGGTATCATGTCTACCTGTAACCCATTTAACTCAATCGGGTGAATCTTGCCGATAACATCAGTTAATTTTTTTACCTCAATGTATTGACTAATCGCTAATTTACCGACAGCTAATATTAATTTTGGTTGTAGTATGTCTATTTCAGTATTTAACCAGCTTGAGCATGTTTTGATCTCGGTTTTGTTGGGTACACGATCTCCCCCTTTTGGCTTTTTGCCAGGAAAGCAACGACACACTGCCGACATATAGACTAAATTTCTGAATTCTTCTTCATTTAATCCAATCTGGTTAAACCATTTAAATAATGTTTTCCCTGCAGTCCATGCAAAGGGTTTTGGGATAAGAATTTCCTTGTCTCCCGGAGCTTGGCCGATCAACATTATGGGTGACATTACTGGATTACCCGCGACAGCAGGGCCAAACATGTCAGGACACAGAGTGCATTTTTTTAATTTAGCCTGATGTTGTTTTATTTTTGTATTTATAGACATATTTTTTATTATATATAAAATAATTACCCGTATACTATGTCATTAATAGAAAAATTAAACTGAATTATGTGACAATTTATAATATGAAGACTAAAGGCGATCAAAACTTCGACAATCTGTCAGAACGTTTCCGCAAAAATATTTATAACACGCCAAAAGGCCAGATAAGGTTAAATATATTATGGCGTGATCTGCTCGAACAAATTCCTGAAATTGAACAGGGTGGATTGTCTATTTTAGATGCGGGTGCAGGGCAAGGTAATTTTGCATTACAATTAGCAAAAAATAATCATCAACTAACTTTGTGCGATTTATCCAGTCAAATGTTACAGGATGCGCAAGCTCTTTTTTCTGAGAATAAACTTGAAGATGGTGTGCGTTTCATTCATTCATCGGTGCAAGAATTATCAGAACATGTCGAGGCCCAATATGATGTGGTTTTATTTCATGCTGTACTGGAATGGTTAGTTGATCCAAAAGAAACTTTAAAGATATTGTTAAGGTTTATTAAACCCGGTGGATATTTGTCTTTGATGTTTTATAGTCGAACGGGGTTAATATATCAAAATCTCACAAGAGGTAATTTTGATAATATTCTCAATAATACTCTGTCGGGAGAAGGAAAAAGCTTAACGCCAATAAATCCACAGGAACCTGCAGAGGTTTATCACTGGTTAAATGAGCTGGATTTAAAAGTATTGCTAAAGAGTGGAGTCCGCGTGTTTTATGATGGAATTAGTCGCGAGCGGCGCAAACAAATAAGTGAAGAAGAATTGATTGAATTAGAAAAACGTTTTTCACGCATAGAGCCTTATTGTTCGCTAGCGAGGTATGTTCATGTGTTATGTAGAAAATAAGCTTGGGTTGTTAAAATTATGCTAAAAATATTTTATTAGGAATTAAAACCATATTAAAAGGGAAAAATATGAAACATTTATTAATCATATCTCTGTTGTTTGTATATAGCACAATAGTTAGCGCCGCAACTATGACGCAGGAAGTGATGGAAAAGTTTGTTGCTGAACATGTTGACGTTATAAAACGTAACAAAGGCTATATTTTCTTTACCTATGAAAACGTTAAAATGGCATTAATATCAGATGTAAAACATGACCGGATGAGAATTATCTCTGCAATTACAAAATATCCATCTTTGAATCTGGAAACTAAAAACGCTGTTATGGAATCTAATTTTCACTTAGCTTTAGATGCTCGTTATGCTGTTAGTCAGGATGTATTATATTCTGTGTATATACACCCATTATCATCGTTGACAAAGAACGAGCTAAAAAGTGCTTTGTCTCAGGTTTCCACACTTGCTGCAACGTTTGGCACTACATACAGTAGTGGGAAATTAGTGTTCAAAGGTAATGCGAAAAAATAACTAAAATATACCAAAAATAATATTTAAATGTCGCGGATATAAGAACAACATTATGGAATTAACACTTTACCAAATTGATGCCTTTGCAAATAGAGTTTTTGAGGGTAATCCTGCTGCTATATGCGCTCTTGATGACTGGTTGCCGGATGAGCTCATGCAATCAATCGCAGCAGAAAATAATTTATCAGAAACAGCTTATTTTATTAAAACAAGTAATGGTTACCATATTCGCTGGTTCACACCCACGCATGAAGTTGATTTATGTGGTCATGCTACTTTGGCAAGTGCTTATGTGATCTTTAATATACTAGGTTACGAAAAGAAAGAAATAATATTCGAGTCGAAAAGTGGATTGCTGAAAGTCACTCAAAATAATGATTGGTTAGAAATGGATTTTCCTTCGCAAGCGCTTGTTCAATGTCCTGTACCTGAACAGATACTAAGTGCATTTAATGAAAAGCCAATAGCGAGCTTAAAGTCAGAAGATTATATTGTTGTTTTCGAAAATGAAGAAAGCATATTAAACGCTAGTCCAGATTTAGTGACTCTTTCTGAGTTAGATCTCCGAGGTATTGCGATTACGGCAAAATCAAAAGAATATGACTTTGTTTCTCGATTTTTTGCTCCTAACTATGGAATTAACGAAGATCCAGTAACCGGCTCAGCCTTTAGCCAACTCATCCCCTATTGGTCACGTAAATTTAATAAAAAAAGTTTAAGTGCAAAACAAGTATCAAAAAGAGGTGGTGAAGTAAAGTGTGTAGATTTGGGTGATAGGGTAAAGATATCTGGAAAAGCGGTTAAATATATGACTGCTACAATCGAAGTTGAAACAGGCTGAAAAATAAAAAATCAGGCACGCAAAAGAAAACGGTTACGTGATTTATTTTCGGGTCATTTTTTTAACTTCTTGCCACTGTTTCTCGATACGCTTTTTAGAAATCGGCATACTGGTTTTTAGACCCTGGGCAAATAACGAAACACGAAACTCTTCTAACATCCAACGGTAGTGAGAAAAAACAGGATGTTCATAATATTCATCGTTAAGTTCAAGAAAATGTTCCCAATATGAACTGAGTTGATTAGTGTATTGTCTGTCTCGCTCAGCAACTTGTTGCAACTTATCTAAGCGCTGTTGAATTGCTTGAAAGTAACGTGGGTAATTTTTCAAATATTCGATAGGTGTATAATAAATAAAGTTTTCATAAATCAAATGATCAAGTTGTGATTGAATATCATTTAAGCTAATTAACCAGTTTGGTTTGGAGTTTTTCTTTATCTGTTTTCGAATTTTATTATAACTATCAAAAACCTGGGTTAGTATTTCGCAGATAATATTGGCATTCTCAACGAGTTCACTGCTGCCTTTTTGTAAGTTTTCTTCAAATGAATTTTTTGTTCTGACTATATTGTTTTCATTAAAAAAGCTTTTTTCGATACTGGCGTCAATGATGCCTTCTTTTAAATCAGTACAACCACCTATACTCGCATAGCTCATGCAAATTTTTTGTATGTTCGGCAGATTTTTAATTAAATATTTAACTTGTTGTTTTAGAGATAAAAGGTATAAACGTTTTAGTCCATCACGATGGATTTCAAGTGCCTGGTTTTGAGTGTCGACAACAACAATGGAAACACTATCGTCATCATCCTGTAGAGCTGGAAAACCTTTGATATTAAGGTTATTAACTGTTTTGGAAATAACTTCTGGTAGCTCATCAAAGCTCCATTGCGTTATTCCTTTTTCTTCAATATCCCACTTGATGTTATTGCTAAATTGTTTGGATACTTCTTTGCTGAGTAAGGTCTGCAGAAAAGTTAAATCTCTGCCTTGGGCTAAACTTTTATTGTGTTGATCTATCACATCAAAACGCATAAAAAAATGTGGATCCAGACTCTCTATTTGCCAGGCATCATCAGGAATTTCTATTCCTGATATTTTAGTGAGTTGCTGGCTTATTGTATAAAGCAAAGGTGAAGATCGGTCGTTAATTGCTTCAATGCAAGCATCAGCATACTGTGGTACTGGAACAAAGTTTTTACGGAAGTTTTTGGGCAAAGTCTTAATGAGTTGCGTAACTTTTTCGCGCAATAACGCAGGAATCAGCCACTCAAATTGTACAGGGTTAAGTGTGTTAAGTAATGCAACGGGTACGGTTAAGGTAACACCATCATCTTCGCTTGTCGGATCAAAATGATAAGACAAGGAAAGAGGTGTGTTGTTAACAATGAGTTGCTTTGGATATTTTTCTTCAGTTATATCTCCAGCACTGTGTTGCATAAGGTATTCACGGCTGAGATATAATATTTCAGGATTATCCTTTTCAATTTCTTTGCGCCAGGTATCAAATTTTTTGCTATTGTATATTCCCGTTGGAATACGTTCATCATAAAATTGGTAAACGACGTCATCATCAACTAATACATCTTGTCGACGTGATTGATGTTCGAGCTTTTCAATGTCTGAAAATAATTTTTCGTTATGTTGGAAAAATGCGGCGTGACTGGAATACTCTCTATTAACGAATGCTCCACGGATATAGAGTTCCCGTGAAAACTCGGGATCAATAGGGCCATAGTTGATTTTTTTACGTGGATTAATCACTAATCCATATAAGGTCGACTTTTCATAAGCAGCAATTTGTGCAGGCCGTTTTTCCCAGTGTGCTTCAAAATAAGATCTTTTGATTAAATGGCTGGCTTGTTTCTCCAGCCATAAGGGATCAATTTGGGCTACTGTTAAACCATAATGGCGTTGCGTTTCAAGCATCTCCGCGGCCATGATCCATAAGGGGCGTTTTTTGCGTAAGTTTGATCCTGGGAATATTGCAAAAATATTATTTCGTGCACCCTGGTATTCGCCATCTTCATTTTTTAAACCGGCATGACTGAGCAATCCACTTAATATTGCCTGATGAATGGCATCATAACCGGCCACTGTAGAATTAATTTTATATTTAACTTCATTACATTGAGTCAGTAACTGGCTATGAATATCTCTCCACTCAAGCATGCGGGTATAAGAAAGAAAGGACTTCTTACATAACTTACGTAATTTGTTTTGTGAGAGGTGTTGCCGCTGTTCCTGGTAAAAATTCCATAGATTTAAATACGCAAGGAAATCAGATTTTTCATCTTTAAATTGTGAATGAGCCTGATCAGCTTGCTGCTGTTTATCCATAGGACGTTCGCGTGGATCGGCAATACTTAATGCACTGACAATAATCAGCAATTCATTCAAACTGGTAAATTCGTTAGCAGCAATGAGCATCCTTGCATAACGTGGATCGACAGGGAAACGCGATAATATTTTTCCGATGCGAGTAATATTTTGCTTATCCATTGCTTGCAGTTCTTCAAGCAATTGGTACCCATCTTTAATTAAGCGTGAGTCAGGTTTATCAATGAAGGGAAATTTTTCAATATTACCAAGACGAAGAGTATGCATCTGCAAGATAACACTGGCTAAATTGGTACGCAGAATTTCAGCATCGGTAAAAACGGGACGATTAGTAAAATCATCCTCGGTATATAAACGAATACATATTCCATCACTGGTACGACCACAACGCCCTTTGCGTTGGTTTGCACTGGCCTGTGATATTTTTTCAATCGGTAGTCGCTGCACTTTTGTTCGATAACTATAGCGGCTAATGCGTGCATAGCCGGTGTCAATAACGTATTGGATTCCGGGAATTGTTAGGGATGTTTCAGCAACATTTGTTGCTAGAATGATTCTACGATAGCTATGTGACTTAAACACTTTTTGTTGTTCTGCATTACTTAAACGAGAAAATAGCGGGATAATTTCTGTTTTATCAGGATGGTGTTTACGTAATGCTTCCGCTGTTTCACGAATTTGCCGTTCACCACTTAGAAAAACTAAAACATCACCACTTCCTTCATGACTAAGCTCATCAACCGCATTAAGAATCGCTTGCTGTTGATCTTTTAGAGTTTCGCTTTTATCGGATTGTGTTTCATCACTATGTAATGGACGGTAACGCACTTCTACTGGATAAGTACGACCAGAGACTTCGATAATAGGTGCGTTTGCAAAGTGTTTCGCGAAGCGTTCGGGATCAATGGTTGCAGAGGTAATAATAACTTTTAAGTCGGGACGTTTAGGTAAGAGTTGTTTTAAATAACCTAAAATAAAATCTATGTTAAGACTACGCTCATGGGCTTCATCAATAATCAGAGTATCGTAATTTTGTAAAAAGGGATCGTTTTGTATTTCAGCTAATAAAATGCCATCGGTCATTACTTTTATATGACTATTTTTATTTAAATTGTCAGCGAAACGGATTTTATAACCAACACTTGTTCCCAGTTCTGTTTTTAATTCTTCAGCTATACGAGCAGCTACACTGCGAGCAGCAATACGACGAGGCTGAGTGTGACCTATCATGCCAAATGTACCACGCCCAAGTTTTAAACAAAGTTTAGGTAATTGAGTTGTTTTACCTGATCCGGTTTCACCACAAAGAATAATCAACTGGTTTTCTTCTATGGCTTTACAAATATCATCCTGTCTTTCATTAACCGGCAGGTTTGTTGGGAAGGTTGGAACAGGCTTTGCCGATGCACGTGCTTTGGCAAGCTGAATTGAACTTTGGATAAGTTTTTCTAATTGAGTGGTTTTATTTTTATCTGGCTTAGTTAAAAGTGAATTGATTTTTTTTGTGAAGCGAAAACGATCAAACAGCATACACTGTTCAATTAATGGTTTTAGTCGTTTGCTGAGATCAGACATGATGAGATATTGTTGCATACGGTAACGG
>Ga0316204_10009597_pt1 | contig 12851 bp, 12 predicted proteins | sample 6monrhotite_MG_2_FD_205661 | JGI IMG/M metagenome (GOLD analysis project Ga0316204, IMG submission 205661) | Microbial mat bacterial communities from mineral coupon in-situ incubated in ocean water Damariscotta River, Maine, United States -... | ecosystem: Environmental > Aquatic > Marine >...
TGGCGTCGATTACGTCATCCCAGGTAACGACGATGCGATCAAAGCGATTCAGTTATATTCTCAGGGCATCGCTGATGCTGTCATCGAAGGCCGTGCATCTGCTGTTATCCAACGTGGTGACGAAACTGCTGCACCTAAAAAAGCGGCACCTAAAAAAGCAGCGGCTAAACGTAAAGTAGAAGTAGAGCAGGAAGTGCCTGCTGTTGAAGAGCCTGTGGCTGAAGAGCCAGCAGTAGAGGTAGCAACTGAAGAAGTAGCAGCTGAAGAAGTAGCAGCTGAAGAAGTTACTGAAGCCGTAGAAGCAGCACCTAAGAAAAAAGCAGCTGTTAAGAAAAAAGCTGCAGTGAAGAAAAAAGCAGCGCCAAAGAAGAAAGCAGCCGTTAAGAAAAAAGCAGCGCCAAAGAAGAAAGCTGCTGCTAAGAAAGAAGACTAATTAATTATCTTCAACACGAAAACACACATTATATAGAACAAATTTATTAGGAGTATCTGTGATGCAAATTACAGCTTCAATGGTTAAAGAACTGCGTGAACGTACTGGTTCAGGCATGATGGAATGTAAAAAAGCGCTACAGGAAGCCGGTGGTGACATCGATGTAGCGATCGAAAATATGCGCAAATCTGGTATGGCAAAGGCTGATAAAAAATCAGGTCGTGTAGCTGCCGAAGGCCGTGTGGTTATCAAGATAAGTGATGACGGTAAATCTGCGGCAGTAGTGGAAGTAAACTGTGAAACAGATTTCGTCTCTGGCGGCGATGACTTCCTGTCATTTGTCGATGCCATCGCTACAACAGCGTTGAACAATAAACCAGCTGATATCGCTGCTTTATCTGAAATGACACTTGATGGTTCATCTGAAACTATCGAAGAAGCCCGCAAAGCTAAAATTGCAAAAATTGGTGAAAATATGCAACTTCGTCGATTTGAGCTGCTCGAAACGACTGCTGGAACTTTTGGCAGTTATTTACATGGTGCACGCATGGGCGTACTGGTCGAGATGGAAAACGGTAACGATGATCTGATAAAAGATGTCGCTATGCACATCGCTGCAAGTAACCCGCTATGTGTAAGTGAATCAGAAGTGCCAGTAGATGTGCTCGAGAAAGAAAAAGAAATCCTGCGTGCACAGGCACTGGAAAGCGGTAAACCTGCAGACATCGTTGAGAAGATGCTGACAGGCCGTATCCGCAAGTATCTCGCTGAGATCACCTTACTGGGTCAGTCATTCGTTAAGGATCCTGACAAGACTGTCGAAACACTGCTGTCAGATGCAGGCGCAACGGTCAACCGTTTCGTGCGATACGAAGTTGGTGAAGGTATCGAGAAGAAACAGGAAAACTTTGCAGACGAAGTAATGGCTCAGGTGAACGGTTAAACCAGAGTTATAGTAAAGGAACAGCGTATATAAATGGGTCATTACATGCACATATTTATACACAACGGACAGTATATATCGTGACACAAAAAACCGGGGGACATCTCCCGGTTTTTTGTGTGTAAGCTAAAGAATCAGACAATAATAAAAAGTGAGAAAACCATGACAGTAGAGCCGATTAACTATAAACGCGTCTTATTAAAATTAAGCGGTGAAGCCCTTATGGGTGATCTGGACTATGGTATCGATGCAAATATGCTGGCACGTGTGGCTACTGAGATCACAGAAGTGGTTAACATGGGTGTCGAAGTTGCACTGGTGATTGGTGGAGGAAATATTTTCCGTGGTGCCGGCCTGGTGCAGTCAGGAATCGACCGTGTTACCGGTGACCACATGGGTATGCTGGCGACCGTGATGAATAGCCTTGCGATGCAGGACGCACTGGAGAAGCAGGGCATGACCTGTCGTGTCATGTCAGCGGTTAAAATAAACCGTATGTGTGAAGAATATGTACAGCGTCGTGCGATCAGGCATCTCGAAAAAGGCCGTGTCGTTATTTTTGCTGCCGGTATCGGTAACCCGTTTTTCACCACTGATACAGCGGGCTGTCTGCGTGCGGTCGAAATTGGTGCGGACTGTGTGCTTAAAGCTACCAAGGTAGATGGCGTTTATGATTCTGATCCGGTCAAAAATCCTGATGCGAAACTTTATGAATCGCTAACTTTCGATGAAGTGCTGGATAAGAATCTACAGGTAATGGATGCTACAGCGATAGTATTATGTCGTGACAACAACCTGCCTTTACGGATATTTAATTTGAATGATGTCGGTTCTTTGCCGGCAACGATGAAAGACCAGACAATTGGTACAACTGTAATAATGGGAGACAAGTAGGTGATTGAAGAAATTCTTGTAGATGCAGAAGCACGTATGGGAAAAAGTGTCGATTCATTACGTACCGAATTAACGAAGATAAGAACAGGGCGTGCACATCCGAGCTTGCTCGACCAGATCGTCGTTGACTATTACGGTACGGAAACACCGATCAACCAGGTGGCCAACGTGACAGTAGAAGATTCAAGGACGCTTGCCGTAGCACCATGGGAAAAACAGATGGTTGCCGTCGTCGAAAAGGCGATCATTAATTCAGGCCTTGGTCTGAATCCTGCCACCGCTGGAAATCTGATCCGCATCCCGATGCCGCCATTGACCGAAGAGCGTCGTCGTGAGCTGGTCAAGGTAGTGAAAAATGAAGGTGAAAACACAAAGATCGCAATTCGTAATATAAGACGTGATGCCAATAGTGATTTTAAAGATCTGCTGAAAGCAAAAGATATTTCAGAAGACGAAAGTCACGATGCTGAAGATAACATACAGAAACACACGGACAAATATGTCGTGAGTGTCGATGAAGTTATCGCAGTCAAAGAAAAAGAGTTGATGGAGATATAGAGTAACTTTTTCTGAAAAACGCATAAGAATGAATGAGACAGACAACAGTAGTGATCCTATCTTGCCGAGACATGTGGCTGTTGTAATGGATGGCAATGGACGCTGGGCGAATAAACGGCATCTACCACGCGCAGCTGGTCATAAAGCGGGTGTAAGTTCAACACGGAAGATCGTCGAAAATTGTGCAAAAAAAGGTGTCCAGGCGTTAACGATATTTGCCTTTAGCAGCGAGAACTGGAACCGACCTGCATCAGAAGTCAGCAGTCTGATGTCATTGTTCGTTACGACGATTACGGCTGAAGTAAAAAAGCTGCATAAAAAGAATGTGTGCGTACAGTTCATAGGTGACCGCACACGTTTTTCTGAAAAGTTACAGGCCAGTATCAATGAATCTGAAGCGTTAACCAGAGATAACACCGGCTTGCATCTGAATATCGCTGCAAATTATGGTGGCCGCTGGGATATCGTGAGTGCCTGTAAGCAAATTGCAGAAGCAGTAAAAGATAATGCTAAAGTTATAGATGATATCGATGAAGAGTTATTTGATTCATTCATGTCTTTAAATGAACTGCCCGCGCCTGATCTTTTTATCCGCACCGGTGGTGAGCAACGCATCAGTAATTTTTTGATATGGCAGTTAGCGTACAGTGAGTTATATTTCGTTGATACCCTGTGGCCAGATTTTTCAGATCAAGAACTTGATGATGCTTTTTTATGGTACGCAGGAAGGCAGCGGCGGTTTGGGATGACAGGTGAACAGCTGCAGGTCAGAAGTTGATGGATGATGAAGCCGCTGAGAACTGAAATCATAGTAATTATTTATAGAATAATAAGAACAATATAACGATCAAATAACATGTTATACCAACGCATATTAACCGCCATCCCGCTAGCGGCATTTGTTTTCTGGATTATTTTTTTCCAGCCAACCTCCGTGTTCTTTTATTTTGCTTTATTTATCGTGTTGATATCTGCTTACGAATGGGCCAAGTTATCTGCAGTAAAGAATATTTACATCAGAAGTGGTTACGCAATATTGATTACGGCATTTACCTGGAGCATGCAGGAGTTTGCTGCTGATTATATTCCCTGGTCTATTTTTATCGCAGTGATGTGGTGGTTCAGCATTACTTTTTATCTTAAATTTTCTCAACCAAAAGCAGCGAATTCAGACTTGAAGTTAGATAAATTATTCGTTGCTTTCATCGTTTTGCCCGCAGCCGCACTTGCCATGCAAAAAATTCATTCATTTCAATTAGGCCTGGACTGGCAAGGTCCCGCCTTGTTGTTCTACGCTTTATCCTTGGTGTGGGTTGCTGACATCGGTGCTTATTTTTCAGGCAAAAAATTTGGCAAAAATAAACTTGCGCCTCATATCAGCCCAGGTAAGACCAAAGAGGGGCTTCTGGGGGCAGTAATAACGACTTCGCTCTATACCTTGCTGGCCAGTTTTTATTTTGAGCTGGACCGGGATAAGGCGATTATGCTGGTCATGCTGTCTGTGATTGTGACATTTATCTCAGTCACAGGTGATCTATATATCAGCTTTTTAAAACGTGAGGCAGGTTTAAAGGATAGCGGCAATATCCTGCCTGGCCACGGCGGTATGCTCGACAGGATCGATAGCGTATTAGCCGCTATGCCAGTGTTCTTGCTCGGTTTTAACTGGTGGATATATTCCAGCATATTATGACGCAGCATAAAACATTACAGGTGACATTATTGGGTGCGACTGGCAGTATCGGTGCCAGCACGCTGGATGTTATCGCGCGTCACCCCGATCGTTATCAGATCTATGCAATAACTGCGAACACCAATGTAGAGCAGATGTTTCCACTCTGTGAGCAGTGGCAACCACAATATGCTGTGATGAATGACTTGAATTCGGCATCTGAGCTGAGTAGCAAGCTGTTGGCAAAGAAGATAAAAACAGAGGTCTTAAGCGGTGCAGCAGGGCTATTGCAGGTCGTTGAGGAAGAAACAGTAGATTGTGTTGTAGCGGCCATTGTCGGTGCAGCTGGCCTGGTGCCGACACTTGCAGCTGCTGCCTCAGGTAAACGTGTATTGTTGGCAAACAAAGAAGCACTGGTAATGTCTGGCAAGCTGTTTATGGATACGGCAAGAGAAAATGACGCGATACTGATGCCAGTTGATAGTGAGCATAATGCTATTTTCCAATGTATGCCAGATAATCTCACAGAGCATCATTCATCGGTTAAAATGGCGAATCGGCAGGCAAATTCGGGCATAGAACGTATATTACTTACAGCAAGTGGTGGCCCCTTCAGGAGCTGGTCAGCTGACCAGCTGGATGAGGTTACACCCGAGCAGGCGGTCAATCATCCGAACTGGGACATGGGTCGGAAAATCTCGGTCGATTCTGCCACGCTTATGAACAAGGGGCTGGAGCTGATCGAGGCGTACTGGTTGTTTGATATGGATATCGCCAATATCGATGTGGTGATACACCCACAAAGCGTGATCCACTCGATGGTGACTTATAATGATGGCTCAGTACTCGCTCAACTGGGTAACCCTGATATGCGTACACCGATCGCACATGCGCTTGCATGGCCGGAAAGAATATCATCAGGTGTTGAACCACTGAATATTGTTGATGTCGCAAAACTGGACTTTGAGCAACCTGATTTGACTCGCTTTCCCTGCCTGCGTTTGTGTTATGAAGCGATAAGACTGGGAGGTTCGGCAACCGTTGTTTTAAATGCGGCAAATGAAGTGGCCGTTGCCGCTTTCCTGGATGAAAAGATAGGGTTTAATGATATCGCCATTTTGATAGAGCAAGCCTTGAATAAAGCAAATATAACTGAAGATGTCAGCTCACTTGAAGGTATACTTGAAGCTGATGCTTTGGCACGAACAATAACCAATGAATGTATTGCAGCAATACATTAAAACTTTTATATAATTTATGAGTGTTTTACATAACATTTTTTTCTTCATTGTCGCGATTGGCGTACTGGTCACTTTTCATGAATATGGCCACTATTGGGTAGCGCGTAAAGCAGGCGTCAAAGTCTTACGTTTTTCTATCGGTTTTGGTAAACCGTTATTCAGCTGGTGTAGGAAATCTGCTGAAGGTGATGACATCGAATTCGTTATCGCAGCAATCCCGCTCGGTGGCTACGTCAAAATGCTCGATGAGCGTGAAGGTGATGTGTCAGAGGCTGACAAAGCACGTGCTTTTAATAACCAGAGCATCACCAAGCGCATAGCCATCGTATTTGCCGGCCCGGCATTTAATTTTATATTGGCTATTTTTCTGTACTGGGTGGTGTTCATGTTGGGCAGTACGGTTGACCGTCCCCTGGTCGGTGAAACTGAAGCTGGCAGTATTGCAGAAAAAGCAGGGTTTCAGGCTCAGGATGAAGTGCTGTTGGTCGGTGAAGCGCCTGTTGACTCATGGAATCAATTCAGGCTGGAGATACTTGATCAGGGCCTCGATGGCGGCAATATTCAGGTGCAGGTGCGTGATTCGGATGGTCTGGAAAAATCACGACAGCTGGCACTGGGTGATATGCACATCCTGGAAGATGAAGGTGATATCTTCAAACGTATTGGTTTTCAGCAATGGTGGCCTGTATTAAAGCCTGAGATCGGCGGCGTGATGGAACAGAGTGCTGCTGAAAATGCGGGTATACAAAAGGGGGACGTTATTCTGGCAGTGGATGGAGTTAGCGTTGACCGATGGCTCTCACTGGTTGAGATGATCCGTAACAAGCCAAATAAAGCCATGCAATTTGTCGTGTTACGGGACGCTACTGAAATAGATGTAACGGTAATTCCTAATAGCAGAAAAACAGAAGACGGTGAGTTGCAGGGGTATATCGGCGCTTATCAGCATATACCTGACGAGGTTCGCCAGCAGCTCGTTACGCACATAGAATACTCTCCGTTTGAAGCCGCTACAAAAGCGGTAGTTAAGACCTGGGATATGTCTTCATTAACGCTTCGCGTATTGTGGAAGATGCTGACAGGTGAAGCTAACCTGGCAAATATTTCAGGACCGATTACGATCGCAACCTATGCTGGTGTCACCGCGAGTATTGGTATAGTGTCTTTCTTATCATTCCTGGCCGTAATCTCTGTCAGCCTCGGTGTGCTCAACTTATTACCGGTGCCGATGCTGGATGGTGGTCACCTGTTTTATTATTTAATTGAGATAGTAAAAGGTTCGCCCGTTTCAGAAGCTTTTGAGCTACGTGGTCAGCAGGTCGGCATCGCAATTCTTGCCTTGTTGATGAGTATCGCCATATTTAATGACATACAACGTCTAGTACAGTAAAGGTAGTAGGGGTCCTTAGCTGTATGTCATTTATTCGTTTATCTTTAATATTTATTTTATTAAATAGTTTAGGCATGGTCGTTGCACATGCTGACGCTTTTGTTGTGAGCGAGATAAAAATCGAGGGCCTGCAGCGCATCCCGGATGGTACGCTGCTGAACTATTTACCTATCGTCGTCGGGGACCCAATCGACGATAACCAGATTACCTATTCGATCAGCGAGCTATATAAGACTGGATTTTTCGCGAATGTTGCATTTCTACGTGATGGTGATGCGCTTGTCGTTCGCGTTGCAGAACGTCCGTCTATTGCAGATGTGGAATTTACCGGTAACTCTGATATAGACGATGATGCTTTGAAGGATGCTCTCCTCGATATCGGCGTGACGCGCGGACAGATCTATAACCGTTCTCTACTCGAAAAATTAACGCTGGAACTTGAACGTGTATATTTCAGTCAGGGCAAGTATGGAGTAAAGATCAATACTGAGGTCACCGAGCTCGATCAGAACCGTGTCGACATCGACATCACGATATCAGAAGGCCAGGTCGCATTGATCAAGCATATTAATATCGTAGGTAACAAAGTGTACGATGATGATACATTGCTTGATGAGCTCGAATCAGGGGTGCCGTCTTCATGGGCTATGTTCTCATCTGCAGATGAGTATTCAAAGCCTAAACTAAATGGTGATCTGGAAAAGATCCGTTCCTATTATCTTGACCGTGGTTATATTAAATTTGTCATCGAGTCTACACAGGTATCTATCACTCCAGATAAACAGGATATCTATATAACGATAAATGTATCGGAAGGCGATCGTTATAAGCTTTCATCATCCAAGCTGACCGGTGAGCTGGTGGTTAATCGCCAGACTATGGAGTCGCAAATTCTTACGCGCCAGGGGATGTACTTTTCTCGAAGTTTGATGACCACCAGTAAAAAGCGCCTTGAAAGCCAGATGGGGCGAATCGGTTATGCATTCTCCGAGGTGAAAGTAACACCTGAAATAGATGATGAGAGAAAAGAGGTTGCTCTTACTTACTTCGCTATTCCTGGTGAAAAAGTTTACGTTCGCCGTATTGATATCCATGGTAATGATAGTACGCAAGACCAGGTGTTCCGTCGTGAGATGCGTCTAATGGAAGGATCTGTACTGGCCAGCGATTTGCTAGAACGTTCCAAGACACGTATTCAACGTTTACCCTATGTGGAATCAGTTGATGTCGACACCGTACCAGTGCCAGGTTCCAGCAGTCAGGTCGATCTGAAAGTCACGCTCGTAGAGAAACTGGCGGGAAGTTTTAATATAGGTGCGGGTTTTTCACAGACACAGGGTTTGATATTTAATGTAGGTTTGACGCAGGAGAACCTGTTTGGTACAGGTAAACGCCTGGCTTTAAATGTTAACACCGACCGTGCCAACACGATATACAGTGGTGCCTATACAAATCCATATTACACGATAGATGGTATCAGTCGAACCGTCAGTGTTTCGTATCGTGACAGGGACGCATCCGAAGAGCTGGTAAATAATTTCCAGACGAATTCAGGTGATCTAAACATTAGTTATGGTATTCCCCTCTCTGAGTTTAATACCTTAAGCCTAGGATATGGATTCAGTCATATAAAGATTATTCCATCTAGTGTCAATCCATCTGTAGATGTCACCTTGTTCCTCGCTGAACAGGAAGGCCAAACGAACTTTAACAGCATCACGCTCAATAGCAGTTTCTCGCACGATACCCGAAACCGTACCGTATTTGCTTCAGCCGGTTCGCAGCAGACTATCGGTATGAACATGACATTTCCGGGGAGTGACCTGGAGTACTACAAGATCAGCTACATCACCAACACTTATATCGGTGTGACCAGTGCGACGACCTTATTGCTTCGTTCTAATCTTGCTTATGGTGATGGTTATAACGATACCAGCGCATTACCGTTCTTCGAGCGTTATTATGCTGGTGGTATACGTACGGTGCGCGGTTATGAGTCTAACTCACTGGGTCCGAGAGACCCGGTCTCCGGATTTGCCATTGGTGGTAATATGCGTGTTACCGGTGGCGCGGATTACATATTTCCTATACCATTTGTCGAGAAACCGCCGAGTTCCTTGCGTCTGAGCCTGTTCCTCGATATAGGTAATGTGTATTTAAACAATTTTAATACATTCGATGCGGATCCGGGAGATAACGGGTTCCAGGCAGACCAGTTAAGAAGCTCGTATGGTATGTCACTGGTATGGATTTCACCGATCGGCCCATTACGGTTCAGTTATGCTGATACCATCAATGATGTTCCAGGTGATGATTTGCGAGCTTTCCAGTTTAGTATTGGTTCATTCTTCTAAGGAGAAAAAAAGTGAAAAAGTTAGTTCTAGGTTTTATATTATTATCAGGTCTTCTATCTGCAAATGCTATCGCCGCAGATTTGAAAGTAGGTGTTGTTAGTGTCGAAAGAATTTTGACAGAAGCGCCACAGGTTGATGCGGTGAACACTTCTATGCTGGAACGTTTTGGTCCACAACGAGATGAGTTGCAGAATGGAGAAAAAGAAATCACCAAGATGCAGGAAAATTACAAACGCAACGAACTGGTGATGACTGAAGACAAATTAAATGAATTGAAAACACAGATCATTACCAAGATTCAGGAATTGAAACAGAAAGAGGCTGTCCTGACACAGGAAGTAGGTACCGTACGTAACCAGGAACTGGCTGTATTGCAGACTCAGGTTAGAGGTATTATCGATGATATCGCCAAGAAAGGTAAATATGACCTGGTGTTGAGCGAAGGCGTTGCTTATTCATCACCTAAGTTGGACATCACAGATAAAGTACTGGATCAAATGAAAACTGCATTCAAAAAGAAGAAATAACAATTCGATAAGCTTTATCTAGATATAGAAATGGCAATAAAACTATCCGAACTTGCTGAGAAAATTAATTGTCGCTTACATGGTGATGATTGTTTGATCGAAAATGTCTCTGATCTAGATGCTGCCAAAGAAGGTGATCTAGCCTTTATATATAACCCAAAGTATCTTGATAAAATTGATTCGACTGACGCATCAGCGATAATATTAAAAGATATCTGGCTGGAAGACTGTCCAAAACCAGCGCTGGTCGCAGATAATCCGCGTCTGGCCTTTGTGAAAGCTGCACGATTATTAAATCCTGAAAAGAGGTATGAGGCAGGGGTTTCTAAGACTGCGGATATAGCAGATGATGTTTCAGTGCCTGAATCAGCGTACATCGGACCTAATGTAGTCATTGAGCCTGGGGTAAAACTTGGTGAAAAGGTACAGATAGGTGCAAACACTGTTATTTGTTCTGATGTAACAATAGGTGCGAATACTATAATACATCCCAATGTATCGATCGGTTACACTTCACAGATTGGTGAAAACTGTATAATTTATGCAGGTACAGTAATCGCTGCTGACGGGTTTGGTTTCGAGAGGGATGGTGATCACTATCTAAAGGTTCCGCAACTTGGCAATGTTCGGATCGGTAACGATGTCGAGATCGGTGCAAACTCTGCAGTCGATCGTGGCGCATTGCGTGATACGGTTATTGGTGATGGTGTCAAACTTGATAACCTGGTACAGATTGCACATAACGTGGTTATCGGTAAACACACGCTCATGTCAGGCCACTCAGGTATTGCAGGATCTACAAAAGTCGGTGAGTACTGTCTGATTGGCGGCGGTGTTGGTATCAGTGACAATATTGAAGTTACTGATAATGTCGTCATCCTGGGCAGGACGCTGGTTTCTTCATCAATTACTAAGCCTGGTGCTTATGCTTCCAGTATGCTTACTGATGAAGTTAAAAATTGGCGAAAAAATGCTCTGCGATTCAGGCACCTCAACGAAATGGAAAAGCGCCTGAGAAGTCTCGAAAAAAAACTCGAATCCGAATAAAAATTAATTATTCATTGTTATCAAACAGTGAGAGATATATTGGAGACACTCTGTGAGTGAAATGTATATAGAAGAAATTAGAAAGTTTTTACCACACCGGTATCCTTTTCTACTAGTAGACCGTGTGATTGAATGCATTCCTGGCAAAACGATTACCGCGATCAAAAATATCACGATAAACGAACCGCAATTTACAGGCCATTTTCCTAACCAGGCAATTATGCCAGGTGTACTGATAATTGAAGCGCTGGCACAGGCTACTGGTCTGTTAGGTTTTCGTACCATGAGCGAGGAGCCAAGCGAAGATATCTTATATATGCTTGTCGGTGTCGATAAAGTCCGCTTTAAACGCCAGGTGGTTCCCGGTGATCAATTGACCTTGAAAGCTAAAATAGAACGCCGTTCAAAAGCAATCTGGAAATTCTCCTGCGAAGCTACGGTTGATGGCGAGTTATGTACAGCGGCAAGCTTATTGTGTGCAGCGTCACCAAAAGCAGAGCAATAAAAAATGATACATCCTCAAGCGATTGTCGATCCTTCTGCAAAGATTGCTGATGATGTAAGTATTGGGCCTTTCAGCGTCATCGGAGCAGACGTCGAGATCGGTTCCGGGACCAGGGTGGCTTCGCATGTGGTTATCAATGGTCCGACGAAGATCGGTAAGGATAACGAAATATTTCAATTTGCGTCCATCGGTGAAAAACCTCAGGATCTAAAGTTTGATGATGAACCGACAGAGCTGATTGTCGGTGATAGGAACAGGATCCGTGAGTATGTGACGTTGCACCGTGGTACACCAGGTGGCGGCAATGTAACGAGAATAGGAAGTGATAATCTGTTAATGGCCAATGTACATGTTGCGCATGATTGTATTGTCGGCAACAACATTATCTTAGCTAATGCCACAGCTCTTGCTGGTCATGTGGTCGTTGATGATTACGTCATACTTGGTGGTTATACTACAGTGCACCAATTTACCCGTATCGGTGCACATGCCTTTACAGGTTTTTCTACTGCGATAGATCGTGATGTATTGCCGTTTTTTACCGTGGCCGGAAATCGAGCGCGTGCTATCGGTATCAATAAAGAAGGCCTCAAGCGACGTGGTTTTTCTCAGGAAAGTATTCGTGCAATACAGGAAGCGTTCAAACTGTTAATCAAGTCCAGCTGTTCGCATAAGGTTGCGTTGGAGAAAGTAGAGGAGATTGCCAGGCAGGATGATAATGTTAGGATGATGGTGGATTTTCTTGATGCTAGTGAGCGTGGGTGGATTCGGTAGCTCTTAATTTTCACTTTCTCGCGTAGATATATACGCTGGTTTTTTTCATTTTTTAATACCTACAGTTAACTTTTATTCAGGTCTTGCGGTACTCGCATCGAGGGCGAGGTACTCTTTTGCAACAGCCCAAAAGAGTACCCAGAAAAGACCGCCACGTAAGCTGCGCCCCGTAAAAGACACGGGGTACCCCAGCGAAAGGGTATTGTTACCATGCTGTGCCAGAACTCGCAGAAGACGCTCAGACAACTGGCACAGAAAGCCCATGCTAACAATACCCTTTCGCTGGCTTGCTGAGGTGGGTTGAAGGTCAAAATCAAAGGCAAAATAGGTGTTGCTGATGATTTCTGAATCCTTTTAAAAACGCTGTTTTTGCTTTTTCTCTCCCTTTTTGTTTGCTGAGTGACGTTGTGTTGGTAGAGTAAATTCGCCAGGGAAGGCGCATCAGAGCGACTCGTTGGCAACACGGCGTCACTCAGCACCCCGAGCGCTTTTCTCTGGGCAAACAAGGTGGGA
>Ga0316204_10009598_pt1 | contig 12850 bp, 8 predicted proteins | sample 6monrhotite_MG_2_FD_205661 | JGI IMG/M metagenome (GOLD analysis project Ga0316204, IMG submission 205661) | Microbial mat bacterial communities from mineral coupon in-situ incubated in ocean water Damariscotta River, Maine, United States -... | ecosystem: Environmental > Aquatic > Marine >...
CGCAACAATGGGTATCGCCGTCAGTACCGCGATCGGCACAGTCAATCTTGATGCCGTACTCGCGATTGCGAGCGGCGTATCGTTTGGCGCGGCCATCGGCGTGCTGTTTGTCTGGGTTGCACATGCGTTACTGCCCGACTCAATGGCCCGGCTCGAGCAACCAGCAGTTCCCGCAAAAACCCCCGTAGCGGCAAAACCCGATCTTTCCGCAGCGCGCTGGAGTGCATTTCGCTCCCTGATGATTATTATGCCGGTCGCATTGTGGTTCCTGTTCTCCAGTGCAAGTACGGCGTATGTACCCGTCATGATCAAGGCAGCATCGATGGGCCAACAGGCGACCAACGACGGTGCTCGCAAGGCGGGCTACTCACTCGTCATGTCGACGATTATCGGCGGCGCCGGCGCAATCATAGGCTGGCAAATTATCAGTATCGCGCCCACGCTGCCTGTCTACACGCTGGTAATCGCCATAGCTGGCTTGCTGATGGGGCCGAAGATCTTCGCGGGCCGCGGCATGCACCCGCAGGCGGCGACCTGGTCGTATGCCTTTCTCACCATGATCGTCATCCTGGCACCGGCAGTGATGGACAGTGCGGCCGGTGGGCCCGCCGGTATGAAGTTCTGGGAGAGACTTGTAATGTTCGCCGGAACGACGATTTATGCGGTGGGCACCGTCTATATTTTCGATGCCTTCACGGCAGCGCGACGCAAATCCACCGCCTAGAGGCTCGAAATACGGACCTGCAATCGTAAAGTTGGTATATTGCGATCCGTGCCGCTCGACAGCAGCGGCTTAATAGCTCGCATGATGTTGGTGCTTGAGTGATTGAAGGAGAGTATCCGTGTTTAAGAATATGAGTTTTTCCAGGTGTTTCGCCGTTCTGTTGCTGGTCGTATTTGCAGCCGGCTGTTCATCGCAGTCGAAGTTACGTTCGGCCTATGACGATAGTGTCGATTTCTCGCAGTACACGACTTACAACTTCTATGCAGATGCAGGCCCGGAATCTGACGAGTACCAAAGTCTGTTCTCGACTTACATGGTCGCTGCTATTAACCGGGAAATGCAGGCACGCGGCTACACGCTGTCTGACAACCCCGACCTGCTGGTCAACTTCAATGCCAATTTGCAGGACAAGACCAAGGTAACCACTTCACCGTCCATGGGCATGAGCGGCGGCTATTACGGTTATCGCGGTGGCTACTACGATCCGTGGCGTGGCTACGGCTATGGCACCGACACACATGTATCGCAGTACACCGAGGGCACGTTTAACATTGACCTCGTCGACCCGAAAAGAAAAATGCTTGTGTGGGAAGCGGTTGGAGTCGGTCGCATAAATGACGATACTTTTGACAACCTTCAGCAGAAAGTAGACGCCGGCGTCCCCAGGTACTTTGCACTGTATCCATTCAAAGCCGGCGACGGCACAGTTTACGAGGCGAAGTAAAGCAAGATGCGTGCGTACGGGGCCCTGTTAGCTCTCCTATTCGTAGTCCAGCTGGCCGGCGCGCAGGAAGAAACTGTCGCGCCGGCGCTGCTTGCCATGCCTGCCGATACTATGGCGCAGTTTGAGCAGCGCATCGCCGAAATTGAGCGACAGGAACTCGTCATCAAGGAACTGAATGAGAGTTTCAGTGGTGCGGAAGGGCTGCGAGCAGATCTCTACGCAGGCAGAATCGATTCCGTATGGGCGCAAATGTTTAGCGATACGGTCCGACTGGCCCAGGACATCGCCAGCCAGCAGCAGAATGGCTTTGACGTCGCGGGCATCGCGCAAGAAGTCGGCGACAGGCTAAGCGTGTTTCCGGAAGAGTCGGCCGCTTCTCTTACGCGCTTGCGCAGCAGCGTCGCCTATCCGACAGAAGATATGGCGCCGCCGGAGCTGGCGATTACCGACCAGTATCTGTTGCGCGCTACGCAGAAGTTCGACTTCGTCTTGCAGTCGATGGTTACCTTTCTGACGATAGCCGATGAGCTGGGCTTGGATGAAAGTTCTTTTCGTGCCTCCCTGATAGCGGACCTTGAGGACAGTGCGTCGAATCGCTCCACCTTCTTGCAGCTCGCGCTGGAAGACGTCACGGTTCTGCGAGCTGCATCCGCGGCGTTACCAACAGACACTGAGGTCGCTGCTCGGCTGGCGGTGCACGAAGCGCGCATCAAGATTGCGACAAACTCACTGCAAAGTGTCGTCAATATGATGAATCAGCTCGACCTCGACACAGGTCACTACAGCCAGCAATTGGTAACCACAACCGGAGAGCTGACTTCCGACTTGCTTGATGTTGGGGTGATTTCCAGCATCGTCAGTGATTGGTCTGCCTCGGTTACAGAACTCGTAAGATCAAAAGGCCCACAGTTACTGTTTCGGTTGCTGATCATCGTGCTTATTATGTTTGCATTCGTGAGATTGGGCCGCCTTGCAAAAACCCTGACACAACGAGGGCTGCGATCATCCAAGGTTCGGCTGTCCAAATTGCTTACCGACATGATTATTGCAACGGTAAAGAACCTGGTGATCCTGGTGGGCGCTCTGATCGCTCTTTCGCAAATCGGCATTTCGCTGGGCCCGCTGCTTGCCGGTCTCGGTATTGCAGGCTTTATTGTCGGTTTCGCGTTGCAGGACACACTGTCCAACTTTGCATCCGGCATGCTTATCCTGATTTACCGTCCGTTTGATGTCGGCGACTTTGTCACCGCTGGCGGTGTCACTGGCAAGGTTGGTCATATGAGCCTGGTCAACACGACCTTCAAGACTATCGATAATCAGGTACTTGTTGTACCAAACAATCTGATCTGGCAATCGGTTATCACCAACGTTACAGCGCAGCGACTGCGCCGTGTTGACCTTGTGTTTGGCGTGGCCTACAGCGACGACATTGAGAAGGTTGAGAAAATCCTGGCCGAAATCGTCGCAGAGCACGAGCTAATCCTCGACGAACCCGAGCCGATGATCAGACTGCATGAACTGGCTGACTCGTCAGTAAACTTTGTCTGTCGGCCTTGGGTTAAGACAGACGACTACTGGGATGTCTACTGGGATCTGTTGCGAACGGTGAAGCTGCGCTTTGATGCTGAGGGAATCACCATTCCATTCCCGCAACGCGAAATTCATACCACCGCGAGCTAACTACAGCTGCCCACGCACCGGCAGTATTCGCACTATGCCGACTTTAAAGCGATCGCCCCAGGTGGTCTCCGGTTCCTTGTCAAAGGTCACTTCCTGCCCATCATTGTAGGTACGCCAACGCAGCTGTTCCTTGGCGTTGAGAAAAACCTCATAGGTCTGAGTCGGCAGTTTTGAATTGAAGGAGTCGACAAAGAAGCTTGCAAGTGTCGGGTCGTGAATGATGACGCCTAATTCGGTGTTGATATTGACTGACCGTGGGTCGAAATTGAAAGAACCAATAAAAACTGACTTTCGATCTACCACAAATGCCTTGGTATGTAGCGTCGCCGTTGCGCCGCTGAAAGCGACGAACTCGGAGCCGGCAACATCAGCATCCGGTCGAACCTCATACAACTTGATACCGGCTTGCAGCAGTGACTTTCGCGACGGGCCGTAACCCGCATGCACCGTAAACTGATTATTCGCTGCCAATGAGTTGGTCACTATGGTCACGTCTACACCGCTCTTTTGCAGCGCAGCAAACCCTTCCACGCCACTTTTTCTAGGCACGAAATACGGCGAGACGATCACAACTTCGCTCTCGGCATTCTCCAGCGCCTTGAGTAAGGGTGTCGTTATAGAGGCTGCATCTTTCGCCTGCGACTTATTGCTCTTGTCCGGCGAGTCGTAAACGAGCTCGTAAGGTGCCCACTTGAAAAGCTTTTCATCCGAATACAAGTAGCTGTAGTAGCGCTGTTCGACGACTTTGGCGTAAACCGAATCTGCGATTTCATCGTCCGCCTTGTCCAGCGCCGCTCTAACTCGCGCAAGTTCTGCCGCTGGATCCTCAAGCGGCTTCGCAACAGCCTGCACCGGTAGCGCGGCGTAGTGATTCCAGTATGAATCAAACATAGTGGAGACATCGTCTACAACCGGCCCGATACCTATGACATCAAGGTCACCGTACTTCTTGGTTTCTTCGGCGCCGAAGTACTGATTGGCGATATTGCGACCACCAATAATAGTCATCTGATTGTCAACAGTGAGCGACTTGTTGTGCATCCGCCGGTTGATGCGCGAAAAACTACCTACAGCACCAAGCGTGCGCCCGGCAGCGCCCCGGTTGAACGGATTGAAAACCCGCATCTGGAAGTTCGGGTGTGAGTCGAGCGCCGCCATGCCCGCGTCGTAATCTTTTGTCATGATGTCGTCGAGTAGCAGACGGACTCGGACACCGCGATCAGCGGCGCGCAGAAGCGCATGCAGAAAAGTGCTTCCCACGAGGTCAGTCTTGATAAGGTAGTACTGCACGTCGATGCTGACTTCGGCTTGCTCTATGAGCAACAACCTCGCCGCGAGTGCATCGACGCCGTCTGCCAGCGGATAAAAGCCCGATTGGCCCTCTGGCTTGTTTAGCTCAGCCTCCGCAACTTGCACGCCGATGTGGGTATTTGCTGTATTTTGAAAAGCGAAAGACTCTGTTTTCGGATAGTCGAAGTCGACGCTTGCGCAACCCGCCAGGATTACGATCAAGGTGCCCAAAATCACTGTTTTGCGTGCAAAAATCATTATGTACTGCTACTCCACTGTTTCGGGCTGTGTTTGCGGCTGCGCTGCAACTATCGGATTATCCAGATCAGAAAACCGTCCGTCGAGAAGCTCGAGACTTTTTTCGGTTAGGTCTTTGCACGGATCCTTCGCCCGTGACATGCGGCTCCAGGCAGCGCGCGCCAATATAGAAAGCCCACCGGTGGCAACCGCAGCGCTGCCGGACAACAAAACACCGGTTTCGTCGACCGCCAGGCGTGGTGACGCAAGCGTGCCAACGACCTTGATATATGGATTGATGATCTCACCTGCGCTGATACTAATGCCCTTCTTTGGCGTGGTACGAACATTGATATCAAGGGCTTCGCTCGCCAGGTTAAGCCGCGATTCCATGACAATCTGCATTTTATCAGTGGCAATCAGCGAAGCCGGGGCGGCTGTGAGGATACCCGAACTGATTTCCAACGGCATGATGACGCATTCAATAGTTGTTTGTTTCTCGCTCTTGCTGAATGGATTAATAGTACCAACGATCTCATCGAGTGTGTTGCCGTAAAGAGTTTGCAAGAAACGATTATTGCCAAAGCGGCCACCACGAGCGTTGAGAAAAAGCACACCATTCGCGTTACCCAGGAGCGCCCGCAAGTCGTTGCCTGTGGACTTGAGATTGATGTCGACGTCACCTTGCATCGCTGTATCCTGATTGAGTTCCCGCATACCCAACGCGAGCTGCCGAGCAACCAGTTCGAGGCTGGCGCTGCCCTCGCCGCCATTTGGAGCCAGACTGCCGCGGGCCGCCAGTGCACCCGATTTCGCCTGGAACCTGGCGTCGGAGACGAGCAGCGCGCCATCCTGCAATGCAGCCCGCAAGACGACATCCCGAAGTTTCAGGGCGCCTCTTTTTAGTTCGCCGACGTCGATCTCGAGCGTGGCGTTGAGCCTTGCCATCGCTGCAAACGGAAGCTCTAGATCCGGAATTAGGAGGCCATCATCCAACGCCGGGGCAGGCTCGTGTTCAGGCTCGTGCTCCTCAAGCAAGGCAGCCAGCTCAATTGAGTTTGACTGTACTTGTATATCCAGCTGCGGAACCTCACCGCGTCGCAGCTGCATCTCGCCATGAATATCACTATCCCCCAGGGTCGCAAGCAAATCATCAACCTGCAGCCCGTCGCCACTACCGGTCACGCTGGCGTTCATGGTGAAGCTTTGTTGCAGCATGCGCTCTCCAGCAAACATGCCGAGCGCTCCGACGTTCGGAATGTTCACATTCAGATCAAATCGTGTCGAAGAGCTGTCGTCGCCAAGATCAATCGTTCCTTGTCCCGTCAGATTCGCGACGCCGACGTTGATATCCAGCTTATCTACAGACCAACGCGCTTCGCGCTGCCCGACTTTCACTTCAACCCGGAAGGGCGCTTCATCCGCCACGAAGGCACCGATACCCTGCATCACGGACTGTACGTTGGGACCACTCGCACGAACGTCCAGATTCATCCAGCGACGCGACAGCGGTATTCCCAAGGCAAGGTCAAGATTCATATTGGCGGTTGCACGATTCAGTTCAACCGCCTCCAAAGTGATTCGGTCCGCGAGAATAGATATGCCCCCCGACAACTCGTAGGGACCGGGCCGCACGTTGAACTCGCCAAGCTGATCGGTGAGCTCGGTAAATGCGGCGCCTTGCGCCGTGACCTTGAAGCGACTGCCGACAACGCCGCTGAGAGGCACCAACAAGCCGTCCAGTTCAACATCGGAGCTGCCGAGCTTGCCGCTTACGTTGCGAAACCGGTAACCATCGTCACGAATCTGTAGCTGTCCGCCCAAACGGTATGCTTGAGCTGGCACGCCACGCACAGTGGTAAATGCAGAAATTTGCGCCGCCAGATCAGGTCCCTGCAGTTCGAAATCAAGATCAGAGCCGAACAAGCCTTGCACCGTCTTGATGTTGCCGTCGATCTCAATTGAGACATCATTGACTGTCAGTGTCAGTGGCTCGATGCTGCTAATGCCTTGCTCGCCGTACTCGGCACTACCGCTCAGCTGCAACGGCTCGTCGGGCAAGTTAGCAATGCCATACGCACTGGCGACCTTAGCCAGGCTTTGGCTGTTGAGTTGAAAATCCAGAGTCGTGCCGAAGAACTTGGGGGCATCACCAAGCTTGCCGTCCGCACGCAGTACACCGATCGACGACGTCGACTTCAGTTTGACGAGTTCAAAGCCATCCTCGGCAACATCGACTGTTAGCTCGGCAGAAAACGCGCCTGTCGCGGCTCCCGGCAGATTGAAGATGTCACGAAATCTTTCAATGTCAGGTCCATGGACCTGCAGGCGGATGACACTGTCGTCGACGCTGGGAAAATCAGGCAACTTGGCTGCAAGAGTGAATTTGGCCTGCCCGAACACCATATCCGCTTCCTCGATGATGAAAACCTTGCCATGCCGCTCGGCATCAACATTGATCATGAAGGGTGCAGGCATACTTTGCGGAAAACCAAATGCTTCCAGGATCGGGGCTACATCATCGCCCGAGGCAAGCAAGTCGAATTTAACCTCGTCAAGGTCGCGCAGATCCGTCGCAGCACCACTCGCCTCTATGTTCAAACGTCCAAAGTCACCTGCTACCGCAAGTACGAGCTGCCCCTGATGCTCAGGCGCGAGAGTTCCTGCCAGGTCAATAACGCCCTGACCTTGCCGAGCAACACCAAGTGCGCGCAGCAGGTCATTGACGTCCGGTGCCTTTGCAGTGAAGTTGACCGCGGGACGCCGTGGACTAAGCAAATCGTCAATACGACCGTCGGCGCTGAGCGTAAAGGTATCGAGCCTTGCGTCGAGATCAAACTGTACATCTTTGCGTTGCAGCAACGCCGCCCAAGTACCGACTTCTCCGTCAAGCTGCATGGGGCGGCCATTCAAAGTCCCGTCAAGGGACAGGTCCAACAGATCGTCTTCTCTATGCCGTTGACTGATTTGTTCTATCCAGACTTCAACCGGCGCTGCACGGTTCGGCGAATCGTAGCTTAGCCGCACGCGATCGATATCGATTTGTTGAATAAGAAGGTCCAGCGCTTTGCGGTCTTTGTTGGCATCTGCCAAGTCAGCAGAGGTATCAAACAGCGCCCAGTTAGATTCGCCTTGTTCTGCCTCGATGAGAAAGATCGTCGCATCATCCAGGTCAATCAGCTCGATAACGATCGGCCCACTCAGAATCGACAGCAAGTCCAGCCTTAACTCGAGGCGACCAACCGCAACCATCTCCGGCGGCTCCGCCCAGGCCGCGTTGCTGATATGAACGTCGTGCGCGACTACGCTGCTGTGGCGCGCCAGATCTATTTGTAGCGCACCATTGATGGCGACTGTCCTGCCGGTCTGGGCGCTGGCCCAACGCTCTATCTGTGGCTTAAAGCTGCCAAGATCGGCCAATAGCAACCAGCTGATCGCAACAGCGACCAGTGCTAATAGTCCAACCCCCGACCACAGTGTGATTCGACGCCAGCGCAATTATCGTCCCTATACCCCAATGACCTGCCTTGCCCACTGTACAACTTTTCGCACACGCGGGGCTGACATGTCATAGGCTTCGTCAAAGCTCACCCAGCGCCATTCATGATGCTCGGGCTGACCCGTTTCCGGCGACAGACCCATCACCACCTCAGCAGTGGCGGTTCTTGCAAGATAATAGCGTGCCGTCTTGCCTCTACTGTACGGGCCAGTGTCCATGAAACGCTCTCCCCACTCCCTTTCGAGGTCGTGGATACCTGTCTCCTCGCCAACTTCGCGAATTGCTGCCTCGATTGGCTGCTCGCCATCTTCACGCAAGCCCTTGGGAAAGTCCCAATGGTGGTAGGCCCGTAGCATCAGCGTAAGGCAGCCGCCATCGGTGTCTCTGGCGAGTACAAAATCGCAGGACAAGGTCTCGATGGGACTCATGCGCCTCTCAGCACATCAACGGGCGGCGAGTTTATCGCACTGCGGGCAGCGATGAAGCCACTGGCACAAACGATCAGCACTCCAGCGATGATTCCAGACACCCACAACCAGGGATTGAAAACATACGGCAACTCAAACAGCCGTATGGCGACGAGGGCTGCGAGAATGGAGGCACCCGCGGAAGCCAGCACACCGGCGGCGAGCCCAAGTGCCGCGAACTCGGTCATTACGCCGGCAAACACGGTACGTTTGCGCGCGCCCAGTGCACGCAACATCGCGCTCTCAAAGCGTCGCTCATCGATGGTTGACTGCACTGCAGCAAATAGCACAGCGATACCTGCCGCGAGCGTAAACACGAACACCGCCTGCACCGCCGTGCTTGCCTTGTCGATGATGCCACGCACCTGTTGCAGAATTGCGTCGATATCGATGACCGATATGCTCGGGTGTTTGCGCACCAGAGAAATCAATACCTCCTGACTTTCCTCAGGCAGACGCAACGCAGATATGTAGGTTGTTGGCATTTTGTCGAGCGCACCCGGCGACAACACCATGAAAAAGTTTGGCTGGAAAGAGTCCCAGTTCACGCGCCGAACACTGGCGACCGTAAGCTCAACCTCTTGTCCTGCGACCATAAACACAATCGTGTCGCCCAGATCGAGCCCCGTTTCCATCGCCGCGTCTTCCTCGACCGATACCAGCGGCGGTCCATCGTAGTCTGCCGCCCACCACTCTCCTGCAACGATTTCATTGCTGTCTGAAAGGTTTGCTGCAAACGACAGATTAGCCTCGCGATTTGCCATCCATTCACCGCGCGGATCCGGATACTCGCGGGTCTTGACGTCCTCGCCATTGATCGTCGTCATGCGTGCCCGCACCATCGGCACGAAGTTCGGCGTGTCAATGCCAGCCGACTCGAACACTGCGGCAACAGAATCCAGTTCCCGTGGTTGAATATTGATCATGAAATGATTCGGCGCATCGTTGTCGATCGTTTGTTGCCAGCCCTGCAGAAGGTCTGTGCGAACGATGGTTAGCAACAACAACATCGTCAGGCCGAGACCAAAGGCAACCACCTGTACCGCACTTGCGCGGCCGCGACGCGCGATGTTGGCAAGACCGTAGCGCCACGCAACACCGACGCCGGAACGAAAGCGGCCCATGCTTGCCACCAGTAAACGACCGATAAGATATAGCGCCGCCGCAATAACGATAATGCCACCGAGCAGAATTACCAGCATCGTCACATCACCCACCGAGCGGTACAGGAGAGCTGCTACGGCAGCCAGAGACAAGCCCCCAACCAGCAGTCGCGACGGCGCCGGCGGCATCATGTCGTGACGCAGTATGCGCAGTGGTGGTGTATTTCTCAGCTGCAGCAGCGACGGCAATGCGAAGCCAATCAACAACACCAGCGCGCTACCGCTGGCAAGAATGACCGGCATCGGCCCGGCGCCCGGCAGATCAGCCGCGATAATGTCGGCGAGCGCCCAGGCGATGGCCTCTTCGGCGGCATAACCAATCACACTGCCGATAGTTACGCCAAGTATTCCCAGCATTAACAGCTGCATAACGGCGACCGAAATAATGAATCCCTGCGTAGCACCGAGGCTTTTCATCAGCGCAACCGTATCCATACGCCGCTGTGCAAAGCGTCTTGCCGACATGGATACGGCCACCGCGCTGAGCAACAAGCTGATGACTGCGGTGAGCGATAGAAATCGCTGCGCTCTGTCGGCCGCGTTGTAGGCGCGATCGCTGCCTTCCTCTCGATCCGACGCCCGGATTGCATCTGGCAACTCATCTTCAACGGCCGCGAAAAACTCATCTACATCCTGCAGATCGCCCGCCACCAGCAGCGCATAGCGAACCCGACTGCCCTCACCGATAAGTTGGGTGTCCGGAATGTCCGCGATGTTGACCAGCACGGATGGTGCCAGTGATGCGAAGCCTACTGATTGATCCGGGCGGTACGTCAGCACGGCCGATACCAGTAAGGATTTCTCCCCCAGCATCAGATAGTCGCCGACATCAGCATCGACCCTTGCAAGCAAGGCACCGTCCGCCCACACTTCACCGCGTGGCGGAATCGAATCGACCGTACGTTGTTCGCCAAATAGCGCGTCTGAAATACGCACTGCACCGCGCAGCGGGTAGCTGTCGCTGACGGCCTTGATGGTTGCCAGCGCACTGAGGTCAGCCGCAAAAACAACGCTCGGAAAAGTCTGCGTTTCGGCCGTCTGTAAATTGTATTGCTGCGCCGCAACACGCCAGGTTTCCGGCACCGGTTCTTGCGAGCGCAGGCGCAGGTCGGCTGCCAGCACTTCGTTTGCCTGTCGCGCCACTGCTTTGCCAATTCGATCGGTCAGGAAACCAACTGCGGTCAGCACACCAACTGCCAACGCGACCGCTGCCAGCAATACAATGACTTCTCCGGAACGTAGCTCTCGGCCGAAACTACGAATTGCGAAAGCGATCGCTTTCATCCGGCGTCCTTGTTCTCAGCAACCAGGCTGTCGCCAACCAAAAGGCCGGCATCCAGCGTCAGTATTCGATCGCAGCGCTCTGCGAGCGACAAATCGTGCGTTACCAGGACCAAGGTGGTGGATGAATTCTGATTCAGCTCGAACATCAGCTGCATAATGTTGCTGCCGGTGCGGCTGTCGAGGTTTCCGGTTGGCTCGTCCGCAAACAGGACCGCAGGTTCGGTCGCGAAAGCCCGCGCGATCGCAACGCGTTGCTTCTCGCCGCCGGAAAGTTGTGCCGGGTAATGACGCCAGCGTTCGCTAAGCCCCACCTGGTCGATAATCGCATGTGCTGCGCTGCGCGCATTTGCAGAGCCGGCCAGCTCCAGCGGCAGCATGATATTTTCCAGCGCATTCAATGAAGGAACCAGGTGAAATGACTGAAATACGAAGCCCACGCTTTCGGCTCGAACCAGCGCGCGCCCATCTTCATCAAGCTTGCCCAGATTATGACCATTCAGCACCACGTGCCCGGCAGAGGGCAGATCCAGACCTGCCAGCAACGCAAGCAAGGTCGACTTGCCGGCGCCGGATGGCCCAACCACAGCCACTGACTCGCCTTTGGAAATTGAGAAACTAACGTCCGAAAGAATGGTCAGATGGCCCTCAGGACTGCTAACCTGTTTACTGATTCCATTGGCTTCCAGAACTACTGCATCACTGAGTGACTGATTATCCATGCGTCGATTTACTGCCCTTTTATTGTTGCTGCTAAACGTTCAGGCGTTCGCTTCCGAAGCTCCGGCCGTGCTGGTATTCGGCGATAGCCTTAGCGCCGGATATGGTATTGAAGTTGACCAATCCTGGGCCACTTTGTTGCAGGCCCGACTGGAACAGCAAGGGTACGAACATCGAGTGGTGAACGCCAGTATTAGCGGCGATACGACTGAAGGCGGAGCCGCCCGTATTGCTCAGGCGATAGCGACTTTCTCGCCGGTGCTTATTATCCTCGAGTTGGGCGGCAATGATGGACTGCGTGGCATCCCGCCCAGCCGTATGCGTGAAAATTTACGTACAATAATCAAGACCAGTACGGACTCCGACGCCGAGGTTGTGCTTCTGGGCATACGAATTCCGCCAAACTATGGGCAGCGTTACATTGAGGAGTTTGACAGCGTGTATCGCGAACTTGCCGCTGAACTCAAGGTGCCCTGGATAGAGTTCTTTATGGAGGGAGTCGCCCTGAATGAAGAATTGATGCAGCCTGACGGAATTCACCCGAATGCAGCTGCACAGCCGGTGCTACTGGACAACGCCTGGCCGATTATTCACACCGCCTTATCGGAATAGGATCGAATTTTGGAAAAAGTCTGGCTAAAGTCTTACCCCGAAGGAATTCCCGCCGAATTGCCGCCGAGTGAGTTTCGTTCCATCCGCGATATGTTTGAGAGCGCCTTTAAGGCCTATCCGGAGCGCCCGGCATATACCAATATGGGCACCACTATGAGCTACCGACAGCTAGATGAGCTGTCGATGCAATTCGCCGCCTACCTGCAGCAAACACTGGGCCTTACCCGCGGTGAGCGCGTGGCGATCATGCTGCCAAATATTCTGCAGTATCCGGTTGCCCTGTGCGGCATTTTTCGCGCCGGACTCGTCGTCGTTAATGTCAATCCACTGTATACCGCCCGTGAGCTCGAACATCAGCTGCAGGACTCCGGGGCAAAATGCATCGTTATTCTCGAGAACTTCGCGGATACGCTGCAAGAAGTGATCGGCGAGACGGCTATTGAACAGGTGGTA
>Ga0316204_10009599_pt1 | contig 12850 bp, 14 predicted proteins | sample 6monrhotite_MG_2_FD_205661 | JGI IMG/M metagenome (GOLD analysis project Ga0316204, IMG submission 205661) | Microbial mat bacterial communities from mineral coupon in-situ incubated in ocean water Damariscotta River, Maine, United States -... | ecosystem: Environmental > Aquatic > Marine >...
TGAAGGGAGGGATTTTACCTGCTGTTAAAGTGAATCCTGAAATTGCTGCTATTCGTGGTATCCCTAAGTGGAGAGATTCTATATCGCCGAACCGTCACCCTGAAATTGATAATGTCGATGAGATGTTGGATATGATTGAACACATTCGCCATGTCACAGAAAAACCTGTCGGTGTGAAGTGCGTCATCGGTGCATACGGTTGGTTAGAAAATTTATGTAAAGCAATTCGTGAGCGTGGTGTCGAAAGCGCGCCGGATTTTATTACGGTGGATAGTGGGGACGGTGGTACGGGTGCTGCGCCGATGCCATTAATGGATAACGTCGGTTTGCCGATCCGAGAAGCCTTGCCTATGGTTGTCGATATTTTTCATAAATACCAACTGCGTGAGCGCGTGCGTATTGTTGCTTCGGGGAAGCTTATTACACCGACGGATGTTGCATGGGCGATTTCAGCGGGTGCCGATTTTGTGAATAATGCGAGAGGTTTTATGTTTAGTTTGGGTTGCATTCAAGCGATGCGTTGTAATAAAAATACTTGTCCAACGGGTGTGACAACGCATAAGAAGCGTTTGCAAAAAGGTTTGAACCCTGTCTTAAAAATGGAACGTGTAAAAAATTACGCGACGAATATGCGAAGAGAGGTTGAAGTTATTGCGCATTCTTGTGGCGTGCATGCGGTGCGTGGACTCAAGCGATACCATGTGCGTATTATGCAAGACAATGGAAAGTCGGTTCCAATGAGTGAGCTTTACCCTGATACTGAATGACATCTGACTTAGCTTTCAGTAAGTAAGTGAGCTATTTTCGTTTCCAGTGCCTGGTTTTTTATAAAGTTAACGTGACCAATTTTTCTATTCTTTTTAGGTGCTTTTTTATAGTCGTGCAGATGAATGTTGTATTCGCTCAGTAGTTCCTTTTTGTTAGGAAAAGAACTCAATATATTGTACATGGAGAAGTTTCCAGTGCTCGATGTGTCCCCAAGAGGGTATCCAGAGATGCAGCGCAAATGATTTTCAAATTGGCTGGTGACAGCACCTTCTATCGTCCAATGTCCTGTATTGTGAACACGAGGTGCCAGTTCATTAACAATTAAATGCTTGTTGGAAACAAAAAATTCAGTTGTGCATACGCCAACATATTCCAGTGTATCCATTATTTTGGTGAGGTGTGTTTTTGCATCCTGATGCATGGGGTCGTTTTGTATGTTGGTTGTTTTGTGTAAAATTCCACTTTTATGAACATTCTCGCAAATATCATAAAAGGCATAATTACCATTGATGTCTCTGCAGCCAACGATTGATATTTCACGATCAAAATTTACAAATTTTTCTACGATTGTATTATTCAACTGATCGTTATCAATAGCATCTAAGTCATCGGCATCTTTTATAACGATTTGACCTTTTCCATCGTAACTATGCGTACGATGTTTGATGATTGCTGGATAAGAAAACGTTTTTATAAATTCATTCAAATCATTTTTGTTGTTTAATGCTCGATACTCGGTTGTGGGGATATTCAAACTATTCAAGAAATTTTTTTCTAATAAGCGGTCCTGCATAGCTTTAATGGCGTCTATGCTGGGATGGAGGGTTATGCCTTTTTCAAGAATATGCTTCAAGGTAGCAACGGGGATGTTTTCATTTTCATAGGTGATGACATCAGCTTTTTCTAAGAAGCGATCTAATGCTGCATAGTCGGTATAATCACCCTGAAAAGATTCACCTAATCCTGCAGTACAAGCTGATGAGTTTGGATCATAAAAAATAAAATCAAAACCTAATGGGATGCCAGCCAGAGCAAGCATCCGACTTAATTGTCCAGCACCCAAAATACCTATTTTCATTTTAATCCTCCACGCTAGTATTTTCTAAGATGCTTTCTGTTTGTTTGTTTCGAAAGGCATCTAATTTTATTAGCAAGTCATCGTCACTGTTTGCAAGAATTGATGCAGCAGCTAATGCTGCATTCGTCGCGCCCGCTTTTCCAATTGCAAAGGTGCTCACAGGTATGCCGGCAGGCATTTGTACGATAGATAGGAGTGAGTCCATGCCGTTCAATGCTTTCGATTGGACAGGGACGCCTAAGATGGGAAGTGAAGATTTTGCGGCAAGCATGCCGGGTAAGTGTGCCGCGCCACCAGCACCAGCTATGATGACTTTGAATCCGCGACTGCGTGCAGATTCAGCAAAATCAAAGAGTAAATCTGGTGTTCGATGGGCAGATATGACTTGGGTGTGATAATCGATGCCGAGTGATTTTAAAGTGGTAACAGCATGTTGCATGGTTTCCCAATCTGATTTTGATCCCATAACAACAGCGACTAGTGCTTTTTTATTCATTGAGTGAATACCTTTTGCTCATTACTTTGGTTACAGCATGTGCATTGTGTTAGAGGAGGGTATGCTATCACAACTAAAACTTGAAGAGGGTGGTTTTCCTTGTCAAGATTTCGAGCTGTCACTGCGGGGTTTGATTTTAATATTTGGTTTGGTAAGTGTGGGTCTTGGTTGTAATTATATGTTTCTTATGATTAAATCCTGCGTCTTCTTTGAACGATAAAAGAAAGATAGGGCCAAGGATGCCCGGAACACAGGCACGTAGCTCAGTGGGTGAGATGAGACCGATTGTCTGGGGGACAATCGCAGCTCATCGAACGCCCAACAGGAAGTTGGGCAGGGTGCGTATCCTCATAAAGAAAGATAGGGCCAAGGATGGCCCGGAACACAGGCACGTAGCTCAGTGGTAGAGCACCACCTTGACATGGTGGGGGTCGGCAGTTCGATACTGCCCGTGCCTATTCCTTCCTATTGCAACGACTTGGAATACAGACATGATTAACATTACCCTGGCTGATGGCAGTCAAAAAACATTTGAGTCATCAGTGACCGTGTTCGCTGTTGCTGAATCCATTGGTCCTGGTCTGGCTAAAGCGGCACTTGCTGGCAGGGTGGGTGAGCGTCTTGTCGACACTTCTTACGTCATAGAAAAAGATGCAGACTTACAGATTATTACGAGTCGCGATCCAGAAGGGTTAGACATTATTCGTCACTCGGCTGCGCACTTGCTTGCACATGCTGTTAAGTCTTTATATCCCACTGCACAAGTGACCATTGGTCCTGTGATTGAAGATGGTTTTTATTATGATTTTGCTTTTGAGCGTCCGTTTACGCCAGAAGACTTTGAAAAAATCGAAGCAAAAATGGAAGAGCTCGCAAAAGCAGATCATGCGATTGAGCGTTGTGTATTGACGCGCGAAGAAGCGATTGCTTTATTTGAAAAAATGGGTGAAGACTACAAGGTGCAAATCATTAAAGACATTCCGGGCGATGAAGAATTAACAGCGTATCGACAAGATGACTTTATTGATCTGTGTCGCGGTCCGCATTTGCCACGTACTGGTCTATTAAAATCGTTTAAATTAACAAAACTAGCGGGTGCTTATTGGCGTGGTGACAGCAACAATGAAATGTTGCAGCGTATTTATGGTACTGCTTGGGAAGATAAAAAAGCCTTAAAAGAATATTTACATCGTATAGAAGAAGCAGAAAAACGTGACCATAGGAAGCTTGCTAAAAAAATGAATTTATTTCATCAGCAACCTGAAGCGCCGGGCATGATTTTTTGGCATCCGAATGGTTGGGCTATGATTTGTGTTATCCGAGATTACTTAAGGACGCTCACGCAAAAGTCTGGTTACCAAGAAGTGAATACGCCGCAATTAGTCGATATTAGTTTGTGGGAAAAGTCAGGACACTCGGCGAAGTTTGGCGAGGAAATGTTTAGTTTGCATTTAGAAAACCGTGATTATGCTGTAAAGCCAATGAGTTGTCCGTGTCACGTACAAATCTATAACCAAGGTTTAAAAAGTTATCGCGACTTGCCGTTGCGTTTAGCTGAATTTGGTATTTGTCATCGAAATGAACCGTCAGGCACGTTGCATGGTTTGATGCGGGTGCGTGGTATGGTGCAAGATGATGGTCATATTTTTTGTACTGAGGAACAAATCCAAGAAGAAGTTTTGGCCTTCATCAAGCAGCTTCATGCGGCTTATCGCGATTTTGGATTTACCGATGTAATTCATAAGTTGGCCACCAGGCCTGACAATCGCGTCGGTAGCGATGCCGTTTGGGATGCTGCTGAGAAAGCCTTATCCGATGCGCTCGATGCGTCCGGAGTGACTTGGGAGACCAACCCAGGTGAGGGCGCCTTTTACGGACCGAAGATTGAGTTTTCTTTAAAAGACTGTCTGGGTCGGGTTTGGCAGTGCGGCACGATGCAAGTTGATTTCTCCATGGCTGCGCGTTTGGGTGCAGAATATATTGCAGAGGATGGTAACAAGCGCCCGCCTGTGATGCTGCATCGAGCGATTTTGGGATCATGCGAACGATTTATGGGAATTTTACTAGAGCATTACGCGACCCAACTGCCCCTGTGGTTAGCGCCGATTCAGGTGGTGGTGATGAGTATCACCGATCGTCAGGAAGCCTATGTGCGAAAAATCCAAGAAAATTTGCAAAATCGGGGGGTTAGAGTCACTTTTGACTTGAGAAATGAGAAGATCGGCTTTAAAATCCGCGAACACACTATTTCGCGTATTCCCTATCAAATTGTGATTGGAGACCGTGAGCAAGCGGATGAGACTGTAGCTGTCCGTCGCTTGGCAGGAGGTGAGTCACAAACGATGACATTGGATGCGTTTGTTGCACAGCTTGAAACTAAGATTGCTAATAAAGAAATTGGCTAAAAGGAGACAACCATTAGACCTAAACGAACACGCGTGAACGCCCAAATCCGGGTGCCAAAAGTTCGACTGATTGACAATGAAGGTGAGCAAGTTGGTGTCGTGGATACGGAAGAAGCACTCAAGAAAGCACAAGGTTTGAGTTTAGATCTGGTTGAAATTTCTCCAAATGCAGAGCCGCCTGTTTGCCGAATCATGGATTATGGCAAGTATCTTTTTGAGCTGAACCAGCGGAAAAGGACACAGAAGAAAAAGCTTAAGCAGATCCAGGTAAAAGAGGTGAAGTTTAGGCCGGCGACGGATATTGGTGACTTTAATATTAAAGTGCGTAAAATTTGCACTTTCCTTGGGCGCGGTGACAAGGTGAAAGTCAGTTTACGATTCCGTGGTCGTGAAATGCAACATAAAGAGTTGGGTTTAGAGCTGTTACAACGGGTAAAAGCAGAATTACCTGAAGGCTATCAAATCGAGCAAGAGCCTAAAATGGAAGGGCGACAAATGACCATGGTTGTGGTTATGGGTAAAAGTCAAAACTAAGTGAGAAAAGTACAATGCCAAAAATGAAAACAAATCGTGGAACAGCAAAACGCTTTAAGCGTACGGGCACAGGTAAACTGAAGCGTCGTCGTGCGAATCGCAACCATATCCTGACAAAAAAAGCGACGAAACGTAAACGTCAGTTGCGTGCTTTGCCGTCAGTGCATGCCAAAGACACGAGATCTATCGATCGCCTATTAACTGATAAATAAACTGGAGCAAACTCATGCCAAGAACAACGCGGGGCGTCACAGCAAAAGCCCGACATAAAAAAGTACTAAAGAAAGCGAAAGGTTATTACGGTGCACGTAGTCGTATTTATCGCGTAGCAAAGCAGGCTGTTATTAAAGCTGCACAATATGCTTATCGTGATCGTCGTCAACGCAAACGTCAATTCCGTTCTTTGTGGATTCAGCGCATCAATGCTGGTGCACGTATTAATGGCTTATCATATAGTCGTATGATGAATGGTTTGAAAAGAGCTCAAGTTGAAGTTGACCGTAAAGTGTTAGCTGATTTAGCGGTTAACGATAAAGCAGCTTTTGCTGCGCTAGCGAGTAGAGCTAAAGAAGCGCTTGCTTAATTTTATTGTCGATAAACAAATGATCGATACTCAAAGCCGCTGTTAATCTTTGGATTAATAGCGGCTTTTTTCTTTAAGGCGAGAAAAATGTTAACCATGAAAGATCAATTAAGTACGATAATGGATGATGCAAAGCAATCTATCCAATCAGTACGTGATATTAGTGAGCTTGAGCAATTACGTGTAAAGTATTTAGGGAAGAAAGGTGCATTGACTGATTTATTGAAAAGTGTCAGTCAACTGCCAGTAGAAGAGCGCCCTAAACTGGGTAAAGAAATTAACTTGGCTAAGCAAGCGCTTCAGGTTCTTTTATTGCAGCGTGAAACGGAGCTTCAAACTGTAGCATTAGAAGAAAGAATCAAAGCAGAAACCATCGATGTTACTTTAGCAGGTCGTGGACAGAGGCTAGGTGGTTTGCATCCAGTAACGCGCGTGCTTGAACGTGTAACTGCGCTTTTTGCTTCGATGGGTTTTACTGTTGCTGAAGGTCCAGAGATTGAAGATGAGTATCACAATTTCGAAGCCTTAAATATTCCGGCGCATCACCCAGCACGTCACTCCGTTGACACTTTTTATTTTTCAGATGGGAGCTTGTTACGAACACATACGTCTCCTGTTCAAATTCATGTAATGGAGAATGAAGGCCCTCCATTACGTATCATTACCCCGGGTCGTGTTTATCGCCGAGATTCAGACCACACGCACACGCCGATGTTTCATCAGTTAGAGGGTTTGCTCGTCGATGAGCATGTTACATTTGCAGACTTAAAGGGGCTCTTGCAGACTTTCTTTAATCGCTTTTTTGAAACTGAATTGCAATTGCGGTTTCGCCCTTCTTTTTTTCCTTTTACTGAGCCTTCAGCAGAAGTCGATATTGCACATCAGCTTTGCGATGGCAAGGGTTGTCGAACTTGTGGTTATACGGGTTGGTTAGAGGTGTTGGGTTGTGGCATGGTGCATCCCAATGTTTTGCGTAATGTAAAAATTGATCCCGATAAATATACTGGTTTTGCATTTGGTCTAGGTTTAGATCGATTGGCTATGTTGCGTTACGGTCTGGAAGACTTACGTTTGTTTTTTGAAAACGATCTCAGACTTTTAGAGCAATTTTAATTTCAGGCAATAATAAAGAGCATATCAAATGAAATTTAGCGAACAATGGTTGCGTGAATGGGTTAATCCTAAAATCGATACAAGGACGCTGAGCGATCAGTTGACGATGGCGGGATTAGAAGTTGATACCGTAGAAGCAGCAGCACCCGAATTTACAGGTGTGTTAATTGGGCAAGTGCTATCTGCCGAAGCACATCCTGATGCAAAACGACTTCGCTGTTGTAAAGTGGATGTGGGCGGAAAAGAAATTTTAGATATCGTTTGTGGCGGTGTGAATGTGCGTGCAGGTTTGTTAGTGCCTGTTGCTATCGTTGGTGCTGTTTTGCCGGGCGAATTTAAAATTAAAAAAGCGAGCCTGCGTGGACAACCATCATATGGCATGATTTGTTCTAGCAAAGAATTAGGTTTAGGTGAAGGTGTTGAGGCTGGCATCATGGAGTTGCGAGAAGACGCGCCAGTGGGTCACGATTTCCGTGAATATTTACAGCTTGATGACCAAATTATTGATATTGAATTAACGCCTAATCGCGGTGATTGTTTAAGTATTCGTGGTATCGCGCGTGAAGTGGGTGTTGCTAATAAAATGAAAATTACGACGCCGACGATGACCGTGCAGTCAGCAACTATAAAAGCTAATTTTAAAGTTTCATTGCAGGCAAAAAGTTCATGCCCAAAATACCTCGGGCGCGTCATTAAAAATATCAATGCGAATGCTACAACACCCTTATGGATGGAGGAGCGTTTACGTCGTAGTGGTGTTCGCGTTATTCATCCTGTTGTGGATGTTTTAAATTATGTGATGCTTGAGATTGGACAGCCAATGCATGCTTTTGATCTTGAAAAATTACAAAGTGAAATTCAAGTTCGACTGGCAAAAAAAGGCGAGACAGTTGTTTTGCTAGATGAGCAAGAGGTCACATTAAACACAGATACATTGGTTATAGCTGACGCGAAAAATGTCTTGGCTATTGCAGGTGTGATGGGTGGTTTAGATTCTGCTGTGAGTGAGACAACACAACATGTGTTCTTAGAAAGTGCTTATTTCGAACCCGTAGGCATACGAAAAAGTGCAAAGACTTATGCACTTCAGACAGATTCCTCACATCGCTTTGAGCGAGGTGTGGATTATGCTTTGCAAGCTGAGGCAATCGAACGTGCTACAGAACTTTTGCTTGATATTGTGGGTGGAGAAGTGGGTCCTACTGTTGAAGCGCTTTCGAAATCTGACTGTCCGAAACCCGTTGCTATTAATTTTCGTGCATCAGAAATATCACGCCTTTTGGGTGTTGATTTAGAAGAATCAAAAATTGAAAATATTTTGATTGCGCTGGGAATGGAAGTTCGATCTGCTGGAGGTGGTTGGCTTGTTGAAGTTCCCAGTTATCGCCATGACTTAACTCAGGAAGCTGATTTGGTTGAAGAGGTTGCGCGGATTTATGGTTATGACCAGATCCCTGTGCGACAAATGGTGATTGATGCGGATATGCCTCTTTTACCAGAAGCCCATCAGTCACGTTATCAAATTCAAAAAGTCTTGGTTGATCATGGTTACCACGAAGCGATTACTTATAGTTTTGTTGATCAACAATTGCAGCAACTTTTTGATGTTGAAAAACCAGCGATTGAAATAACAAATCCGATTGCGAGTGATATGTCTGTAATGCGCTGGAGTTTATGGCCTGGTCTTGTTCAAGCTGCTTTACATAACCTCAATCGCCAAGCGTCGCGTGTTCGCTTGTTTGAGGTAGGTTTATGTTTCGAGAAAACATCAGAAGCTTGTTTACAAATACCCAAATTGGGGCTTGTAGCAACGGGATCTGTTTATCCGGAACAGTGGGGAGAGGACGGTCGTCCTGTTGATTTTTATGATGTGAAAGCTGATGTCACAGCGTTGTTCGCCATGACAGGGCGTGCTTTGGATTTTCGTTGGGAAAAAGTAGTACACCCAGCGCTACATCCAGGCCAGAGCGCAGCGATATTTTTTGAAGATACACAGGTTGGTTACTTGGGTGTTTTGCACCCAAAAATTGCTGCGGCTTTGGATATTCAGCAATCTCTGTGTTTATTTGAAATCGATTTAGCTGCGGTACAGCAAGGTCGACTTCCGGCATTCCAAGCGATTTCAAAATATCCCAGTGTTCGGAGAGATTTAGCCATCATTATTGAACAAACAGTTTCAGTGGGGCTGATTGAGCGTACTATTCAAGAATCAGCAGGGCAATTATTAAGCAACATTCAGATATTTGATATTTATCAGGGGGAAGGCATCGATAAAGGTGAAAAAAGTGTTGCATTGGGCTTGACCTTTCAAGACCCTTCCCGCACTCTTATAGACAAGGAAATAAATGATGTTATTCAGGGCGTTGTAGCAACTCTAGAACGTGAATTTAATGCAAAATTGAGGGCATAACGATGGCACTCACAAAAGCTGATTTAGCCGAGTACTTATTTAATGTGCTGGGTTTGAACAAGCGTGAAGCAAAGGAACTTGTCGAGTTATTTTTCGAAGATATTCGTAAGTCTTTAGAAAATGGAGAGTCTGTGAAATTGTCAGGCTTTGGTAACTTCAATCTTCGCGATAAAAAAGAAAGGCCGGGTAGAAATCCAAAAACAGGTGAAGAAATTCCAATTACTGCCCGAAGAGTGGTAACATTCCGTGCAGGTCATAAATTAAAATCCAGGGTGGAAAGTCATGTCAAGCCAGAAGAGCAAAGGGACGATCAAGAATAGCGATCTGCCACCAATACCAGAAAAGTTATATTTTACGATTGGTGAGGTTGGTAAACTTTGTGGTCTAAGACCACATGTGTTGCGTTATTGGGAGCAAGAATTTGCGCAGCTGTCGCCATCCAAGCGCCGAGGGAACCGTCGCTATTACCAACGCAAAGATGTGCTTTTAATTCGTCAAATCAAAGAATTACTTTATGAGCAAGGCTACACCATTGAAGGTGCGCGACAGCAGCTGTCTGGTGAACCGATGAAAATGAATGCGCCACAGGCAAAATCGCAAACGGCTTTGTTGAGTGCAGTGAGCAATCTTGAAAGTGTTCTGGATGATCTAGAGTAAATAAATAATCGTATATGTTTTTCTTTCTTCGGGGCGTGGCGCAGCCTGGTAGCGCACTTGCATGGGGTGCAAGGGGTCGCAGGTTCAAATCCTGCCGTCCCGATTCTTACTTTAACTTGAGAAGTCAATGGATAAAAAAGTATTAGAAATTTTAGCTTGTCCAATTTGTAAAGGTAAATTATCTTACGATGAAAAGGCGCAAGAATTAATTTGTCGCTTTGATAAATTGGCTTATCCGATCAGAGAGGATATTCCCATTATGCTCCCTGGTGAGGCACGACAGTTAACAGATTGAAAAGGAAACTACTTTGGATTTTAGAATAATCATTCCTGCCCGTTATGAATCTTCTCGTTTGCCTGGAAAACCCTTATTAGATATTGCGGGAAAACCCATGATCCAACATGTGTACGAGCGCTGCGTTAATAGTGGAGCTGAAAGTGTTGTGATTGCTACTGATGACACACGCATCGAAGACGCTGCCAAACAATTTGGTGCAACTGTTTGTCTTACTGATGAGGCACATCCGACGGGAACCGATCGGATTGCAGAGGTAGCCAGTGCACTAGAATATGATGATGAAGATATCGTTGTCTGTGTGCAAGGTGATGAGCCTATGATTCCTTCTGCTTCTATTCGAGAGCTTGCTGAAGATTTGGCTAAGCATGACAATGTTAAAGTTGCTTCTATGTGTGAGGCGATTACTGAAGTTGATGACCTATTTAATCCGAATATTGTTAAAGTTGTTTTAAATCACCGAAGTTATGCGATTTATTTTTCACGTGCGCCGATTCCTTGGGATCGTGCTACTTTTAACGATAAATCCAGTATTCAATTAAACGGAAACCACTTTCGGCATATTGGGATGTATGCTTATCGCGTTGGTTTTTTACGTTCTTACGTTGATTGGGCAGATTGTCCCATTGAAAGCACTGAAGCCCTAGAGCAGCTGCGTGTTTTATGGCACGGAGGTCGTATTCATATGTGTGTTACTAAAAAACAGATCCCGCCAGGTATTGATACCGAAGAAGACCTTAAAAAAGTGCGTGCTGTATTGAAAGCTAAAAAACAGACTGCGGCTGTATGATAAAACTGAAAGTCATACAGCAAGCTGGGCTGATTGATTCTGTTTTACGTGTTATGGGCAGTGGGTTCCGACCTAAAAGTAAAGTCACATTTACAGTGACAAGCAAAGATGCCTTTGGGCAGGTCTGGCAGTCGGTATCGACTTTTCGTGCCAATGCTTTAGGTCAAGTTGATTTAGCAAAACATGCGCCAATTTCCGCTGACTATCATCGTGCTGACTCGATGGGTTTTATCTGGTCGATGAAGCCTGATCGTCACGCAGAATCATATTCTATGTACCTGCCACCCAATGCAGATTCTGTTGATATTCGCTTGGTTGTGAAAGCGGGCAGAGAAGATCTTTCTGAGTTGTTTATCAAACGTGGCATAAGAGCACCTGGTGTTACAATATCCGATGTTGATGGAGCTGATCTGTGTGGGAAATTATTTGTTCCAGAAAATAAAGGCCCGCATCCCGCTATTTTATTATGTAGTGGCAGTGAAGGTGGTATTGCAAGTCAATTGCCAATGGCTTCCTTGTTGGCTTCACATGGTTATCTTGTTTTTGTGATGGCCTATTTTAATTATGGGGCTTTGTCAAAAACACTCTACGAAGTGCCTTTAACGCGTTTTCTATCGGGGGTTAAATATCTCCGTGGACTTACGGAAGTAGATAGTGCTTATATTGCAGCAATGGCGCCGTCAAAAGGGGCTGAAGGATTATTGGCTGCAGCATCTTTGATGCCTGACATGAAGCTACGTGCGTTAATTGCAATTTCTCCAAGTAGTGTTGTCTGGCAAGGTATTAGTAAGGGAAAACCGAAGCCAAAATCTTCTTGGTCTTATCAAGGTAATCCACTAGCTTATGTGAGAATGTCTGGTTTAAAAATTATGCCGCAATTTATACTGTCTGAATCGCTTCGACAATTAGGACTAAGTAAGTTGTTTTCTAGTTTTGTTCGAACTACTTTGTCACCTGCTTATTCGGCTGTAAAAAAAGCTTCAAAAAAAGTGGAAGCAGCAACGATACCTGTTGAAAATATTGATGCGCCATTGTTATTTATTGCAGGTGGTAAAGATAAAATTTGGCATTCTGATTTTATGTGTCAAACAATGCTGAATCGACGTAAAACCTCACGTCATGCCGATAAGGATGAGGTCTATATTTATCCGAATGCAGGGCATCAGTTTCGAATCCCCAATTTACCAACAACAGTCCCGTGGCTCGCACCGAAAGCTGCAAAAATGATTTTAAATTTTGGTGGGAAACCAGCTGCTAATGCAGAAGCACAATTAGATGCTTGGGAAAAGATGCTGGAATTTTTGGATAAGCACTTGCGAGATGCTTGAAATTATAGAACGTTAAGAAATTTACAAATATATGGTATTTGCTATGATGACTTATCGAAAATAAATCGATCATTACAGGAGGTTGAATGTGTCTAAGAGATTGATAATGCATATTGTTAATGAGTCTTTAAAAGAGGTCTCTAATTATAAAGAATCTCACTGTTTGATTGCTGTTTGTCTTTATCAGAAATATTTAAATGAAGCATACCTTGATGCTGTTATAGATTTTGTTAATCATAACTTTAAACGTTGTAGTGTCATACTTTGTGATAGCGTATATCGACATACTCGCTTAATTGATTCTCCAGGTTCGATAGAAGATGCGTATCGTTTCTCTCGAGAAGAGGGTAATTTCTGGTTAAAGAATAATTTAAAAATATTAGAACGATTAAC
>Ga0316204_10009600_pt1 | contig 12850 bp, 11 predicted proteins | sample 6monrhotite_MG_2_FD_205661 | JGI IMG/M metagenome (GOLD analysis project Ga0316204, IMG submission 205661) | Microbial mat bacterial communities from mineral coupon in-situ incubated in ocean water Damariscotta River, Maine, United States -... | ecosystem: Environmental > Aquatic > Marine >...
GTTTCAGGGAAACAGGCCCTTGACAAATACTGAACGCGCTAATATTGCTACTGATGGCTTTCTGGTCCAGATCATCTCCGACTCCACCACAAATCACCAGCATGGGAATATCATGCTTATCTGCACGTTCACTTAAGCGACCAATCAACTTGCCATGCAAGCTTTGATTATCAAAGTGCCCTTCCCCAGTAATAATCAAGTCTGGCCGAGTTGCCGCATTTGCAAAAACACCATCCAGATCAGCCATTTCGGCAATCAATTCAAAACCGCTTTTCATTGTCGCCTGGCAATAGGCCATCAGAGCAAATCCTATTCCACCTGCAGCCCCTGCTCCTGGAGCTGCAAGCAATGATTCGGATATATTACAGGCAGTCAATGTTTTTTTAGCAAAATGTTTCATACCTGCTTCCAGTTCAAGCAACATCGATTGATCAGCCCCTTTTTGTGGACCAAAGATATACGTTGCTCCGTTTTCCCCCAACAAAGGATTGGTCACATCACCGGCGATAATCACTTCACATGCCAGTAACCTGGAATCAAAGCCAGACAGGTCAATCACATCAATTTCGTTTAACGATTGACCACAGGGTTGAATTTCTCTCTGTTGGGCAGCAAAAAATTTAGCGCCAAGTGCCTGCAACATACCGATGCCACCATCATTGGTTGCACTGCCACCAAGACCGATAATAAAACGTCGACAGCCGTGATCAAGAGCATCTTTAATTAATTCGCCGCTGCCAAAACTTGAAGCTTTCATGGGATTTCGCTCACTGGCTTTAATCAGTGGTAAACCTGAAGCCTGGGCCATTTCTATAATTGCCGTTTGCTTCTCATCAAGAATGGCGTATTGAGCTTCAATAACCTGCCCTAAGGCATTTTGTACCGAAACCGTAATGAGTTTGCCTGCCTCATTGGCAAGAATCGCGTCAATGGTCCCTTCGCCACCATCTGCCAGTGGCATGAGATGCAAATTGGCATTTGCATGCCTAAGCTGAATCTTTCGGGCAACAATTTGACAAAATTCCAGTGCACTCAAACTGCCCTTGAGAGAGTCAGGAGCGATTAGAATGTTCATTTATTCTCTCTTTTTTTGAGCTTGGTCATTGAGTGCCTGTAAATAGTCGAGTTTTTCTTTAAGTTTAATTTCCATGCCACGTGGCTCAGGAAAATAAAATTGTCGTCCCGATATTTCAGAAGGCAGATAAGTCTGTCCTGCAGAAAAAGCATCTGGTTCATTATGGGAATAACGATATTGTTCACCATAGCCCATTGATTTCATCAGTTGCGTGGGCGCATTACGCAGATGGACAGGAACCTCAAGTGAGCCGGATTCTTTCGCACAGGTCATGGCAGACTTAAAGGCAGTGTATACTGCGTTACTTTTCGGTGCCAGAGCACAATAAACTGCAGCCTGAGCAATGGCACGGTTGCCCTCCGCGGGCCCCAAACGTTCAAAAGCATCCCAGGCATTAAGGGCGACTTGCATCGCTCGTGGATCGGCATTGCCAATATCTTCTGAAGCAATTGCCAATAAACGCCTGGCTATATAGAGCGGATCACAACCAGCCTCAATCATTCGGGACATCCAGTACAATGCACCATCGGCTGAAGAACCACGAACCGATTTATGAAAGGCCGATATTTGTTCATAAAATAAATCACCACCTTTGTCAAAACGGCGGGTTGTACCAGAAACCACCTGAGCAATAACTTCTGAACTTATGATTGCTTTTTGTTGCTGACTCTCACTCAGGTCAGCAGCAATTTCTAATAAATTTAATAACTTTCGAGCATCACCATCAGCAGCCTGGACCAAAATTTGTTTGTCTTCAGGCGCTATGACAATATTTTTTCCCCCAAGACCTCGCTCTTTATCCAGTAAAGCCAATTCAAGTAAATCAAGTAATTCAGATTGACTTAAAGTCTTGAGCAGATACACTCTCGCGCGGGATAATAGCGCATTATTCAGTTCAAAAGATGGATTCTCAGTGGTCGCACCAACAAAAATAAAGGTACCATCTTCAATATAAGGCAAAAAAGCATCTTGTTGCGACTTGTTGAAGCGATGCACTTCATCAACAAATAACACAGAACCTGTATGGTAGATTTGATAATGCTGATTGGCCTGTTCAACAGCCTGTCTAATTTCCTTAACACCAGATAAAACAGCCGATATGGACAAAAACTGTGCATTTGCATAGTGAGCAATTAAACGAGCCAGGGTCGTTTTTCCAACTCCGGGAGGCCCCCAGAAAATCATGGAATGAGGATTACCACTCTCAAGCGCGATTTTTAACGGCTTGCCTTCTCCGAGAAGATGACTTTGGCCAATATAATTTTTCAGAGAATCAGGGCGCATCCTGTCAGCCAGGGGACGTATTTGATCGTCATTATTGCCTTTAAAATCCAGCAAATCACCCTGTTTATCGAGCATTGGCAGCACCAATAACATCGACATCGTCCGGAGGTACAAAAATAAACTGCTTATTTGAGAAATGTTTATTCAGCTGGACATTGGAAAACTTTAACTCGGTGAATTGACCAAAACTATCATACATTTTCATTTGCATCAGGTTATTATCTTTAAATGCCAATAAAACGCGTTCAAAGGTCATTTCCTCCGCCTTAGCTTTTAATTGCACCCATTGATAACCATCTGCCTTATCAAGAACCACATCATCCACTTGGTAATGCTTGTAGATATTAATATTACTGCTTAATAATAATGCTGGAGAATCGCCAACACTTTCATCCAATGTTTTGATACTGACCTGTTCAAGTTCAACGTCATAAATCCAGATTGTTTTACCATTTGAGATATATTTCTGTTCTATCGGTGCTTGATAATCCAGAATAAATTTATCCGGTCGGCTTATAACCAGAGAACCATTGGATTGTTCAAGAATTTTACCCCGGGAATTACGGATAGTTTGCTTGAAATCAGCCTGTAAGCTTTGTACCGTCTGAAAAAAATAATCCAGAGTTGTATTATTAACACCTCTAGCATGGGCAGCGCTAACAAGACAGAAATAAAATAGAAAAATAAGATATAGGTATTTAGTCATATATTATGCCGATAAAATTACTAACAATAATTATTGCTTTGACTCGACAATATTATACAGGTTCAATAAAAAAGAGGTAGTCCAGTTTAACGAGATATAGATTGTATAGAGAACAACCTAAGTATCATTCTCTATACTTTATGCAGTTTGACGCGATTTCGATGAGAAAAATAGAACCACTCAGGATTTATCAAGTTTTCCGACTAATGATAAGGTAAAGTCAGACCCCATGTATTTAAAATGGGGTTTAACATGCAGTGATGCCCTGTACCAGCCTGGTTCTCCTTCAACTTCACTCACTTCAACCAGAGCTGAACGCAATGGTCTTCGACTGCGAACTTCCTCTCCAGGATTTTCCTGATCAGCAACGAATTGTCTGATCCAGGTATTCAGTTCACGTTCCAGATCACTTCGTTCCTTCCAGGTACCCAAATTTTCACGCTGTATGACTTTTAAATAATGGGCCAGGCGATTGATAATAAACATATAAGGAAGTTGAGCCCCAAGCTTATAGTTAGTTTCTGCTTCTTTTCCATCTGGATTGTTTGCAAAACGTTTACTTTTTTGCACTGAATTAGCAGAGAAAAATGCGGCATTGTCAGTTCCTTTGCGCATGGTCAAAGGGATAAAACCTTCTTCGGCCAATTCAAATTCCTTGCGATCAGAAATAAGTATTTCTGTTGGAATTTTTGATTCAATATCACCCATGGAGTCAAAATAATGCAACGGCAGGTCATCAACTGAACCACCACTTTGAGGACCAATGATATTTGGGCACCATCTGAATTTAGCAAAACTATCCGTGAGACGAGTTGCCAGAGTAAATGAAGTATTACCCCAAAGATAATGTTCATGATCATTAGCAACATTTTCAACATAGTTAAAAACTTTAACCGGATTTTCATCTGGGTCATAAGGTGGACGTAATAAAAATCTTGGCATAGTCAAACCAACATAACGAGCATCCTCGGATTCTCTAAAGGCATTCCATTTTGCATACTTAGGGCCTTCAAAAATCGATTTAAGATCTTTCAAATTAGGAAGGCCTTCAAAATCATCCAAATCAAAAAACTCTGGACCTGCACTGGCAACAAATGGTGCATGAGCCATTGCGGCCACACTGGAAACATGCTGCATTAGTTTGACATCCGGAGTGGCTGGACTTAATTGATAGTTCGAAATCATCACACCAACCGGCTCACCACCAAACTGCCCGTATTCAGCAGTATATACCTGCTTGTATAAACCGGACTTCATTACTTCAGGAGCATCTTCAAAATCATCCAATAGGTCATCTTTAGAGACACTTAGCAACTCAATTTTAATATTTTCTCGAAAATCTGTGCGATCAATTAACAACTTTAGACCTCGCCAGGAAGACTCAAGACTTTGAAACTCTCTATGATGCAAGATGTAATCGAGTTGTGTGCCTATTTGTTCATCCAATTCAGCAATCATCTTATCAACCAAATTTTTATTAACTCGCTGTTCCTTGTTTTTAGGCTTTATCAGTTCTGATATAAAAGCACTGACACCTTTACGTTGAACATCATAACCTTCATCGGCAGGTTTTAATTTTGTTTGATTAACGATTGCATCAAGCAATGAGCTTGCATCTGATTGTAATTCATTGACGACTGATTCTGGACTGTCAGACATAAAAGACTCCTTTCCTATGACTATTCCTGATAAATTTTACTGATAACTTTATTCGACAACACAATTAATAAGCATTTTTTGTTAATTTGAGTTGTTTTCGCTAATATCCAGCTCTGACATTAATCGTTGTTTTTTCTCATCATCTTCCAGAACTGACTGAATCTCTTTTCTAAATGAGGGGACATTGCCTAATGGTCCTTTTAAAGCAACTAACGCTTCACGAAGTTCCAGTAACTTGTTCAGTTCTGGAACCTGCCTTACGATACGTTCCGGCTCAAAATCTTTCAATTCTTTAAAAGACAAGTTAACGCCTAGTTCTGTGTCTTCATCACCAGATAGTTTGTCACTAATATTTAAATCAATTTTTAAATTCTGTTTACTTAAAACTTCATTAAAGTTATCTTTATTAATATTGATTGGTTTTCTTTCTTCAACGGGTCGGTCATCATCCTGTTGAGTAAAGTCCCCCATCACCATCACTTTGAACGGCAATTCAACTTCCTCTTTAGAATCACCTATGCTAGGGGAATATTTGATATTGATGCGTTCTTTTGGTGCTACTGAGCCTTCTTTGGCCATGAGATTTACTCCTTGTTAATCCAGTTATGTATAATTTTATTCCATTAATAGCATAAGAAGCCATGGGGCACTCTTTGCTATTCGATATCCAGCGCAAGAACAGGGTCCAGCTGACATAAGCGCATATAAAAATCATTTATTTCTTCATGATTATTGCTGTTAAAAAGTCGTCTATTATTACCCGACACATTTTCTTCCAAGCCTGGATGTCGAGATTCCGACAACCCAACTTCATCAGTCAGAGAAGTAAAATTCGACTGCAATTGTTTCAAACACATCATCGACAAATAGACAACATTTTTTACCAGATCCGGCTCCCAGGATTCTAAGCTATTTTTTTGTACAAATCTATCAACTTCCTGCAACAATGACATTGATAATTTCGTATAACCCTGATCATAGCAAAATCTGGCCAAATAATATTTCCAGAATATCCGCTGTTTTAAGCCTCCTTGTTGCACTATCTGATTTTTGAACAATTGAACAGCCTCTGTTATATTCTTATTTTGAACCAAGTCATTAGCCTGAGCCAATACATCTTCGTATTCATTATCTTTTGTCGCATCACCTGCTTGTATACAAGTATTTATTTGCTTCGAGAGCACTTCAGCACTGATCCACTGCCTTGTTTTGCTGTCGGCAAAATTACTATTATCAGAAAACTTCAGATCAACAATAGAAGGAAAACGTTTCACAAATAACGCTGTATAATCTTTAACAGCCCTTGCAGATTCATGCATATTAAGTGCTTCTAATCCCTGTGCAACCAGGCGGTGTGCATCAAGCCAAAATGGTGATTTTGAAAAACTTAATTCCACTTGTGGTATAAGAACTTGATAATCTTCACTTAAAAAAAGACTGGTATAGGCATCAAGCTTATCCTTTGGGACAGGCTTCAGTGGTGTAACATTATTAGTGTGAATTGGTAGCTGATTAATACCCATCCACGTAGAAAAACGATTCATTGAGTAAGCGGATGGCGAATCCAGTTTTTCAATCAACGACCACTTAGCAAGATTTCTCATCGCCTCATGACATTGTCGGAGAATTTTATTCCGATCTTTATCCTCTATATTATTTATCGGGACAATAATATTGTCAGCAATAAATGATTCCGAACCATTAGCAGGATGATGAGTATCAGTTTGACTTGTTTGCTTGTTTTTGCTCGAATTATTGTCAAACTTATTATTATTCGGTGATAAAGTCTTTTCACTGGCTTTTTTTAATTCGGCAGTAAGTTTTGGTTTAATTTGTATTAGCTGTTCTTCATTATTTTTTTGTTCCCGTAATAACTCCAAAAATTGACCAATAGAACGCCGGAATTTTCCTAGAGCTGGTGCGTTATTTAACAATTTCTTATTCAAAAAAAGTTCAATGTTTTGTATGATTTCAAAAGACTGTTCAATACAATCTAATTGCTCTGGATTAGGTTCAACCTCATAAAAAAGAGCTTCGAATTTACTGACTAACCACTCATAAGCATTACTTCTTGCTCTTTCTTTAGAGGGGAATAACTCATCCCAAAAAGTTTCTATCAAGAGTTGATTAATCTTAAGTCCAGAAGCCAGGCCTTTAAAATTTTCCAGTTCGTACAAAGCCCGGATCAGATAACAGGACACTTTTAAATCTTTAGATTTATTGATTAACAGATTTATTGCTGTTTGCGTCACCTGTTCCCAATCAACTGGTCCCCGATCAATTAAAGAACCCTGCTTTGCTAATTCATCTTCGATAAATTCAAATTCATCATCATAACGAATATCATAGCCAACGGGATCAGTATCTGAAATGGGAATTTCGGCTCTTTTTAGTAATGTTTCAAGAGATTGCATTATTATAAATCTCTATACATATTAAAAAAGGCGGACAATGGTAAAAATATATGTAAAATGAAGTGGTATGTATTCATAATTTTCCCTGTAAAATAACCAATCCTACTCCTGTAAGAACAGTATCTACTGCAATAACTATCTATAAATGAGCTGAACACAATAGTTTTTGAAATATTCAGAGCATGCTGCTTAGAGATTAACCAATAATGACATCAGGACTTCCAGCAGCGACTGAACTATTGCAGCTTATGCCATCTCCAACACGACCTACAGGTAAGCCATTGACAGATACTGTGCTTGATCCTGACACCAAAATTCCGGTGTGGGGTTTTCGATTACTGCAGCCATGTAGAGCATAGTTATCCCCAACGCGAACGACAGGTATTCCATTAGCATTGACATTAGGGCTTGCAGATATAGAGGGTCTGGGGTTGAAGCAGTCATGTCCGGTGCAGACATCACCAAGGCGAGTAACAGGTGGCATAATAATTATTCCTTTAATCATTAAAATCACTATGTGGTAAATTGAAAACTTCATTACAACTTAAAGTTGCATGCGATGAAGGATTTTTGGATTCTAGCACAAAAAAATCGAGTAATCTTGTTTTTTTATCATTCTAGGATAAATCTCAGTAATACCTGGTGTTAACCCTAGGTTTCTAAAATCATCATTAACCTAATTGTACAGGTTCAAAAAGTAATACAATTGTAATTTGTAAATCTAAAGATCAATTGATACAATTTTGTCAGGAAATGATTTCCAGCTAAATAATAAAGAGTTAAGGATTAACGGAACTAAACTATGAAATATTTCTCTTCATTCTGCTTGTATCTCTGCCTTTTAAGCCTTTGCGCATGCACACTGAATACCAAATTTGATGATGCCGATTATAGACCCGTCGGAGCATCAACCCCGCTTAACTCAGAGACTCATACCTTGACTGAAACGCGAACTACTAAGATTGAGCAAGATCCTGATACTGCTTCTATCCGATATGTCAGGCCAAACTCAGAATTCAACTACCAAAGCCACACACAAGTTACAGCCAATACCAAAGCTGGCAATTCTGAGAAGAAAAAAGGGGCAACAACGCTAAAAATGTCTTCTCCTTCCGGAAATGACCAAGATAGCTCCCAATCCAGGGAAATACATGAGAATATTGTCACCTCAACCATTAAAGAAGTGCTAAACACTCGCTACGGTCACTCTGAACAGATTTTGAAAATTTATAAAACCGTTAAAATTCATTGTGATAAGCAAGCTGTATCCTCTCAGCATGAAATCCCCATCAATATATGCCAATACCAGTTCCCTAAGTTCTGTGGCGCCCATAAATTTTCCATTATTAGCAACAATAATCGGCATTTATTGATGTTTAATGATAAAAACCATCACCGGAATATTATCGATACTCTGATCGGCGATAAACGTTCAGCGCCAGGTTTATGGGATAATGATGATTATATATCCAGTGAGTTATTAACCGTTAAACAACTCTTCAACAAAGACTCCATGAAAGCCGATAGCTTCGGGTGGACTGTTAATGTCGACAAGCATTTGAAAACACAATTAGGCCGTTCCTACTTTACTGCAATAAACGAAACCAGTAATTGCTTTTGAGTGCTTGAAGAATCACTCATAGTCTGCTATTAATGTACTCATAAACCTTTATTTTTATTAGCCCGTATTTAAATTGGCTACCATTATTCTAGTAACATATTATAATTAAAATATGAATACGTGGAATTCATGTTACTTAGAAATCAATTAATTTTAAAAAGGGATATTGGTACGGTAATGAAGTATACATTTAGACATACAGCCATCATTGAACATGAAGTGGAAGCAAAAGATATTGTTGAAGCTAAAAATAAATTTTATACCGAGGTTGCCGAAAGTCCGGAATTTTTCACTAAGGCATCTAAGGTTGTCACGGATGAGCGCATAAAGATACTCAATGATAAAGGCAATCATATTGATACATTTAACATTTATGATGATATTTAATCGCCTCCAATAGGAAAAGTCACAACCCCATCCCCTGCAAAATTGAACCGGCTGAAATTAATTTTTAACCGCACTTAAAATCACAAACTTATCGTTTGAAGCAATCAGTTTGTGATTGCCAAAAATCTTCTTTAACTTTAAATGATAGCCCAGATGGCGGTTTCCAACTATCCAGATTTCACCACCTTTTCTGAGCACGTCTTTCGACTGTCTGAACATTTGCCATGCAATGGCATCGCCAACAACATATTGCTGATGAAACGGTGGATTGCAAAGAATCAGACCAGCACTATTGTGTGGGATACCATCTAAAGCATTTGCCGCCTGATATTTAATCTTATGTTCAACTGCTTTCAAATTGGCTTCAATGGTCAGTTTTGCCGATTCAACAGCCATATAGGATTCATCAATACAGTTAATTATCGCATCAGGATAGTTTTGGGCGGCTTTCAATGCCAGAACACCATTGCCACATCCCAAATCAATGATTATTTCTGGCTGTGGATGAATTTTATCTGGAAAGTGTTTTAAAAAAAACCGCGTTCCAATATCCAGTTTGTTCCTGGAAAAAACATTAGCCAGTCCATGAATAGCCTCATTTCCTGGTTCCAGGTGATAAGTGGCAATATTGTTAGGTAAAGTTCCTGTTTTAGGCTCTGGTTTAATATGGATCAAGCGAGCTTTTTTCCAGGTCAGAGATGCTTTTGTATCACCAATAACTTTACTGAGCATTTGTAGAGTAGATTTTTGTAAATTTTTCGCCATGGATGCCCCCAGTATCAGAGTATTGGAGCTAATATGGCCGGCTAACCTCAACATTTGTTCTTTTAAATACGTCTGAGATTTTATATATTTGAAAAGTACCACATCATAATTTTTGTCGAGTTCAGCAGTGCTCTTGATAAAACTTACTTTATCCAGAGCTTGCGGACAATTGTTATGGATATTTTTTCTCATGGCATCGTGACTAATATATGAGTCACTCAATGAATCACAGGAAAATTGTGCCATTGGCACAGTCAAAGCACCAAAATCATCATTCATAATGAGGATATTGGCTGTTTCCAGATTCACCTGTCCTTCTTGAACTAGTTCGGACAGGTGATTTAGTAGATAGGAATCGGCAGAATTCCAGGCCTGGAGATTCTTATCATTGTCCGGGATTCGGTTGAGCTTAAAATCGCCAAAAGGCGTAGAGTATCGTTTATTCATTATCTTTAATTAAACTCTTTTTTGCTTTTTATACCCAATTCCTGGATCCCTTTAGCCCTGGTAATCAGGTCGCCATTACCACTGACCAGGCGATTATGGGCCAGGTTGTAACTGCTTTTAGCTTTATCCAATTGAACACCTATATTTTCCAGTTCTTCAACAAATAGTGAAAATTTATCCAGCATATCCCCCGCTCGCCTGGCTATTTCTTCAGCATTGGATTGTTGTTTATCGTAACGCCAAAAATTTTCAATGGTTCGCACAGTCGCTAATAACGTCGTGGCACTGACCAAAATAATTTTTTTCTGAAAAGCATCAAAAATCAAATTATCATCCTTGTTAATCGCCAGCATTAATGCCTGCTCAATTGGCACAAAAAGCAAAACAAAATCCAGGGAATGCAATCCGTCTATAGCCGAATAATCTTTATCTGAGAGTATTTTTATGTGGTTTTTTAATGATTGTATATGACTTTTCAGGGCATTATCCTGAGCTTCAGAATCGATAGCAGATACATATTGAGAATAGCTTTTTAAAGATACTTTAGAATCAATGATAACCGTCTTTTGATCGGGTAGATTAATCACCACATCGGGACGCAATATACGGTTGTCAGTATCACGGAAGCTTGGCTGTATTTGATATTCAATGCCTTCTCTGAGCCCACTGCATTCCAGAAGGTTTTCTAACACCATTTCGCCCCAGTTTCCCTGAAATTTAACATCCCCTTTTAAGGCACGGGTTAAATTAACTGCATCTTCACTGATTTTCTGATTTAATGAGGATAATTGCGTTACCTGAGAGGCCAGGGAAACCCGGTCTCTGGATTCAATTTCATGAATCTCTTCCACCTTTCGCTTAAACTCAGTAAACTGCTCTTTAAAAGGAGATAATAAGGAGTTAATTTCCTGTTGGTTGCTCTGTTTTAATTCATGAGTATTTTGAGAAAATATTTTATTTCCCAAATGTTCAAACTGTTCCGTTAATTGCTGTTTTGAGCGTTCAAGATTATCAATAATCAGGTTCGCTGCTTTTAACTTTTCTTCTGATTTTATCTGCGCATCGGAAAGCTGTTTTTGATATTCATGGGATTGTTCGGTAAGCACTTCAGACTTCTTTTTAGATTGTTCCAGGGCTTCTTTATAATCAGGTATCTGTGCAGCACGTGTTGCATAAATCGCCTTCAATTCATTTAACCTGGAAAGTTCAGCAATTTTTTTATTGAGTTCAGCTTCCTTATGAGCTAATTGCTGTCGTTGCATATCCAGTTCATTTTCCAGATTCTCCAGATCCTGCTCAAGAAATTTTCGTTCAGATTCATATTGAATTTTATGCATTTGGGTGGTTTGTTGCAGCAATTGTGATACTTTGTTTCGGTAAATTAACCAAAGCAAAATGAATCCAGCTAAAAATCCGCTGATAGCGGCTAAAGAAATATTAAGAACTTGTTCGTCTACTTGCATTAATTTGCATTGCGTTAAATTATGACCAGGCGATCAAATGGACAGGTATGACAAACACTATAGCATAGCAGGAAATAAGTTCCCAAATATAATAAAAATTTCACTTTGAACGTAGTAAATTTTTATAGGCGCTTGAAAGCAGATAGGCAATCCCTGCAACCAGAATAATAGTTGCTCCCGCGGGCAAGTCCGGTTCGTAGGACAAATACAGGCCACTGCTGGTAAAAAGAGTTCCCAAAACAGCAGCAACCAGCATCATCATCCCTATTGAATGAACATATTGTCTGGCAATTGCGGCAGGCAAGGTTAATAGAGCTATGACCAGGATCAGTCCAACCACCTGAATAAGCAATACCACAGTGATCGCAACCAGACAAAGAAGCAATAGATAAAACAGGTTAACCTTAATACCTCGTACCGTAGCAAATTCTATATCAAAAGAAATGGCCACTAATTGCTTATAGAAGAAGGCGACAAAAATAATGGTAATAATATCGAGTAACAGCATTATGTATAATTGTTCGTTGGAAATAATCAAGATATTGCCAAACAGAAATGACATTAAGTTTACATTATATCCATCTGATTTACTTATAAATATTATACCAACCGCCATACCAATAGCCCATATGGCTCCAATTGCAGTATCTTCCTGATGCCGCCATTTTAATTTAATAACGCCAATAATAATGGCTGCCAGCAATGCCGAAACCAATGCCCCAAAAAATGGATCCAGCTGTAAATAATAGGCAATCCCCATTCCTCCCAGAACGGAATGAGCAATGCCTCCGGCCATATAGCCAATGCGATTAACCACGACAAAACTACCCGTTAAACCACAACCAATACTTGCCAGGACGCCACCTAGAAGAGCGTTTTGTAAAAACGCCTGCGTTGCGATCACATTAAAAAATTCTAACATAGTGTCAGCCTTAGGCTCTTAAACTGGTATTCAGTAACAATATTAATGATGATGGTGATGCACTTCACTGACATGATCGCCATATAGGGCATGTATTGTTTCACTGG
>Ga0316204_10009601_pt1 | contig 12847 bp, 12 predicted proteins | sample 6monrhotite_MG_2_FD_205661 | JGI IMG/M metagenome (GOLD analysis project Ga0316204, IMG submission 205661) | Microbial mat bacterial communities from mineral coupon in-situ incubated in ocean water Damariscotta River, Maine, United States -... | ecosystem: Environmental > Aquatic > Marine >...
TGCCAATAAGAACAGTATTTCAGCTGCCCTAATCATGGAACGGCCCTAGGCAACGCCCTTTTCGAGACGTATAAACCTATTTATGAAGATTCTTTTCATTACATCCACCCGGGTTGGCGATGCGATCCTATCGACAGGGCTTCTTGATCACCTGATCAAGCAGTATCCGGGAGCAAGCATTACCGTCGCTTGCGGCCCAGCTGCGGCATCGCTGTTTGCGACCGTGCCCGGTCTTGAGCGGATTATTGTGCTGGACAAAATGGCGTTTTCTTTGCACTGGCTGCGTTTGTGGGTGCTGTGTGTGTTTCGTATATGGGATGTCGTCGTCGATCTTCGCCGTTCACCGATGTATTACATGCTGGCGGCAAGCAAGCGGGTCCAGCTGGGCCGGGGTAAACAGGGGGTGCACCGGATCAGGCAATTGGCGCACGTTCTGGGCATGGGCGATAATCCCCCTTCTCCCCATTTGTGGATGACCCCGGCGCTTGAGCAAAGGGCAAAAGACCTGATCCCCGATGGTACTCCGGTTCTGGCTATCGGCCCCACAGCCAACTGGCGTGCCAAAACCTGGCGTAGCGAATATTTCAGTGAACTGATCGAACGGTTGACGGGACCCAGTGGAATCATGCCGGGTGGCCGGGTGGTGATTTTCGGCAGAGACGATGAACGGCCAACGGTGCTGCGTTTGATTGATTCAATTCCCCCGGCGCAACGGATCGATCTGGTCGGGCACCTGGATTTGATAGAGGCCTACGCGTGCCTGCGGCGATGCCAACTTTTTGTCGGTAACGATTCAGGGTTGATGCACCTTGCTGCGGCATCAGGAACCCCGACGCTGGGCTTGTTCGGGCCAACCCCGAAAGAACAATATGCACCTTGGGGAGAGCGTTGCCGGGTTGTTTCGACTGCGGTGCCCTATGAAAAGATTTTCCCCGAAAACTTCAATCATGTGACGTCTGACAGCCTGATGGACAGTTTGTCGGTCGACGATGTTGAAAGGGCGGCCCGATTGTTATGGGACCCCCGGACGGAAGCGGCATGACCGGGCAAGCCTCCTCAACGCCCGTGCTATCGGCCCTGATCACCATCAGGAATGAAGAAAAACAACTGGCCGAATGTCTTGAAACGCTGGCCTTTGCAGACGAGATCGTCGTCGTATTGGATTCGTGTACCGACAGCTCAAAGGACATTGCCGCGAAATTCACAGATCAGGTGTTGCAAGGGGACTGGGAAAAAGAAGGCCCCCGGCGCAATGCCGGGATTGATCATTGCCGGGGGCAGTGGATATTCGAAATTGATGCCGACGAACGCGTGCCCCTCGCCCTGGCCAACGAAATACGCGCCACCATTGCAACGACATCATTCGACTGGCACGAAATTCTGGTCGATAATTATATCGGAAAGCGACTGGTCCGGTGGGGATGGGGGGCATCGTTTGGCAAGGCGGCGTATCCTGGTCTGTTCCGCAATGGAGTCAAAAAGTGGGGCAACCAACGGGTTCATCCGTCTCTGCAATGGTCGGGCAAAAAAGGGCCAATGTTGAAAAACCGGCTTGATCACTATGTCGATCGCAATTTGTCGGGCCTGATTCGTAAATTGGACAGCTATTCCACGGCGCGGGCACGCGACCTGCGCGAGGCAGGTGAAACCTGGGGGTCGACTGCCAGCAACGTCAGGCGGTTCTTTTCGCGTTTTATAAAATGCTATTTTTTTCGCAAAGGGTACCGCGAAGGCGGTTATGGACTGGCGATTGCGATGCTGGCTGGGCTATACCCTCTTCTGTCACACCTAAAAGCGAAACTGGAGACGGATTAAGTGGCGCGGATTGTCTTGGCCGATGACGGCATCGTATTCGATGGCACGACCCCTGAGCGCGGCCCCTTGGGCGGTGTCGAATCCTCGGTCGTTAACCTGATGGAAGAATTGGCCCGGCGGGGCCACGAGGTGATGGTCCGCAATATGTGCGAGGCACCAATCCACCATAATGGCGTCGATTGGGCACCCCTTCACACCGGTGGCGCCTATGCCAACCTGCCCGAACATGCGGATCTTTATATCGCCAACCGGGGGGACAAGCTGATCAAGTTGATGCCCGGTGCCAAGCGAACGGCGTTTTGGATTCATAATCCGGCAAGCTTTTTGATGAAATGGCGATATCTGGTCAAGCTGTGGCAAGTGCGCCCGACGATTGTTTTTATTGGCGATTATCACGCGACGACCTATCCGGCCTGGGCGCCAGGTGGTGAACGCGTGGTTATTCCATATGGCATTCCCCCTATGTTTTGCGACGCCACACCCAATGACGACGTTCCAGCGCCAAGGGCGGTCTTTACTTCAAACCCGCTGCGGTCGCTCGACTGGTTGCTTGACCGTTGGTGCAAAGATATCCGGCCCCAGGTTCCAGGAGCCGAATTGCATGTTTTTTCAGGTGCAGCCACCTATGGCTCGGTGGGGGATGGCAAAGCACAAAAGATGGAAGCTATCCTTGAGCGGGCCCGCAACCTGGGCGATGATGGTGTGGTTCTGCGGGGGCCGGTGGCCAAGGCGCAACTGGTCGAGGAATTTCGCCAGGCCCGGGTCCTGTTGTATCGTGGCGACCTGAATGAAACCTTTTGTTTGGCTGTCGGTGAGGCTCAGGCCATGGGAGTTCCCGCCGTTGTCGAAGATCTGGGGTCGGTCCGTGAACGGGTGGTTAATGACCGCACCGGGTTTGTCGTGCAAAACGATGCAGAGTTTTCCAAGGCGGCGGCACGGATACTCGGCGATGATGAACTTTGGAAGACCCAGCATCGTAACGCTTTGGACCTTCAGCGGCGGTGGGGTTGGCCGGAAGCTGCTGCAGAATTCGAAAATCTGATCAATAAATAAAACCAATACATAGCCAAGAAAACGGAACAATAAATAATATGCGTGTAATGCAAGTGATGGCCGGGGCCGAATACGGCGGAGCGGAAGCCTTTTTCACCCGGCTTGTAATCGCGCTCAGGCGTGCCAGGCTTCACCAGCGGGTGATTATCCGCACCAACGCGCATCGCTCTGATCAATTGCGGCAGGGCGGACTGGAACCTGTAGAACTGGGCTTTCGCGGGGCGCTGGACATTTCGACTAGGCTTGCCCTGCGTCGGGAAGTGGCGTCTTTCAAGCCCGATGTGGTGATGACCTGGATGAACCGGGCGTCGACGATGGCGCCAACAGGCAACTTTGTCCACGTCGCCCGCCTGGGGGGGTATTACGATCTGAAATACTATCAGAAGTGCGATCATCTGGTGGGTAATACGACAGATATTGTCGATTACCTGACCGGCCAGGGCTGGCCGGCGGGCAAGGCACATTACCTGCCGAATTTTGTCAATTCCGAACCCGCGTCAGCGGTTGGACGGGCCGAGTTTTACACGCCGCGGGATGCTCCCCTTTTGCTGGCCATGGGCCGTTTGCATGAAAACAAGGCTTTTGATGTGCTGATAGAAGCGCTGGCCCGGGTGCCCGATGCCTACTTGTGGCTGGCCGGTGAAGGCCCCGATCGCCAGAAACTTGAAAAACTGGCCGAAAAGATGGGGGTCAAACCCCGTGTACGTTTCCTGGGGTGGCGCGAAGATACAGCGGCATTGCTGGCGACCTGTGATTTGTTTGTTTGCCCGTCCCGCCACGAGCCATTGGGTAATGTGGTGGTCGAGGCCTGGGCGCATAAAGTTCCTGTTATTGCCGCAGACAGCCTTGGGCCTGGCGTGTTGATCGAAAATGACGTTAACGGCGTCTTGGTTCCCGTCAACGAGCCCGCTGCAATGGCTTTGGCGATCCGCGGCATTCTCAACGATAATGACCGGCGGGCCGCTATCGCGGCAGCGGGGTATGCCTCTTATAAAGAAAAATTCACCGAAGAAATCGTCGTTAAAAAGTATCTGGAATTTTTCGACAGTCTGGTTGCGGACGGCCAGGCGGAACAGGAGTAACCCCGGCCATGTGCGGGATCGCCGGATTGATGACCGCCGATGGCGCGGCCCCTGATTCTGGGGTGCTGGATCGTCTCGCCGACGCCCTGGCCCACCGGGGCCCCGACGGGCGCGGTCGGCATGTTGCAAGCGGTGTCGGCATGATCCAGAATCGACTGGCCATCATCGACCTGGAAACCGGCGATCAACCGATTTATGCCGGAGATGGACCGGTAGCGGCAATTGTCGCCAACGGTGAAATATACAACTACATCGAACTGCGCAACGCCATGGCGGGTGCGGAATTCAAGACCGCCTCGGATTGCGAACCGCCGCTGCACCTGTATCTGGAACACGGTGCGGCCTTCGGCGAAAAACTGCGCGGCATGTATGCCATCGCCATCCATGACATGGTAAATTCCAGACTGGTCCTGACCCGAGATCCGTTTGGGATCAAACCCCTGTATTACGCCGAAACCCCCAGCGGTTTTGCCTTCGCATCTGAACCGGCGGCGTTAATTGCGGCGGGACTGGTCGCGCCGGGGCTTAATTCGGCAGCGCGGGATGACCTGCTGGGCTTGCAGTTCACCACCGGCGCGCAAACGGCCTTTGATGGTATCTTTCGGGTTCTTCCCGGTGAAACCCTGATCGTCGAAGGAGGGCGCATCAGCCAGCGCCTGTCCAGGTCGGCTTTGCCCGAAGGCGGTATCGATGATGTGCGCGAGCAGGATGCCCTTTTGAGGCTTGATCAGGTGCTCAATGACACCGTCGGTATGCATCAGCGGTCCGATGTACCCTACGGCATGTTTTTTTCAGGCGGTATCGATTCATCGGTCTTGCTGGCGATGATGAGCCGCCTGAACGAGCGTCCGGTGCAGGCACTGACGGCGGGGTTCAGCGGCACCGGTGTTCATGACGAACGCGAACACGCCCGTGCCGTCGCCACCGCCGTTGGTGCCGATCACATCGAGGTCGACTTTGACGAGGCCGATTTTATGGCTCTGCTGCCTGAGGTCGCCGCTGCCATGGATGACCCGACCGCCGATTACGCCGTTTTGCCCACCTACAAGTTGGCAGCCCGGGCCCGCAGCGAAGGCCTGAAAGTGGTGTTGTCGGGTGAAGGCGGGGATGAATTGTTTGCCGGCTACGCCCGCTACCGTCATGCCGCACGCACCTGGCCGTTTGGAAGGCGCATGCGGCGCAAGGGAATTTTGCAGGGCATGGGCATCTTGCGCCAGGACGCCCCGGGCTGGCGGGATGGTTTTGCCGCGTCCGAACGTGAAGCCATGCATCCGGGGGGAGGACATACCGATGGGGAAGCACGGACACGCCTGCAGGTCGCCCAGGCCGTTGATTGTGCCGACTGGTTACCCAACGATTTGTTGATCAAACTGGACCGCTGCCTGATGGCACATGGGGTCGAAGGGCGGGTGCCGTTTCTTGACCCGGTGGTTGCCGATTTCGCCTTCCGCCTGCCTGATCGCCTGAAGATCAAACGTCGCCGGGGCAAGTGGTTGTTGCGGCGCTGGCTGGAAACCGGCCTGCCGGCCAGTCGGCCGTTTTCGCGCAAGCGCGGATTTTCCGTGCCTGTGGAAGAATGGATTGCGGCGCGCGCTATTGATCTCGGGCCGTTGGTCGCCGTTCAGCCGGGGATCGTCGAAGTTTGTCGTCCAGGTGCCGTTGAGAACCTGTTTTCGGGCCTTCATACCGGCACCGGAAAACGCCATGGAAAGGCCGCCTGGACTCTGTTGTTTTATGCCTTGTGGCATCGTGCCCATATTATGGGCCGCGAAAGCCGGGGCGATCTGATTGATGTGCTGGCCGATGCCGGTTGAAAGCGTATAATTTGACCATGACCGCACCCGATATACTGAACATTATCCGACCTGACGACTGGCATCTGCATTTACGCGATGGTGCGATGTTGCAAACAGTGGCACCCGCGACGGCCCGGCAATTCGCCCGCGCCATCGTCATGCCCAACCTGGCCCCGCCGGTAACCACGGTTCAGGCGGCGCGGGAATATCGGGGGCGAATTCTCAAGGCCGTTGGCGATGATGTGGATTTCACGCCGCTGATGACCTGTTACCTGACCGATCAGGCCGATCCTGAGGAAATCCGTCGCGGTTTTGAAGACGGCATGTTCGCGGCGGTCAAGCTTTACCCGGCCGGGGCGACGACCAATTCTTCCGCGGGTGTCACCGATTTGAGGCGCGTTTCGCACGTGCTCGAAAGTATGCAGGAAACCGGCATGCCGCTTTTGGTGCATGGCGAGGTGACAGACCCGGCGGTGGATATCTTCGACCGCGAGGCAGTGTTCATCGACCGGGTGCTTGACCCTTTGCTTAAGGATTTTCCAGCCCTGAAGGTCGTATTTGAACATATTACGACAGCCCAAGCCGTGGCCTTCGTGCGCGCCCAGGGGCCGCGTGTGGGTGCGACCATTACCGTGCATCACCTGATGATCGCGCGAAATGCCATGTTCCAGGGCGGCATGCGTCCGCACATGTATTGCCTGCCCGTGGCCAAACGGGAACAACATCGACTGGCGCTGCGCGAGGCGGCGACATCTGGCGATGCTTGTTTTTTCCTAGGCACCGACAGCGCCCCGCATGTGGCGGAAGCCAAGGAATCGGCGTGCGGGTGTGCCGGGATTTACAGCGCCCCGGCGGCCATGGAACTTTACGCCCAGGTGTTTGATGAAGAACGCGCGCTTGATAAGCTCGAAGCTTTCGCCTCGCTTAACGGTCCCCGTTTTTATGGCATGCCGGTTAATGAGGGAAGGCTGACTTTGCATCGTCGGGACTGGACCATGCCCGATACCATCCCGGTTGCCGACGGTGCCGCCGTTGTTCCCTTTAGGGCTGGCGAGACCGTGACCTGGTCTTTGGGCGACGCACAAACAACTTAACGAATTTCAAGGGGACCTCACGGCCATGAGTAAATCCATCAAAATCCTGCCCTTGTTGTCGCCCAGTCCCGGCACGACGCGCGAACTAGTCGTGCATCGCTACGGAACAGCCGGTAACGGGCCGAAGGCGTACTTGCAGGCGGCCTTGCATTCGGATGAATATCCGCCCTTGCTGGTCATGCATCATCTGGTTCGTCTGCTCGATGATGCCGCCAATCGGGGGGATATCCTGGGCGAGATCATCGCCGTTCCTGTGGCCAACCCCATCGGCCTTGGCCAGCAATTGAATGGCTACCATGTGGGACGCTATGAATTTGACGCCGGTGGTAACTTTAACCGTAATTGGCCCGATTTCAGCGACGGTGTGGCAAAAGCGGTGGCGGGCAGGCTGGGCGGCGACGCGGTCGAAAATGTCTTGATCATCCGCGAGGCACTGATCGCCGAGGCGGCGAATATGCAGACCCGAACCGAATTTGACAGCCTGCGCAAGGCGCTCATAAGCCTGTCTATCGATGCCGACATGGTGTTTGACCTGCACTGCGACCTTGAGGCCGAAATGCACCTTTATGCATCGTCCCGGCACGGTGAACGGGTGGCCGAACTGGGCCGTGACATGGCCGCGACGGTGGTTTTGTTAGAGCATTCACCGGGGGGCACCCCGTTCGATGAAGCCAATGCCGGACTGTGGTGGAAATTAAGGGACAAGATCGAGGGCGATTATCCATTCCCTGACGCCTGTTTTGCGGTGACCGTCGAACACCGGGGGCGGGCCGATGTATCTGATGATTTTGCGGCAGCCGATGCCCGGGCCTTGTTCGCCCACCTGCAACGTCAGGGCGTTATTGCTGGCGACCCCGGTCCATTGCCCGAAGCCTTATGCGAGCCGACCCCGCTTGAGGGCTGCGATGTTATCCATGCTCCGGCCGCTGGTATTATCGCCTATCATAAAAAATTGGGCGACCATGTCGAAGAAGGGGAGGTTATTGCCGACCTGATCGACCTGATGGCGCTTGACCCGGGCCAGGCCCGCAGCCCCATTATCAGCCGAACCAGTGGCCGGATATTTTCCATGTTGATCGAAAACCTGGTGCGTCCGGGAACTGTGATTTGCAAGGTCGCCGGGGTGTGCCCTCTGGAACACCGCAAAGACGGCGACCTGCTGGAAGACTGAACAGGTGTCAGGGCAGGGTACCCGTGTCGTGACGACGCAGATGGCCGCTCCAGCGGTATTCGACCTTCTTGAAGATGTACAGGATGCCGTAGGTGACGATCAGGTACAAAACCCCGGCGGTGATGTAGATCTCATAAATATCGAAGGTTCGCGCCGCGATTACCCGGGCCACACCGGTCAAGTCCATCAGGCTGATGATGCTGACCAGTGACGTTGCCTGAAACAGGTACACCACTTCATTGCTGTAGGCCTGCAGGGCCAGACGGAAGGCCTTGGGCAGGATGATGCGGCGGAACAGCAGGGGTTTTGTCATGCCGCACGCCATTCCCGCTTCAATATCGCCATGGGGCACGGCGCGAATGGCACCCCGCAGGATTTCGGCGGTGTACCCCGCGGTGTTCAGGGCCAGGGTGAAGACGGCGCAGAAATAGGCTTCTCGGAAGAACTGCCACAGCCCCCAGGAGTCGAGCTCGTCGCGGAACTGGCCACTGCCGTAATAGATCAGGAATAATTGCACCAGCAGCGGTGTGCCCCGGAAAAACAGGATGTAACCGTAGGCGGGCATCCACAGCAGGGGGTTTTTCGACACTCGTAACAGGGCCATGGGGATCGCCATGGCCAGTCCGCACACCAGGCTGATGGCGGTAATCTGGATGGTCAGGACCATGCCGTCGAACATGGCGGGCAGGCTGTCGATGATGATCTGGTAATCCATCAGGTGCTCCGAATGCCGCGGTTGGACCACTTTTCCAAACGCTGTTGGGCGATCATCGAAATGATGGTGATGCTCAGGTAAATCAGGGCGGCGGCGAAATAGAAGGTGAAGGGCAGGCGGGTCGAGCGCGCCGCGATGTCGGTATTGCGCATCAGTTCAGGCAGCTGGATCACCGAGATCAGCGCCGTCGCCTTGATCAACACCATCCAGACGTTGCCCAGTCCCGGCAGGGCAAACCGCCAGACCTGGGGCAACAGTATCCGGCGAACGACCAGCAGGCGTGGCATGCCAATGGCGTGGGCGGCTTCCAACTGGCCCTGGGGTACGGCCAGGATGGCACCGCGGAAGACTTCCGTGGCAAAGGCCCCGTAGATAAAACCAATGGTGATGATGCCGGCGATGAAGGGATTTACGTCGATTAGCGTATCGTTGCCAAAAGACACCAGAATGTGCTGGATCAACGTCGGTGCGCCATAATAGACAAGCAGGATCAGCAACAATTCAGGGACGCCGCGAATCACCGTGGTATAGATGGAAGCGGCACCGCGTGCCACCACCGATGAAGACAGCTTGGCCCAGGCCCCCAAAAGTCCCATCAGGATGGCCACCACAAGGGAACAGACGCCAACTGTCAGGGTCAGTTGCAGGCCTTCGCCCAGCATCCAGCCGTATCCCTGAAGGTCAAGCACGGACAGTTTCCTTGTTATGAAACGAAACCACGCCCGCAAGCGGGCTTGCGGGCGTGGTGTACGGGTAATCGGTCACGGATGGATCAGTCGCCAAAAACGTCAAAGGCGAAATATTTGTCGTTGATCTTTTTGTATGTGCCGTCGGCGCGGATTTTCTTGATCGCGGCGTTGATGGCCATACGCAGTTTGTCTTCACCCTTGCGTACGGCGACACCGGCACCATCACCGAACCACTTGGGGTCAGTAAAGCTGGGGCCGACAAACCCATATCCCGCACCATCTTTGGTTTTCAAGAAGCCATCGTTAACGGCGACGGAATCGGCGATGCCGGCATCGATGCGTCCCGATGCCAAATCCAGATAGACTTCGTCCTGGGTGGCATAGGACTTGACGGTAACCACATCACCGTAGTTGTCGCGCAGGAAATTTTCGTGAATGGTCGCACGCTGCACGCCAACGGTTTTACCCTTCAAACCCGCCTTGGTGATGGCGAGGCCCGAGCCCTTTTTGGCGAAAAATTTGGCCGGGGTATTATAGTATTTGGTCGAGAAATCGACCTTTTCCAGACGCTCTGCGGTGATCGACATGGAGGCGATGATGGTGTCGAACTTCTTGGCGATCAGGCCGGGAATAATGCCGTCCCAATCCTGGGTAACCCAGGTGCAGTCGAATTTTGCGGCTTCACAGATGGCGTTGCCGATATCGACGTCAAAACCCTTAAGCTTGCCCGATGCGTCGGTGTAGTTAAACGGCGGGTAGGCTCCTTCGGTTCCCATGCGGACTTTCATGCCAGCGTCGGCGCTGCCTGCACCCAATCCTAAAATGGCCAGGCCGATGGCGGCGGATATAAGTTTGTTCATAGAACCCTCCCGTTAGTGTTTTGTTTTTGTAGTGGCTTTGAATTGATGTCTCATTGCCGGAAATCTTAAGCCAGCATACAGGGCGATGTCACGTAATTCTGGTCTCCCGGTGTGATGGTTACAGATTGCTTGAGATGAATTGTTTGAACCGTTCCGTTTTTGGGCTGTTGAATATTTCTTTCGGTGGCCCCTGTTCCTCGATACGGCCTTCATGCAGGAACACGGCGTGGGTCGACACTTCGCGGGCGAAACCCGTTTCATGAGTGACGACGATCATGGTCCGGCCTTCCATGGCCAGATCCTGGATGACTTTTAGAACTTCCCCCACCAGTTCCGGGTCCAGCGACGAAGTTGGTTCATCAAACAGCATGACGTCGGGTTCCATGGCCAGTGCGCGTGCGATGGCTGCCCGTTGCTGTTGCCCGCCTGATGTGTGGGTCGGGTAATAATCGCGCCTTTCATACATGCCGACCTTGTGTAACAGCGCCTCGGCCGTCTCGATGGCCTGGGCCTTGGGAATTTTCAGCACATGAATGGGCGCTTCGATGATGTTTTCCATCACCGTCAGGTGTGACCACAGGTTAAAGCCTTGAAATACCATGCCCAGCCGGGTGCGAATCCGCGCCACCTGTTTCATGTCGGCGGGGGCGGGTTGGCCGTTTTTGCCGGTGGTCATTTCAATGGTTTCGCCGTTCACGGAAACCGACCCGGCGTTGGGGATCTCCAGCAGGTTGATACAGCGCAAAAATGTGCTTTTGCCGGACCCGGAAGACCCCATCATGGAAATGACGTCACTCTTGTGGGCGGTCAGGGATACGCCCTTTAAAACTTCGGTAGACCCGAAGCTTTTGTGCAGGTCTGTAACGGTGATGGCGCTGGCGACGGTGCTGTCGGGCGGGGTGTTCATAAGGATAAAGTCTGCCTGATTGACTGATATTCATACAGTCAAGAACGCGGCCGGTTCTGTCAATACGCCTTGGGCGCTAAAATTCCCCGGCAGCCGCATTGACCTTGGGCGGGGCACGCCATACAACAGATCGATATTCTTCATAAACACGGGGCTTGCTTGAAAATGACTGCCGATAACCAATTCACCGCCATTTTGCTGGAACAGGCCGACGACAAGGTTTCGGCCCGTGTGCAAACCATGGATGATGACCGCCTGCCCGAAGGCGATGTCACCGTCGCCATCAAGTATTCGACCTTGAATTACAAAGACGGCCTGATCCTGAATGGTTTGGGCCGTTTGGTCAGGGATTATCCGCATGTGCCGGGGATCGACTGTGCCGGTACCGTGATTTCATCTGACTCGCCCGATTTCAAGCCCGGCGACGACGTCATCATGACGGGCTGGCGGTTCGGCGAAACCCATTGGGGGGGCTTTGCCACCAAGACGCGGGTTAAATCCGATTGGCTGGTGCCCTTGCCTGCGGGCATGAGCCTCGAGCAATCCATGGCCATCGGCACCGCCGGATTAACCGCCATGCTGTCCCTGATGGCATTGGAAGACCATGGTTTGACACCTGACAAGGAAGGCGAGGTACTGGTCACCGGTGCCGCCGGCGGGGTCGGCTCCATCGCTGTTGCCGTAATGTCGGCACAGGGATACCGGGTTGCTGCCTCAACCGGGCGTGCCGATACCCACGACTATCTCAAGGGTCTGGGGGCCGCTTCCATCATCGACCGGGCTGAATTGGCGCAGGCGCCGCGCGGCCCCATGGCATCGGAACGCTGGTCGGGGATCATCGATAATGTGGGCGGCGAACAGTTGGGCAATATTCTGGCGTCGCTGGCCTATTGGGGGAGCTGCGCATCCGTCGGCAATGCCGGGGGCATCAAGTTCACGGCCACGGTCATTCCGTTCCTGTTGCGCGGCATCAACCTGTTGGGTATCGATTCCAACACCTGCCCCAACGATCGCCGCACCGCCGCCTGGAATCGCCTGGCCCGGGAACTCCCCATGGATAAACTGGCACAGATGACCAGCACAGTCGGACTCGCCGGTGTCATCGACCTGGCGGGCGAAATACTGCAGGGGCAGGTCCGCGGGCGCACGGTGATCGACGTCAACGCCTGATCGCGCCCTGACAAGCCAGATCCGGCAAAAAACATCGTCTTTGAACAGGGGGGAAATGGCTTGAAGAAAGGGCCTTAGGGTAGCAGGGAATGATTTTGCACGAAGACCCGAGCAGACCGCTTGACACCCCCGGGCCTTTCGCCCTATATCCCTGACCTCCAATCGTCGCCATGGCGATGGAAAACACCTAAGGCGGAGTAGCTCAGCTGGTTAGAGCAGCGGAATCATAATCCGCGTGTCGGGGGTTCGAGTCCCTCCTCCGCTACCAATTTAATAGATAACCTCCTGTTAACGCAGGGGGGTGGGCTTTTTGTATTTTTTCAGCCCCACATTTATCATGCCCTTGAACGCGTTAGTAGCTGTCCCAAGTTCGAAAGGGCATTACCCTGATAGCCGATATCTTCTGCGTTAAAGTATTGATTTATTCAGTCTTATGCTCCGGTTCCGGGAAGGGGGGGCAGTCGGACACGGAAATCACACCCCCCGCCCTGTATA
>Ga0316204_10009602_pt1 | contig 12844 bp, 12 predicted proteins | sample 6monrhotite_MG_2_FD_205661 | JGI IMG/M metagenome (GOLD analysis project Ga0316204, IMG submission 205661) | Microbial mat bacterial communities from mineral coupon in-situ incubated in ocean water Damariscotta River, Maine, United States -... | ecosystem: Environmental > Aquatic > Marine >...
ATCACCCATTCGGGCTAAGCAGGCCAATTTGTACGAATTTTGATTCTATGACTTCGCTATCAAAAGGCTTCATAATATACTCATCGGCGCCGGCCTGAATAGCACGTTGAATATGGTTCATGTCATTTTCCGTTGTGCAGAAAACAACTTTAGGTGTTGTGCCGTTGTCCATTTGGCGGAGCTTCTCTAAAAATTCGATTCCGCTCATGACCGGCATATTCCAATCGAGCAGAATGGCATCGGGCATGGTGACCTGACATGCTTCATAGGCTTTTTGTCCATCTTCAGCCTCATCACACGAAAAACCAAGTTCTTCGGCAATGCGTCTTGCTACTTTTCTTACAACGCGACTGTCGTCGACAATAAGACATGATTTCATAAGTGTATTCTCCTAAGTGTAAATCTGATTAACATGATTGAAACATGAAAAAAAATTGAAAATATTATTTCCCTCTAATCTTTTGAAGAGCTGATGGTGCTTAAAAATTTGGGGACATCAAGAACGATAAGCAATTCTCCATCTAGCCTGTATATGCCGGAAGACACATCTTTCCACAATGGATCAAGAGTGGCCAGCGTTGTTTCAAAATCTTCATCTTTAAGTTTTAAAACGTCCCCGACTTTGTCAATAATGAGGCTGTAAAGTTCGTTCTCATGCTCGACAACAACCCCCATAGAGGAATGTCCATTCGAAGTTTGGGTAGGCTCTATCCCCAACCGGCAGTGCACATCAATTGCCGTGACAATACGTCCGCGTAGATTGAGAGAGCCGGCAACGTCCGGCGGGGCCAGAGGGACCTTTGTGATGGTTTGCTCACCTAATACGTCCTCAACTTGTAATATAGGGATACCAAAGCGCTGATTCGCAATCATAATTGTTAAAAATTCTTTGGATTGAATCCCTGAGGATAGTTCATCTTCATGTGTTTGCTGCTCTACGCTCATGCGACATCTCCATTATAACCGGAATAATCCTGATGGTTTGAAAGTGTTTCAGACAGGGTGCTGAGGAGTGTCTCCTTGTCAAATTTAGCAATATATTCACAAAACCCGACCTGCTTTCCGCGGTCTTTATCTTGCTGCGTTGCATGTGAGGTAAGAGCCAACATCGGAGTCTTTTTCCAGTTGCTTTCCTCTTTGACTTTTTTAGCAAACTCAAAGCCATCCATGTCCGGCATTTCTATATCGCTTATAATAACATCAAATTCAGCGCCCTTATCGCACATTTCGAGGGCCTCTTGAGGGCTTTCAAGGGAAACGACGTCATAACCTGCAACGCTTAAAAGCGGCGTCAGCATGTTGCGAAAGAACGGGCTGTCATCAACGAGTAAAATCCGTTTTTTATTAAACCCGTTTACAGAGCCATTGCCATTTGATTTCTGTCCGTCGCCTTCAGATACGAAGGGCGTATCATCGTGGTTTTGAAACCATTTTTTGTTATTGGATTGTAGATAATATCCAACATTCACAATGTCTGTCGCTTTTCCCGCAACGATAGAGCTGCCGAGTAAGCCGGTTTCGCCGCCATCAAGCTGTATGTCGATATGCTCTTCCTGGATGTCAATAATTTCGTCCACGATAAGGCCCATTGATTGACCCTGGTCTGAGAAAACCAGAATAGCTTTCTCTCCCGTTTCTCCAACGCTTACGCTGCTGTCAAAAGGGACGAGAGGCATAAGTTGCCCCCTGTATTGTACAAGCATTTGACCGGCAGAATGTTCAATGAGCGAAACATCAATATTTTCTATGCGTGCGACCAAAGAAAGGGGAACCGCTTTCGGCGTGTCGTTTCCTGCTCTGAAGAGGAGCAGCGAGGTTTTCTCTGCCTGCATGGAAGCGTGCGAGATATTCTCTGACATTGCGCTGTTTGCGTCAGCGGCGCTGATTTGGCCTATATGGTTTGCAATGCCGTTCGGGTCCAAAATCATAATAACACTGCCGTCACCAAGAATTGTATTTCCTGAAAAGAGTTCGATGCCTTTCAGCATAGGTGCGACAGGTTTTACAACAATTTCTTCTGTATCAAAAACACGATCTACAATAATGCCGAAGTCAGACGCGCCAACCTGGGTGATAACGATATATTGATGTCTGGAATGTATATCATCATTTGGGTTTGTGCCCTTGGGCGGCGTCACATCATTCTGCTCTTCATTGACCTGCGCTTCGTCATCCGGTTCTGTATTGGTCGGAAGAAGCTGGGGCAGATCTGTGCCACGTGTGATTTTCAGAAGGTCTGAAAGAGAGATAAGGGGGAGCAGGCGGTCCCGTAAACGGAAAACAGGTTTGCCTTTTATGGTTTCTATTTGATTGTCGCTGTTCTCTGATGTCATCACCAGCTCTTTGACCGCAAGCTGAGGTATGGCGAAACGCTCACTGGAGGATTCAACAACCAAAGCTGAAACGATGGCCAGTGTCAGCGGGATTTTGATTGTAAATGTAGAGCCTTTCCCCTCTGTAGATTGAAGTTCGATAGAACCGCCAATTTTTTCGATGTTGGTGCGCACAACGTCCATGCCGACACCGCGACCGGACACGGAGGTGACTTTTTCAGCCGTAGAAAAACCGGCCTTAAAGATGAATTGATTGATTTGGTTTGGGGACATCTCTTCCAGCTCTTCCGCCGTAGCCAGGCCATTGCTCAGAATTTTTTCTTTGATTTTTTCAAGCGGCAGTCCCTTACCATCATCTGCAATTTGGATGATAATATGCCCGCCTTCATGATAGGCGTTGAGTAGAATGTGACCTGTTTCGCTTTTCCCTGCGGCTTTGCGGGTTTCTGGGTCTTCAATCCCGTGGTCACCTGAATTTCTGACCATGTGTGTGAGAGGGTCCTTGATAAGCTCAAGAACCTGACGATCAAGCTCTGTGTCCTGACCTTTCATTTCCAACTCAATTTTTTTGTTAAGCTCCAGAGATAAATCTCTGATAATACGCGGAAGTTTTGACCATGCATTGCCGATCGGTTGCATCCGCGTTTTCATGACTCCTTCTTGAAGTTCGGAGACAACGTGATTTAACCGTTGAAGCGGCGCTGAAAACTCGCTCTCGGTCTGCTGGCGTAAAATTTGGATCAGTTGGTTGCGGTTAAGAACAAGCTCGCTAACCATTGTCATGAGGTTTTCAAGCACATCAACGCTGACGCGCAAAGATTGCGTAGAAACAGGTTTTTCTGATGGCTTTGCCTTCGCAGCCGCAGAAGGCGCTTCGACTTTGGGTTGTTCTATAGGCGCAGGGGCCGGAGCAGGTTCTTCCGGGGCCTCCGTAGGCGCGGGAGGGGATACAGATTCAGGACCGGGAGCGGATTGGAAAGCCGCCTCCAGAGCGTCAAGCTCTTCTTTTGTAACATTACCTGAGCATTCTCCGGGATAGCCTCCGCCGCTTTCTTCTTGAGGGGCATCATCTGCGGCAGTTTCCGTAGAGGCTTGCTCGCCAGAATCGCCTACAGCACGGCCCTCATAAACAGCATCGAGCTTTTCTATCAGCTCTGAATCATCGCCCTCAGGCTCCGATCCTGTTTCCTCAAGCCCGGCGACAATCATTTTAATGGAATCGATACATTCGAAAATCAAGGTAACGTAATCGGGAATAACTTCCAGATCACCATCGCGAAAACGCCCTAAAACATTTTCGCCGTGATGCGCAACTTTTTCCAGACGCGGTAACCCCAAAAACCCGCATGTGCCTTTTATTGTATGGACAAGTCTGAATATTTTTCCAAGCAAGTCAGCATCGTTCGGGTTCTGCTCGAGGTTAACGAGGTCAACATCCAGCTCTTCAATGCTTTCGTTGGTTTCCGTCAGAAATTCTGCAATCAAATCATCCATAAGGCCGTCCTTCTCATCATGTTCTATGACGTGGTTTATGCTTTTTAGCTTTGAGCAATCCTAAGAGTTTAACGCATAGACCTTAAGCAGAGCTTAAGCGTTTATGTCTTCTAAGATTATGATGTACGCAGAAAACGCAGCAAAGTAGACTAGGGTAGTATACCCGATATTTTAACAATCACGAATAGCGGAAAGTAAATTTTTTTGCATGACTTCTATTGTATTCTTATTGTATTTCGTTTTTGCAGGCTAAATTTACGCGGTTGGTAAAACCATAGTGATTTCAGCGCCTTGATCTGTGTCTTTTATAGAGAGAATATACCCATATGCTTTGGCCAATAAACCGGTCATATACGAATGTACGTATTTTGGCTCAAGAGTTTCTCTTGGCATTTCCAGAGTAAGCGCAGTCGCTGTTAACTCTCTTACACCGGCATTTTCACCTGAAGCCAGGACAACTGTCGTACCGTTTTCCTGCCCTTCTTTGACCGACAATATGCCACCTTTTGGAAGGCAGTCCATGGAGAGTAGAAGTGCGCATATAAGTATTTTGCAAAATGCTTTAGGGCGATCTTCAAACCCTAATGATCCATAAGGGTCCCATTCTTGCGTGATTTTGTCCTCGGCACCGACAATATCTTGAATGGCTTGGTGAACTTCTTCTGGTTTGATGGAATCGTCTGCGCCGCCCGCGCCGTAAGCCATACGGAAGGCTTTAAGCTTGGCAGAGGCTTGTCCTGCGCTAAACGCAATGAGGTCCGTAACTTCACTTCCGGCGTCCGCTCCCATGTCTTCTAGAAATTCTATGCCATTATTGACGGCTCCAATCGGGCTGATCAGGTCATGACAGAGTTTGGAAGAAAGAAGTTCTAAAATACCGATATCGACTGTGATGCTCATAATGATTCCTGTTTTATAATTAGCCAGTATAATTAGCCAGTAAAGTCCAAAATATAACCTGCTCTTTTAACCTGCTGAAAGGCCATGTCTTTTAGACGTTCCAGACCTTTTTCGCTGTTGCTTTCTGCACGAAAAACCAAAACAGCTTGTGTGTTGGATGCTCGCAACAACCACCATCCATCAGCATTGGAAATACGAATACCATCAATGTCGTCCAAATCCGTCCCTTCAGGGAGGTCTGGTCGCATATTTTCGATGATTTGCGGTGTAATCCCGAACTTCTTGTCTTCGTCAACTTCAATGCGTATTTCCGGCGTGTTGAACAATACTGGCAGGTCTTTGGTGAGTGCTGAAAGAGCGCCATCAGAGGCGCTGACTTCATTCATAAGGCGGATGCCACAATACAGCGCATCATCAAAGCCGTAATATTTGTCTGCAAAAAATATGTGACCGCTAAGCTCTCCCGCCAAAGGCGCATTGAGTTCGGACATTTTGTCCTTGATCAGAGAGTGTCCCGTTTTCCACATCACGCCCTTGCCGCCCAGACGGTCAATTTCATCAAACATCACTTGTGAACATTTAACATCGCCGATAATCGCCGCACCGGGATGCTCTCGCAAAACTTCACGGGCGTAGATAGTCATCAAAATATCACAGCGTAAGACTGTTCCGTTTTCATCAATCACGCCAATCCGGTCACCATCACCATCAAAGGCGATACCGAGGTCACAGGCATTATCCCTGACGGCGGCTTGAAGATCGATCAGGTTCTTATCAACGGTCGGGTCCGGGTGATGATTGGGGAAGTCGCCATCAATGTTATCAAAAAGCAAAATATGCTCGCCGGGGAGCTTGGCCGTCAACATGCGCAGGATTTCACCCGCCGCGCCATTACCGGCATCCCATGCGATTTTTAAAGGGCGTCTGCTCTGTAAATCTTTAAGCAGACGTTGAACATAATCGTCACGTATATCAACGGATGTTGATTGCCCATCGCCTTTTTCAAAATCTCCGGCTTCTGCAATCTTGCCGATATGTTGGATTTTTTCTCCAAAGACAGGGCCGGATTGAAGCGCCATTTTAAAGCCGTTATAATCGGAAGGGTTATGAGAGCCCGTGACCATGATACCGGCATCGGCACCGCGGTCCTTTACGGAAAAATAAAGCATCGGAGAGGGGCCAAGGCCAACATTCTCGACATCATGACCCGTTTCGGTGAGGCCTTTGATCAAAGCGTTGGATAAAGCAGGGGAGGAATGGCGACCGTCATACCCAACGCAAACGCGTCCTGTTTTTCCATTCAGCTCCGTCTCACGAATAAGATATGTCCCAAATGCCAGACCAAGTGCGTAAGCATCGCCCTCGTTCAGATCTTTGTCAATCTGCCCGCGAATATCATATTCACGCAAAATCGTTTTTGAAAAAGAATGAGGATTGATATTTGAAATTTTACTCTGCGGCTTCATTGACGCTCTCTTGCTGGAGTGTGTTGGCGGCTTCTATAATTGATGTTTTAACATCTTCGCCAATCTCGTCATCTTGGGCTGCATATGTGAGGTTGGCCTGAATAAAGCCCAGTCGGCTACCGCAATCAAAATGCTGACCTGCGAATCGTAGCCCGTGAAAGGGTTGTTTTCCAAGTAGCTTGGCCATGGCATCGGTCAGCTGTATTTCGTTACCCGCCCCTTTTTCAAAAGCGGCCAAATGGCCAAAAACTTCGGGTTGAAGAATATAGCGGCCAATGATTGAAAGCGTTGATGGCGCGTCCTCGGGCTTTGGCTTTTCAACCAGCCCTTTGATGTCTACGGTTTTTCCGTCATCGGTATTGATATCCAAAATACCGTATTTTGAAGTATCCTGTTTGGGGACATCCTTAACCGCGATAACGTTCCCGCCTTTTTCATTATAGGTGTCAATCATCTGCGCGAGGCAGCCCTGTTCATGGTTAACAATGTCGTCAGGCAGTAAAATTGCAAAAGGCTCATCATCAATCAGCTTGGCAGCGCACCAAACGGCGTGACCCAGACCAAGCGGGCGGGGCTGGCGCGTTAGGAAAAGCTGTCCAGCGCCAATTTCAGAATCCCGAACCTTTGCAAGCATATCGATCTTATTGCGCGCTTCAAGAGTTTCTTCCAGCTCGGGTTGAAAGTCAAAATGCTCTTCCAGCATGTTTTTGTGTCGCCCGGTGACAAAGATAAACTCCTCAATGCCGGCCTCGCGGGCTTCTTCATACACATGTTGAATAAGCGGACGGTCATTAATCGGCAGCATTTCTTTCGGCATCACTTTCGTAGCGGGAAGAAAACGCGTCCCTAAACCGGCAACGGGGAATACGGCCTTACGGACAGGCTTAAAGGATGTAGTCATAAAGTTTTTAACTCTTTTGTTTCAACTTCGCATTGATTGCATTTTTTGAAGGGTATTTCAAGCATCGCCCCGTTTAGTCGTTCTTTGTGTCCTCGTCGGAAGTGTTTTCGTCTGCTTCAGAATCCTGTTCATCTTCGAAAGGGTCGTCCTTCAAAATCTCTTTTTGCCCATCCTTGTTCACTTTCCAAAGGCCGACAGCCAACGGGGCAATCACGCCAAGCAGCGCCAAAGCCGCAGGCAATCGCCCTGATACAGCCAAAGTGAACAGCGCCGCACACAAAACGACAACAATAGCCATGAGGAAAAACGCCTTAATCTGTGCAATTTCAGCATTCAGAAAAAAGCGGTAAAGGGCGAATAACCCGATAATAAGACCAACAGCGAGGAGTAAATACGGCATCTTGAAAAAGAGACTAGCAAAACGAACAGGCTCGCGCCAGTATAAGCATAATGAAAAACACACATGACAATACATATGACAATACATATGACAAAGTGAGCGCTCTTCGCACTCTGATGAAAGAACAGGACCTGGACGCTTATATCGTGCCAAAAGCAGATGAGTATCAAGGCGAGTTTGTCGCCCCTTATGCTGAACGGCTTTTGTGGCTAAGTGAGTTTACAGGCTCGGCTGGCATAGCGGTGATCCTGCAGGATAAAGCCTGCGTTCTGAGCGATGGGCGCTATACGCTTCAGCTTGTTCAGCAAGTGGACACAGAGCTGTTTGAAACAGCGGACAGCGCAAAAACCGGCGCGCATGGCTGGCTTGCGCAGAACCTTGATGACGGCGCTGTTATCGGGTTTGATCCTTGGCTGCATACGCCGGATCAAATCGAAAAACTGGAAAAAGCGTTGCCTCACGCCGTACTAAAACCGGTCGCGGTGAATTTAGTGGACCTTATATGGGAAGATCAGCCTGAAAAACCTTGTGGAAAAATTGAGGTGTTTCCTGCCGCTGTCGCCGGCCTGTCTGTGGAGGAGAAAAAGAAAGCCATCATTGATGCTATTCAAAAAAATGGTGCATCGTCTGCTATTATGACTTTGCCGGATTCAATCGCATGGCTTTTGAATGTTCGCGGTTCTGATATCGATTACATTCCGGTGACGTTATCTTACGCTATCGTTTTTGCGGACGAAACATTGCCCGTTCAGTGGGTCGTTGATCCCGGGAAAATTAATGATGATGTGAAAACTCATCTGGGAGAGGGCGTTCGTTATATAAACCCTTCTGAAATCGGTGTCGTCCTAAAGGCTCTGGATGGACCGGTTATGCTGGACTTTGCACACAGCCCCGAGTTTTTTAAGTCAATATTGCAGGAAAACGGGACGCAGATCATAAATGCCAAGGACCCGTGCATAGAGATAAAATCCGTAAAAACGCCGCAGGAATTCGAAGCGATCAAGCAGGCCCATATTCTGGACGGGATCGCTGTGACAAAGCTTTTATATTGGTTGAGCCAGAATAATAAAGCTGAAATATCGGAGCGTTCTATAGCAGAAAAAATCCATCAATTTCGCAGCAAGCACGAAGCATATAAAGGCCCCAGCTTTCCTACAATTTCCGGGTTTGGCGAAAATGGCGCCATTGTCCATTACCGCGCCACAAGCGAAAATAATAAAGAGATCAATGAAGACGGCCTTTTGTTGCTCGATAGCGGGGGACAATATTACGATGGTTCTTCTATCGCCGGAACGACCGATATTACGCGCACCGTTGCTATCGGGCCGCCAAGTCAGGAAATGCGCGAACGCTTTACGCTTGTCCTGAAAGGCCATATTGCGCTGGCTATGGCACATTTCCCCGAAGGGACCACCGGCGTGCAAATCGACACACTTGCGCGCCAAGCCTTGTGGAATCACGGGCTTGATTTCGCGCATGGCACAGGCCACGGCGTAGGGTGTTATCTGGCGGTCCATGAAGAGGCTGCGAATATCTCGCCAAAAGGCCATATAGCGTTTAAGCCGGGGATGCTGATATCCAATGAGCCCGGATATTACAAAGCAGGTGAGTACGGAATTCGTATTGAAAATCTGGTTTTTGTTTTGATCAGCGATATGAATATAGATACAGGCGCACAGATGATGCGCTTTGAAACGGTGAGTTTTGCGCCGATAGATTTAAGCCTGATTGAGGCTGAAATGCTGTCACCTGCTGAACGGGACTGGTTGAATCGTTACCATGCAGATGTGTATGAGAAAATTTCAGGATTTCTTGATCAGGAAGAGCGGGACTGGTTAAAGGCCCAAACAGCACCTATTTAGCGTCGTTTACTGCGCGCTTTGCGTCGTGTTTTCTATATGAAAATCTGTACTTTTTAGCAAATTGTCCGCAAATGTAGCCTGAATATGCTTTGGAGAACCTATTAATTCCTGCACCAGAACAAAGTCGTTATAAAACATCGTTCTAAGCTTAACACGGCTTGCATAGGGAAGCCCTTCTGGCGGCGTGATGGAATAAACAGTTTCAAGCACAGGGATGTTATCGTTTGTCAGGCGTTCTATTTCTATGGTTTTATCGCTAAATCGATGACGTTTTATATGTTGTGTTCTCATCAGATTTTCAGCCTGAAGATAATTCATTTTTCTGTTCATTTTATAACCATAGATATTAAAGAACATATGGTTCCGCCAAATCGGGTCATAAAAACGGAGGCTGACTTTGTCAAGATAGTCTGAGCCTTCAATTGTAGGCTCTTCGGACACATAGGGTTTAATCAGCCCCGGGTAATAAGCGGTGAAGATACCCAGAGAAGAATCTATGGGCAGCCAGTCATCTTTATAACGCCCCGGTTTTTTTTTGAAACCATCATCAGCAACCATGGAATCAAAAAATTTGCGGGTTTGAAAAGAGTCCATAATGTCATCGGGGCCAGTGACGATTTGCTCAAACTTACCGTTGCTTGTGAACATAATGCGCGCACGTATACTTTGCTCGCCCAACTCCGGGTCTTCATAGCTCAGATAAATTTCTCCTGCTGGTGTGCTGGCTTGCCAAAATGGCCCCTTACGTTTTTTCTCCGCCCCTTTTAAGCTTTTGTAATGCGCGGCATATATACCCATTTCCTCATCAATCAGACTTGAAATTTCTTTTTCTGTGAGCGGTTCGGCAAAGCTTTGCTGATATTTAATGATGTAATTTTTAACCGCATTTTTATAGGGGCGCTGGTCAAACTGGGCTAAGGCGTGTCCCGATTGCGCAACCGAATTAGGGCTTATTTTCAAGGCCACATTTTCTTCTGTGAGGTTATCAGGGATTCGCACCTGAAACAGTCCCGTATCAGATGTAAATGAATGCCATTCCTGAGCCTGCACCGAGGCGGGGAACGCCAATAAAGTAATGAAAAGAGCGAAGGACGCTGTAAAAACGGTTATGTTATGTCGAAAAAGCATGAAGGGGCGCAAATCTGTTAATGTGAACATTAAGCTCACTATAGAGCAAAAAAAAACCGCTGAAAAGTTGTCAGCGGTTTCTTATTTTATTTGTTACGAGCTAGAATCCGTCGCGTTCTTTACGCTTACGGTCCATTTTGCGCGAACGGCGCACAGACTCGGAAGATTCACGGGCTTTCTTTTCAGAAGGCTTTTCGTAATGACGACGAAGTTTCATTTCACGGAAGATGCCTTCACGTTGCATTTTTTTCTTCAAAGCTTTCAAAGCTTGATCGACATTGTTATCGCGTACACTTACACTGACCACAGTGCTCACCCCTTTCTAAAGGATGTTAGGGTTAAAAAAGTAGACACTTCTTAGCATCCCTGATGTGGAATGCAAAGCAAAAAGAGGCAAGAACGCTAATTATATGATTTTTTTAAGGTTTTTACAAATTTTACTCGTCTTTACCGGTCTTTCATTTTCGGCATATGCACAGGGTGCACAGGATGAGCCGCGTCCTCAGCCGGAAATTTCAACGGGTTACGGAGAAACATCCAGAGCTGAAGGTCAAGGTTTCATGATTGTGACCGCCAATCCGTACGCAACGCGCGCTGGTCACGAAATCCTCAAAAAAGGCGGAAGCGCCGTGGATGCGGCCATAACAGCGCAGCTTGTCTTGGGGCTGGTTGAACCGCAAAGCTCTGGCCTTGGGGGCGGGGCGTTTATGCTCCATTACGATGCAAAAAATAAAAAGCTGCAAACCTATGATGGCCGTGAAACTGCACCATCTCTGTCGGGGCCGTTCCTGTTTCAACAAAATGGGAAGCCCATGAAATTCTTCGATGCCGTTGTCGGCGGGCGCGCTGTCGGCGTCCCTGGCGTTCCGGCACTGCTCAAGGAAACGCATGAACTGCACGGAAAATTAACATGGATGGAGCTTTTTGATGAGCCGGTCAGACTGGCCAGAGAAGGGTTCGAAGTGTCACCGCGTCTGGCCAAAATGGTCGAAGAGGCAAAGGATAGGTTGGGCAAAGATTACAGCGCTTCTCAATATTTCCTGCCATCCGGCCAACCAATAAAACCGGGCGATCTGCTTAAAAATGCTGACTACGAAAACACGCTTCGTGATTATGCGTTTTATGGTTCCAGCCGTTTTTATCGCGGGCAGGTTGCAACAGATATTATGAACACAGTTCAAAATATTACGGAGAATCCTGGCGTGTTGACCCGTCACGATTTCACCTCCTATGAAGTGAAAGAGCGCGACCCTGTTTGTGGTCCATACCGCACTTATATTGTGTGTTCTATGGGGGAGCCATCATCTGGCGGTCTTACGCTTCTTCAAATTCTCGGTATGCTTGAGCCGTTTGATTTGGAAATATGGGGGCCCAAAGACGCACGAAGCTGGCACGCGATAGCGTCGGCCAGTGCCCTGGCATTTGCAGACCGTAATCAGTATATGGCAGACCCAGATTTTGTGAACACGCCGGGTCTTAAATTGATTGATCCTGAATATCTTAAACAGCGTTCCAGCCTTATTCAGATGGATAAACCGTTAACGCCGGTCAAGGCCGGTAAGCCAAAGAGCTGGAACGGCCCACTTTATGAAACCGGCAATGAAATCAGCAAACCGGGCACCAGTCACATCAGTATTGTTGACTCATATGGCAACATTATCTCTATGACGACAACAATTGAGGGCGCTTTTGGATCGCACGTCATGACGAATGGATTTTTGTTGAATAATCAGCTTGCCGATTTCGCGTTTACACCAATAGATGCAGAGCAGAAATTAGTTGCCAATATGGTGGAGGGCGGCAAACGGCCGCGTTCTTCCATGTCACCCACAATTGTTTTTGATCAAACCGGCCAGCCTGTTCTCGTGCTGGGCTCAGCAGGGGGCAGCAGGATTATAGGATATGTCTTGCAGCGGATTATCTCTGTTCTCGATTGGGAAATGCCGCTCGATGACGCGCTGGCGATGAAACACACACTGGCCAGAAGCCGGGCAATTGAAACGGAGAATGAGCAATTGGAAACATGGTTTGGCGAGTTGAAAAATTCTGTCGAGCTTAAGCAGCTGAATAGCGGAATAACGGCTATTGCTATAAAAAATGGCAATCTAACAGGCGCCGCAGACCCCCGCCGTGAAGGCTTGGCCCTCGGGCATTAATTTTTGTTTACAAAAAGAACCTCGTTGAGGATTCGTCCGGCCCGTTTTTTTCTGGGCGAACAGTTCTGACAGCCAAACGGCCAGGATCCCGATCTGCACCCGACCCTCCTTCGATGGCCAGTGCGAACGAAATCATAAGGGACATTAGTGTGCTTTTGTTAAAATCAGACATCATGTCGAATCCCAAAAAAGAAAGCTACTCTA
>Ga0316204_10009603_pt1 | contig 12841 bp, 13 predicted proteins | sample 6monrhotite_MG_2_FD_205661 | JGI IMG/M metagenome (GOLD analysis project Ga0316204, IMG submission 205661) | Microbial mat bacterial communities from mineral coupon in-situ incubated in ocean water Damariscotta River, Maine, United States -... | ecosystem: Environmental > Aquatic > Marine >...
GCCCGAATAGAAGAAGTAGTTCGTAAAACCGAAAAACAAATTGAGCAGGAAATCGTAGAAATAGGAAAAAGAACTGTGATAGATTTGGGAGTCCATGGCTTACACCCGGAACTGATAAAAGCGGTTGGACGAATGAAGTATAGATCTTCCTATGGGCAAAACCTGTTGCAGCATTCGCGGGAGGTTGCCAAACTATGCGGGGTAATGGCTGCTGAACTAGGACTAAATCCTAAAATGGCAAAAAGAGCTGGACTCTTACACGATATAGGAAAAGTCCCGAATACCGAAGCAGAAGTTGAGACGCCACATGCCATCTTAGGAATGCAGTGGGCAGAGAAGTTTGGTGAAAAACCAGAAGTTTGTAACGCTATTGGTGCCCACCACGATGAGATAGAAATGAATACATTGATATCACCAATTATTCAGGTTTGTGATGCCATTAGCGGAGCACGACCTGGAGCACGACGACAAGTTTTAGATTCATACATACAGCGACTTAAGGATCTTGAAGATATTGCTTTTGCTTTTACCGGGGTTCAAAAAGCCTATGCCATCCAGGCTGGGAGAGAACTGCGGGTTATTGTAGAAAGTGAAAAAGTAAGCGATGAGAAAGCAGCACAATTGTCTTTTGAAATATCTCAGAAAATTCAGACAGATATGACATATCCGGGACAGGTAAAAATAACCGTCATCCGGGAAACCAGATCTGTGAACGTAGCTAAATAAAAAGAATAGCTAAATAACTTAAAAAAAGGCCCTCTTAGGGCCTTTTTTTAATATCCTGCGGCCTGGCCGTCTTTTCTGCTTTCAGAGGCTCCATGGTATACCTTATTAACTTTATCCCAAAGAATGGCCTGATAACCACCATAGATGCCCCTTCCAAATCCTACTTCATGACCTCTACCTATTAATCCACGGATAGTTTCATATGAAATATCCGATTCTAAGCGAATTTTCCCTGTATTGGTGGCCTTCATACCTGTAGGAGTACTGGTGCCGGTATGATCCCATCTTGGGGCGTCGCCTGCCTCTTGCAAATTCATCCCAAAGTCTATTAAATTCATCACAATTTGTGTATGACCCTGAGGTTGAAAGTCTCCTCCCATGACGCCAAAACTTACAAAAGGCTCTCCATCTTTAGTGATAAAAGCCGGAATAATCGTATGAAAAGGTCGCTTACCCGGTTCATAGGTATTGGCTTGCCCGCGTTTTAGGCTAAAAAGCTCTCCCCGGTCTTGCAACATAAACCCGAGTTTTGGCGGCACCATTCCAGAACCCATGCCCCGATAGTTACTCTGAATAAGACTAACCATAGTACCTTCATTGTCAGCAACAGTCATATAGATGGTTTCCCCGGCGCTTATTTCTCCTGCCTCATACATACCTGCCCTCCGATCAATTTGTTTTCGTCTTGTGCTTGCGTAGTTATCTGAGAGTAATTCTTTCACAGGAACATTGGCAAAATCCATGTCTGCGTAATATTTTGCACGGTCTTCAAAGGCAAGTTTCTTTGCTTCTGTAAAAAGATGCAAGTGTTCCTCACTTCCAAAAGGTATTTTTGAAAAATCATATCCTTCTAAAATTTGCAGCATTTGAAGAGCCGCTATACCCTGACCGTTTGGAGGTAGCTCCCAGATGTCATAGCCTCGGTAATTGATAGACACCGGCTCTACCCATTCAGATGTATGTTGTGACAAATCATCAACCGATAAAAAGCCACCTTGTTCCTGAATGAAATTCGCAATAGTTTCGGCTACAGGACCCTTATAAAAGGCATCTCTGCCACCTTCTGCAATTTTCCGATATGTATCCGCTAAATACGGATTCCGATAGATCTCCCCCTCCTCAGGTAACGTACCTCCATTTTGATTTATATAGGTGTCCTCAATATTGGGGAAACCCATTTTTTGAAACCGGCTTGTACTTCGTATATACATGGCAATCAATTGGGTTAACGGGAATCCTTTTTCTGCGTAATTAATAGCAGGCTCCAGTATTTCCTTAATGGGTTTAGAGCCAAACTTTTCATGGAGTGTAAACCAACCATCTACCGCACCGGGAACACTTACTGGTAAGGGACCATATGAAGGTATTTTCTCCATATTCTTCTTTTCAAAATAAGCCAGAGTTAACTTATTAGGAGATCTTCCACTGGCATTTAGACCGTATAGTTTTTTAGTTTTACCATCCCATATAATGGCAAAAAGATCCCCGCCAATGCCACTTCCTGTCGGTTCCATTAATCCTAAAGCAGCATTGGCTGCAATTGCCGCATCAATGGCATTCCCCCCTTTTTTTAGGATATCCAAACCAATTTGAGTCGCTAAAGGATGGCTTGTAGCAACCATACCATTTTGTCCCAACACTTCTGAACGTGTGGCAAATGGTTCTCCGGTAAGCCTATCTTGGGCAGTTAGAAAATATATGCTAATTAAACTAATGATTAGAACACCCTTAATTTTTTTCATAGTCTCATTTTTATTGAATGACCTAATCTAATAAAATTTGTCAAACAATTAAAGCCTAGCCTTGTTGAATTATAATATTGTGAAGTAAGAGAATAATGGGTATCTAATCCATGACAAAAGTAACAGCCCCAGATACGATACTCGCAGAAAGGCCGGTATTGCGATCGTACTGATTGAATTTTAGGTCGATCGACTTCAATCCAAATTTCCAGATATGCCGTTTTGTGAAGATATCGGTGTAAGTAATTCCTATACCATATTGATTGGCCGTGTATTTGGATAGATCAAAATCAGAGGTATAGAACAAATTTGTAGATAGATTGGACTCAAAAGGCGAAAAATAGTCTGCGGATGTCTGACTATAATATCGATACGATGGGTACACGGTAAATGAATTTGAGATCTTAACTGGTACTTCAAAATTAGCCGTATGCGAAGAGATGCCCCAATCATCAGAATAATAACGGTAATAACTTCGTAACACAAAAGTTTCGTTCAGGTAATAATTTAAACGCCCTCCAAAAGCCAGTTTAAATCTTGAATCTGGTAAACGCTCTACATCATCAGCTAGTTGAAAATTCTCAATAAACGAATCGGCTACATCACCAAAATAGACCCGCTGAAAAGGGGTGGATAAAAGTCCGTCTTGTAATACCGCATCAAAAAGCAATGCCCCTTGAAGTTTCTTAGTTAGGATCTGAGAAAAACTGAGCCCAACGGCATAGGAGTTTCTGGTTTCCTTCCCAAATTCTGAAAATTGAGGATTGTAATTGGTATTGCCGGTTATAGTATTAACCAAAAAGAAGGCATCATTTATGCCATTTCCTCCCGCAGCAAATGGTCTTAACTCCGAGGGATAAATGGCGTTCCATTTATCCAGGTAGATGTTTGTAGTAATCCCTAGTTCCGTGTTTTTTTCATTAAAAAGGGCAGTATAGCTTCCTCCCAATCCAATGGAGAAATAATCGTATTCTACTGCCACCGCCAGTTTAGCGCCCCAAATATTATTTCGGTCATCAGAACTATTACTGTAAGCAAGAGTTACATTACTCCAAACGTCGTTACCTGAAGCTCCTGATGATGCCTGGAACGGGTCGGCTGCATTATTGCTGTCAAAAGGATCCACATTACTAGAACTGGCTGAGGTATATGCCGAAATACCGGCATCTATGGTGAGTACCTCATCATCACTTAAAGGAATAGAGATCACAAAAGTACCGGTAGCGTCTGTGAGTTCTTCAGAACCAATACCCCCACTAACTGCTGCATTGTTCCCATCTTGGGTGTAATAGCTTGTTAGAAATTCTACTTCAGAAGTCTCAAGCACCCTTTTTTTGTAGGTCTCTTCTGTGTTTTGTGCATATCCGCTTGTGCAACAAAGCACTAACACACCAAGTATATGTAAGAATAAATTCTTCATGCAATTTCCTTTTGTTTCGGTGATATTGTTACTTCCATTTATAAACTTCATCATTAGTTGCAACCACATCCACCACCGGTTTTACCTCCATTTGCTCCAGAGGCAGCTTCCCGATAGGAATGAAAAGTGGTAAGATTGCGATCACATTTTCTGTCGGCTAGTACCATGTCCGGATCATTGATAAAAACCTTATCATACTCCTTAATTACAACACATGAGCTGAAAGAAGTAAGTATAATTACTGCCAGGATTCCTTTTTTTATCATGGTTTATTTATTTTAATAGTATCCGATGTAAAAATGTGCCCCTCATCATCTATTATAACACATTCAATTCTCGGTAATTGATTTATCCTATTTAGTCCTACTTCAATACCCATAACAAATACCGATGTGGCGAGGGCATCTGCCAGTTCCGCTTTGGGGGCAAAAACTGTGACGCTTATGATCCCGGAGGAAGGCAAACCTGTTCTTGGGTCTATGATATGACTGTATCTTTTACCTTTGAAAGTAACATATTTCTCATAATTTCCTGACGTAACAACGGCACCATCTTTAATCGGTAAAATGGCAAAAACTTTGTTTTTGTTTAGTGGATTTGTAATGGCAATATTCCACTCTTTTCCATTGGGTTGCTTCCCCCAGGTATTCATGTCGCCCGCAGCATTTATGATCCCCGATTGCACACCATTTTCTATCAACAAGGCTTTAGTCGTATCTGCCGCATATCCCTTACCAATGGCTCCAAATCCTATCCTCATCCCAGGAAGTTTCAGAAATACGGTGCTATTGGCATCATCTAGTACAATGTTTTCGTAACCCACGCTCGCAACAGATTTTTTAATACTATTATCTGAGGGCATTTTTGTCATAGTGCCATCAAATTTCCATATGGCATCCATAGAGGCGTAGCTAATATCAAAGGCACCATCTGTAAGTTTTGATATCCCGATGGCTCGTTTTATGAGATTGTATAATTCCCGATCCACGGGTACAGCTTGCTTGCCTGCATTTCTATTTATTTCAGAAGTTTGAGAATTGGCGTCCCATGAGGAAATTAATTTTTCTATCCGTGAAATCTCGTTGATTGCTATAGTATGGTAAGAAGTAGCTTGAAGAGAATCTTCCGCAACCACTGTAATGTCGAACCTACTCCCCATGAGCAGTAAAGTATGGGTATAGCTCTTCTGGGCAGTACTAGTGAAACTGGCACCCAGGAAGACTAATAGGAGAAGGATTTTATTCAAAATCATGTTACATTAAAACGATTCTAAAAGTTGAATATACCCTTTTGGGGTTATTTTTAGATAACTAGTGTTTCCCAACACTACGCCATTTTTGTTAAGTTTTACTACCCAGGGAAAGTATCCTTTTGAATTATAAGTTTCAGCTAACGCCTTGTTTTTTTTCTCTTGTTCTGGTGGAAGGGCGTTCTTCTTTTTCTTTGGAAAATCTGCTAGGAGCATTATAAAATGATCATTGGCATAGGTGATGAATTCCGGAGAACTCCAAATATCTCTATCTAGCTTTATACAAGGCGCGCACCAATCTGAGCCTTGAAAAACAAGGATGATCGGCAGGTTTTTTTCTGAAGCCAGTTGTTTGGCAGTATTGAAATCTGTTTGCCAATCCTGAGAAAATCCCATTTGTACCAGAACAAATAGGAGAATAAAATGAACTAGTTTTTTCATTTGTATGGGTTATACACGTATAAACGATTATTTAAAAAACTTCGTATTTAAATTGCCTCAATTTTTACTTTTAAATCCTAACGCAAATAACCCCAGCATTGGACCCACCATTAAAGAGACATATATCACTGTTGGATCTAGAATTTCTTGTAACCAGGTGAGCAATTGAATGCTTATAATGGTGATCGAAAAACCTATGCAATTTACAATGGTAAGCGCAGTGCCTTTTATTTCAGGAGACGCATTATTGGCTACCAAAGTAGAAAATAAAGGTGAATCTGCGATGACCACCATCCCCCAAAAAAGCATAAATCCAATAAATATATAGTCGGATTGAAAACTGAAAGCCCAGGGTGAAAAGACACAACACCCCAGAGATAACAGAAGTATAGCAAAAGCAGTTGATTTCACCCCTAACCTTTGTGAAATATAGCCTCCCAGTACACAGGCAATACTTCCTGCCCCAATAATTAAAAAGGACCATAGAGGAATGTTTAAAGAACTAGTGATCGAGATATCTGAATAGGTAGTTAATATAACGGGTACAAATGCCCAAAAAGCATATAATTCCCACATGTGTCCAAAATATCCCATGGCCGCCGAGCGAAAAGGTTTATTTGAGAACACTTTATACAGGGATTGAGTGTCCAATTGTAATTTTGCCTTTCGGTGTGGCCCATCGGGAACAAGTACAGCGATTAATATCCCTCCAAAAAGTGCCAGGCAAGTAGTTATAATTACCACAGTATTCCATGAAGAGCCTCCGGAAGTATCTTTTAATAAATGGGGTAGGGCAGTTCCTAAGACTAAGGCACCTACAAGATAGCCCAGTGATTTCCCTAATCCCTCTTTAAAATAATCGGCAGCAATTTTCATACCTACCGGATAAATCCCGGCAAGGAAAAAACCAGTTAGGTATCTAAAGACCAGCAAACTTACTATGGTGTTGTTCTCCCATAATAGCGTTAGATTACATAACCCTCCAAGTACCGCACTAATTAAAAATACCTTCGATGGTGAATACCTGTCTGCTATTGTAAAGAAGGCAAATAAAAGGGTTCCCGAAATAAATCCAAATTGGACTGCAGAAGTCAGATGCCCCAGTGCCTGACCGTTAAGATTAAAAGAAGCAACCAAATCTGGCATCACGCCATTACAGGCAAACCATAAGGAGATACAACAGAATTGAGCAATTACGATAACCGGAAGTACCCTCCTGTGTATCTTCAATTTATTTTGGATCATAAATTAGGTGCCTGATAAATTGGTATAAAGAATTATTAAAATAAAGAGAACCTACACATCAATATCGAGTTGTCTTCCTTCAACCTCCGCTTTACGGTCCATCTCGGAACCAATGGCTATCCCAACTCCTATGCCTACCGCGATCCCTACCCCTATCATACCGTAGTTGTCAATTCCGGCCCCTAAGGAGACGCCAATAGGAATACCAAAAATAGTCATCCCAAGAACCATCCATTGCCGACGGTAATAAAACTTAGGCACTATTTTTAAGTCTTTCTCAAGTATTTTTATAATAGTATTTTTCGCTTTCCCCAGCCTTTTCTTAAAAACCTTATCATTTTCTAAGATAGCATTCAGTATCTCTATCTCCTTATTAATTGTGGTGATAACGTTTTCTGGTAAATCTCTCTTGCTGACTTCACTGATCAGATTTTCAAAGGCGGTATACTTTTTAAAGAGTTTAATGTCTGGAGAAATACCTTCTCTGTGTATGGGTATTACTATTTTGGAAGTGGACATACACTAAATATAGTAAACTATTTTGAAGGTATAAACTAATTGGTAACACAGACCGCTTTTCTTGAATAGGACGTAGACTTTAGTTGCTGCAACATAAAATTAGCCACACTGGCTCTGGAGATCATTTTCGTAAAAAAATAACTACCAAGACTGGAGCCGCGCTTGTATCTATTTCTCAATTTTCCATTGGTGAGTTGTCCGGGTCTGACTATTGTCCAGTTCAAATTGCTTTTCGTAATTAATTCTTCTTGTTTCGATTTGTCTTTAAAATAGAAAAATAGAATTACCGGGATAACAAATAAGGTATAATAAAGGCCCAGTTTGTATTTGTTTTCATTAATCCCCATTGAAGTAATACAAATGAAACGGTCTATGGAAGTAATTTGCATCGCTTGAAGCATGTTAGCAGTGCCGCTGGATAAGATGGAGGTCTTTATAAAAAACCGCTTGTGACCCAGTGCAGATAGTACGGCATCTTTGCCTTTAAAAGTGTGTGTCAGATCTTCTTCGTTTAGAACATTTCCCTTAACTACTTCCAGAAGAGGATGTGTTATTTTCAATTTCTTTGGATTGCGAACCATAGCGGTAATAGAATGTCCGGCATCCAGTCCTTGTTTAATTAGCTCCTTGCCTGTTTTACCGGTACCCCCAATAATGACCAATTTCATATCGAATATTGATTATAGTGAATACCAATAGTAGTAAGTTTAGATTTAATCACGTATTTAAATGAACCCAATTGTTGTAAAAGGACTCCAGGGTGCACTTTTTGCCAATATAGTAGTTGAAGCGCATTACTTATGTCTCATGTACTCTTTTAAATTTCCCTGAAGAAAATACTCCCAATCATAAACACAACTTTCTCGTCATAACTGGCACTTTCATTTACTATATAGCAAGAATGTAACACGGGAATAATTTTTCCCATATGGTATTCATAGTGTCCTAATTTAATTGTTTTTCAGGGGCTAGTGAAGGCTAATTACTTTAGTGATTTTCCAGTCATCTCCATGTTGCTTCCAAACAACAATAAATTTGCTGGGGTCAGATGGGGCATCGGGTTCTTCTTTATTGTGAAACGAATGAAACCCAATTTCAACGGCTCCATAATCCTTAATGGGATATACTTCAATACTACCTTGTAATAATTCACGCGTAACTTTATTACAGATATTTTCCTCAAGCGACTTTAAAAGGTCTGTCTTAGAAGTCATTAATCCACCTTTATCGTGAAAGAACTCTATATCTTCGGAATAGATAGCATCTTGTGTGACCATATCGCAGGTATTATACGCATCAAAATATATTTTATCCATAGCCACTATGGTTTCATATAATTTGAGGTCGTCCGGCTTATAGTTCCTATAGGCATCTTCGGATTGTTCAACTTTAGTGTTACAAGAACTGAGTAAGGAAATAAGTACTATTGATACTAGTAATCTCATGGCGATTAATTTTAGAAGAAGGGTAACCTTTAGTGCACTCATAGTTAACTGGTTACTGCACAAGTTTTTTAAAGACAGATTTTGTAAAACGCACATATTCCTGTGTGCTCAGATCATAGCCTATCCATTCGTATAAATTCCCATACGGACAGAGAGGAGCTCCTTTAACTGAACCAGCGCGTAACTCATATCTTTCCGGTGCTATTTCATATTCCTGAGCATTTATGGTTCTCATTTAGGAAGGCCGGTATCTCACTTTGCATGTAGGACACGCTATCGTTTCATTTTCGTGTTTTAGAGCAATACCTGAAAGGTGTTTGTTGGCATACTCCTGCACCCAACCTACATTTGGATTTTTGGTATCAACATCGGCATCATAATTTTTTGCGGCTTCATAGAATTGACCACTGTATTCCTGTCTTCCCCAACAATTAGGACAGAAGCCTTCAGGTGCTTCGGAAGCGCCTTCTTTTGGATCTTTTTTCAAATGATTTATGAGTGCTTTAAGTAGTTTCATGATTCAGGTTATTTATAAAATGAATGTGATAATATTATGGAGAATGAAGTTCGGAAATTTAATACCAATTTTCAAATTAAGAGGAAGTAAGTTTACCGGGTCTAATGAATTATTCTTGAATTGTACCTTCTATTTTATGCAGAAATAGGACATCTCATATATAAATACTTTTTTTGGGATGTAGGATGATTCATTTTTCGCATTTTTGCACTACCACCAATTTAAAGGTTGGCATCTATGGATTTCTTCTTAATAACTACCATTCTTGTTTTTCTATCGGCCCTATTCGGCTACATTAATGTGCGGTTTTTAAAACTTCCGAACACCATTGGCTTAATGGTCATTACCATTATTTTCACCATGGGAGTTTTTGCACTAAGTTATTTTGACGCCACCCTTCTAAACGCAGAACGCTATATTATATCCCAAATCGATTTTAAAACGGTACTGCTCGATATCATGCTTAGTTTTTTGCTTTTTGCAGGGGCATTGCATACCGATTTTGATCAGTTAAAAAAACAACGTTGGCCCATTTTAACTTTTTCTACACTTGGGATTTTGGTATCAACCTTTTTGGTAGGAATTATAATGTTTTATGCACTTCAACTAGTTGGCTTAGATGTTCCCATGGTGCAATGTTTACTTTTTGGAGCACTAATATCACCAACAGATCCTATTGCTGTATTAGGGATATTGAAAAAGGCGGGTGTTCCAAAAAAACTGGAAACAAAAATTGTTGGGGAATCATTATTTAATGACGGGGTAGGAGTAGTGGTCTTTTTAACTGTTTACCAATTCGCAACTCCTTCTAAGGAAGCTATTTCTTTATTAGACGTATTAGAGCTCTTTGGGGTTGAGGTAATTGGAGGTATTTTATTAGGGCTTACAATAGGATGGATTATGTACCGTCTTATGAAGACAATAGATGACTATGATATTGAGGTGATAATTACACTTGCAGCTGTGATGACCGGTACCGTAATAGCGCAGAAACTACATGTTTCGGCACCCCTGGCGATGGTAGCAGCCGGATTAATGGTGGGGAATGATAAATTACGGGACAGTTCCATGTCTGCGAATACCATTATCTATGTGGATAAATTCTGGGAATTAATAGACATTCTTTTGAATACACTATTGTTTGTATTACTGGGAATGGAGATATTGGTACTTACCTTTAATTATGATTATATCCTGGCCGGATTTCTGGCAATACCCATTGTGCTTCTATGCAGATATTTATCGCTGTTGTTGCCTATTTCTTTTTTTAAAAGGAAACTCGATTTTGTCCCTAAAACTAATCTCATTATGACCTGGGGAGGCCTTAGGGGTGCTATTTCTATTGCTTTGGCCTTAGGACTTACAGAAGACATGAACAGAGACCTGTTTCTGGTAATCACCTATGTGGTGGTCGTATTCTCTATTATTGTTCAGGGGTTAACCGTTAGTAGATTGGTTAAAAAGGTATCCTTATAAACTCATTAGCAATAATATAAAACTCCATGGAAATCTTACCAATCAGTGAAATTAAAGTAGATTCATCTAAAATTGAGAATATTGATAATATCATGAAATCTACTTTTAGGCTAATAACTTTTAGCCGTCAGCATAAAGCTGATGATCTATTGAACGCATATTTATCTAGTACAGCAGACTTAAAAGAACTCTTGAGTATAAAAAATGCTCAAATGGAAGCTCAAACAGCTCATGAGGTAGAATCTTATTTAATTTCTCTAAATGAAACATTAATAACTGTTATAAAAGAAATAGAAAATCAGGTTGATTTTAAAACAGAATTACAACTATTTCATTTGTTTAGATCCATATCGCCGGAATCTCACACTAATCATCCTAATAGGTATAGAGATAAACTAGTACAAATTGGGTCTTATATTTGTCCGGATTATAATGAAATTCCCTCTCTTGTTTCCCAACTTTTCTTCAATATGAATCAAATTGAAAATCCTATTATCAAAGCCATTTATTTCCATCATGAATTGATCAGAATTCATCCCTTTATTGATGGAAACGGACGCACAACTAGAATAGCGAAAAATTGGATCTTAATGTATCATTTGTATCCACCAATATTTATTCGAGATGAGCAAGAAAAGAAAGAATATATTACGACACTTTCTAACAGTTTTCTAACTTTAGATGCCAATCCAGGAAAATGGAATGATAGTTTGGACCTGTTTTTTAATCAAGAAATAGAACGGATTCATGATAATGCTATTTTAATACACAATTCAGTTAGTCAGATTGGAAAAGAGAGAACATAAATAATATGCAACGACTTATATCAGAGATTTTTCAAATTGCAATAGGCATTCTTCTTGCAAGTATAGGATTAAAAATGTTTTTACTGCCAAATGGCTTTTTAGATGGTGGTGCAACAGGTATTGCCATTTTACTGAGTGAGCTATTCGACGTTGATATTTCTTATTTTCTGCTACTAGTAAGTATTCCATTTCTCATATTAGCATGGTTTAGCTTATCTAAAAGAATTTTTACTAAATCGGTAATATCTATCATCTCTCTGGCAGTTATTATCCATTTTGAAAACTTTAGCGCAATAACTGAAGATAAGCTGCTCATAGCAATTTTTGGTGGTCTTTTCTTAGGAGCTGGAATTGGTTTGACAATAAGAAACGGTGCCGTTCTAGATGGTTCAGAGATATTAGGAATTTTTATAAATCATCGTTTAGGCATTAGTATAGGAAAGGTTATTCTACTTTTTAATGCCATTTTATTTGGGGCTACCGCAATATTACTCTCTCTTGAGATAGCCATGTACTCAATTCTGACTTTTATTGTAACCGCTAAAGTTATTGATCTAATGATCGAGGGTTTTGAAGATTATGTTGGTTTAATGATTGTTTCTGAAAAAATAGTTGAAATTAATAAAGAACTTATTAGCGTTGTAGGAACAGGAACTACTTTATATCAGGGATCAGGAGGTTATGGAAAAAGAGGCGCTCAAACTAAAAAGGACATTATTCATACTGTAATCAATAGAATTGATATTAGAAGAACCTACAATTTAATTGACTCATTAGATAGGAATGCTTTTATTATTGAATTTGATGTAAACAACATTAAAGGAGGTAAATACACAAAATTTCTTTCTAAGGAAGGTTTAAAAAAACTATCGCCAACAAAGTATGTAAAAACCAGTAGTGAAACTTCCGAAATATCAACCCTTTAAATAGACGACCGTTATCTGGGCATCAATAATTTTTTAAAGCAACAAAATATAAAGTTCTGTAGTGTACCCGAGGGCGTTTCATGGTCCACTGTAAGACATTTAATCTTCGAAAAGTTCTTTGTAAATATTGCGGTCATCGTTGATTCCGAGTACTGTGCAATCTCTATGCCGCTGCATTTTGTGGGGCCTTGTTTCGAAAAAGTCCCGATGACCATAAAGCCATCTGAGGCCAGCGAATTTTTAACTGTCAGAACATAGGCTTCAATTTCTTTGGTATTTGTTAGAAAGTGAAATGCTGCCCTATCATGCCAAAAATCATATTGGGCCGT
>Ga0316204_10009604_pt1 | contig 12840 bp, 13 predicted proteins | sample 6monrhotite_MG_2_FD_205661 | JGI IMG/M metagenome (GOLD analysis project Ga0316204, IMG submission 205661) | Microbial mat bacterial communities from mineral coupon in-situ incubated in ocean water Damariscotta River, Maine, United States -... | ecosystem: Environmental > Aquatic > Marine >...
CTTCGATACCTGTCCCGACAAGTGGTGCTTCTGCTTGCAGCAGTGGCACAGCCTGACGTTGCATGTTCGAACCCATCAAGGCGCGGTTGGCGTCATCGTTTTCAAGGAACGGGATCAAAGAGGCCGCGACCGACACCAACTGCTTGGGCGATACGTCAATCAGATCCACGTTTTCCGATGGGGCCAGCGTATAGTCGCCAGACTGACGGGTGGAGACCAGATCGTTCACGAACTTCATGTTGCCATCAAGATTCGCGTTCGCCTGCGCCACGGTGTGACGCATCTCTTCGGTGGCGGACATGTAGTGAACCTCATCGGTCACAACGCTGTCTTTTACCACACGATATGGCGTTTCGATAAAGCCGTATTTGTTCACACGGGCAAAGGTCGCCAGTGAGTTGATCAGACCAATGTTCGGGCCTTCCGGCGTTTCAATCGGACACATCCGGCCATAGTGGGTCGGGTGAACGTCACGCACTTCAAAGCCGGCACGCTCGCGGGTCAGACCGCCAGGTCCAAGCGCGGAAAGGCGACGCTTGTGCGTCACTTCGGACAGCGGGTTGGTTTGGTCCATGAACTGCGACAGCTGTGAAGAGCCGAAGAATTCACGTACCGCAGCCGCGGCCGGTTTGGCGTTGATCAGGTCTTGTGGCATCACGGTGTCGATCTCGACGGAGGACATCCGCTCTTTGATCGCACGTTCCATGCGCAGCAGGCCAACGCGGTACTGGTTTTCCATCAGTTCGCCAACAGAACGCACCCGGCGGTTGCCGAGGTGGTCAATGTCGTCGATGTCGCCGCGACCATCGCGCAGATCCACCAGCGCCTTGATGCAGGCTACGATATCTTCGCGGCGCAGCGTGCGCTGGGTGTCTTCTGCATCGAGGTTCAGACGCATGTTCATTTTCACACGGCCAACAGCCGACAGATCATAACGCTCTGAATCAAAGAACAGCGTGTCAAACAGCGCAGAGGCCGCTTCGACGGTGGGCGGTTCGCCCGGACGCATGACGCGGTAAATGTCCATAAGCGCGGTGTCGCGGTTCATGTTTTTGTCATTCGCCATGGTGTTGCGCATGTAGGGGCCGACATTGACGTTGTCGATGTCCAAGAGTGGGATCTCGGTGATGCCCGCGTCGATCAGTTCTTTGGCTGTGCCGCCGATCAGATCACCGTCTTTGTCGTATTCCAGCGTCAGTTCATCACCGGCTTCGACGTAAATCGCACCGTTTTCTTCGTTGATGATGTCTTTGGCGACAAATTTGCCAACGATGTGGTCAAACGGCAAAAGCAGATCCTTGACCGCGCCTTCGTCGATCAGCTTTTTCACTGCGCGCGGTGTGACCTTTTTGCCCGCTTCAAACAGGACTTCGCCTGTCTTTGCGTCAACAATGTCATAGGTCGGACGTGTGCCCCGCACACGCTCAGGGAAGAACGGCGCAACCCAGCCTTTGTTCTTCTTCAACTTATAGCTGACAGTATTGTAGTAAGCATCCATGATGCTTTCCTGATCCAGACCCAGCGCATAAAGCAGGGTTGTCACAGGCAATTTGCGGCGACGGTCGATCCGCGCAAAGACAATGTCTTTTGCGTCGAATTCAAAGTCGAGCCAGCTGCCGCGGTATGGGATGATGCGGCAGGCAAACAGCAGTTTACCAGACGAGTGGGTTTTGCCCTTGTCGTGGTCAAAGAATACACCGGGCGAACGGTGCATCTGGGATACGATCACACGCTCGGTGCCGTTCACGATGAACGTGCCGTTTGGTGTCATCAAAGGCATGTCGCCCATAAAGACGTCTTGTTCTTTGATGTCTTTGACCGATTTCGCGCCGGTATCTTCGTCGATATCAAACACGATCAGACGCAAGGTGACTTTCAGCGGCGCCGAATAGGTCATATCGCGCTGCTGGCACTCTTCTACGTCGTACTTTGGTTTTTCCAGCTCATACTTGACGTATTCAAGCACGCTGGTTTCATTGAAGTCCTTGATCGGGAAAACCGACTGGAAAACGCCCATGATACCCTCACCATCGGTGGGGGTCTCGGCATCGCCGGAATTCAGGAACAGATCATACGAGGATTTCTGCACCTCGATCAGATTTGGCATCTCCAGCACTTCGCGGATTTTGCCGTAATATTTACGAAGACGTTTCTGGCCAAGAAAAGTTTGTGCCATGTGTCGTGTCACCTTTCGTGTCTCTTGCCGAGCGCACCAACCACCGGGGCCGTGGTGTGCGCCCATAAGAGCGGAAGCATCCGGTCAATTCTTGAGACACGTCCCACCGCGCCTCTTCCGACCTTTGGACCTTTCCAGAGGGATGCTTTGGAAAAAGCACCCTTCAAGACAGGTTTGGCTGGACAGAGATTTCTCCCCATCCAGCCATTGTTTTTCTCAGGGAACATTGGAAACAGATGCGTTTCCAACCACCTTCTTTGAAAGAAGGCGCTCCCTTTTTCGCGCGGCTTAGGCCAGCTCGACTTCGGCGCCAGCTGCTTCCAGCTTGGCTTTGACTTCTTCGGCTTCGGCTTTGTCGACGCCTTCTTTGATTTTGCCGCCGGCTTCAACCAGATCTTTGGCTTCTTTCAGGCCAAGACCGGTGATGCCGCGAACTTCCTTGATCACGTTGATCTTGGATGCGCCAGCGTTCTTCAGAACGACGTCAAATTCGGTTTTTTCTTCTTCAGCGGCGCCACCATCGGCAGGGCCAGCCATCATTACAGCGCCACCGGCGGCTGGTTCGATGCCATACTCGTCTTTGAGGATGGTTTTCAGTTCTTGTGCTTCAAGCAGTGTCAGACCAACGATCTCTTCTGCCAGTTTCTTCAGATCAGCCATGTTTAGCTCTTTCCGTTAACGATATGTGTGTTCCAACGTGTTGTTTCAACCAACGCGTCGATATGACGTTTGCTTTACGCAGCTTTGTCCTCGATCGTGGACAAAATGGATGCGATATTGCTTGCAGGTGCGCCAATGGCTCCGGCGATGTTGGAAGCAGGTGCGCCCAGCATGCCCGCGATGGTGGAGATAAGCTCCTCCCGCGAAGGCATCTTGGACACGGCTTCAACACCGGCGACGTCCAGAGCGTTCTCACCCATTGCACCACCAAGGATCACGAGCTTGTCGTTTTCCTTAGCGAATTCCTGAGCAACCTTGGCCGCAGCCACAGGATCCTCAGAATAGGTTAGAACGGTCATACCCGTCAGCAAGGAAGAAATGCTTTCGCATGGCTTCCCTTCGAGGGCAATTTTGGCGAGCCTGTTCTTGGCAACACGCACGGCCCCGCCAGCGGCACGAGCACGCGCGCGAAGGTCCTGCATTTCAGCAACTGTCAGACCGACGTAGTGGGCTACCACAACGACGCCAGAGCTTTCAAAGATTTGGCCGAGCTCGTCGACCAACTGTTCTTTTTGTGCTCTATCCACAGTTTCACTCCAGTAAGGGAGGGGTGACCCTCCGGCTCAGTTCTGCCGGGACGAAAGTCCCGACTAATCGGGTCCTTACGGGGTCCTGCGCATCGCTGCGGATGGCTATTAAAGCTATCCGAAGAAAATCTGCCGTTACCCGTCTCAGGCAGGAATTATGTCATGCGGTTGCGTGACACCCACCGTCTCGGACGAATCGCCCATGGGAATACGTGATGCACTCCTATGGACAGAGGCGCGGAATAGATTGTTTTGGGGTAAATGTGAAGGGGCATTTACAAAAAACCGGATGCCGCCACGTCAGCAACCTGAAATTGTCCTACTGCCTTGCCTTCACGCGGCCTGCGCCAACTGTCCGGGAAAGTAGTCTTCGACCAGTCCCGCCATATTCAGCCGCACCTCAAGGCGCGATTGCAGAAGCTCTAGCAAACGCAGCTGATCGTCGTCAAACACATGCAGCCTGTCATAGACTTCGCGCAACCGATCTTCGGTGTTCGGGCCTTCTAAACACGCCCGGAGGTATTCTTTGAAGTTCTCCCGGAACCCGCGCGAACTTAGCCGCCATTCCAGCTTGGACCGCCAGACATCATACCCCTGATCAAAGAAGTGCAGGACATATGCGCCTTCGCCATGGCCCAACACCTGATCCAACACCCGCTCCCCATCCGGGCCTTGCATGAAGTGTTGCCGCATCTGAAAGCCCTCAAGCCCCGCCCGTGTCGCCGTTTTGCCGATGGTATGTCCGCTTAAACCCCGGCGTTTGACCATAAAGGGGGTGAGGTCATCATAGACCCGCTCGCAAGCCTCATCCGACATAGCGAGGCGAAATTGCAGGTGCGGCGTCTGCGGGCATTGGATCGCCTCGGCAGGACGCAGGGTTACAGAACGGACGTCGTCAGGCTGCGCGGCCAGCAAGTTGCGCAGATTGCGGCCCTGCACATAGGCCAACTCATCGCCATCCACGTTCAGGAACCAGCCCTCGGTCAATCCATCGTAAACATATTGCATCGCCCGGTTCTGACGGCGGGTGAACCGCGTGCGCGGACGGCATCCAAGGTTGATCCAGAAACTGCGAGTACAGCGGATGCAGCGCACCTTGGGGTGATCGCGCAAAACCTCGATGGCCGGATCGAGCGGATCATCAAAACACAAGACGATCTGATCGGCGCCCGCATCCAGATACCAGCTCACAAACCGCAGCGTTGTCTCAAGCGGCTCTCGCAAAATCGCCCCGACCGTCAGCATGGCCATGCCACCACCCGGCGGGGAAATATCACTTTATGCTGCATTCTGCACCTTGCCCTCACTTGCCGAAGGGCACAGGTATGCGGCACCAAAATGGATGTCACTGCTTTGCCCCTCGTCCCGCCCAAAGCGGGGAGCGCCTGAACTTGTTGCTCAGTTAACGCCCGTTTAATGATGGCAATTTGCGACACCATCGCGCCAAAAGCAAAAGGCGAACCCGAAGGTCCGCCTTTTCCAAATCACTTGTTACGTCTGCGCCACAGTGGCGCGACGGGCCAGCTTATTCGCCAGCGGCGTTTTCAACAGCCACAGACACGCCTGGACCCATTGTGGAGCTCAGGTTGATCTTTTTCAGGTATGTCCCTTTGGACCCCGATGGCTTGGCCTTGGCAACAGCGCCAACAAAGGCACGGATGTTTTCAACCAGTTGCGCTTCGCCGAAGGATGCTTTGCCAACACCTGCGTGTACAACGCCGCCTTTTTCAGCTTTGAACTGCACTTCGCCGCCTTTGGCCGCTTTTACAGCGTCCGCAACGTCCATGGTCACTGTGCCAACTTTTGGGTTTGGCATCAGGTTACGTGGGCCAAGCACTTTGCCCAGACGGCCAACGATCGGCATCATGTCTGGTGTCGCGATGCAACGATCAAAGTCGATCTTGCCGGACTGAACGATTTCCATCAGATCCTCTGCGCCCACGATGTCGGCACCAGCCGCTGTCGCTTCTTCTGCTTTTGGACCGCGTGCAAATACCGCAACACGCATGGTTTTACCGGTGCCGTTTGGCAGACCAACCACACCGCGGACCATCTGGTCTGCGTGGCGTGGGTCAACACCAAGGTTCATTGCAATCTCGACGGTCTCGTCGAATTTGACGTTGGAGTTGCCTTTGATCAGCGCAACGGCTTCTTCAACTGTCACGTCTTCTTTGCCGGCGAATGCTTCGCGTGCGGCGCGGGTGCGTTTTCCTAGTTTTGCCATCTTATTTGACCTCGATGCCCATGGACTTCGCAGAGCCCAGAATGATCTTCATAGCCTGATCCACGTCATTGGCGCTCAGGTCGACCATTTTGGCTTCTGCGATTTCACGCAGTTGCTTTGGGGTCACCGAACCAACGGTTTCACGGGACGGAGTTTTGGCACCAGAATTGATCTTGGCCGCTTTCTTCAGGTAGTAGGACGCAGGTGGCGTCTTGATGTCCATGGTAAAGGACTTGTCCTGGAAATAGCTGATCACGGTCGGGCAAGGGGCGCCTGGCTCCAGGTCCGCTGTCTTGGCGTTGAACGCTTTACAGAATTCCATGATGTTGATGCCGCGCTGACCCAATGCTGGACCTACGGGCGGGGACGGGTTGGCTTGCCCCGCTTTAATCTGCAACTTCATCGTACCGACGAGTTTCTTGGCCATTGGCCTTCTCCTTTTCAACTCCCTTGGGACGCGTCCCGCAGGATATGTGTTGCGTGGTCTGGTCTGGTCACCGCGGTGCCCTCGCCTCCCACAAACTGAGTCGCCATTGCGGGCGACTTGCGCGGAGTATAGCGGCGCGGCAGATATTGCAAGGGATTGGTTGAGGAGACACCGAGGGTGGCAGATTTGCCCGCCCGGAATCAATCGGCATCACCGCATCGGGCATCACCGTAGGGCGGGGTTCACCCCGCCACCGCCAAAAAAAGGCGGGGAAAACCCCGCCTGAAATTAGGTTTGCTTGATCACCTGAGTGTATTCCAGCTCGACCGGTGTCTCACGGCCAAAGATCGACACCGACACTTTCAAACGCTGGTTGTCGTCATCGACTTCTTCGATCATGCCGTCAAAGTCTTCAAACGGACCATCCGCCACTTTGACCTTCTCGCCGATCTCGAAGTGAATAAGCGTACGTGGCGCTTCTTCGCCTTCTTGAACGCGGCCAAGGATGGCCTGCACTTCGGCGTCGCGCATCGGCATCGGACGGCCTTGCGGACCCAAAAAACCGGTGACGCGGTTGATCGAATTGATCAGGTGATAGCCCTGATCGGACATTTCCATGTGGACCAGAACGTAACCGGGCATAAAGCGACGCTCGGTCGTAACCTTCTTGCCGCGGCGCACTTCGATCACTTCTTCGGTCGGAACCAAAACTTCGTCGATCTGCTCGCTCAGACCCTGCTCCTCAGCAGTTGTGCGGATCTGCTCTGCGATTTTCTTTTCGAAATTCGAAAGAACACTGACCGAATACCACCGTTTTGCCATCTGAACTCTGGTCCCTGTCTTGCGATGCAACCCATCAATCGGGGCATCATAACCGTAAATCATGTCGGGCCAATACCCGGCGCTAGTGAACAAAAAATCGGCGCGCAACTCGAATCGCCGCACGCCCTATTCTCTGGTCAGATCTGCGCAATAGCCCGCGCACCCCGATGATTCAAGTCTGCAAAGCGATTTTTGGCTGGCCTGTGCCGCTTAACCAAACATCCCAAGAACGCCCTGAAGGCCGCTACGGATGATGATATCAACGATGGCAAAGAACACCGCGGTGAGCGCCGCAAGGATAAACACCATCACCGTGGTCAACATCACCTCGCGGCGGGTTGGCCAAACGACCTTGGCAACTTCAGCACGCACCTGCTGGATAAACTGAAGGGGGTTGGTGGTTGCCATGACGGGTATCCTTGATTGTCTGCCTGCTGCATCTAACGGCAGTTTCGCGCGGTTTCAAGCCTGCGCTGCACGCCGCCCCTGCAATGATCAGACTTCGGTTTCGCGCAAATTCTGCATCCGGCGGTCCAGGGCTTCTTCGTGGCGGGCATCCCGTTGGGCCATATCGCCGAGATCCGGCAGGTAAAGCCCATCCACAGTGCCTTCGGGAAAACGATCAAGAAACGCGTCCCATTTCAAAGCGAAGGTGTCGAACTTCCGGTTCAACTCTCCCGCGCGATCGGGGTTGCGGTTGGCGTACCACCGCGCCGCGCCCATCGTCCTAAGCCAGAAACCATCGTATCCCAGCACCAAAAATGTCAGCCCCAGGAGCATCAGTGCCAGAAGCACAAGACCAACGACCAGCCAGGGCCGGAACACGATCAACAACACCGCACTGGCCAACAGAATATGGCGCGGTGTGGGGCGGTAGCCCGTGATCTGCGCCTTGAGCGCATCCATACGGCCCGATCCTGCCCGTTGCGGTTTGGTGGCCGCGCGGGCCGGTTTGGCACGTTTAAAGCGGGATTTCTTCGAAGGCTGCGCCGGCGCACTTTCCGCCAGATCCGGAAATGCCTGTGCGGCACGGCGCTCTGTCTCTGGCTCTGGTGCCTTGCGATAAGCCTCCGTTGCCGCAGCCGCGATCACGGCAGGATCGTCCGGAACCTCTTCCACCAAAAGCGCCTTGATCGCCGCAAGAGATTGCGGGTCCAGTTCCTCCGCCATTGCGGGATCGGGTTGCGTTGTATCTTTCATATTCGGTTCGGTTTTCATCATCATCTCACTCGCCCAAGCGACATGAAGATACCTGCACATTCAGACAGGGAATGGGCCGAATAATGGTGAAATAATGGCAGCCGCCCAAAGGCCGGGTCCAGCGCGATAGATACAAATGTTTGGAAAGAAGTGGCGTGGCAGGGGCTGAGGGACTCGAACCCACGACCCTCGGTTTTGGAGACCGATGCTCTACCAACTGAGCTAAACCCCTACGCCGGGGGTTGGGTAGTCGGAAACGGGCCTAGGATCAAGAGCCTAATGTCGCCCGGATCGAGTTTCCTTGCGCAATCGGCTGAGACTGACAGGCGTCATACCCAGAAACGACGCAATCAGACCGTGGGCAAAGCCGTTTTCATGCTCCGGATACCTCTCGCGAAACCATGCCAGCCGCGCCGCGCCTTTCAGTGAGGCCAGCGCCCATTCCCGGTCCGCCTTGCGCTGTATCTCCTGCCGCAGGACGGCATTGGCCCAATTGCGAATCTCTTCGTTTACCAACATTCGCTCGGTCAGGGTCTCGCTGTCCATTTCGGCAATCAGCGCCTCATCCGTCACCTCCAGTGTGGCATAGGCATTGCCATCGCGGGTTCGAGCAAGGTTGGGCGTGATCACACAAGGGCCGGCAAAAAGCCCGACACAAGCAATGGCCCCATCCGCATCACCAATCGTCAGGTCCGCCCTGCCATTCAGCAACACATACTCCGAAGTATCAGCCTCACCTTGATGGCTGAGCGGGGTTCCGGGCAACACGCGCCTGATGGCCCAGAGCGCCGCGAATTCTGCCGCAGCGGCGCGGGGCATCGGGGTTTCACCCTGTGTCAGAAACGAAATGAGATCCATTCGGCGCAGCCATTATCAAATGTTAACGCAGGCAAATCGCCAACGGTTTAGAGACATGACCCAAGGATCGCCCATTCAGAGGAGCTTGGCAAATGACCCAATATATTTCGCAGACCCAACACGGGCGCCGTGCGTGGCAGTTCGGATTGGCCGCGCTGGCGGTCTATCTGATTATGACCCAGATCACCCTGCCACATCTGCATGAAATCGCCGGGCTTGTACCCTTTGATTTGCGGCCCATGGGGTATGGCCCTGTGCAGGCCCACAACCTGCTAGAGAGCTTGGGCGACGAAGGCCGCCAGTATTATCTAATGCGGCAACTGCCGCTTGATCTGCTTTATCCGCCGCTTCTGGCCCTGTGCCTTGGTACGGCGATCCGCTGGGGGTTCGGCGCAGCGATGCCACTGCGATTGCTCCGGCTCGCATCACTTTTGCCATGGGCGGCGGCGCTTGCCGATTACCTTGAAAACCTCGGGATCGCATCGATGATTCTCGCTTGGCCCACGGTGCCGGATCTATTGGTCCATGCAACCGCTGCCGCCTCAGTCAGCAAAGCGGTTCTGACAACGGCCGCAGTGCTCTTGATGGTCATCGCATTAGTTGTCAAAGGCATTCACCGCTTGAAGCGGGGCTGATCAATCCACCGCAACCGCCTCAAGTGCATCAACATCCCCCGCCACGATCAAAGCCTCATGCGCGAGGATCACATCAATCGGCCAATCCCACCATGCAACCTGTTGCAATCGTTTGGCATCGACCTTGCTAAATCTCTGGCGCAGAACCTGAGCGGGATTGCCGCCGACAATACAATAGGGCGGCACAGTACCACCAACAACCGCCCCCGCGCCGATGATCACCCCGTCACCAATATCCGCACCGGGCAGAATTCGCGCGCCCTGCCCGATCCATACGTCATGGCCGATGCGCGTATCGGCCCCCGGCGCGGGCATGGAAGGGCGTCCTTCGATCGGGCCACCGCCAAACACGGCAAACGGATAGCTTGAGATCCCGTCATAACGGTGATTGGCCGAGGATGTGATGAACAAGGCACCATCGGCAATCTGGCAGAACTTGCCGATGTGCAGATGCTCGGGGCTGAAGTCGAACAAATAGGGCGCCAACCGCGCCGCCCAATCTTTCGGCGGGTCAAAGGCGCTGGCGTAGGTGTAATCGCCCACCACGAACCTTGGGTGATCCAAGACAGCATTCAGGAAAACGGTGCCCGCATGCGGGCTGCCATCGGGCAATCTCACGGGATGAGAGGTATCAGGCGCCGGAAACGGACGCAGGTCGTTTGGGTCAGGCATGACAATTCCTTTGATCGAGTACGGTTAACGCTCAGATCCCGGTCTTGTTCATGTCACCCTCCATCAATTCCGCGCATTCTATCCGTTGCCCCGTGAGCAGTGCAATAGCCCCTAAAGCCGCGCCAGAAAGTCCGAAATTTTCGCAAGACCGGCGATCAGGTCCGCTTGCGGGTTGGCAAATCCGATCCTGACATAACCCTCCATTCCGAAGGCCGAACCGGGGGTCAGAAGCACGCCGGTTTCTTTGAGCAATTGAATGCAGAACGCCTCCGATGGCATATCCACATCATAGCGCAGCAGCGTCACCGTGGCCGACTTCGGCTTGACCCAAGCGATCTTGGGCTCGCCCGCCACCCAGGCCTCAAGGATCGCCAGATTATCCCGCGTGATCTTTTTGCTGCGGGCCAGTACGCGGTCGCTGCTTTCCAGCGCCAGTGCAGCAAAGTGATCGTCGATCTTGCCCACAGAAATCGTGTCATAATCGCGGTGTATCGACACCGCATCGATCACTTCGCTGGGTCCGACAATCCAGCCCAAGCGCAGACCAGCCAAAGAAAACGCCTTGGACATCCCCGCCGTGGAGATACCTTTTTCATAGATGTCAGCCACCGCATCCGTCATGCCGCCGCCGTGCTGATCCGTCCCGCGATAAACCTCGTCGCACAGCAACCACGCATCCGCATCCCGCGCAATCTGTGCGATCTCTTCCAGCATTGCACGATCCATCAATGCACCGGTTGGATTGTTGGGATTGTTGATGGCAATCAACCGGGTTTGCGGCGTCACAAGACGACGCAACTCATCCAGATCAGGCAAAAAACCATCCTCTTCGCGCAAGCGCAGCTGATGCACGTCAGCACCGATACTGGCGGGAATGGAGTAGTGCTGTTGATAGGTTGGCACCACGGCAACGACCCGGTCGCCCCTGCTGATCATGGACTTATGCACCAACATGTTTGCGCCAATCGTGCCATGGGTCACGATCATATTTTCAGCTGTCTGCCTTTGGTAAAGCGCACAAATCGCACTTACCAGCCGCGTCGATCCACGGATTTCTCCGTAGGTCATTTTCAGATCAAGCAGGGCTGACAAATCAGATGCATTCTTGCCGGACAAAGCCAGAAGCTGTTCAATCGTCAGGCTTTCCACACATGTTTCGGCCAGGTTCAGCTCGCATTTGAACTCCCACTCGTTCATCCAGATCTCTACACCAAATGGATCAATATGCATCGCTTCCCCCTGCTCGCTGAGATTGTGCTGGTCCATGGACCGCACTGACTGTCTGAGCAGGTAAAGCCATTGGCGCAGGATTGGCCAGAAGGCATTTCGAATAGGCATCTGCAAGCCACCTCAAATCGCTTAGATCGGTGCTGGCGAAGCTGCATCTGCGGTGGTACGCTAAAGGTGCGCGCCGTATGGCGATATCAACCATGAGATGTGGCGCCATATGAAATCGCAAGGGCCGGTTGGATGACAGAGCCAAAAATTCAAACGCTTGGCATCACAAGATGGTCCTATCCCGGCCAATCTCGGGGGTTTCGGCGGTCTGCCGATGATTTGGACCACCTGCGCACACAGCTTTATGCGCCGCACCGGCTGGATCACCGGCTATTCTTGCTTGAGCACCTTTTGATCCCCTGCTTGGCCCATCAAACCGATCCCGATTTCCTGCATCTGATCGTAATCGGAGATCAGCTTCCTGATCCTTGGCGGTCCCGCGTTCTGGAGCTGGCAGAGAGCCTGCCGCAGCTTCGGGTGGTGATCGAACCCGAGGGCAACGACATGCGCGAGATGTTGTCAGAGGTGATCCCGCGCTACAAAGACAATCAATGCGATGTAATCGCGCAATACCGGCTGGATGATGACGATGCGGTTGCCGTAGAGTTTGTCGCCAAGTCGCGAGAGATCTTTGCGGGCTTGCAGCCTTTCTTTGCCGCTGATGGAATTGCTGCGCTGGATTACACACGCGGCTTTATCATGTCGACAGACGACAGCGGCCTTGACATCCGGTCGGTGTCTTCGCGTTTCTGGGCGCCCGGAATGATGGTTTTTCAGGATATGGAAACGGCCAAGTCGCTGTTTGAGTTTCCTCATATGCGGGTCTGGCACGACATGCCCACGTTGACCTGGAAGGAAACCCCGATGTTCATTCGCGGGTCACATCACGACAACGACAGTGAATTGAGCAATTTTGGTCGGCGGACAAAGTCGTTCAAATTCAACCCGCAAAACCTGAGCCGCTATATGGGCCGGCGGTTTGGCATCGACCTTAAACAAATACGCGAAGAATGGACCGCGCGGCAGCAGTGGTTCATGGGCGAGACCGAAAACCAAACTGCCGCGCAGTAATCCCCGCGCTCCGCATTCTTTAAAGAATGCGCTCCGGTGTTTTTGAAAACACCGGGCAGTGCGGTGCAGTTGACCCGATGTCTCTAAAGACCCCGCACCGGATCTTTTGAACGGTCCGAGGGGGTGTGCCGCAGATCGGGGTTCACCCCGGCACAGCACGGCCCAACGCAAAAGGCCGCCCCGGTGAGGAGCGGCCTTCTGTTTTTAGTAGCACCTGTGTGCCGGCACCT
>Ga0316204_10009606_pt1 | contig 12839 bp, 6 predicted proteins | sample 6monrhotite_MG_2_FD_205661 | JGI IMG/M metagenome (GOLD analysis project Ga0316204, IMG submission 205661) | Microbial mat bacterial communities from mineral coupon in-situ incubated in ocean water Damariscotta River, Maine, United States -... | ecosystem: Environmental > Aquatic > Marine >...
CGAGCGACTCCCCCACGGCACCGCGCCGGGCGTCGATCACCCGCCGCCGGACGATGACCGAGAGGAAGCCGGCCAGGGGCCCGCGCCCGTGGTACCCGGCCAGGGTGCGCGGGTCGGCGACGAGATCGCCGGGCAGTCCGTCGGCGAGGGCCCGGGCCTCGGCCTCGTTCGCCCCCTGGCGGCGAGCGGCGGCGTGCACCTGCGGGTGGAGCACGGCGGCGTACCGTGCCCAGGCCGCTTCCGAACCCTCCTCCCAGGCCAGAGCGAGGACCAGATCCACGCCGCAAGTGCGCCCGAGCAGGGTGAACACCTCGACCTCCTCGATCGGCGCCCCGGGACGGCCTGCGCCGGCGTCCGCGAGGCGCTGGCGCAGCCGCTCTTCGAGCCGAAGGACGAGGCGCTCGGGGGCCACGCCGAGGTCCCCGTGGGCCGCGACGGCCTCGTCGACGAGGTCCGCGAGGGCGCGGGCGAGGGGCGTGGGAGTCGTGGGCGAGCCGGACATGACGAGGTCGCCGGTGCGTTCGGCGCCGGCTCGGGGGCGGACGCAGGCCCCGCGGAGCCAAGATACGCTCCTGGGGGGCCGTTTGGAGCGCCGGGACGCAGGCCGGGCACGGAAGCGGCCCAGGCCCCGGGAGCCCGGTGGGCCTAACTCCAACCAGAGAGATGGCGGCAGGCAACCCCAGCTGGGCTCAAGCGGGCGAGGGCGGTCGCACGACAAGCAGATCGCGCCCTCCCCCCGGCTCGCCGACCACGTCAGGGATCCTGACCGCCGCGGCGCCTCCGGTCCGAGCGAGCCTCGACCCCGTCCCCATGAGCACGCCCCCCTCTCCCGCGCCGTCCGCAACGCCCCTTCTGTTCTTCGCGTGGAGCGAGGAACCCGGCCGCCCGCTCGAGTTCGGCACGGAGGCGCTGCTGGAGCGACTCGGTCTGAAGGACGACCCGCGGGCCTCCTGGCTCGACAGCCTGCTGGACGAGGACGGCCGCGCCGCGCTGGACGCCGCCTCGGGCGCCTCGCTCGAGTCCGACGGCGCCCCGGTGGACCTCGGCACGCTCGAGTTCCGCGTCGCCGAAGGCTCACCCCATCGCCTGCGCCTCACCGTCGTGCACGAGCCCGCGCTGGATCGGTACCTCGCGACCGCCGTCGAGGTCGACGCGCAGCTCGCGACCGAAGCGGCGCTCGCGGAGAAGTCCACCCGCCTCGAGCTGGTCCTCGAGGGCACACGCCTCGGGATGTGGGACTGGAACCCGCAGACCGGTGAGGTCGCGTTCAACGAGCGCTGGGCGGAGATGCTCGGCCACACACTCGAGGAGATCCCCTTCACCCTCGAGGCCTGGGAGAGCCGGGTCCACCCGGACGACCTCGCCAGCTGCTACGCCGACATCACGGCGCACCTGGAGGGGCGGACGAACTTCTACGAGAACGTGCACCGCATGCGGCACGCGAACGGCGAGTGGGTCCACATCCTCGACCGCGGTCGAGTCATGGAGTGGGATGCGGAGGGCAAGCCGACGCGCTTCACGGGAACGCACACGAACATCACGGCGCAGAAGCTCGCCGAGCTCGAGGCGCGCGAGGCCTCCCGCGCCAAGAGCCTGTTCCTCGCGACGATGTCGCACGAGATCCGCACGCCGCTGAACGGCATCCTCGGCCTCCTGCAGGTCGTCGAAGGCACAGAGCTCAACGAACAGCAGTCCGAGCTGCTCACGCTGATCGGCCAGAGCGGAGAGCACCTGCTCGTGCTGATCAACGACATCCTCGACCTCTCGAAGATCGACGCCGGCAAGCTCGAGCTCGACTCGCAGCCGACGGACGTCGGCGAGGTCCTCGAGTCCATCGCAGGGCTCTTCGAACACCACGCGAGCGAGAAGGGCATCGATCTGCACTGTCGCCTGGCGCTCCCGGAGGACCGCTGGTTCCGGACCGACAGCCACCGCCTTCGCCAGATCGTCGCGAACCTCGTCTCCAACGCGATCAAGTTCACCTCGAAGGGCGAGGTGCTGCTCACCGCGCGCACCGAGTCCGACGGCGAGACGGAGGAGCTGATCGTGACCGTGAGCGACACCGGCCGCGGCATCGGCGACCTCGAATCGATCTGGGAGGGCTTCCGTCAGGAGGACGCCACGATCTCGCGCAGCCACGGCGGCACCGGCCTCGGCCTGACCATCTGTCGGAGCCTGGCCGAGTTGCTCGGTGGCCAGATCCGTGTCGAGAGCGAGCTCGGCGCCGGCTCCTCCTTCGAGCTCCGCCTGCCGGTGCTCGCCTGCCCCGCCGAGCGCGCTCCCTTCACGCCGTCCACCGACGTGCTCGACGACGCCCTCACGTCGTTGAAGGTGCTCGTCGCCGAGGACAACCGCGTGAACCAGAAGGTCGCCGAGGGCATGTTCCTGCGCCTCGGCCTCGACGTCGTGCTCGTGAACGACGGACTCGAAGCCGTCGAGCGCTGCGCCGCCGAGCTCTTCGACCTGGTCCTCATGGACCTCCACATGCCGCAGCTCGACGGGCTGCAGGCCGCGCGCGCTCTCATCGAAGCCCACGGTGACGACTGCCCGCGCATCGTCGCGCTCTCGGCCGACGTTTCGCCGGAGAGCGCCGCCCAGTGCCGCGACGTCGGCATGGACGGCTTCCTCAGCAAGCCGTTCCGCCTCGGCGAGCTCGAGGCGGTCCTGCGCGCGACCCGCGCGCACTGAGCCGCCCCGCTCGCCGCCTCACTGCAGGCTGCTGAGGCTCGGCAAGAGGAACTCGAGCGACGCATTCGCCCCGAGCGCTGCCAGCGGCACGAGCCACGCCCGCAGAATCGGATGCGACCAGAACGGCGCGAAGACGCCGGAGTGGAGGCTCTTGAGCTCGTCGATGGCCACGCCCAGACGGGAGCGAAGGTCGCCAGACGGTTCGAAGGCTCGCTGAGCGGAGAGGTCATCGAGGCTGTGCTCACGAATTCGTGCCGCCGCCTGCCGGAGCCCCTGAGCAGCGATCAAGATGACCAGGAACGAGAGCCCAAGGATGCAGACGAGCGCGACCGGCCAGGTCCAGCGATCGAAGACGCTGGCTCGCGAGACGACCATCAGGAACAGGATCATGCCCGGCCAGCGGACGAACCTGGCAACCGGGTCGGCCAGGTCACGGGCCAACTCCACGCGAGCCAGTTCGCGATAGTAGTGAGGCACTGGGCGGAGAGCGAAAGGCACCACTACAGGTGGAGTGAAGCGCTGCGCGAGCAACTCCGCCTTGCGCTCGAAGAGCGGGTCGTTCGAGTCGGCCTTTTTGATTCTCCTCAGCGCCTTCCTCGCAAGCACGGTGATGCGGAGCACGAAGAAGTTCAGCCCGAGGAACCCGAGTACGGAAGTCAGCAACGCGAATCGCTCGAGTAAGTAGACCCCCTCCGTCCGAATCGGGACCAAGTCTCGGCCGAGGTGGTCGAAGGCCAGGCCGCAGCAAAGATTGAACAGCAAGGCCGGCACGATCGTGGCCCAGAAGAGCGGCCACTTTCTCGTGGACCTCAGGAACTCCGCGCGAATCCGGTGAACGCTTCCTCTTTCGCCCCAACTCTCGGCGAGCTCCTTCGAAGCAACGGGTGGGCTCCAAGCTGTCAGCCGACTCCGTACCCGTCGCAGTCCATAGGCGACGCTGCACAGTCCAACCAAGGAGCACAGGGCGGCGAGCACACGAAGCACGATCGTCGGCCAGGCACTAATCCCCTCGAACAGGAAGAAGGGTTCGGCACTGAACGTCATCATCGACCTACCCGCTCCCCATGAGACCGTGAGCAAGTAGAAGAAGACGATCATCGGAATCCCGATTGCCGCGACAGCAGACAAGCGCGGATACGCGGGAACGGCTCGCTTCAGCTTGCGCTTCGCCGAGCGAACGGCGAGCAGCGCTCGACTTCGCCTCGGCCTCGACCGCGGTCCCGGCCTGGCCTTCAAGAGCGAGCCCAATCGTTCTCGACGCCGCTTGAGTCGATGAAGGCCCCAGGCGATGGAAGAGAGGATGATGACTACAGCCGCGAGGAAGAGGAGTCCTACACCCTTCTTGTTGGCTGATCGAAGCGCCCACGAATGGGGAGCCTCAGGCGAGTTGAGCATGTCTTGGACCGCAGCGGAGCCTGCCCCGCCCAGATCGTGACTGCATCCCAGATGCCCTCTCTCGCTCGAGCCGTCTTGCTGGACCTCCGCGGCGAAGCTCAGCTCGTGAAGCCTGGACCGGCCAACCTCGTAGATGCGTGGATCGCAGCCAGCAACACCCGGGCTGGAGCCGGGCCCGAGACAGCGAGCCTCGAGCGCCCGAGCAGTTGAGAGGAAGGTCGCGAGCTGATAGCCAGACCGCATGGGCACGACCATCTGTGCCGGCTGCAGTACCTCGAGGTCCGAGAGGTGACGCCCCACTCTGATTCCGTGGTACGAGGCGATCAGGATACCGAGCGAATGCGGAGACGACTGACTCGGCAGGAGCCGCGCATCGACATCCGTCGTGAAGAAGATGGCCTCGGGGAAGAGCGGCCTCAGCTCCTGGATGAGGACTGCCTTGTCGTAGACGTCCGTACCCAGGATTCCGATCGCGTCATAGGGAGCGGAGTTGGGACCATCTCCCTGATTCGCGAGAACCTGTTCCTTGATCCGTCGGATGTAGTCGGTTCGCCCCTCTCCCGTGGAGGGCTCCTGAAGAACTGACTCGACATCCAAGGCCTCGATTCCAGGGATTCGCCCGTCCAGTCCGCGCATGTATTGCAGGAGCAGATCGACGTCGAAGTGTCCGGGACCGAAGATGGACTGCGTGGCGTCGTCGAGCAACGACTTCCAAGCTCGTCCGTAGTTGGTGTCGAGCTCGGTCACGAGCCCGATGCGAAAGCTCGCCCCGGGCGCACCGTCTGCCGGTCTCAGTTCATCCAGTGACTTGGTGAATTTGCAGGAGCGCAAGAGCCAGCGCGCGCCCATGCCAAGCACACTGGGCAACGACCTGGGGTCATGCAGCTCTCTGCTGTCGCGCGCCAACGAACCGCAAGGGAACTCGTAGTCATGCGGGAATCGATCTGGCCTCCGGAGAAGGAACTCTTTCAGGAGAGTCGTCGCCAGACGGTCGTCGGCTCCGATCATCCGTTGAAAGCGAAGCCCGCAGCGCCACCTCAACGCTGCCGGCCGCGCACTTTCGACATCACGCGAGTCGAGGTCAGACTGCAGCATCGCCCGCTTCGGCGGCAGCGCGGTGGTGTTCACGCGCACGTCATCCAGCGTCAGGGTCGCTCGATGGGAGTAGAGAGTTGCCTCCGCAATCCACCCCTTCTCGTCCTTGGGAAGGCAATCGGGCCATTGACCATCGTCGTCCAGCATCTCCACGAGAACTGTCGAATCGCTCGGCCCGAGGATTCCGACCTGAACGTCCAGCTGAGGCGACTGACGAGGCATCAGGGTCTCGATCGCGCTCGCGATTCGCACCAAGGGGTTGTCAATGATGGACTGCTCATCGACCCAAAGGACGAGCACCTTCCTTCCAGTGACTTGTCTTGAACTTGATCCGCCAGCACTTGGCGCTGGCTGACACTGATACCACTCGAACGGCATGATCAAGCGGTCCAGGGAAGGCTCGGCGGTGCACGATTCGTTCCCCCAGTGGATGCGCCGATACACGTCGACTCGATTGGTGGAGGGAACCTCCACCAAGCCCAAGAAGTCCGGAGCCGCGGGAACGAGCGCCAGCGACACGTCCGCCTCCTCGCCACAGTTCCAGGGCGCCTCGTCCTCGCCTGCCCGATGCTTCCAGCTCGTCGTCAAGGCCGACACGACTGCGTACCTCTCCCGCAGCCGCGTCTCGTGCTCTTCAGCCCGATTCTCACCCGAGACGAGCACGGGTAGCACCAGTAGCGACCCCTGCGTCGCAGCCTCGTAAATCTCAGCGCGAAGCTCCGCAGCGCTCAACGGCGGCCGAAGCTCCATGAGACCCGTGTGTGCTTGCTTGGGGTCGCTCCTACGCGCCTCGTAGTGATAGACGGCCTCGAGCGGATCTCGCCAGAGTCGAGCGGGAACAGCCTGGTCCATCCTGGGCGAGACCTCGGCGCCGACCCTCAGGGCGGGGCGCACCCCCCGCAAGTCGTCGTCCAGAAAGTTCGCGAACACCAAAGCAACCAGCAGCGGCAGGGCGGGCGAGACGCCGCCCCCGTCCGTGGGTAACCAGCGAGACATGGGGACCTCCAGGGCTCTGGCCTTGCACGACGGGGCCCGTGCGTTGGAAGAGAAGCGAGGGCGCCAGGGCCGTCCCGAGCCTCCCCCTGGTGGTCTCGGTCCGGCCCCGGCTCCGTTCCGAAGCGCGCCCCCCCAGGCGCGCGATCGGAACTCCCCCTCAGGTGAAGCAGTCTGGACGCCCCCCGATTCGATCCGAGCGATCCGGAAAACTTCGACGGTCGGGGGTTTCAGGGCGGGGCGAGCTCGCCCCAGCCCCCGGAGGGGGGCGTCCAGGCCGGGCAGGCGTGCGAAAATCCCGGGGTCCGGCTCGCGCCTCGCGCCCCCGCGGGAACTCCGAGGAGGACGACACGATGAACCCCTCCCTCGACTCCACCGACCTCCGCTGGCTCGCCGGCCTCGCGCGCGCCCTGATCGGGGACGCGCACGCCGCCGACGACCTCGTGCAGGAGACCGTGGTGGCCGCCCTCGAGGGCGAGCTGCCGGCCGGGGAGGCGCGACGGCCGTGGTTGCGGTCGGTGGCACAGCGCTTGGCGGCGCGTCGCTTTCGGAGCGACGATCGCCGGCGGCGGCGGGAAGCCAGCGCGGCGCTGCCCGAGGCCCTGCCCGACACGGCCGACCTGGTCGCCCGTGCCGAGGTGGCCGAGCGCCTCGCGGCTCTGACCCGCGCGCTGCCCGAGCCCTTCCGCCGCACCTTGCTCCTGCGCTTCCTCGAGGGCCTCTCCCCCGAGGAGATCGCGCGACGGGAGCAGAAGCCGGCCGACACCGTGCGCTACCGCGTTCGGCGGGGGCTCGCGCTCCTGCGCGAAGCGCTCGAACGTCGCGACGAAGCCGACGGTTCCTCGTGGTGCGTCCTGCTCCTACCCCTCGCCCGCTCCGGCGGGGACGCCGGTCTCACGACCGCCGGCGCAACGGGGGGGCTCGCTAGCTCGGTCGCCACGATGACGATGATGAAGCTCTCCCTGCTCACGATCGCCGCGCTCTGTGGAGCCGGCCTGTGGTTCACCTGGCCGTCGGACGACGCCGACGAGTCGATCAGTGCCCTGCCCGACGGAGACGCGCTCGCCCGCGTCGCCGTCGAGACCTCCGGAGATCCGGACGCCGAACGCCCCGCGGACCCGTTGCCCACCGCGACCCGCGTCGAGAGCAGAGCGCCTGCGGCCGAAGCTCCCGGCTCCGCCACCGAAGCCCTCGAGCCGGCGACCCGCGTTCTCGGCCGCGTGGTCGACGAGGCGGGCGGACCGGTCGAAGGCGCGATCGTCTACCTGGTGCTCTCGCCGGATCGCTTCGACGCGGACGCCGTGCGACGCGGCGAGCAACCGAAGCCCGGCGCCGTCGGCGTCGTGGCGGAGGCCACGACGGACGCGGACGGCGCCTTCCGCCTCGACGAGATCGAGGTTGAGGGCGCGTCCGCTTGGGGCGACCCGCGGGACTGGTCGCTCGACCTCGGCGTCTCGGCCAACGGCTTCCTGCGCCAGGTGCTCCCGGGCGCGCTCGAGCAGCAGCCCGAGGACGGGTGGCTCGTCGTCCTGGCTCCCGGACCGCGCTTGACCGGCCGGGTCGTCGACCGCGACGGCCGCGGGGTGAGCGGGCTCACCCTCCTCGCTCACACCTACGCCGCCGGGATCGACCACGTCAGTCCGAGCCAGACGGAGCTCCGCGCGCAGCGCGCCGAGCGCGGCGACGCGCGCTCGAGCTACCAGCAGTGCCGGAGCGCGACCGATGCAACGGGCCGCGTCACGTTCACGGGCCTGGGCGACGGCGACCTGCGCGTGCGCTCGGCGGATCCGACCTGGCGTATCGTCGAGCCGGCGAAGGTGCGCGCCGCGGACGGGGACGTTCTCTGGCTCGCCGAGCGATCGATGGCGGTGCGCCTCGACGTGGTCGACGCGCGCACGAACGCGCCCGTAGAGCTCGCGAAGGCCACGTTCCGCTACGAGCTGACCTTCGCCGACGGCGAGGAGACGGACCTCGGGCAGTACGTCGGACGTGGCGCGGGCAGCGTCAGCTTCGCCATCGACGCGGAGAACACGCCGCAGCTCGTGGATCGCACCGTGACGCGCGTGGTCTTCTACGGGACGGTCGCCGCCGGCATCGCCAAGACGACCTGGCGCTCCGAACCGCTCGAGGACCCGGGCGGCGTGAGCGGACTCGCCGAGGTGCGCGTCGCGATCGACCTCGAGACGCCGGCGGAGGTCGAAGAGGAGTCCGCGAAGCTCCCGCCCCTGCCGCAGGCGACGCTCGAGATCGACGTGCTCTACGACGACGGCTCGCCCGTCGCCCGCTCGCTCGTCGTCGACTGGGAGGTGCGCACCGACGATGGTCGCCGCCGCGAGGGCGAGCGCAACGCCAAGCCGTTCGCCCCGGGGCGCTACCGCGTCGACGTCCCCGCCGGCGACGTCGAGCTCAGCGTGAAGGAGTACGGGGCCTCCGGCAGCCTCGCGCCCTGGACGGGCAAGGTGCGCCTGGTGCGAGGCAGCTCGGCGCGCGCGTTCGTGACCCTCGAGCGTGGCGCGACCGCCATCCTCGAGCGGCCGAGCGACTGGACCGGCCAGTGGTACGTGCGCGCGTCCTGGCGGTCGAGCGCGGAGGAGGACTGGTTCGGGAGCTGGAACTACGGCACGGACGAGGAGACGCTGCGCCTGGGCGCGCTGCGCAGCGCGGAGTGGCGCTTCGAGCTGCGCCGCGAGCCGTCGATGAGCGAGACTCCGCGCCTCATCGAGGCGACGCTGGGCGCGGGCGAGTCTCGCGAGCTGAGCGTCCGGTAGACCGCGGCGGTCGGCCCGTCAGCTCGGGGGGGAGCTGGCGGTCGACCGGCCTTCGAGTAGTCTCGCCCCATGGTCGACGACGCCCACGACGGCGAGCGACGCGCGCCTGAGCGCGCCGCCCCTGCCCCGCTCCCCCGCTGGGTCACGCGGCTCCTCCTCGTGGGCGGCACGCTCGGCGTCCTGTTCGTCGGGCGCGTCGCCGTTTCGTTCGGAGTCGCCACGCACTACTACGCGACGACCGCGTCGTTCGGCGAGTTCGTGGACTCGACGCCGGTCGCGCCGGAGGTCGCGGAGCGCTGGCTGCCGGAGGGGTCGCTGCTCGCCGAGAACGAACCGCTCGTCCTCGGGGAGCCGGCCGACTTCGAGGACGCCGCGTTCCGTGCCCGGGCGCGGCTGAACCTGAAGCGCGGCGACCAGGTCCTGCTCGATGCCTTCGTGGAGTTCGACGTCGTCGGCGACGAGGAGACCTGGGAACCGCACGGGCTGCGCATCTCCCTCGCAGGCCTGCATACGCCGCCAGGGATGCGAGCCTTCGTCCAGGTGGGGCTGATCGAACCCGAAGCCCTGCTGGACCACGACGACCCGCACGGCCGGGTCTTCGTCGACGCCCTGCTCCTCGCGGGCGACGGCCCCGTCGCCTTCCGCGTCGTCGAGTACGAGTCGCCTCCGCCGCCGCTCGCGGGGGGCCAGGGCGACAGGGTGCTCGACCGCCTGGTGATGGGCTGGGTGCACCCGGACGGCGAGCCGCCCGAAGAGGGCTACATCCACCACCTGCGGTGCCAGGTCGAGCCCCAGTGGATCCGTCTTGGCGCCAACGGCTACATGGGCCCGCACCTGCGTGGGATCGACTCGAGGACGAACTCCCCCATGTACTCCCGCGCCTTCGAGGCCGAGCTGGAAGACCTCGGACGAGAGAGCGCGGGTACCAACACGACGCAGAGCACGTCGATCACCTACACGTGGAACGACGTCGTCTGGTGAGCGCGCGCCCGCGGCGCTAGCGCGGCTCGACCACCTCTCGCAGCAGCCGGCCCACCGCGCCCGACGGCGGCTTGGCGCCGACGAGGCTCGAGAGGGTCGGGGCCACGTCGACGGTCTCGACCCGACGCGCGACGTGCTGGGCCGGGATGCCGGCGCCGGCGACCATGATCGGCACGTAGGTGTCGTAGACCCACGGTGAGCCGTGGGTGGTCGCGACCGTCAGGCCGTCGAAGTCGTTGACGTAGCGGTACGGCTCGAACACCACGTAGATGTCGCCGGAGCGCCCCGGGCTGAAGTTGCGCAGGACGGAGTTCAGCACGCGCAGGTCCGGGAAGGTGCCCTCGCGCAGGTCCACGCTCGCGACGGCGAGCGCGATTCCGTCGACCGCCGTGAGCTCGTCGGCGAGCGCGCGCGCCACCTCGTCGACGTCGTGGTCGGCCTCTTCGAGCTTGGCGCGATCGAGGTAGACGTAGGGGTGGCTGAAGGTCTCGACGAGCGCGCCGTAGCCGCTCGTGCTCTCGAAGGTGGTGAAGAAGTCGCCTGGGATGTAGTCCGTCTCGAAGCCGAGCTCGGCCAGGTAGCCGGGAGCCTCGGCGCCGCCGTGGTCCGCGGAGAGCACGATCAGCGTGTCCTCGAGGCCCACCGTCTCGTCGACGTAGCGGAACAGCTCCGCGAGAGTGCGGTCGAGGCGCAGGATGTTCTCCTCACTCTCGAGGCTCGACGGCCCGAAGATGTGCCCGACGTAGTCGGTCGAGGAGAAGCTCACCGAGAGGTAGTCGGTGACGTCGTCCTGGCCGAGGCCTTCGTTCTCGATCACCGCCTTGGCGAAGTCGAGCGTCAGCTCGTCGCCCGCCGGGCTGATCGTCAGGAAGGTCGTGAAGTACTTGCTGTCGGCGGGGCCGTACTCGTGGGGGAAGGTGCGCCCGAAGCTGCCGAGCACCGTCTCGTACGGGCGGTCGTCCCTGTCGCCGAAGACGTAGGTGCTCGGGTCGTCCGAGAGCTCCCAGGAGGTGTTCGCGTACTCACCGGGCCGCCCGAGCGCGTTCCAGTCCTCGACCCACTGCGGCATCGCGTCGTAGTAGAACTGGCTCGTCACGAAGCGGCCGGCCGCCTTCGAGAACCAGAAGGCCTTGCCGGTGTGGCCGGCCATCGAGATCGCGCCGCGGTCCTTGACCGACACGCCGAAGACCTTCGCGCGGCCTCCGGTGAAGAGCGTCAGCTCGTCGCTGAAGGTCGAGACCTGGATCGCGGCGGGTGAGCGGCCGTCCGAGCGCGCGGCGCGCTGCGTCGGGTCGATCTCGGTCGAGGCGTCGACGCCGGCGCCGGAGATGAGCAGCGGGTAACGCGCGTCCTCGACGTTGTACATCAGCTCGCCAGAGGCCCGATCGAGCCAGACGTTCGAGATCATGCCGTGCGCCGCCGGGTCCGCGCCGGTCGCCAGCGTCGTGTGACCGACGATCGTCTCGGTGTCCGCGTGCCCGTGGTGCGCGTCGAGGTAGACCGTGCCTTCGTCCATCAGGTAGCGGAAGCCGCCCTCGCCGAAGCGGTCGGCGTAGCGCCGCGGCAGCTCACCGCGCAGCTGGTCGACCGTGATCTGCAGCACGAGCTTCGGCTTCCGGCCGGCCGAGCCGAGGGCGGCGTCCTTCACAGGCCCGGTGTGGCACGCGGTGGTGACGGCGGCGACGAGGAGGAGGCCAGAGGCGGCCCAGCGGAGTCCGGGGCGGAGGTGCAACATGGTGAGCGGTCGCGGAGAGATGCGGAGTTCGGTCGGGGCGTCCCCAGAGCCTAGCAACCCAACGGGTGAGGCGCGCCGGCTACGGTGGGAGCCGGCGCGCCGCACCTCGCTCGGAGCGCATCCCGGGCGCGAGCGCTCACCCCCGCAACGACCGGGGGAACAACACGTTGTTCTCGAGTCCAATGTGTTCCATCAGCATCCGCTCGAGGTCGCTGAGCCCGAGGTAGAGAGCCTTCCAGGTCGTGCAGGCTTCCGGCGGCGGCACGAAGTCGTGGGCCAGCTTGCGCAGCCGCTTCAGATTCTCGGCGTGGTCGAGGTGCTCCTGCTCCATGACCTGCACGGGCATCGCCGCGCGCCGGCCAGCGCCGGAGCGGATCAGCGGGAAGAGCATCTGCTCCTCCTTCTGCATGTGCAGGTCGAGCGACTCCTCCAGCTCCGCGAGGAAGGCCGCGAGCCCCTCGGGGCGGTTCGGCTTGTCGGCGTGCACGCGCTCGACCTTCTCGGCCATCTCGCGCAGGCGCGGCAGCTCGGCGCGGTGCGGCTCGTGGTAGGTCGCGAGCAGGTGCTCGATCAGCTCGTCGAGCGGGCGCTCGTCCCAGCGCACCGCGACCTCGGCGGCGTCGCGCGCCTCCGCCGCGAGCTCGGTCGCCAGGGCGTCGACGTCGAGCCCCTTGTCCGCGCAGGCGTCGGCGAGGGTGGCTCGCCCGTGGCAGCAGAAGTCGAGGCCGTGGCGGTGGAAGACGCGGGAGGCGCCGGCGTGCTCGAGGGCCAGGGAGGCGAGGGAGGCGTCGGGTCGGATCGTGGCGGAGGTCATGGCGTGTCCTGGGTGAGGGAGGATCTGGGTAGTGCACGAGGCGTGCCACGCTCGAGGTGCCCCTGGAGTGGCCCGAGCCCCTTTAGCTGTTGCATCGACACACTAGCGGCGATGTCCAAGTGACATCATGATGTTGGAATGACAGCGCCGTCTCTCGATGCCCTCCTGCCCCTCGCCCACGACATCACGGCGGCCCTCTCCTCTGCCGATCGCAACCGGCGACTCGTCGACGTCGTCCGCCGCGCGCTGCCCTGTGACGCGGTCGCGCTACTGCGCCTCGAGGGCGACACCCTGGTGCCGGCCGCGTGCTTCGGACTGTCCGAGGACGTCTACGGCCGACGCTTCCAGCGCAACGACCACCCGCGCCTCG
>Ga0316204_10009608_pt1 | contig 12832 bp, 8 predicted proteins | sample 6monrhotite_MG_2_FD_205661 | JGI IMG/M metagenome (GOLD analysis project Ga0316204, IMG submission 205661) | Microbial mat bacterial communities from mineral coupon in-situ incubated in ocean water Damariscotta River, Maine, United States -... | ecosystem: Environmental > Aquatic > Marine >...
ATCCTCCGTCGAGCCCCCGTGCGATATCATGTGGCATGGCCGCCGCACTAAGGGCAACAACCGGGATGTTCCTGGTTTTCTCATCTTCCTTTAACCGTGCGAGTGCCTCATATCCATCCATCCCCGGCAGGTTTATGTCGAGCAGGATGATGTCAGGTCGCTCACTGGCGGCTAACTCAAGACCCAGTTCGGCGGAGGCTGCCGAAATCATCGACAGTCCCTCAATACGGGTTACGATCAACTCCATTAATGAGATGTTATGTTTGTCATCCTCGATGTACAGCATGGTGCCGGTAAACTCTGAGTTCACGTTCCGCTTGGCCTTTTGCTCTTCGGCAGGGGGGGGTGCTGAAACCTCCTGCGGCACACCCTCAGCCTGCGGGAAATCAATCCAGAAGGTGGTTCCCTCCCCAACCGTGCTGTCACAGCCGATCACGCCTCCCATCGCCTCAACCAGCCGTTTGCTGATCGTCAACCCGATACCCGTCCCTTCGATATCCGATTTTTCAGCGTGGAGCCGTTCGAATGGATTAAAGAGCTCCACCATCTCTTCCTCGGAGATACCTTCTCCGGTATCCGTAACAAAGATATGCACCAAACCATCAGCTTTGTTCTCACAACCATATGTCACGCGACCGCCGGGCCTGTTGTATTTGATGGCGTTGGAAAGCAGATTGATCAGAACCTGCTTGAAACGGAAGCGGTCTGCAACAATCATATCATCTGATGTATTTTTTCTGATAAGCGTAATGTTGAGGGCACGTGCCGTTCCTTGAAGCAAATCCAAACACTCCAAGAAAACATCCCCCGGCAAGAGCCGTTCGGTATCCAGATCAACCGTCCCAGACTCGATCTTTGCCAGGTCCAGGACTTCACTAATAAGACTCAGAAGGTGTCGACCTCCCTTCATAATGTGCTCGACGCATTTTTCCTGAGTTTCGGACAACGGTTCATCCGGGCTACTCCCCAGCAACTGACCGAACCCAATGATGGAATTCAACGGTGTGCGCAGTTCATGGCTCATTGCCGAAAGAAATTCCGACTTCGCCCGATTGGCCTTATCAGCCTCTAGTCTTGCTTCTATCAATTCGGACGCCGCGAGCACCTGTTCAGTTATGTTTGTTCCTGTCCCGCGATACCCAAGAAAAGAACCATCTTTATCGAAATGCGGTGAGCCATTTATCCGGATATAAACTAGACCCTGTACCGGGTGAAAATACTCAAAATCAAAGTCCCTGAAATCCCGACGCGTTTCCAAATCGGATAAATGTTTTTGCCAATGAGGTTTGGCAATTTCAGAAGCAGGCATAATATCCTGCCTTGTTTTTCCAATTACATGGGAAATTTTCTGGTCGGAACCGCCCTCTGATTGGGAATAGTAGGTAAACCTGAGGTGTTCGTCTGTTTCCCATACCCAGTCCGAAGACACTTTCGTGAATAGCCGGAAGCGATCTTCACTTTTATACAGGGACTCTTCAATTTTTTTGAGTTCGCTGATATCTGTCCATAACCCAATCGACCCAATATTTTCTCCCAGCTCGTCATAGATTGGCGTTGCATTATTTATGCCGGGAACATTCGTTCCATCGGGTCGCTGAAGGGAGGCTTCATATTTGCCTTTTTTTCCAGTCTGTCGAATTTTTATCTGATTACGAACGATTTCAGCATTTTCATCATCGACAAACTCTAAAACAGTTTTGCCCAAAATTTCACCTTCGCTTCTGCCCAGAATATCACACATTGCGGCGTTGACTTTTACCGTCCGCGAGTCGCTGTCAATCTGCCAATATCCTTCCTGGGTGTTTTCCAGCATATCAGAAATCATCCGCTGGCTGGCCCGCAAGTCCCGTTCGGAATTTTTCCTGTCGGTAATTTCTGTTCGAATGGAAATATACTGAAATGGCTTACCCAGCTCATCAAGGAACGGTACGATGGTAACTTTCAGCCAATAGTCACCGCCACCTTTCTTTCTATTTTTTATCTCGCCGTTCCAAACTTTCCCACTGGAAATGGCCTGCCACAAGTCCGTAAAAAACTCAGCCGAATGTTCATCGGAACGTAAAATACTGTGGCTTTTGCCCTCCAGTTCGTCTTGCGAATATCCACTAACCTGGCAAAACTTATCATTGGCATAGATAATTTTCCCCTTAGCATCGGCGATACTGACGATCGCGTGTTCATCGAGGGCACGTTTCTGAAAATTCAGTTCCCTTAATTGCACTTGCCGCTTTTCAGCCTCTTGCTGTAACGCCTTATTGACCGTTTCGAGTTTTTCCTCAATCAGCTTGCGTTCCGTAATATCGAATTGAATCCCAGTGATGACAGAGACCTCACCATTAAAATCAATCAATGGGCTTCCGATATTGTTGATCCAGCGAACGGTCCCATCAGGCAGCAAGACCCGGTATTCTTGGTTGATTTCGGATTGATCGGCGATATTTTGTTGAAAAGTCTCGGAAACGGAGTCCCGTTCATCCGGATGAATACGGCTGACCCAGCCTTCAAAACTTGCTTCCACTTGCCTCGGATCATACCCCAGCAATCTGGCATTTTGGTCGGACCAGAAAATTTTGTTGTTTTGAACATCCCGAACCCAATATCCGGCGTTTGATGCCATTAAGGCCAAGCCCAATCGTTGCTCGCTCTCTTCAAGTTGCTGTGTCCTGAATTCAAGATCCTGAGTTCTGGATTTAACGGTTTTTTGAATAACATCAGTCCGCCGCTGAATCGTGAACATCGTATACGAGAGCAGAGCCGTCAGGAGAAGTCCAAAAAACAAGATGGAAAATGACTCTAAATACCAGATATTTTCAAAATACTGCGGAGACGCCAGCATTATAATTTTCCACTGCCGCCCCGAGACGTGCAGAGATGCTTTATGGCTGAATTCCGATATTTGCCAAAGCGTTGAAAAGGTTAAAGGCGCCCTGTATTTGCCTAACCGGGAAGGGTGATAATAAACAATTTCTTCACCATCATCGGCCTCAACATCAACAATATAGATATCCAGCCCACGTGGTTTCGAAGTGGAGAGCACGGATTCAAGCAGCAGGCCGATATCATATTGGAGTACAATAAACCCGAAGTGTTCTTCCCGGCGCTGTTTAATCGTTTGCAGCGGTTCTGCCGTCTGATAGACGGGCTGAATAAGATTAACCGTAGAATTTATATTTTTGTTGTCATCGGTTACCCCGCGCAATAACGGGGCCCCCGTAATCGGTACAACGGTTCCTTCATCTCTTGCCTGTTCGAGCAAACTCAAAACAGCGGAGTCTGACGCCAGATCCAGACCGACTAGGCTGCCCATTTTGTTGGCAGGTTCAGCGTACCGGATAGGATAATGAGGTATGCGTGGTGGGGCCAACGTATTCTGTTGATCCGATTTTCCCAGAAGTAGCCGATTTTGATCGTTGCCCCGGGGAACCCAGAATACGGCCTCAACCTCGCGAGGTCTGGTGGCGGAACCCAACATGAAAGAGGAGAATTCCGTTCGGTTGACAAATTTCAGTCCCTGGAACAACCGCTTGGTGGAATCAAGTTCAATATTGATTTCATTTAGCCTGCTATCCAGCAGCCGATGGTATGTATTTACCGAAAAGTTAAACTCCTCCAAGTGTTCTTCGTGTTCCCACCGGTAAACATAGAAGACGGCGGCAACGACAACGGCGGCGCAGATCAATGTGAAGATCAGTGGATGTACGGAATACCGAGCCTGTTCGCCAGCGCCCGGAAAAACATCTGTTTTTCGCCTATTTATTTCCATTTTATTGTTGTAGTTCCCCCAGAGTCCTGTCGAAAATCTCCTGATAAGTGCCGTCCTTTTTTATTTCCAACAGAGCGGCCGATACTTTGTTTACCAGACCCGAATGCTTGTTGTTCAGATACATAAACATTTCCCGTTTTGCCAACGGCGGCTCGGAAACCTGGATTGTCAGACCTAACTGGCGGGCGCGCCAAAGCCCCTGCCAGCGTTCATAGAGTATGAAATCCACCTTTCTAGCGGTCAGAAGGTCAAACATTTGTAACGCTGTCTTGGTTCTGGTGGTAAAATTATGAGCGGACAGACTATTCTGAAAAATCTGCCAGCCATTTATATAAGCGATCGTCACCTCATCCAAGGCTGACATCCGGTCCGTCACGATGGGTTTTATGATGGAGTAAGCAACAAAATCATTGTCCATGATTTTTTCAGGGACGCGTATGAGGTTGGGAAATTTTTTTCCCAGCCCTTTGATGCGCAGGGCTGCTCCATCGTCTATTCCTATATTGGCATTAGCCAACGACTTTGCGGAGTTTTGATAAACGGTCACCGTTGCATCAATACCAATCCGGCGAAATATTTCCTTGACGAGAAGATCAATAAATCCAGATTTTTCAACGGTCGTAAATGGGTCGCGGATTCCAGTACTGAGGGTAATTTTTTCGTTCGCAAATACAGGCATGACCATAAATAATTTACCTATTAGGATAATTATCAATACTGTCTTCATTGCAGCCGCCGTATTTGCTATAGTAATATACGCATAACACTATTCGATTACACGCTAACCGTGAAGTGTTATTGTTATACTCAAGCATACTCTGGAAGTAATCGCCAAATTAGCATGTCAATCCAGTGTTGGCGCACGCTCATATGCAGGTTTGGCCACACCTGAGTCATTTTTATGGTGAGATGGTCGGAAAGGCTAAATCAGGACCATGAGGGCCTCGACATAAAGTCCTTCCGTTTCTGGTTGGATCGCACCGAACAGCTTCTTTCAGGCAGGTCCGCTTTGTCCCAAACCCGGCAATTTACGGCACCCTGAAATCACTTCTAATTTACCACGCTGAGTGGTCATTCCATAACTTAGGATCGGCCTGCCACTCGGCACAAAGCAACCCGGTCTCAATCCAGATTTCCCCGAATGCCGTCGGCCAGGGCTTTGATACCATCCATGTCACCCGGATGAATGCCCCAGTTCATTTTCATCTCATCATTCATGGCGCGCGGCACCACATGCATATGCAGGTGGAACACCGATTGGGCGGCACCGGGGCCGTTGGCCTGAAGGATGTTGATGCCGTCCGGTTCAAGTGTTTTGTTGACGGCGCGGGCCAGTCGCTGCGCGCCATTGATGGTCGCTGCCGCCCAGTCGTCAGGCGCCTCGAAGATGTTTTCCGTATGGAATTTGGGGATCACCAGCGAATGGCCGGGCTGGATCGGGTTGATGTCCATGAAGGCAAAAACCCGGTCATCTTCGAAAACCTTAAAACTCGGGATTTCGCCGCGGATGATTTTGCAGAAGATACAGTCATCATCAAGGTGTGCATGGTCGCTCATAATCAATCTCCCAAACGTTTGCGTTGACGGGGTCCAAACCCACCCAACGTGGGGATCCTGGACAAATCTTTCGGTTTTATGGTCTTAACATAGGCCATCAGATCTTCAATGGCCTCCGGTGTGACCGTGAATTCAGTGGCGTAGGCCGGGGCTTTGGACCAGCGTTTGACATCGGGAACCCGCACAAACACTGGATGCGGACGCCGTTCGAAAAAGGTTTCGAACCGCTCATAACCATCATCCATACCGGCGATCAAGGGAAATGACGGTGTCGATCCGAGCCCGCCGAACTTATCAAAATCGCCGATGACATGACAGCGCGCGCAATGGGTAACCGACAGGTCCTCGCCTTTCTTCACGTCGCCTTCGCTATGCGCCGGACGGCCCGCCACAACAAACAGCAGGGCGATAAAAAGGGCCCTGGTCGGGAGTGGCAGGATGGTCTGGGGCCAATCCCTAATCTTCACGCACCTGATGAAGGGCCGCCTGAGCCGCCGCCAGTCTGGCGATCGGCACCCGGAACGGCGAGCACGAAACGTAGGTCAGCCCCATTTCCTGACAGAAGTGGACAGACGCCGGGTCACCGCCATGTTCGCCGCAGATGCCAAGCTTCAGGTCGGGGCGAACCTTGCGCCCACGTTCAACACCGATCTTGACCAGTTCGCCCACGCCGTCACGGTCGATGGTCATGAACGGGTCGTCGGCAAGGATGCCCTTGTTGTGATAGACATCAAGGAACGGGGCCGCGTCGTCGCGTGAAAAGCCGTAGGTGGTTTGCGTCAGATCGTTGGTGCCGAAACTGAAAAACTCAGCCGTTTCGGCGATAACATCGGCTTTCAGACAAGCCCGTGGCAGTTCGATCATGGTGCCGACAAGGTAATTCAGCTCAACACCTTCCGCAGTGCGAACTTCGTCCGCCACCTGATCAACCACGGCTTTCAGGAAATCCAGTTCCGGCTTGTCGATGATCAGCGGGATCATGATTTCGGGGACAACGGTTTTGCCTTCCTTCACCAAAATGGCTGCGGCCTGAAAAATCGCCCGGGCCTGCATTTCGTAAATTTCCGGATAGGTGATGCCCAGACGGCAACCGCGATGACCCAGCATGGGGTTGGCCTCATCAAGCTCAAGTTTGCGCAGTTCCAGGGTCTTCAAATCGGTGCCCGCCGCCTCGGCCACTTCAAGCAGTTCTTCTTCGGTGTGCGGGAGGAATTCGTTCAATGGCGGGTCAAGCAGGCGAATGGTGACCGGCAAACCTTCCATGATGCGAAACAGTGCGGTGAAGTCTTCGCGCTGATAGGGCAACAGATTGTCGAGTGCCGCGCGCCGTGCCGTTTCGTCCGTCGCCAGGATCATCTGGCGCATATGGACGATGCGTTCCGGATCGAAAAACATGTGTTCGGTGCGGCTGAGGCCGATGCCTTCGGCACCGAATTGGCGCGCCGTTTCCGCATCCGTCGGGGTTTCGGCATTGGCCCGGACGCCCATGGTGCGGACCTCATCAACCCATTCCATCAAACGACCAAAATCACCGCTCAGTTCGGGCTGCTGGGTTGCCACTTCGCCGAGATACACCGATCCGGTTGAGCCGTCCAGGGTCAGCACGTCGCCTTCGGTCAAGGTCCGGCCCATGGCGAGAAGGGTCTTGGTCGAATAGTCGACCCGTAGTTCACCGGCGCCGGAGACGCAGGGTTTGCCCATGCCGCGGGCCACAACGGCGGCGTGCGATGTCATGCCGCCACGGGTCGTCAGGATACCTTCGGACACATGCATGCCGGAAATGTCTTCGGGGCTGGTCTCGGTGCGTACCAGAATTACCTTCTCACCCCGCGCCACCCAGAGCTCGGCGTCGTCGGCGTTAAATACGATGCGCCCAGAAGCGGCGCCGGGGCTCGATGGCAGGCCGCGTCCGATCAGGGTCATTTCGGCATCGGGATCAAGGGTCGGGTGCAGCAACTGGTCAAGCTGGGCCGGGTCAAGCAGCATGATCGCCTGTTTTTTATCCAGCACATTTTCGTCAACCATGTCGCAGGCGATCTTGAGGGCAGCCTTGGCGGTGCGCTTACCGTTGCGGGTCTGGAGCATCCAGAGCTTGCCCTGCTGGACGGTAAATTCCATGTCCTGCATGTCTTTGTAGTGGAGCTCCAGGCGTTCGCGAACGGCAACCAGCTCACCATAAATTTCGGGCATGACCTCTTCCATGGAGGACAGATTGGAGCCGGTGGTCACCTTCTCGGCAATCGTCAGCGGGTGCGGTGTACGGATACCGGCAACCACGTCCTCGCCCTGGGCATTGACCAGGTATTCGCCGTAATAGGCGTTTTCACCGGTTGCCGGGTTACGGGTGAAACACACACCGGTGGCGCAGTCATCACCCATGTTGCCAAACACCATGGCCTGAATGTTGACTGCCGTTCCCCAACTGGCCGGAATGTTATGAAGCCGCCGGTAGGTATTGGCGCGGTTGTTCATCCATGAGCCGAAGACCGCACCGATGGCCCCCCAAAGCTGTTCGTAGGGGTCCTGCGGGAACGGTTTTCCGGTCTCGCTCTCAACCATCTCCAGATACTGGGCAACCACAGCTTTCCAGTCATCCGCCCCGAGATCCGTGTCCAGCGAATACCCCTTGTCGTCTTTATGATCTTCCATAATGTCTTCGAAATTATGGTGATCGACACCCAGAACAACGTCGCCGTACATCTGAATGAAACGACGGTAACTGTCATAGGCAAACCGCGCATCACCCGATCTGGTGGCCAGGCCCTCAACCGTTTCGTCATTGAGACCGAGGTTCAGCACCGTGTCCATCATGCCGGGCATCGAGGCCCGGGCACCGGAGCGCACGGAAACCAGCAACGGGTTTTCGACCGAGCCGAAACCATTGCCCAAGGCGCTCTCCATGTCGACCATGGCCGCCTCGACCTGGGTTTTCAGTTCATCGGGGTAGGTATTTTCGTTGTCGTAATAGAACACACAGACATCTGTCGGGATGGTAAACCCGGGCGGAACGGGAATGCCCAGAGCCGACATTTCAGCCAGGTTCGCGCCCTTGCCGCCCAGCAGATTGCGCATCTCCGTGCCGCCCTCTGCCTTGCCGTCACCGAAACTGTAAACCCATTTTGACATATCGACTTTTACCCTTCGATCTTCGAAAAATCTGCAACACCATCCAGCGCCGACCTGATCATCGACAGTAATTTTAATCTGTTCTCGCGGGTTCGCGGATCATCCGTATTTACGGTGACGGCATCAAAAAATGCATCCACCGGACCGCGCAACTTGGCCAGGGCCTGCATGGCGTCACCAAACCGCTGATCCGATACCGCCGCCGCGATCAAGCCAGACCCCGCCTCAAGTCCGCCAAACAAGGTTTTCTCTTCATCCTGCTCGAAGCCAGAAACATCCGGTGCCTCGGCGTAGCTGCGCCCGTCTTTCTTTTCTTCAATTTTCAGGATATTCGCCGCCCGGCGATAGGCGATCAGCAGGTTTTCACCGTCTTCACTATCCAGAAATTCTGACAAGGCTTTAACCCGGGCCAGCAGGCGCACCAGATCATCTTCACCCCCCAGGGCAAACACGGCATCGATGTGATCGTGTTTGACGCCCTGTTCCTTGAGATGGACCTTCAGGCGGTCGGCAAAGAAAGACAACAGGTCACTGGACAAATCCCCACCGGCTTTGTGGTGTGCCAGGGCGTTTTCGAACACCTGCGACAGCGAAAGCCTGAGATTGTTTTCCAGGATCAAGCGGATGATACCGAGCGCGGCGCGGCGAAGCGCGTAAGGATCTTTCGAACCGGTCGGCTTTTCGTCGATCGACCAGAACCCGGCCAATGTGTCGATTTTATCTGCCAGTGCCACACAGATGCTGACCGGTCGTGACGGGCAGGTATCGCCCGGTCCCTGCGGCGAATAATGTTCGGCAATGGCATCCGCAACATCCGGGTTTTCCCCGTCGTTCAACGCGTAATACCGGCCGATTATCCCCTGCAGATCCGGAAACTCACCGACCATGCCGGTTGAAAGATCGGCCTTGGCCAGCCGCGCGGCGGAGCGCACTTTATCTTTGTCGGCATCCGCCACGTTGTCGGCCAGATCAGCCGCCAGCGCCTGCATGCGGTCAACCTTCTCGTCCAGCGTCCCCAACTTGGCATGAAACACCCGGTCTTTAAGCGCCGGAGCTTTTGACGCCAGCGAGGTTTTGCGGTCCTGATCCCAGAAAAACTTGGCATCGCTGAGGCGTGCGCGCAGCACCCGTTCATTACCGGCAACCACCTGCTTGCCGCCATCGACGGTTTCCGTATTAGCGACAACGACAAACCGGTTGGCCAGATTGCCGTCTTGATCCAGACACGAGAAATATTTCTGATGCGACTTCATCGAGGTGATCAGCACTTCCGGCGGCACGCCCATGAATTCGTCGTCAATCGTCCCCATCAACACAACCGGCCATTCGACCAGACCGGCGACCTCCTCAAGCAGCCCCTTGTCGTCTTTGAGGGAAAGCCCTTCGGCCTCGGCCAGTTTGCTAGCCTCCGCCAGAATCAGATCACGACGTTCACCCCGATCAATCATCACCTTGGCGGCGCGGAGTTTTTCCTTGTAGTCGGCGAAGCTGGAAACCGTGAGGGGTTCCGGCGACAGAAACCGGTGGCCGATGGTTTCGTTGGCCGCCGTTCGCGGGCCGAAAGTAAAGGGCACAACCGCGCAATCGAAAACACAGATCATCGAATGGATGGGCCGCACCCAGCGCAGACCGTGGGACGCCCAGCGCATGGATTTGGGCCAGGGCAGGTTTTGCAGGGCTGATGGCATAACCTCGGCCAATACTTCTGACGTGGTGCTGCCTTTTTTCTCGATCACCGCGAAATAAAATTCACCCTTCGGCAATTCCCGGATTTCCGCCTGATCAATGGAACTGAAGCCGTTGGCTTTCATGAACCCGGCAAGCGCCTGTTCGGGTGCGCCGACTTTCGGGCCCTTGCGTTCATCGCTGACATCGGGTGTCGCCGTCGGCAATCCATCAACCATCAAAACCAACCGGCGTGGCGTCACGTGGACTTCGGCGTGATCAAAGCCCAGACCCGCCTTTTTCAGCCCTTCACAAACCAGGCGTTTCAGATCATCCGCCGCCCGCGCCTGCATGCGCGCCGGGATTTCTTCGGACAGAATTTCAAGGAGGAGTTCGGCCATCACTTCACCTCCATACCCTGGCTTTTCATCCAGGCATCGGCGGCACCTTTGGTCAGGGTCCGCACCCGCCCGATATAGGCTTGGCGTTCGGTCACCGAGATAACACCACGGGCATCGAGCAAATTAAACAAATGGCTGGCTTTCAGGCAGTAGTCATAGGCCGGCAGCACGAGCTCGGCTTCCAGCAACTTGGCGCATTCGGTTTCGGCGTCACTGAAGTGCTGGCGCAGCATGTCCGTATTGGCGTATTCGAAATTGTGTTTTGAATATTCAACTTCCGCCTGATGGAAAACATCGCGGTAGGTCTTGCCGCCCTGATCCTTGGGCACGCCGTCCCAGTCGATGTCATAGATGTTATCAACGCCCTGCACATACATGGCGAGGCGCTCAAGGCCGTAGGTCAGTTCAACCGGGATCGGGTTGCATTCATAACCGCCGACCTGCTGGAAATAGGTGAACTGGCTGACTTCCATGCCGTCGCACCAGACTTCCCAGCCGAGGCCCCAGGCCCCCAGCGTCGGGCTTTCCCAATCGTCCTCGACAAAACGGATATCATGAAGGCTCTTGTCGATTCCCAGCGCATACAGGCTTTCCAGATAAAGCTCCTGAATGTTTTCCGGCGAGGGTTTCATCAGCACCTGATACTGGTAATAGTGCTGAAGGCGGTTGGGGTTTTCGCCATAACGCCCATCGGTCGGGCGGCGTGACGGCTGCACATAGGCGCAATTCCAGACATCATCGGGCCGGCCCAAAGAGCGTAACGTCGTTGCCGGATGAAACGTCCCCGCGCCGACTTCCATGTCATAGGATTGCAGGATCACACAGCCCTGATCGGCCCAGAAGGCGTGCAGGGTCAGGATCAAGTTCTGAAAACAGGTTTTTTTATCAGATTGGGCAGGCATCGCGCCGAATTTCCAAGGTACGGGAAGTTATGTTGCGGGTGCGAAGTTAGCCGCCACGCCGTGCAGGGTCAAGCAGCGGAATCTGCGGATTGTTCAGTTTTTCAACCGCACTTGTGACGACCGTCATCCGGCACATAAGCGCCGCAGTCCGGGCACTGGACCATATCCTCGATATCCGAGTTGCTCGGGCCGTGCTGCGAAGCGCCCCCACCCCGGCGCACACGCTCGCGGGCCGCCTTTTTCTGGATTTGCTGACGGTTGCCGAGCCATTTAAAGCCATACCAGGCGGCAAGGATTAAGGCGGCGGTAACCAGGATTTTTGAGATACTGAACAGTCCGAACATGGTGGTCCTTTTAGGCAGTGATCATGGCAGAGGTCAAGTCATCCTCGTGCGTTTGGGCGCATTTGAGTGCATTTGGGCGCTAAAAACCGAATCGATTCCAGATCAGGCGTTCCTCGACGGCGCTTATCAAGCCGTGCCCCAGATCACCCCCCAGGTCACCGGAAAAATCAGTTCCGCCTGCCAATGCCCCCTGAGACAGGCCGAATTTACGTTTGAAGAAAGACTGATGCTCTTCAATTTTCCTGAATTTGACGTCTTCACCAAAACGGTCGCGCATGATGGTTCTAAGGTCCCCAAGACCATCCACCAACCCCAGTTGGGCCGCCGTCGCTCCGGTCCAGAAGGCACCGCTAAACAGCTCCTTGTCGGACCCTTTCAAACGGTCACCACGTCGATCCTGAACCATGTCGATGAAGCCATCGTGGATTTCTTTTTGCAGGGATTTGAGATGTTTGACGTCAGCCGCCTTCTCCGGGCTGAACGGATCAAGCATGGCCTTTTTATCGCCGCTGGTGTGAAGGCGGCGCTCGACACCATAACGTTTCAGTAGTTCCGGGAACCCGAAACCGCCGGAAACGACGCCGATGGAGCCGATGATAGAATTGCCGTCGGCATAAATTTGATCCGCTGCACAAGCCAGCCAGTACCCGCCGGAGGCCGCCACATCTTCGGCAAAGGCATAAACCGGCACGTCTTTTTCTTTTGCAAGGGCACGAATCCGCCCGGCAATCAGCGCCGACTGCACCGGTGAACCACCGGGCGAATTGATAGTCAAGGCGACAGCTTTCAGTTTTTTCGGCTTGAAGGCGCGCTCCAGCAGAGGTTCGACCGTCGACAGGCTGAGGCCGCGGCGAAAGCCGCCCATCGCCCCGATGACGCCGGACAGGTTAATGACGGAGACCAGCGGCCCGCCCTGCCCTGGCAGATATTTTTTACAGTCCTGTAGCCAATCTGAAATCTGATCCGTGTCCATCATCCAACCTGTTTGATTATGTCGTTGCCGCGAATATGTTATTCATCTGCGAATTCGTCGAATGTCCCTCTCTCCGTCATGGCCGGGCTTGACCCGGCCAT
>Ga0316204_10009609_pt1 | contig 12831 bp, 7 predicted proteins | sample 6monrhotite_MG_2_FD_205661 | JGI IMG/M metagenome (GOLD analysis project Ga0316204, IMG submission 205661) | Microbial mat bacterial communities from mineral coupon in-situ incubated in ocean water Damariscotta River, Maine, United States -... | ecosystem: Environmental > Aquatic > Marine >...
GCCGGTCACCACTGGTGGCCGGCGCGCATGGGCGCGCTCAGCACCGTTGTGCATGGGCGCGTTCAGCACCGTTGTGCATGAGCGCGCTTTTCACCGTTTTCCCGCGGATTTGCGTGAGCGTCGACACGGAGGCCTCCCGAGGGCCACCGAGCTGGGCCGACCGTTCGAGGGGCAGGCGAACGAAGCGTGGCTGCGAGCGCTGTTGCAGCCGGGGCGAACGCTTCCGCCTGGAGCCTAACGGGTGCTTGCTACTGCCGAACCGGCCGCTGCGCGGCCTCGCTCGCGGAGCTCGCGTCGCAGTAGAAGCCTGCGTTGAGCGAAGGTCGAGACGGCATTCGAACCAGGTGAATCAGGGTGCTGATTCCTGAGGTTCCGCCTGCGATGGTCTCCCCAGGAGATAAGGCACCGAGTCATGGACTACACGAGCGAAGTGCCCTGTAGAGCATGAAGAACTCGTCGGCCGGGTTCCGCTACCACAGCCCATAGGACGGTCTCATGACTTGATGGGCCCCACGCAGGAAGTTCCAATCGGAGGTCTGATGCCACAACGGACAGGACCGAAGAGGGCCTGACCCGGTTCGTCTTGCTCCCTGAGATTACCGCACGGTAGTACGTGGCATGACGACCCTTGATCTCACAGCCGCCCGCCTGACCGACTCTGACTTCGCGACCGCGCTCGACGACCATGACCTCTCCGCCACGACAAACCTATGCCTTGACCGGAACCAGCTCACTGCAGCGTCGATCCGGACCCTCGTGGACCGAATCCCGGCGGGCCAGATCGAGTCGCTGTCACTGGTCGCGAATCGGTTGGGCGTCGAGGGCATCCACGCCCTGGTTGACTCGGACTGGGCGCGCAGCATTCGCATACTGCGACTCAACGTGAACCGACTCGGCGACGAAGGCGCCAGGGCGCTGACCTCCACGCAGGCCCTGGGCCTGCTGGAGGAACTCGATCTGCTCGGAAATGACATCGGTCCCGAAGGAACGGCCGCCCTCGCCTCGCTGACCGGACTTCGCAGCCTATCGCTGGCCCTGAATCCTTCGGCTGACGGCGTGCAAGCGCTCGCGGGCCTGAAACTCGAGCACCTCAACCTGCGGGCGACGGGAGTCGGCCCAACCGAACTTGAGGTCGTCGCTGCGATGGCGAGTCTCCGAACCCTGAACCTGGCCCAGAACGAAGTCGATGAGACGGGGGTAGGGAAGCTGACCGCGATGCCGTTGCCTCAATTGCGGTCCTTGGACCTCGGGTTCAACGACTTGGACGACGACGGCGCAGCCGCTCTCGCCAAGGCAACACAGTGGCAGCTGTCCCGGCTCGACTTGCAGTCCAACCCGCTGGGCGACGATGGGGTAGAGGCACTGACCGCTTCATCGCTGCTCGCGACCGTCACCTACCTGGACCTGACATTCACAAAGATGCGCCGACGGGGCGCACTGGCCCTAGCTTCGTCGCCGAACGGGACCGCGCTCGAGACGCTCCTACTCCTCCATGAGGTGCCGCGGATCGGGCTACCAGGCTTGGAGGCGCTCGCGAATTCGTCGATGCTTCCAGTGGCCGCGCGCCAGCCCTTCGTCAAGGCCTTGGCGACAACCGACGCGTAGGCGCTGCCGAAGACCGTGGCTGCGCCAAGGAGGTAGCTACGGCGCGCCCCTGCCACTTCGTGGACAGAGGATGTGTGCTGGCGAAGGCAGACGTAGTGGCCGAGTTCCTCGAGGAGACACGGGAGTGAGGCCTGCGCCCGCAAGACGGCAGCTTGGCTTGCGGTGAGAGGAATCCCCCCGCGATGCCGACATGAGTCGACGGCCGGTGCTGCGCTCGGGCGAAGCGCTGGGAGCCCTGCTGGGGCGGCGGGCCCGGGCACAGCGGCCCTCGCCCAACGAGAGCGTGCTGCGGACGACCGGCACTGCGTGCCTGCCTCGCGGAGCTCGGCTCGCAGCAGACGCCAGCGTTAGGCACACCCTCCACGCCACGTTCCGCCTTGCGCCAAACACGCCGGATGCAGGGGTACACCTGTCAGCGTCTGAGGGGCCGATAGTTCCTATCCGTGCACTCACGCTCCGCCGGGCTGACCTTGCACCGGTTTGACGGACCACTCGGTCAGGCGGCTTGCCTCCTGGCAGCCTGGTGTTTGCTTTTCAAAGTCCACTGGGCTGACTTGGCCCAGTGTGGAGTGCCTTCGCTCCTGGTTGTAGAAGCGGTGGATGTAGTCGCCAACATCGGCCCTTGCTGCATCGATGTTCGGCCAGGCTCGTCCCTTCACCAGCTCCTGCTTGAGGGTGCCGAAGAAGGACTCTGCTACGGCGTTGTCCCAGCAGTTGCCCTTCCGGCTCATGCTCTGTGCGAAGCCGCCAGCAGCCAACGCAGCCTTGTAGTCGGCGCTTGCGTATTGGGAGCCCCGGTCGGTGTGGTGCAAGACCCCTTGTACGTCGCCACGCGTTGCCACAGCGCTCCGCAGCGCCTCCAGGCACAGACCCGTCTGCATGTTGTCCCGCACGGCCCATCCGACGACCTTGCGGCTGAAGAGGTCGATCAACACAGCGAGGTAGACCCAGCCTCCCGCAACGGGCAGGTAGGTGATGTCCCCTACCCAAGTTCGGTTGGGCTGGTCGACGTCGAACTGCCGGTCGAGCAGGTTGGCTGCGACCGCCAGCTTGTGCTCCGAATCGGTCGTGCTGCCGCGGAAGCGCTTCTTCGGCACGCCGCTCAGGTCGTGCTTCTCCATGAGCCGAGCGACCCGTCGTCGACCGACAGGAAGGCCCTGCTCACGCAGTTCAGCGGTGATGCGCGGGCTACCGTAGGTGCCCCGACTCCGGCGATGAATCGCCTTGATGTGGACTGCCAACGCAGCGTCCTCCTTTCCTGTCCACGTGTTCCCAGCAGCCCACTCGTAGAAGCACGACCGGCTCACCGCGAGCACTCGGCAAAGCGTTCGGACCGAATGGTTCGCCTTCTCCGCGTCGATGAATCGGTACAAAGCTACCGGCTCTCGTTCGCGAAGAAGGCTGCCGCTTTTTTTAGGATTTCCCTCTCTTCTCTAAGCACAGCGACTTCACGCCGAAGACGCCTCAGCTCGTCTTCGACAGATGCCGTGCTTGGACTCACAGATGCACCGCGGAGGTCACCTGCCTCAGCCTTCTTCACCCAGGCGCGAATCACGCTCTTGCATACCCCGAGGTCCTTGCTGACCTCCGTGTACGTGAGCCCGTGCTCGCGTACGAGCCGCACTGCTTCTTGCTTGAACTCGTCCGTGTAGGACCTGCGCTTTCTGGCCATGATTGGCCTCCTGATCTCTACCTACCAGGTGGTCCGGCTCAGCGGGGCAAGGCCACTTTCGGATGTGCTCCGCCAGCCAGTTGAAGCTACCCGAAATCCCGCTCCATGCCTCCGCTGCTTCGAGCGCGCTCCCTCCGTGCTCGCCAAGCGGTCCCCCGCTAGCGAGTAGCCAGGTGAACAGTTTGTTTGAGGCGGCCGGATGACCCGCCATCTCTACGCCTGGACGCGAATACACGCCGGCAAACCCTGCTGCCGACTCAGCCAAGCCGGCGATATCCCCTGACTCAAGCACATTCATGAAATGCCGGTCGACGATGTCTGCCCGTACGAACACGGCGCCGTCGGGCAGCGGAGTGACCACATCCAGCACATCACGAATCATCTCGAACGCCCCTACTGGAGACCGGCTCCCGGAGTTCGACTCGTCGATTAGCTGATTGGCGACGCTGGTGGCAATGTCCGGCCGTGTCCTTCCGTAGCGCTTGGCCACCCCGATCATCTCCGAATCCACCCAAGTTTGGTCAGCAGTGTCCAACCGCGGCTTCCCCCGAGCAAGCTGAACGATCGCCAGAGCCAAGTTCACCGCGGCGTCACCCAGCATGTGGTCCGACATTTGAAGTACGAGAGTTTTGGCTTGGCGGTACTGTGCGACCGCACGTTGCGCTTGGTCCAGCGTGGTGAAGTGCGACATTGCCGCTACCGTGGCTCCCACAACCTGTGCGCGCATGGTGTCGGTGATCGTTGGCGCCTCATCCAGCAAACCCTCCAGACGGCCCAGTAGGGCCATCACACCTTCGAACCCGGCCCCTGATTCTCTCTCCACGGCTGTTGCCGCCGACAACACTCTTGCCGAGCCCTCCACATCTGGACGTTCCAGCACATAGCCGAGCAGCTGGGCCACCAACGCGCGCGTCTGCCGTTGTTGACGGCGGCTCTCACCAAACTGGTGAAGGGCTGCAAGGATGTTGAACGCGCCATCCGTGAACCCGGGGCTCCAGTTCGGCGGCAGGCAAGAGTGAAGCTGCCCAAGCACCGTGGAAACACGTTCCAGGTCCGCTCCGCGCTCCGACAGCGCCAGTACGCAGCCGTGAACGTGGGCTTGGATAAGAGGCTCGGAGGCAAGCAACTTGCGCTCCTCCGAGTTTAGGCGGGCCACGGCGTCGACGACTGCGTCGCAGTAGTCCCTTGGTAGCAATGCAATGGTCGAACCCCGCAGCGTCGCATTCCAACGAACACGAGGAATCTCAATCCGAATGCCCGCCGCGTCAAACTTCCAAGATACCTCCGATACCATCGCGAGAAGGACCTCTGATCCACGAATCGAAGCCAGTAGACGCAGAAAAAGGAGCTCCACTAGCCAACGATGATGAGGCTGGGCGGCGCTTCGCGACATCGGGACTCCCACCGCGATGCTCCCGAATAGCTCTAGCTGCTCCCTTTTGTGCAGCCCCATGGACTCAATCGTGTTGGCCACAATCGAGAGCCACAACGCGAAGTGTGGGTCTGTGTTGGAGAAGGGGCGGCGGAGAAGGCGCAGGCCCGGGTGGTCGGCAAAATCGGCGGCACTGCGAGTGAAGAACGAAACAAGGGCAGCTCCATCATCCACACCGAGCGCGAGTCGGAGGAGATGGTCGAAGACTGCACGCTGCTCATCGCTCCCCTCCCACACTGCGTCCAGGACCATCAGCTCGTTCACTAGGTCATGACTGATGGCTGGCCACTCCCCGTCAGCACAATCGCCCACAACCGACTGGTAGGCCTCCCGGTCCGCATTCCCGAAGGTCTCGACCGCAGCTGAGTCCACTCGAGAATTCGCGTCGACACCACCCGAAATGTTGGCAAGGAGAATCGCATCCAAGACCGTACTGGGAAATTCGGACTCCCCGAAGAAGCGAACGGCGTCGGCCTCCAGCGCACGGCGAATGGTATCCGGAAGGGATTCGCCCGACGCGGTAACGCCAGCCGACTCCACAAGAGCCAAGACGCCTGCCATGAGTACCCCGGGTCCCGAGGCGGCCGCACACCGTTGCTCCACGGCCGCCACTTGTGCCGGGTCGAGCGCGAAGTGCACCCCGTACGCCCTACATGCTGGTTCGAGCGCTTCATCACCCAACAACCCCAGAATGAGCGGAGGGCCATACTGCGCCTGTTCGATTTCTGGTCCATCGAGCCCGATATTGACCAGGGCCTGCACCATGGGCAAAGCGTTGCGCTCCAGCAGCAGCACCCTGACCCTGGTCATGCCTTCGACCTGGGAGAGAGCCAGAGCATGCTCGATCAGATTCGCAACCTCGCTCTCATGCCCTGTGACGTAGTCAACCACCACGAGATGAGGAATGTCTGGGTCCCAATCGTCCATGCCCCGCACGGGTAGCCTCGTCATGCCCGCCACCCAATCCCCACTCCGGAGGCCGCACAGATGGTTCGCAAGCCTCGATTTTCCGGACGCCCCTGGTCCGGAGATGGCCCACCACAAGAACGGACGAGGATCGTCAAGGAAGCCATCGAGCAGGTGAAGCTCGGCGCGTTCGATCATCGGTACGATCCCGTACTGCTGCTTCAGCGCTGTCAAGCTCCTTGGGGCACCCGACAGACTGCGAGCGCGAAGCGACAGGTTCACGCCGCCCCCGAAGAACTTACGACGGACCTGCTCGAGTCCCACTTCCTGCACCTTCAATAGGATCTGAGGCCCGTACGTCCAGACGATGGTCACACCGGCCGCCGCCGCTATCGCCTCCATCTTCTCCTGGTCTTTGGCCTGCTTTGCCGGAGCTTGGTGGTTCGTGTAGCAATAGAAGTGTGTCAGCTCGTACGCGCCGCTTTCCTTCTCCTCGAGAGCGTCCTCAAGCCCCTTCTTGAACTCACCCCACCGACTCCGCTTGCGATGGAACTTGGCCTGGAACGACCTCCATTCCTTCTTCACCGGCACTGGGTCTGCTTCCACGCCTTTCTGGTTGAATCGCTCCACAAGGTCCGACGCGGCCACACCGCAGGTTTTGGCGAACAGGAGCAGAGAAAGATCTTGGAAACGGCGCTCCGCATCGTCCCAACGTGCATCGAATGCACCCCAGTGCGGCTCGAACCTGTCCGTCACGGTCCCTCCACGTGGCGCCCGAGAGCACCACCACGGTGATTGTCTCCCAAGAGCGCGTTCTCGGGTAGTTGCCGGCCGAAGACGCACATTAGACGGCGTGGACTACTTGTGGTCTCGGACGGAATGAGGAGTGAGTAACCGCGTACTTCGTGTTGCGGCCGCCGGCGGCGTCCTCCGCCTTCCCGCGGCCGCTGTGGCCCGCTGCGACAGGCACACGCCATCTCACTATCGGGCGTAGGAACGCCGCGGCGGAACTACCAGCCACGCAGCGCCCCCAGAACCCAGCCGCGTGGGGGCAGCCCCTATCTTTCCGCCGAGCAGCACCCCGAGCACCAAACGCTTGCATGTGCCCCCGGCCCAAGGCTCGCCAGGTAGACTCCCCCAACTCGGGGGAGCCATGACTACGACATACGACGCACAAGCAGTAACGGTCGACGCCATGCTGGCGCCCGGCGCAGCGGTCTACGAGATCCCTCCGTTCCAGAGGCGCTACTCCTGGACCCGTACCGAGGTGTCAGAGCTGTTTGACGACTTGCTTGGCGACCACGGCTGGGTCGACCAGGATGAAGAGGAAGCGCCCTACTTCTTGGGCTCGGTGGTGATGTCGAAGGCCGGAAACGCGCCGTACTCTGTCTTGGATGGACAGCAACGCATCACAACGGTTTCGCTTCTGCTCGCCCTGCTCCGCGACGAGATCGGAAGTCGCGACCCTGAGAGTGCTGGCCAGGTGAAGAACTACTTGTTCACCGGCCGCATCAGCAAGTCTCAGCCAAAGCTCCAGCTTCAGCCTGAGGACCGGAGCGAATATCTGGAGCTCATCGCTAGCCCCTCAACGGCCGACCAAGCATCTCGCGCGCCATTGACGATGGCGATTCTGAAACTGCGGGAGATGCTTCTGAAGGAGCTGACCTGGGCCCAGCTGGAGCGGCAGCTGGAACCACTTGATGCCCTGGTTGCCATGCTCGAGCGCATCCTCTACCGCGTGGAGTTCGTTAGAATCGTGGCCCCTTCCGAGAGCGTCGCATTCAGGCTGTTCGAGACGCTGAACGACCGGGGATTGGCGCTAAGCGCCGCGGACCTGATCAAGAACAAGCTCTTCGCTAAGGCAGGAGCGGACTACCTCGATGAGGTGAAGGAGGCGTGGCAGAAGACGGTGGACCTCGTGGGAAGACCACATCTGGTGAGGTTCTTGCGGTACTTCTGGATCTCCGACGAAGGGCATGTCCGAAAGGACAAGCTTTACGACTCCTACCAGCAAAAAATCAGCTCACTGAAGTCCGAACAGGTATTCGAGCTCGCCGTGGCCCTCATGGATGCTGCCGAGTACTACCGGCATATCGTTGAGCCTGACCATGAGACGTGCCCGTGGGGTCCATCCGCCGGAGAGGGTCTCTCCCGCTTGGTCGCGTTTCGGGCCATGAGCTGTCGCACTGCGCTCATGGCATGCGCCCGATTCGCGCCAAAGCACATGCCTGGCCTAGTTCGTGCTTGTGAGGCCATCACCGTGCGCTACTCCGTCGTTGGAGCACGCAACCCCAACTACTTGGAGCGTTCCTACGCCGTGCTCGCTCGCCGCATCCGTAGCACTGGTGGTCGCCTGCTTGAGGATAGCGGAGACATTTGGAGCGACTTCCGCGAGGTGCCTGCAGACACGCAGTTTCGAGCCGACTTCGCCGCGACGGTGCTTGGCCGAGCCACAGTCACTTGGCGAACCGTCCTCATTAGGCTGAATGAAGAAATCGCCAGCGGAGAAACGAGGATCCGAGGGAGCAAACATGTACACGTTGAGCATGTCCTGCCCCAGCGCCCCACTGTGAAGGCACTCGAGGAGGCCGGCTTGGAGTCCGACGAAGTGACCCCCATCTGCGGCGCCATCGGAAACCTGACCCTCCTCAGCGGAAAGAAGAACCAGTCGGTCTCTAATGGTCCCTTCTCCAAGAAGCAGGCAGTGTTCGCGTCCTCAGAGATCAAGCTCAACGAGTGGATCGCTGATCAAGATCAGTGGACACGGGCGGAGATCGAAGAACGGAGCGCGCGGCTGGCAAACCTTGCAGTCGCTGCCTGGCCGTGGCCAGTCTAGTCGGAGGCGCGTTCAGCCAGCTTTCGAGCGCTGGGAGGCACTTCGAGTTCGGTGAGTGAGAACCTGATCGCTCCCTTCCTCACCAGCCCATTCAGGCTTGCCTTGCATCCACAATCCTCAACCGAGTCCATTCCTGCGAAGCTCCGTAGAAGCTTCTCTGTGGAAGCATCCAACGCCGCCCGGTCGAGACCCTGCTTCAACTTCTCGAGCCGTTGTTCGCCTCCGGCTGCGTCATCCCCCTCGGCCACATTCAGAACCGCCACAACGGGTACAAAACACAGGCCTGCCTCCCTGGCGAGCACGGCTTCCGTGGACAACCGCGTGCCAACGAGGTCGGCGCCCAGCCTACTAAGGGCACGCACCTCTGCCGCTGTCTCAATGCGCGGTCCTAGGGTGGTCGCACACACCGCGGTTGGTGCAGCAATGCCCACGGCATCTTGGATCCTGTCCGTGCACATGGAGCAGTAGGGTGGATTGAGCCTCGCAAACACTTCCACGCCGAGAACATCAGAGAAGGACGGCCGCCCACTGCCTCGTAGGTCGATGAAGTCGCCGACGAGCGCCACTGAACCCTGTGGATACTCCTCGGGTTGCAGGGTCCCCACCCCAGAAACAGCAACAACGATGCGGACATCGTTCGCGGCCGCCCACCACATGTAGGCGTGGGGCAACCAGCGTCTGTGCGTCCCAGGGAGATAGCGACGCACCAGCACAATCGCTCCCTCCTCGAGGAGAATCTCGTCCCAATGCACCGCGCCAAACGGGGTCTGGGCTACTCCACTTTCAACCTCATCGCCCATCTCACGCAATTGAAACAGGTTCGTTTCTCCGGCAACTACAACGCACAAGGGCCGTCCAGCGCGCTGCCAGCGTTCGAAGCAGGTCGGGGCGGAGTCTCTTGAGGTGTCGATAACCGGCTGGGTATGCGCAGCAATCCTTCGCAGTAGGTCCGAGTGGAAGATGCGCCTCTGGCGAAGGAAGGACCGCCAGCTCAACCCGCAGATCATGGCAAGGACCAACGCTTGGCCCCCCGCTCCGATCAGCAGCGACAGAAGGGAGGCCACCCCAACAGCAATCGCCACCGCCGACTGAAATCGCGGCCGCGCCCGCCTGTCGCGATGGTCCGACTTCTCTTCCTCGGTGACGCATCGTTCGAGGTCTTCGGCGTACCACCTCATCAGCGTCGCATGCGCATCGGTAGGCCCAGAGATGCGCGCAACGTCGCTCCGCTTTCGCAGCTTCAAACCAATGTCACCCTTCCCGGACCCCATTGCGACTTCGAGCAACTGGTGCTCTAGGTGGCCTCGCCGCACCAACCACGACTCAAAATCCGACGCGAGCGCTGACAGCAGACCGCCTACGACGTAGGAGCTTAGGCCCAATACGAGAAGCCCGACCGAGACTGATGACCCGAGGCCCACGGAGTCGCCGACTGCCCAAGACACGAGCCCAGAGAAGGATGAACCGACGGCGACCGGCAGAAGCAACACCGCTACGGCGCCAGGCATGATCCTGGTGAGGAAGTCGTATTGCGACTTCCGCAAGAAACGGTCGAAGTCCATGGCTTCTCCTTCTGACAGCCCGAACCTACCAAGCAAGCCAATCAGGTGCCTGCCGGTCCCCCCGTGCGATGTCAGTCGCGGGCTGACCAATGCGCAGCGGAGGGATTGGCTCCCTAGGAGGTCGGCCCCGCCGGCGGGCGCAGAGACGCCCGAGGCGCAACCGCTACGTGTGGCCTACCAGGTCGCATCCCGGCAATTTCAGACGTCGTTGGTGCACCCGAACCACGCGTTGATTGCAGCGCTGTGGCAGCAGCTTCGAAGCGTCACTGGGCGGATGCCTAACGACGGGTTGCTACTGCCGAACGGCCCTTCGGGCCGCGCTCGCAAAGCTCGCGTCGCAGTAGAACCAAGCGTTAGGCGGGGCGAAACAAGGAACAGTTGATTGCCTCAACAGGAAGACTGCGCAACGACAATTAGAATCCACCGGTGACGACAACTAGAATGCCCCATCGATGTTGTCGGTTTCGACTGCCTGATCTGGCGTCTCGGTGTTCGAGTTTTGGTCCTTGCGCTGCTTGGCGGCGTCGGTCCGGTAGCTGTCTCCGGTGAGCTCCAAGATCACTGCGTGATGGATGAGACGATCGATGGCGGCTGCGGTGGTCATGGGGTCCTTGAAGATGCGGTCCCATTGGGAGAAGACCAGATTGCTGGTGATGATGACGCTGCGGCGCTCGTAGCGCTCCGCGAAGAACGTGAAGAGGACCTCCATCTCATTTCGGTCTTGTTGGACGTAGCCGAGGTCGTCGAGAATGACGGCGTCGAAGCGGTCGATCTGCTTCAGGAGACGCTCCAGCGTGAGGTCTCGCTTGGCCGCCAGGAGACGCTGCACGAACAGGCTTGTGGAGCTGAAGAGGACCCTTCGTCCGTCGCGTACGAGCTCATGGGCAATGGCGCACGCGAGGTGGGTCTTTCCTCGCCCAGGAAGACCAAACAGAAGGAGGTTGTCGCCGCGGTCGAGGAATCCCCCCCGGCAGAGGCGCGGCAGGGCGCGCTGGACTTTCGCAGGCAGTCGCTCACGTTCGAGGGTCTCCAGCGTCTTGTCTTCTGGCAGCCGCGACTGCTTGAGGAACCGTGCGACACGGCGCTGGGCACGCTCGTCGGCCTCCAACTGCAGCAGGGCGTGGAGGTACTGGCCGAAGGCCCAACCCTGGTCTTCGGCGGTGTGGGCGTACTCGGCCCAGGCACGAGAAACCGACGGCAGTCGCAGTTGGCGAAGGAGGTCTCGAAGCTCTTTGTGGAGATCGGCGGTCATGCCTCACCTCCAACCAACAGCTCGTCGAAGGCGGCCAAGTCCGGCTCTCCAACCGACAGTTCGGGAGGGGCCAGGTTCGGGGGCTCTACGAGGTCACGGACGGCCTCCATGCGGGGGGCGCGCCCTTCGGCCAGGAGCAACTCCACTGCAGTTGCCACGTCTGTCTCGGATGTCGATGCGGCGAGGTGCAGCACCCGAAGGTAGGCCAGGTCCGTGCGCCGGCTCGGCTCGTTGGAGGTCAGCGCGTCGTACGCTGCACGGAACGTCGGCGTCGGGAAGAGGTCTTCACGGTAGCGATACCGCTGGAAGGCCCCTGGCTTCTTGACCAGCGACCAGATCACATGCCGGTAGTCCACCCGATGGCTGTTGCGGCCCAGCAGCCGGGGAATCGACAGCTGCAGCGCATCGGCATGGAAGACGTCGACACGGTCGTCGTAGACCCGCACCCGCAGCCTCTCTCCGATGAGCCTGGAGGGCACGGAGTAGGTGTTGTGTTTGACGCGGATGGTGCTCCATGTGGTCACGCCGACGTCGACGACCTCGAAGGTGGGTCGACGAGGGGCGGTGTGTTTGCGCATGACGGCGCGCTCGCGCTCGAGCGCGGTTCGGCGATGGGCGTTGGCCCTGCGAGCGACCTCTCGGATGAAGCGTTGGTAGTCGATCGGGGACTCGAAGTCCCGACTCCCCCGAAGCAGAAGGTGTTGCTTCAGGCGCCGCTTGAGATGCCGGTTGGAGGCCTCTACGTCGCCGTTCTGCTCCTTGGCTCCCACCGCCGTGGTGCGAGGCTTCATCGTGAGGTGCGCCATCAGCTCGGCGTACCGCTTGTTGAAGCCACGCTTGCCGCTTGGGAGGTCGTGCGTGGCCGCCGTCGAGTTGTCCGTCTGGTGCCACTCCGGCACCGAACCAAGCTCGGCGAGTGCGTCCTGCACGGTCTGGGACAGCGCCCCCAACGACTCCGAGCGGCACAGCGTCGGCCACTCCCAGTTCGAGTGCGGCAACACGAAGTGGCCAATGAGGTGCGGGAACGGCACGCCGCCGATGGTGATCCCGAGCTCCGTGCCGTGGGTGAAGTCCGTCTGTGCAGCCTCACCGGGGATGTGCTGCTGCGGGAAGAACACCTCCTTGTCCGGGCCGTGTTGGGCTCGCCAGCGCTTGACCTTGCGCTGGAGAGTGCGCAGCTGACCAGGCTCGTAGCGGTCGGGACTTCTCTCTTGCAGCCACTCGAATAGCGTCTTGGCCTCCAGCTCCGGGGCGTCGCTCAGCATCCCGACCACCTCGCTCCAGTCCACATGGAAAGGGTCCCTTCTCGTGCGGTACGTCCGGGCCGTTTGGGTCTCGGACGGCAACTGGCCAACGTCACGCCAACGACGTGCCGTTCCTCGATCCATTCCCGCACGAGCGGCGGCAACGCCCAGGTTCCCGTGCTTGCTCAGCTCCTTCTGTCGACGCTCACGCAAATCCGCGGGAAAACGGTGAAAAGCGCGCTCATGCACAACGGTGCTGAACGCGCCCATGCACAACGGTGCTGAGCGCGCCCATGCGCGCCGGCCACCAGTGGTGACCGGC
>Ga0316204_10009610_pt1 | contig 12831 bp, 10 predicted proteins | sample 6monrhotite_MG_2_FD_205661 | JGI IMG/M metagenome (GOLD analysis project Ga0316204, IMG submission 205661) | Microbial mat bacterial communities from mineral coupon in-situ incubated in ocean water Damariscotta River, Maine, United States -... | ecosystem: Environmental > Aquatic > Marine >...
AATCAAACATCGCATGCTCTACTTCTTCATCCGCTTCGCGTTGCTGTCTTAAAGGTCAAAGTGAGACGTGCAGATAAGGTTTTTACACTTAAAGATGAGGTCTTTGTACGTGTTATCGGCAGAGACGGAAAACCTGCTATGCCATGGTCTGCAAATGTAACCTTAAAAGATACGATGATCAAAGCAAATGAAAAACGCAGTATTGTGTATGATTTCAAGATCGAAGACGGTGACAAGGTGGAGACAGTCTTGGGCTACTATCTAGTCAACCCAAAAGCCTTGAAGCAGTTGAAACTTGAAAATGAAAAAGTAGCAACTGAGTTCTATCTGTTTAAAAAACAGGATTTTCTTTTTTAGTTTGCCTTTTCCTGAACCGATAAGCTAAGGAAATGATAGTATTTCTCACTTGCACCGTTTTCATTATGGATAGGAGGCTCTTGAGCTTCGTGATAGACATAGGCGAGTAGAAGGTCTAAGCCTATAAACTTTTTTCCTATAGCTTTGCCATTTATGTATTACGTCAATGCAGTGAAAGCAGAAGAAAATTCGCTTTGGCTAAAACGACTCTGTTCTTACCCTCTTCTTTTGCCGTGTTCAGGGCGGAATCAACCCGTTTGACAAAGGAGGCTTCCGTGTCGCCTTTTTGCAGTTGGGTCACGCCAAAACTACAGGTCAAGTGTGTAGTCACGACAAAGCTTCGTTCTGCAATGATCGCTCTTAGTTTGTTTGCCAGCTCCTCAGCCTGATGAAGGTCAGTTCTTGTCAGAGCGATGATGAACTGGTCTCCACCCCATCGCGTCAGGAGGTCTGAAGAGCGTATATGCTGTTTGACAAGGGTACTGAGCTGGATGAGGATCTCATCTGCGGTGATCGGACCGAGCATATCATTGAGCTGTTTGAACTTGTCGATGTCAAAAGAGATAAGGCTCAGAGGGACCTCATATCGCAGAGCTGTCTGTATAGCGGGCTGCATGACCAGACGAAACTGGTTTCGGTTGGCTACGTTGGTGAGCGGATCCGTTGTGGCAAGTGCATTGAGCGTTTGTGAGGTTTTTTGAGACGCTCTGTAGTACATGACCGCTAAAAAGGCGAATGCAAGAGTGATGAAGGCAGAGATCAGAAGCTGAAGCTCATAGTCTCTGTTAATATTTTTAAGGATACGGTCTTCCTGATAAGCGACATAATAAGCTATCTGTTTGTTCTCTATATTGGAAATAGGTGTAAAGCTTACAGTAAAATCTTTGCCCTTGACACTGGTGTGCAGTAAAAATGGCTGACCTTTGTCTAAACGTTTGGCCGTTTCAGCTGAAACCTTGTCATTGATCGACCTAAGTTCGTCTTGGGAAAAGTTCACTGGTGTGAGCGTGTGAAGGGTCTGCTTATCAAGAAGATAGCGCGAAGATAGGATAGTAGGCAGATAATTGTTTGCCTCTTTTTCCCATACCTTTGCATTGATGACCTCTTTTTTTAATAAAAAAGCGTAGTAGGCAGGGAAGAGTCGCATCGCTTCTTCTTTGATAGCGTTAAACGAATGTGATATTTCCACTGTTCCGATCAGCTTCTTATTGGAAAGGAGAGGAAAGACATGCCTAAAACCGTTAAAACCTCTTCCACCTTCAAACCCGGATACCGCTTGTTGAGTCCTGTTGACCTTGTCGATGGAAGGGCGGACACCAACAAGGCTGTCTCCAAATTTTTCAGGGTAATGAAAACGTAAAAAACTGATGTTGCCCTGCAAGTGAAAATGGAGCTGATCGATGTTTTGGTGTTGCAAGTTTCTGTAGAGCGGTCGTAGTTCTTTGTATAACTCTTCGCGCAGAGCGATTTTTTCTTGCTCGTCATAACTGCTGTTGGCTTTTTTGATGATGGAGATGATATTCTCTTTGTTGATCACATTGTCATAGATGCTTTGTGCGGCCATTGCAAAAGCGACATTGAGTGTTCGCAGCTGAGCTTCTTCCTGAGTGATTTTGTCGTTAAAATAGACGTTTGTCTTATACTCTTTTTGCTGGGTGTGAAAAAGATAAGCAGGCAGATATAAGAGGGCAAACACAAGACATATTAACAATATATTATAGATAAATTTAAGTGACTTCATTCATTACTCCAAAACGTGGTCTTTAAGTATAGCATAGCTTGATGGTGCTTGCAACCATTTTCTACAGAAAGTGTTTATACTTGTAAAGCAAAAAGCGATAGTTTGGCTCATCCAGAAAATATTTTTTATACAGAGTCCTAGATAAAGACATTAAAACCTATTCGTTCGGCAAGACTTTGACCGTCCATCGTCAGTTCGATCTCCTTGTTTTCATTGACATAAAGAAGTTTTCGTTTTGCCATCTCGGAGATGATCTGTTTGAACTCCTTGGCGCTGAGTCCTGAGAGGGTATAGAGGTTTTGTACTTTGATGATATCGGTCTTTGCCAGAGCGTAGAAGATATTGAGTGCTTTGTGGTGTTCAAAAGCGGCGCCATAATGGCTTAAAATACCCATGATCTTTATAGTGCGCAGGATATCACTCTCATCCAGATCGTATTGCCCCATCTCAAACTCAGCTTTTATCTCATCGATCAGCTGTTCTTCCAATGAGCGGGTGTCGAGTGTCTGTGCGGCAGGAGTCGTCGGTCGTACGGCATCGAGTTTGGCCTGGAGTTCTTCTTGATAAGTCATGGCATTATTATAGCAAAGCAGGATGGAGAATAGACAGAAGACAAGTGAAAGAGTCTTTTGGCTTGCAAGTGTTATAATCACATATAACAAAGAGCGGAGAAGGAAATGGATTTTGTGGTCCTTCAAGGGTATATTGCGATCGTCGGACTTCTTTTAGGTGTCCTCATAGCAGTTTACAGGCGAAGTTCACAATCTGATGATTGAACTTTTTCTTTTGCACACAGAAAGGTGTCTATGAAGACAATGAGCATCAAAGCCTATGCGGTCGCGAACAAGATCAGTATTTATAATGTTGTGAAGATGACTAAAAATGGCAGTCTGAAGTCAGAGATTAAAAAAGTCGACGGAAAAGATGAGATATTTATCCTTGTCGACGAGGTGCAGCCGGTAGAAGAAGCAATACCGGCTCATTTGGAGGCAGAGAGTATAGAAGACTACAAAAAGGCTTATATCCGACTCAAGATCAAGTATGATCAGCTTCAGCACAAATATGACATGCTACAAAACACGATTTCATCCAAAAAGGTCCTGTAAAGATGAGTGAAAAGACATTTATAAAAGGCAAAGACAGAGATCTTGAGTCCACGATAGAGACGATGCGCAGCAAGCTTGAAGAGCTGGGGATAGACGTCGAAGAAGCCTCGTGGCTGAACCCGGTTCCTCATGTGCATTCAGTGCATGTACGAGACAGTGAATGCTCTTTGATGTTCACCAACGGCAAGGGAGCGACCAGCAAAGCCTGTCTGGCAAGTGCTCTTGGCGAGTACTTTGAACGTTTGAGTTGCAACTATTTCTTTGCCGATTATTACCTCGGCGAAGAGATAGCTAAGGGTGAATTCGTCCATTATCCTAACGAACGCTGGTTTGACAGCACGCACGAAGAGATGCCGGCAGGACTGCTAGACGAAGAGCTATGGGATTATTATGACCCGGACAGCGAACTGCAGGCGTCGAATATCTTTGACACTAACTCAGGTACAGGTGAGAGAGGGATATGTGCGCTGCCATACAAACGCCAAAGGGATGGAAGGACGATCTGGTTCCCGGTCAATATCATCGCCAATATTTACGTGAGTAACGGGATGGCAGCGGGGAATACCCGCGATGAGGCAAGAGTACAGGCTCTCTCAGAGATCTATGAACGCTACGTCAAAAACAAGATCTTTTCCGAAGGGATCTGTCTGCCGGAGATACCGCAGGAAGTCGTTGCTAGTTTTCCTCATATTCAAGAAGCAGTTGAGAGTCTGCAGGCGCACGGTTATCACCTGCGTATCGCAGATGCTTCTTTAGGAGGTATCTATCCTGTGGTGAGCGTGACACTCATAAACCCTGAGAACGGGTCAGTCCTCGCTTCATTTGGTGCACACCCCTCTTTTGAGGTAGCTTTGGAGAGGACCGTGACGGAGCTGCTGCAAGGCCGAGGACTGGACACTCTGGATGACTTTCATTCTCCTTCGTTCAATCTTGATGAGGTGGCCGATCCGCATAACCTTGAAGCCCATTTTATCAATTCTACCGGTCTGATCGCCTATGAGTTTTTCAAAGAAACTCCGGATTATGAATTTGTACACTGGGATCATGACAGTGATACGCATTCAGAGTTTAAGTACCTAAGTAATATAGCCGAGGATGAAGGGTACGATATCTATATATCAGACTATGAGCATTTGGGTGTATATGCCTGTCGTATCATCGTACCAGGACTTTCAGATATCTATCCGATCGAGGACCTGCAGTGGAGCAATAATAACGAAGGGGCTCTTTATCGTGAAGCTATTTTGTCGCTTAGGGACCTCTCGCGAGAGCAGTGGCAGGACATCGCAGAGGCTTTGGAAGATGACCAATATCAGGACATGCAGAAGGTGGCGGAGTTTATCGGTGTCGCCCCTGACACGAATACGCTTTGGGCAAGTCTGCAGCTGGGTGAGCTCAAAGCCATGCTCTACCTGGCTTCACAAGAGTACGAAAGTGCATTGGAGTGGACAAATTGGTGTCTGTATATAGGTCAGATGGATGAAGAGAGAAGACTGCATTATAAGTGTCTTCATGCCCTGCTTGAGATCATCTTGGATAGTGAGAAGGACTTTGGAGAATATGCATCCAGCCTGGGTCTGATGTATGGTGATGAGAGGGTAGAACTCTGCTTTCGAACTATCAAAGGCGATGAGATATTTTACGGATTGAACAGTCCAGGTCTGAGTCTTGAAGGTTTTGAGCGACACAATAAACTACTCGATGGTTACAAGAAACTGCACAAGGCGAAACAGCAGAACTGGAAGAAACAGGAGAAAGCTCGTGGATGATCAGCATAAGAATAACCCTCTTCACGGTAAGACACTGGAGATGATACTGACAGAATTGGTCAGCCATTATGGCTGGAAGATATTAAGAGAACGTATAGAGATACGATGTTTTTGGAATGATCCGTCCATAAAGTCCAGCCTCAAGTTTTTAAGAAAGACACCTTGGGCACGTAAAAAAGTGGAAGAACTGTACCTGGAGATGTTGGAGTCTAAAAAAGAGATATCCAATATGACAGAGGTCTTTTTCCCGAAAAAGGACTAACTTCTTTGAGCAAAAAGAGGTCTCTAAAGAAGTTTTTCAAGCTCAGACAGAGTCTTGATACGATGTGTCGCATCTGAAAAATCATGCGCTGAGGTAAAAGGGTTGTCAACGACAACACAGTCTATACCGGCGTTAAAAGCCGAACGCAATCCGCGCTGCGAATCTTCTACGACAATAGCCTCATGTTTTTCTCCGCCAAAGAGTTCCAAGCCTTTCAGATAAGGATCCGGATGAGGCTTTGAACGTGCGTATTCACCGCTGCACAGGACAAACTGCATATGATCTGTTAGTCCTCTTGCAGCGTGAATAAGCTCAAAGTCTTCTCGGCGTGCTGAAGTCACGATACCCATTGCATAGTTTTCTTTAAGCGCAGAGAGAACATCTTGCACGCCTTTGATCTGGATATCTTCGGTACAAATATAGTGTTGATAGAGCTCATTGCGTTTGTCACGGGCCTTTTCAACTGTATTGCTGTCATAGCCCTTTTCTTCAGCCAGGATAAAGGCACTTTGGCCATTGATCATTATCTCGCGATAACGTTCTTCATCAAGATGGATTCCCATCGTCTTTAGTATCTCATAGTTGGCAGTGAAGTACCACTTCTCAGTTTCTACCAAAACGCCGTCATTGTCGAATAAAATATATTTTTTCATAGTTGAATTATAACGGATTTAATGACGAAGAAGCATGCAGGTAAATTTTTATTCAATAGGGAAGAATACTATGATTCTAAATACAAAAATAGCTTAGTGTCAAAGGATATGCTTCAGCTCTATTAGTAATGATTTCAGACTGGTATACTCGCTTTCATAAAGACCTTTAGCATGCTTAATGTTATATTTGAGATACAGGTTTTCTACTATTTCCTGATCATTGATTAAACCCATTCCCCATCCATTTACATCTTTTCTTGCGAGAAGTTCTGTTCCTATGAGTTCGATGGAATGGTGTCTTATGTCATTGGAGATCTTGTCATATAAAGTATCTACTGTGTTGATAGGGCCTTGAAGTAATTGAACAAAATAGTGATCATCATATATCAATATCCCGGAAATATCACTGTTGTGATTATGCCTCCAGGAAACTTGCAGAATATCTATTACTTTCTCATGTCCCATTGAGTATTTAGCGGTACTGACATAGATTAATGATTTAAACAGTTTGATGGAATCATCATTCATTTTCACCCTTTTTACCTTTGATGTTCACTACTAAGTATGAACGATAGAGTACATTATATCACTTTATACTGCTTCCAAAAATATGTGGTTTTATTTTTGGGAATATGGATTATTGAAACAATGATAGCAGAGTTCGGATATGAGAAAAGCGGTGCAAAATTTATGTTAGAATTGTTAAGTGTCAGTCTAGAAGGGAAGCATAATGTTTCGTACTCTCTCTATCCGTCTTCATGTCTTGATGAACCTTTTTATTATCGTTGGTCTGATTGTTGTGTCCTTATTGGGGATGCAATACTATTTCAGTCAAAAATTGGCCTTGTCAGCCACGCATAACAATTTTATGCAGACAGCCCAGCAAATCACAAAGATATTTAAAAATGGGGATACTAACGTTAAGAACATGCTCTATTTTACAGAGCTTTATCCTGATCTTAATATGGCCCCAAGAGAGCTGAAAGACATAGGGACTATTGACCGATTTACCGCCAATATGAGACGTTTGCCAGGTATATACGCCATGTATGTCGGTCATCCTAACGGTGATCTGTTCGAGGTGGTCAATATGAGTAGCTCGTCTGCTCTTCACAAACATTTTAAGGCACCGCCTGAGACACGCTGGACTATAATCAGAGTATTTGAATTACCAGAAGGTCGAGTGCGCCGATTTGATTATCTTGATGATCGATTGGCTCTGCTTTCTAACCGTAAGGAAAGTACAGATTACTTTGCAAATAAACGGCCATGGTTTACACAAGCGACACAAAGTGACAAAGCTATCCGAACAGACCCCTATCTCTTCTCTACTCTTCAGGAGCAAGGTGTCACATATTCAAAAACAGTTGAAGATACGGATGTTGTCTTGGCGATTGATTTTACATTGACAGAACTCAACGACGCACTCAAAGAACAGATGGTCGATCCAAGCAGTGAAGTCATGATGTTTGGAAAAAATGGTCATGTCATCGCTTCTTCAAGCGGTCAAAAAAAGGATTATCAAATTGATACTATTTTGACCCAGGGGCTTGAAACTGGTAAAACAGATAAGGTCTTTCGCTACAGAGATCATGGCAGTGAGAAGTTTGCGATGGTGAGTTCACTTACTAAAGAGATGAATATTGATACCTATATTGGAATTACGATCGACAGTGATGTGATGCTCCGGCCTTATATGGAACAGATTCGTTATTCCATCGCTATCGCTATTTTCTTTTTAGTACTGACTATCCCATTTATAATATATAGAACGAATCGCATCATCAGACCTATCAATGCTTTGTTGTTGGAAAACGACAAGATAAAAGAACGAGATTTTGATGAGGTGAGCTTAGTTGATACGAACATCACGGAACTGAAAGATCTTTCAGGTTCCTTGGTGTCTATGGCTGAAAGTATTCAAGAATATCAAAAAGCTCAAGCAGAACTGATGGATGCATTTATCAAGTTGATCGCAGATGCTATTGATGCTAAGTCCGCATATACGGGAGGACATTGTCAGAGGGTTCCTGAACTTGCTATGATTCTTGCAGATGCTGTGGATAAGGCAGATAAGGGGCCTTTTAAGGCGTTTAAGTTTGGCGATGATGAGGCCTGGCGAGAGTTTGAGATAGGGGCATGGCTGCATGATTGCGGCAAGGTGACGACTCCTGAGTATGTTGTAGACAAGGCTACCAAACTGGAGACGATCCATAACCGTATTCATGAGATCCGTACACGTTTTGAAGTGATCTGGCGGGATATCGAGATAGAATCGTATCAACGCCGTTTAAAAGGTGAAGATGAAAAACAGGTTGATTCTTGGAAGAAAAGGATGCAGGAATCTTTGGTAGATGATTTTGATTTTATCGCAGAATGCAATATAGGCGGCGAATTTATGAGTCCAGACAAACTGGAACGCATCAAACAGATCGCTGAACGGAATTGGATACGTTATTTTGATGATAGAGCAGGGATCTCGGACGCGGAACTGCTTCGGTATGAAGGAGTGAAAAATACACCTGTACCGGCAATGGAGAAACTGTTAAGCGATCGTCCCGAACATATTGTCAAACGAATTGACTTTGATGAAGAGGGTTATCGTAAGGAAGGTTTCACACTAGAGGTTCCTGAGCATCTGTATAATTACGGTGAAGTCTATAACCTCTGTATTGAGAAGGGAACACTGACCCAAGAGGAGCGATTTAAAATTCAAGAACATGTCATCATGACCATTAAGATGCTTGAGCATCTTCCTTATCCTGAGAATATGAAACGTATACCGGAATATGCGGGTACTCATCATGAGACCATGGTCGGGACAGGGTATCCTAGACAACTTACAAAATCAGACCTCTCTATTCCTGCGCGTATTATGGTCATTGCTGATATCTTTGAAGCATTGACAGCCTCTGACCGTCCCTACAAAAAAGGAAAGACTCTCTCTGAGGCGATCGAGATCATGAGTCTTATGAAAAAAGATGAGCATATTGATGCGGAACTTTTTGAGTTGTTTTTGACTTCAGGAACGTATGTGGAGTATGCTAAGCGCTATTTGAAACCTGAACAGATCGATGAGGTGGATGTTCAGTCTTATATTCAGAAGCGATAGTATAAAATAAGTTGCCTGTTAATCTAAGAGAAGTTAGAAATTTAGGTACACTATAAAAAAGCAGAAGGGGTTTGTTATGCACGGCCAAGTAGAAGTCCAGTTTACCGTTCTTTGCGAGAATGATTTTCATAAAGAGATAAGTATGTCAGAGTTGCTGGCATCTGAAAAGGTTATCAAAGCGATAAAAAGCGAGTTTTGCGAGGGCGCAAGAAATCTTGAGATAAACTCAAACGCCACGGATACAAAGATTAACATTGCTTCGCAGAAGCAAGTGTATACGCATATCATCGAAAAAGATGACATTCAAGATATTTTGGAGCTGACGGAAGAGTTTGCCCGAAGCCAAAAACTTCTAAAAGGGACTTGCAGCAGGGTCGAACTGAAGAACTTCAAAACGGTAGAAGAGTAAAAACCTAACTCTCTTTAGACTTGTTCTCCGAAGGGATCTTGATAACACGCGGAGCACGTTGCGGTTTGCTGGATGTGTGTGTTGTCTCTTTTTTATTGCGGTAATCATTGGAAGATGATTTGTTCTCCCACGGTTTTTTGTCTCCCTTGGGCTTGTCCCACTCTTTTTTGCCAAACGATTTTTTTTCTTTTCTGTCTTGATCACTGTCTTTGATAAACTTTGGTTTTCCTTCGCTGCGCTTTTCACTCTCACTCTTGACGGTTCCGTCATAACGGTGGTTGCGCTGGGAAGGCTTGTTTTCTTTTTTAAAGCCTTCTTTTTTCTTTTCAGCCGCTTTGAGCTCTTCACGTTTTTGAGATTCGGTCGGACGGTGGGGAGCAGGCTTGTATGTTTCACGTTTGGCTACAGGCGCTTTTACCTCAAATCCTGGAATGACCTCTCGAGGAAGGTTTTTGCCTACAAGTGTCTCTATAGGATAGAGCAGGGTCTGCTCTTTCTCATCGATCATGATAAGGGCCATTTCATCTGTATGTTCAAGACGGGCAAGATAGTCCTGAGCGTTTTTAGGCAGATCAAAACTGATCAGCACATCCCACTGACGTTTATCCATCTTGGCCAGTTCATCATCATTGCTAAGAGTCAGGTTTTTATCTTCTATCTGTGTAGTAGTAGTGTTGGCTGCACTGATGACAAGAATACTCTTACCTGCATATAAGGCGATAAGGTGTTGTAAGAGCTCTTGTTTACGTGATTTTTCGCAGGCATGAACACGGTGGTTGTGGCGTTTGATAGAAGTTACTGACATGAATTGTCCCTAGTAAAGATATTAACAATAGACGAGATTTGTTTGTAAGGCGAAGTATACAGTATCCTTCTTGTATATGCGCTTGGTAAACGGGATTAATGAACTTGATATAATACGTCAAAAAAGAATCCTATGATACAGATCTCAAACCTTTCTAAACACTTTGGCGAACAAGAACTTTTTTCCGGTCTCAGCTTTAAACTTAATGCAGGAAACCGTATCGGTCTTGTCGGGCGTAACGGAAGCGGAAAGTCCACGCTTTTCAAGCTCATCCTGGGTGAAGAGCATTATGATGAGGGGGATATCATCATCCCTAAAGGGTATAGAATAGGGGCCTTGAGACAACATCTGGAATTTTCCGAACCTTCACTCAGAGAAGAAGCGGCACTGGCGCTTAGCGGCGATGCCCAATATGATCTGTACAAGGTTGAGAAGATCCTCTTTGGTTTGGGTTTTACTCAAGAAGACCTGGACAAAGACCCGCTATCGTTTTCAGGAGGATACCAGATCCGTATTAATCTTGCCAAGCTCTTGGTGACCGAACCGAACCTTCTGCTTCTGGATGAACCGACGAACTACCTTGATATCCTCTCGCTGAGATGGTTGAAATCTTTTCTGCGGAGTTTTCAAGGTGAGGTCATCCTGATAACCCACGACAGAGACTTTATGGATGCCATAGCAACACATACCATGGGAATAGTCCGCCGCTCATTAAGGTTGATACCTGGTGATACGCATAAGTTTTATGAGCAGCTCAAGAGCGATGATGAACTTTATGAAAAACAGAAAGCCTCTCAGGACAGAAAACGAAAAGAGCTCGAAGAGTTTATTGCCAAGAACAAGGCACGTGCTTCGACGGCTGCGCTTGCACAGTCTAAGGTAAAACAGCTTGAGAAGATGGACCTTATGGATGATCTGGGGTTTGACGAGAGTCTGAAGTTTGATTTCAGTTATCTCGATACTCCGGCAAAAGTCCTGCTCGAGGTCAAAGAACTGAGTTTCGGCTACACGCCGGAGAAGATCCTGTTTAAAGATATCTCTTTTACCCTTGAAAAAGGAGAGTGTCTCGCGATCATAGGAAAAAACGGTACAGGTAAGTCAACACTGCTTAATACGATCGCAGGCGAACTGAAACAGCTGCACGGCAGTGTGAGTTCACATCCGAGTATGTCGTTTGGCCATTTTGGTCAGACCAATATCTCGAGACTGCATCCCAATAATACAGTGATGGATGAGATATACAGTGCCAATCCAAAGCTTTCTGCTTCGAATGTCAGGAGTATCTGCGGGGGGATGATGTTTTCGGGCAACAGTGCAGACAAAAAAGTCTCTTTGCTCTCCGGGGGTGAAAAGAGCAGAGTCATGCTGGGGCGTATCCTGGCCCATCCTGCCAACCTTCTTTTTCTGGATGAGCCGACGCACCACTTGGATATGGACTCGATTGAGGCACTGACGAAAGCTATAAAAAACTTCAAAGGCTCGAGTATCATCGTCAGCCACTCCGAAGAACTTCTACGCCGTGTCGCAGATAGACTGATCATCTTTGCTCGTGACGGGGCGGAGTACTTTGACGGAGGGTATGACCTCTTCTTGGAGAAGATAGGCTGGGATGAAGATGAAGAGGTTGAAAAGCCAAAATCAACACCCAAGGTCAACAAAAAAGAGAACAAGAAACTTAGAGCAGCGCTTATTCAGGAGCGGAGTAAACTGACCTCACCTTTGAAAAAAGAGATTGACAAACTCGAAGCTTTTATCATGGAGACGGAAGAGCTTATACCACTCCATCACGCGGAGCTGATAGCGGCCTCAAATGCAAGTGACAGTTCCAAGGTGATGGAACTCTCTAAGTTGGTCTCGCAGGAGGAGTCCGCGGTAGAAGAGAAGTTTGAACGTCTCGAAGCTGCCCAAAATGAACTTGATGACATTATCGCCTTGTATGAGGAGAAGCTGAAGGAACTGGCAGAATAAAAAGATTTTTTTTACTTGTTTTACACCTGATCTCTTCTTCATTATTCTCTGCAGTTCAGTGCTTCGCGAGCAGAAGAACCTAATAAAAACTTTAGTAGTTTTTTAAAATTATAATCAGTTATTATTTTTATATTGTTTTTTGAAAGAGTGTGTAAAATTGGAAGTTATGCCTCTTATACAGTTGTAGATTCTTAAAATGTTATTCAATGTTGTTTAAATTTTATGATAACATGAAGAGACAACAATTAGGGAATTGGGAATATATGTCTTATCAGTTTATAGAAGTGAGTTCAAAAGAGCAGCTTGAGAAAGTGTTTGCTTTTCGGTACCAAATCGTATGTGAGAAATTGGGAGTGATTGAATTAGAGAATTGTCAAGCTAATCAAGAGATTGATGAATATGATCCGTACTCTATTCATTTTGCCGCTTTTGATGAGGCAGAGGAAGTCCTTGCCTGTGTCCGTCTCATCCATCACTCTCCTATCGGTTATCCAACGACAAATAATATGGAGTACGATACCGTAACCTGGAATTTTGACTCTGAAAGACTTGGTGAATTTTCCAGGATCTTTGTTTCACCAAAGCTTCGCAGTATAGAAAAACTCAAACCTCTGTTTAATTCTTTGAAAGTAATTGTTTCTTCTAAGAT
>Ga0316204_10009611_pt1 | contig 12830 bp, 11 predicted proteins | sample 6monrhotite_MG_2_FD_205661 | JGI IMG/M metagenome (GOLD analysis project Ga0316204, IMG submission 205661) | Microbial mat bacterial communities from mineral coupon in-situ incubated in ocean water Damariscotta River, Maine, United States -... | ecosystem: Environmental > Aquatic > Marine >...
ATGTCGGCACCCAGGTCAGGAGGTGTTTGTTCCAATGCTGTTTTAACTGCGCTGACAATGCCAGAAAGAGGTTCCTGCAGTGATTCGAGAATCTCGTTGCTGTTGAGGGTGAAGCTGCGGGGTATGCCCTCGGACAGGTTGCGGCCCTTGACCTCAATCTCAAGCACCTCTTTGCCGGGGAAGGCAGAACCGATCTCGTGTTTGATGCGTTCGGCGGTGCTTTCGCCAATCAGGGTGCCGTAGTTACGGCGCACGTAGTTGATAATGGCCTCGTCAAAGCGGTCGCCGCCAATACGCACCGAGGCAGAGTAAACTATGCCATTCAGTGACAGAATGGCAATCTCGGTAGTACCACCACCAATGTCCAGCACCATTGAACCCTGCGCCTCACCCACCGGCATGCCGGCACCGATGGCGGCTGCCATCGGCTCTTCGATCAGGTAGACATCACGGGCGCCAGCGCCAGCGGCTGATTCTTTGATAGCACGGCGTTCCACCTGGGTTGAACCACAGGGGACGCAGATCAAAACGCGTGGGCTGGGACGAAAAAACTTGTTTTCATGCACCTTGCGGATAAAATGCTGCAGCATTTTTTCGGTAACGGTGAAATCGGCGATCACACCATCTTTCAAAGGTCGGATGGCGACAATGCTGCCCGGTGTGCGGCCTATCATGCGCTTGGCCTCCATACCGACGGCGGCAATGCTCTTGGGTCCGCCGGGGCCACGATCCTGACGCACAGCGACCACGGAAGGCTCGTTGAGGACGATGCCCTGACCGCGCACATAGATTAATGTGTTGGCTGTACCAAGGTCGATGGAGATATCGTTGGAGAAGATTCCGCGAAAGCGTTTGAAGACCATTTGCTTGAGTTACCCTGAAATTATTGCGATTGGTATAGGTTGCGACCAAAACTTGCGGTAATTTAGCAATTTGTGAGGGCTTTGGGCAAGTTAATAAGTATGATAAGTTTGCCACCTTCGTCAGCAGTGGCGACTAAAACAAAGAAAACGGGAGTTTAGAGATGAGTATTGAGCGTAGCGATGTTGAAAAAATTGCCCATCTGGCGCGGCTTGAAGTGATTGAGGCCGATGTTCCTGAATATGTCCGCAACCTCTCTAATATTCTCGATTTAGTGGCGCAGATGGACAGCGTCGATACCGATAATGTCGAGCCTATGGCTCATCCAATGGAAATGGCCCAGCGACTGCGTGAAGACGTGGTGACCGAGACCGATCAACGCGACCATTTTCAGCAGATAGCACCGCAGACTGAAAATGGCCTCTACCTGGTGCCCAAGGTTATCGAGTAACAATCACTTTGTAATCACCCGAAACCATCCAAATCATCGCAATACAGAATTCAGAACATGCATAACAAAACCATTGCCGAATTATCCCAGTGCCTGGCCCGGGGCGAGTTTTCCAGCGCCGAGCTGACTCAGGTGTATCTTGACCGCATCGAAAAGTTTGATGGCCAGATCAATAGTTACATCACGGTTACCGCCGATGAGGCTCTGGCGGCGGCCAAGCAAGCCGATGCGCAGATCAAGGCTGGAACGGCTGGGGCGCTGACCGGTATTCCGCTGGCGCAGAAAGATATTTTTTGCACCAATGGTGTTAAGACCACCTGTGGCTCGAAGATGCTGGACAACTTCATCTCGCCCTATGACGCCACCGTCATCAGCAACTTTAAACAGGCTGGTGCGGTGATGTTGGGCAAGACCAATATGGATGAGTTCGCCATGGGTTCATCCAACGAAACCAGCTTTTACGGCGCGGTGAAAAACCCCTGGGATCTGGATGCCGTGCCGGGTGGTTCTTCCGGCGGTTCAGCGGCCGTGGTAGCGGCACGGCTGGCGCCAGCGTCAACCGGTACCGATACCGGTGGTTCGATCCGCCAGCCAGCGGCCCTGTGTGGTATTACCGGTCTGAAACCAACTTATGGCCGTGTTTCCCGCTACGGCATGATTGCCTTTGCTTCCAGCCTTGATCAGGCTGGGCCAATGGCGCGCACTGCTGAAGACTGCGCCTTGATGATGAATGCCATGGCCGGTTTTGATGATAAGGATTCAACCTCGATTGAGCATGATGTGCCTGATTACAGCGCTTCTCTGAATGAGCCGCTGGCAGGTTTGAAGATCGGCCTGCCGAAAGAATATTTCGCCGAAGGTCTGGATAATGATGTTGCCACTGCGGTGCAGGCAGCTATCGAAGAATACAAAAAACTGGGTGCCGAGATCGTTGAGGTCAGCCTGCCCAATACCGGTCTGTCGATCCCTGCCTATTACGTGGTCGCTCCGGCCGAATGTTCCTCCAATCTGTCACGTTTTGATGGTGTGCGTTTTGGTTATCGTTGTGAGAATCCGAAAGACCTGGAAGATCTGTACAAACGTTCGCGTGGTGAAGCCTTTGGTCCGGAAGTAAAACGCCGAATTATGATTGGTGCCTATGTCTTGTCGGCCGGTTATTACGATGCCTATTACATTAAGGCACAAAAGGCGCGCCAGTTGATCTCGCAGGATTTCAAACAGGCCTTTGAAAAGGTCGACGTGATCATGGGACCAACCTCGCCAACCGTGGCCTTTAATCTCGGTGAAAAGACCGATGATCCGGTCACCATGTATTTGTCTGATGCTTACACCATTGCTACCAACCTGGCAGGTCTGCCCGGTATGTCGGTGCCGTGTGGTTTTGTGGGTCAGCGCCCGGTTGGCCTGCAGATTATTGGTAATTATTTTGACGAGGCGCGGCTGTTGAATGTGGCGCATCAATATCAACAAAACACCGACTGGCACGCGCAAGCGCCAGCAGCCTTTAAATAAGGATAAATGTAGGGCGGGTCCTGCTCGCCAGTAGATCGCCCCAAGTGGTTTTTGGCGGGTAGAACCCGCCCTACATAGATCGCCTTGGTGTGAAAAAGAGTTAAGAGGAATTAAACATGCAATGGGAAGTCGTCATCGGTCTGGAAATTCACGCCCAGCTTGCGACCAAGAGTAAGATTTTTTCCGGTGCCTCCACCGCCTATGGCGCTGAGCCAAACACTCAGGCTTGCACTGTTGACCTGGGCCTGCCGGGCGTCTTGCCAGTATTGAATAAAGAAGCGGTGCGGATGGCGGTCAAGTTTGGTCTCGCTAACGACTGCGAGATCACACGTCGCTCGGTGTTTGCACGGAAAAATTATTTCTATCCTGATTTGCCCAAGGGTTATCAGATCAGTCAGATGGATCACCCGATTGTTGCCAAGGGCACGTTGGAAATCGAACTGGAAGACGGCAGCACAAAAATCATTGGCATTACCCGTGCCCATCTCGAAGAAGATGCCGGCAAGTCGCTGCATGAAGATTTTCACGGTATGACTGGGATTGACTTGAATCGTGCCGGCACACCGTTGCTGGAGATTGTTTCTGATCCTGATATGCGTTCCGCCAAAGAAGCAGTCGCCTACATGCGAAAGATCCACTCGCTGGTGCAGTATCTGGAAATATGCGACGGCAACATGCAGGAGGGTTCGTTTCGTTGTGATGCCAATGTCTCGGTTCGCCCCAAGGGTCAGGAAGAATTTGGCACCCGTGCAGAACTTAAAAATATTAACTCGTTTCGTTTTGTTGAGCGCGCCATCAATATCGAAGTTGAGCGTCAGATCGACGTGATTGAATCGGGTGGTGAAGTGGTGCAGGAAACCCGTCTCTATGATGCCGACAAAAATGAAACCCGCTCCATGCGCAGCAAAGAGGAAGCATTTGATTACCGATACTTTCCAGACCCCGACCTGCTGCCGGTAGAGATTGATGATGCATATATCGAGGCCATCCGTGCAACGCTGCCGGAATTGCCGGGGGCTAAGCGGAGTCGCTTTGTCTCTGATTATGGTTTGAAAGCGGAAGACGCCAGCACCCTCACTAGTGATCGCGTCTTGTCAGATTTTTTTGAAGCGGTTGCCAAGGTGGGTGAAGATGCCAAGCTGGCTGCCAACTGGGTTATCGGCGAACTGTTGGGTGCGCTAAACAAAGACGGCATGGCCTTGAGCGACAGCCCAGTGAGTGCCGAAATGCTTGGTGGAATGATCAAGCGCATCAAGGACAACACCATCTCCGGCAAGATCGCCAAACAAGTCTTTGCCGCCATGTGGGAAGGCGAGGGTGATGCAGATGTCATTATCGAAGCCAAGGGCCTTAAGCAGGTCACTGACACGGGTGCGATTGAAAAGATTGTCGATGAAGTCCTGGCCAACAACCAGGCGCAGGTTGAACAGTACCGCGGTGGTAACGAAAAGGTATTGGGCTTCTTTGTCGGCCAGATCATGAAGGCCTCGCAAGGCAAGGCCAATCCTGGCCAGGTGAATCAGTTGTTAAAGGCCAAGCTGCAAGGCTAAGTTTTTGGTTACGTTTCAGGTAAAAGTTGGAGTGTTTGGTGTACCCCGTTTTTTGTCGTTCTAGAATGTCATTCGCGTGTAGTCTGTCGATGATAAAATGCTGCTGATATTGATAGTCGAAGGGAGCAAAAAGACACATGAATAATGAAACAACTGTATCACCGTCTTTGACTGAAGCGGCTGCCCCGCTGAAAAACAAGTTGTTGGGGGTCGCTGAGCACAATCAGCGTTTTAAGCTACATAATGAATTACATGCTGGTGCTGTTGAACTGCTCGATGCGCCGACACAGATATCACACCTGGTGCTGCTTTGTGATAATGACCTGGCTGGACATGAGCGTAGTCTTATTGCTCAGCTATGCGAACGTTATGGGGCAACTCCGCCGACACTGCATGGTGATCATTTTAGTGCCGTGCTCGGTTTGTATCGGATTACCTGGGAACGCCACACTGAATATTCTACCTACACCTTTTTTCATACTGCGCCATTCGAAACTCCGTTTGTAGAAACGGCGATTAATTACGTCCCTAAAGAATGGCTGGAAACATTGCCTGGTGAAATTATCGTCGCCACTCACATTGCCTTCGATACCAGTGATCGACCTCGGCGTGATTTGAAAGAGTTGTCGCTCTTGTTTGCTTCAAATACAGTGATCGGTTCTGAGGTGGCAGCGGGAAATGCCATTGTCTGGACTGATAATCAGATTCACAGCGATGGTTTTGGTCGTATCTTGATTCATGACGTAGCCTTGCGTCGCCGTCAGGCTGGCCGTCTGGTGCGGCGCCTGCTCGAGATCGAAACCTATCGCATGCTGGCCATGTTGCCAGTGCCGATGATGCGTAGTTACATTCCAAAACTGGCTCGGTTTGATGAGCGACTGGCAGCCTTAACTGAAACCAATATCAAACTTGAGTGCGTCGAGGATGAACAGCGTCTATTAAACGAACTAACGCAATTGGCGGCAGAGATAGAACGTATTTCGGCCAAGAGCAGTCAGCGATTCAATGCCTCATCTATGTACTATGACATCGTTAAGTTGCGTGTGTCAGAGTTGCGCGAGAAACGCATTCAGGGCCTGCAAATGATTCAGGAGTTTATAGAGCAGCGTCTCACCTCAGCCATGGGTACCTGTACACTGGTGAGTGATAAACTGGAAACGCTCTCGACCCGCGTTGAACGTGCCTCATCTTTGCTGCGTACCCGGGTCGAAATCTCCATGGAAAAACAGAGCCGCGACCTGCTGGCCTCCATGGATAAGCGCGCCGACCTGCAACTTCGTTTGCAGGAAACCGTCGAGGGCTTATCAATCGTCGTGCTCAGTTACTATTTGCTTGGATTGACCTCGTACGGCTTAAAAGCAATCAAGGCGGCAGGTTTTAAATTTGATGCCGAGCTGGCAACCGGGTTTGCCATTCCTGTTGTTGTCGGCGTAGTGTTTATATTGGTTCGTCGCATCCGACGCATGGCTCATACCGATGGCGAATGATGTGTTGTTGTTTGGAATGCAACGCAGTAAATTGTGCGAAGGTGGGTGTTAAAAGTGCTGTGCGTTAAGCCTTTAATTAGATATGGGCGAAAAAATAAAGGCACGACCATAGTGGTTCGTGCCTCTTGAGTGTCAGGGCATATCGATCTACTGTTCAGTAAGTAAACTTTCGACTTTTGGCCGAAGTTTGGTCAGTCCATGACGTTCACCTACTTCAATGGCTTGCTCGGCCGATGCTCCTTCAATCCAGGTAGCGCGTAACGCCATTAAAGCCCCAGCCCGGTTGCCGCTGGAACAGTGAAGAATGACTTTTTCATTTCCGATTTTATTCAATACATCGTCTAATAGTTTAACCTTGTCCCGTGTTAAATCTGCGGCACCGCTAACCGGGATGTTGTAGTAAGCCAGATTTGCCTGGGTGGCGATGGCTGCCTCGTTGAAGCCGGGAGTTTCCTCGGGCGGGCGAAAATTGATGACATGGCGGACCCCCGCTTTTGCCAGTGCCGCGAATGACTCGGCTGCTAGTTGGCCTGCGATATATATATTTTTAGAGGGATGCTGTAAGCCTTTAATCGCATTTAGCTCATTGTTTTTATCGGCGGCAAATACAGCGGTCATGGAAAATATTGACAGCCATAGCGCAAGATAAATTTTTGTCATCGGATTTTTCATGTGATTTTTGTTCGTATATTGATGGAAAAGTTTGGAGCGCGTAGGCAGTCGCTGCCCTAAGTCCAGATAACTGTAGCATTTTTATTTTATTCTGGCAGTGTAGATTTCTGAAGGCTGAAATATCAAAGATAGGGTATCAGGATGGAGATGGTGTAAAGATAAGCTTGGTGCTGTTGGTTGATGTTATTCAGGGTCAGTTATCAGGCAAAGAGATTGTCTAGTCTCAATTTATAGACAGAACCGGGGCGTGACATCAGCCCAAAAATCCGTACCCTAGTGAGCTATTGTATCGTCATAACCTTGAACACCCGGAGCACAACCCATGGGAAATTCACTTTTTGACCAATTGAAAAAGAGCGGCCTAGTTGATAAAAACAAGGCGCAAAAGGTCAAGCACAGTCAATATAAAAACAAAAAGCAGAAGAGCTCAAAGGGTGCTGCCGCCCAAGTAGACGAAGCGAAGCTGTTGGCGCAAAAGGCTCACGCCGAAAAGGTCGAGCGCGACCGACAGCTGAACCAGCAGCTAAAAGAAGAGGCCGAGCGCAAGGCCGTCGCCGCCCAAATTAAACAGCTGATCGAAAGTAATTGCGTTGAAGAACGTGATGGCGATATCGCCTACAACTTCACCGATGCCAACGTGGTCAAACGCATTCACGTCTCAGAGCAGGTGCACAAACATCTCACTACTGGCCGTCTGGCCATCGCCAAACTAGGTGAGCGTTACGAACTGGTACCCATGGTCGTGGCAGAGAAAATAAAACAGCGTGATGAGCAATACATCATCACGCCTGAACATGTCGACGAGCCAGAGCTGGATGAAGATGATCCATACGCTGACTATAAAATTCCTGATGATTTGATGTGGTGAGTTGGTGGTTGCTTTTGGGTTAGCTGTATCTGCCTATAAAAAATCTCGTTGCCTTTTGGATGCATCTGCGATGTTGTCAGTTTGATATCTGCGTCGTGAGATGACCCAGAGAGCATATATGACGCAAAATATTCCTGCGAGATTTACCAATATATTTTCTGAAAACAGACAAAGCAGGCTACTTACCAAGACGATACTAGGTGTCCAGTTGTATAAGAAGCCGGGCAAGTGGACCTTTGATTTGAAAACTCTCACGAATCTCTATTCCTGAATATGAGTGAAAACAAAGACAATAAGTCTTATAGGTCGTCTATAGATTTGAAAACTTTAGTATTGATAAGGTTTGTCATGCCTAGGTATGAAGTGATGGCAGGAACATAATATGAACAGTGTTTTATAGGAAAAATTTTGCGCTCGCGCTGATCAGATTGTAGTCGTAGCCATAGGGGTTTATGTAGCTCGAATTACTGCCCTCCCATTCAACTTCCAAAAACAGATTACGTCGTAAATGCAGACGGTAAAAGGCGCTCCAGCCGATGATGCTGTTGTCGTCAGTAACTCCCAGGCGGCGACTGTCCTGGTGGCCGGAATAAATTTCTGCGCCTGCCTCGTAGCGATTGCCGCTTTGATATATCTGCACTAATAGCTTGCCGGTATCGGCTTGATCGGGGTCGTAATAACCGTGAAATGTTTGTCTGGCGAAGGCCAGTCGCTCATGTTTGTATCCAATGCTGATGCGTGGTGGGGTGTGATGAATGGCGTAGCGTAGTGTTAACGCGGTTTCATTTGAACGATTGTTGTCAGAGTAGTTGCTATATAAATGATTAAACTCAATGTCCCAAAAATCACTGGGCTGATAGTTAGCTTTGGCTGCTAGTTTGTGTGTTCTGATATTGTTGAAGATGATGAAGGTGTAATCATCATAGGTTTCATGTTCATATTCCAGGCTGAGGAAAAGGTCTGGCAGCCTGTGGCTGAAGAGTAGGTGGCTGGTGAGCACGTCGGCGTAGTCAAAGTCGTTGTAACGGGTGATGCCAATTTCGGCCAGCAGACGGTTGGCATCACCGGGTGATTTTTCGATGCCAACGGCCAATTTGTCCAGATCAAAGCTGTAGCCGAAATCATCTGCCGCCTCGGCCCGAGCAATACTTAGAAAGGTGCTGGCATCACGCCAGGGGCGTGTGAAACGCAGGTGCTGTTCGCTGTGTTTGTTTTTATATGAGTCATCATAAAACTCATATTGATATTCCAGTGCAGGGGCGGACTTGCGTTGCAGCGCCCAGCGCAGGTCGTCCAGTGCCAGGTGTTGAAACTCGTTTTCTGTTTTCAGTTCATCGGCCAGGTCGTTGCGCCAGATGACATGACTGACATTGCTCAGGGCGTGGTAGTAGCTAAGGCGTGTGTCAAAGTCTTCTTGTTTGCGTAGTACTTCTTCGAACAATGGAATGGCTGTGGCGTAATCGCCGCGCCAGCTGGAGACGGTGGCTTTGATGATCCGGGCATCGAGGTTGTCTGGCTGTAGTGCCAGTAATTCATCGGCAACAATGGCCGACTCGCGGGGCCGGTTATGCCAGCCGAGATATCTGGCCAGCATCAATCGGGCATTGGCATTTTTCGGTTCGGCATGACGAATTGTTTGCAGGTTGTCGATGGCTGGCCCCAGTTTTTGCACGTTGGCCAGCCGTTCGGATATCGACAGTTGTTGTTCTTGCGGTAGGTTTTCTGCTGAAAGTTCGGCGGCCTTTAAATAGGCGGCGGCAGCCCGTTCATATTCCTGGCGTGAGGCATAGTAGTCACCAATTTTTATGTATAGCTGGGCGCGCAGGGTTAGCACCGGCGTATCGCGATAATTGGTTTCGGCCCAGCTATAGTTGCAGCAAACCAGCAGCAGACAGGCACTTGTGAACCTGAATAGCAGCTGCTGAAAATTTGATCTAGCTTGACGGGGGTTGGACAACATACAGCCTGAATTTTTTATTGATTATCCCCGAAAATTAACTGTTTTTTCTTAGCTCGATCTTAAGTGCAAACAGCCGCTGCCTCAGTTGTCGCTATATTTGTTTTTCAGGTTGACGTAATGCTGGGCTGAGTACTCCAGATAGGCCAGTTCTTTTTCAGACAAGGGCCGTATTTTCTTGGCCGGGCTGCCCAGCCACAGATAACCGCCTTCAATGTCTTTGCCCGGGCCAACCACGCTGCCGGCACCGACTAAAGCCTTGCTTCTGACGATAGCGCCGTCGAGGATGATGGCGCCCATGCCGATCAGGGCATAGTCTTCGACGCTGCAGGCATGGAGGATGGCCTTGTGGCCGACAGTAACGCCATCACCGATGGTGAGTGGAAAGCCACCGGGGTTGTATTCATTGTCGGCGGTGACGTGCAGCACTGAGCCATCCTGGATGTTACTGCGTTCACCGATAGTGATTTTGTGCACGTCACCACGGATGGCAACCGTGGGCCAGACCGAACTGTCTGCGCCGATGCTGACATCGCCAATGATGACCGCGTCCTCATCGATATAGGCGCTGTCTGCAATGTTGGGGCTCATGCCCTGAAAGCTGCGTATGCTCATATGGACACCTCTAAAAATTTACTGAAACCGCACTGACTTCGTTATAAGTGCGCTCAGAATGCTCATTTACTATATGTAAACTGCGCTTCTTCACGCACTTACGCCTTGTCATGCCCAAAGCACTAGACGTGGGGCAGGCTCTTTTCGGTTTGATTAAACTTTTAGAGGTATCCATTTCTGTTCCTTTATTTGAGAGTCACCAGTTCTTCGGCGCTAGTGGGGTGGATGGCAACGGTATTGTCAAAGTCTGCCTTGGTGGCGCCCATCTTGATGGCGACGGCAAAACCTTGCAGCATCTCGTCGGCACCATGACCGACGATGTGACAGCCGACCACCTTTTCATCCGCGCCGACACAGACCAGCTTCATGGCGGTCTTGGTTTTGTGTTGGGTCATGGCGTGATACATGCCGGTAAATTTGGTTTGATAGATTTTGACCTGGTCGCCGTATTGCTCGCGTGCCTGTGGTTCTGTCAGGCCGATAGTGCCGACGGGGGGATGTGTAAAGACCACGCTGGCGATGTTGTCGTAATCCAGCTTGCTATCAGCCTTGCCGGCAAACAGACGCTCGGCCAGTTTGCGCCCGGCGGCGATGGCCACCGGCGTCAGGGTGGCCTTGCCGGTGACGTCGCCAATGGCATAGATGTTATCGATATTGGTGTTTTGGTATGCATCCACTGGGATGAAACCACGTACATCACAGATTAGATCGATGCCCTCGAGGCTGAGCTGGTCGGTGTTGGGAATGCGGCCAATGGCCCAGATCAGGCAATCATAGTCGCCAAGTTCAGGACCGTCTTCAGAGACCATCACTAGCTTGTCATTTTTGCCCAGCGTCACGGTGCTGAGGTTGACGTTGCTATGAATGCCGATGCCATCCTGCTGCATTTGTTCGCGCACCGTGTCGCGAATCAAGGGGTCGAAGGGGCTGAGTAGTAGATCGCTACGCAGCAGAATATCCACCTCGCTGCCGAGGGCATTGAGCACACCGGCAATCTCGACGGCGATATAACCACCGCCGACGATCACAGTTTTTTGCGGCAGTTGCTCCAGTTCGAAAAAACCATCCGAGGTAATGCCCAGTTCAGCGCCGGGCAGCTTGGGTTGCAGTGGCCTGCCGCCGGTGGCGATGATGATGTGGTCAGCCGTGTATTGTTTGCCGTCCACCTCAATAGTGTGAGCGTCAACAAAGCGGGCATAACCGGGGATGAAGTCGACCTTGGCTTTGCTAAGGTTGTTGAGATGGATCTGATTGAGGCGTTGGACATAGGCATCACGGCCCTGTTTCATCTTGTCCCAGTCGAAACCGTTATTGTCGATGGCGAAGCCATAATCGGCGGCGTCAGCCAGACTGTGGCCTAGACTGGCGGCGTACCACATCACCTTTTTCGGTACGCAGCCGACGTTGACGCAGGCACCGCCGAGGCGGTCGGCCTCGATGACGGCGCAATGGGCGCCGAGGCTGGCGGCCTGCTTGGTGGCAGCCAGGCCACCGCTGCCGCCGCCGATTGCGATAAGATCGTAGTGTGTACTCATTAACATCCTCATTTGTGCAGCCGATAGATCATCCTAACGGAACTGGAGAAACCCATCATGGAAATCAGCACTTTTATTTTTCTCGGCATTGCCCTGGTGATTGTGGTCTATGCCATCATGATCTACAACAATCTGGTCAGTCTCAAGCATAACGTATCCCAGTCCTGGTCCAATATCGATGTGTTGCTGAAGCAGCGCCACGATGAGCTGCCCAAGCTAGTGGAGACCTGCAAGCAGTTCATGGGTTATGAGCAAGAGACCTTAACCAAGGTGATGGAAGCGCGCTCGCAGGTGGCCAACGCCCGTGCCGCCGGTGATGTGGGTGCGCTGGGGCCAGCCGAAAGCATGTTGCGCATGGGCTTGGGAAATCTGTTTGCCGTGGCTGAGGACTATCCCGAACTAAAGGCCAGCGAGAGTTTCCAGCACCTGCATACCCGTATCTCGGGTCTGGAAAACCAGATCGCCGATCGGCGTGAGTATTACAACGAAAGCGTCAATAACAACAATGTTCGCATCGAGCAGTTCCCGGATGTATTGATTGCCAACTTTTTTAAATTCGGTCCGCGTGACCTGCTGGAATTTACGGATGAAGAGAAAAAAGACGTTGATGTGAAGGCGTTGTTTAGCTAATTCGACATGCAACAACGGCCCATGGGGTTAGATCCCGCTGAATACTGGATAGTACTGATAGTGGCTGCGGCGGCAACGCTGGCGGCTTTTTGGTTCGCCTGGCGCAACTGGCGCCGGGCCCGCATCATCGAGGATGCCCCTACCGCCAAGGTTCGCTCCGCCCATCAGGGCTATATAGAGTTGGAAGGCGAAGGCCAGTTGATGGATGGCGAGCCGATTATTGCGCCGCTGACCCAGCATGCTTGTCTCTGGTATCGCTACAAGATCGAACGCAAAGATGTGTATCACGTTAAAGGTGGTACCCAGACTCGCTGGGTTACTGAGCGTCAGGAGACCAGTGATAATCTGTTTTATCTGGTTGATGACACCGGCAAGTGCGTTGTAGACCCCGATGGTGGTGAGATCAGCACTGATGAAAAAGTACAGTGGTATGGCGACAGTGCCTGGCCGCAAAACTCACCGATGCAAGGTGGTGGCTCGATGTTTGCCAGTGACCATTATCGTTTTACCGAGTGGTTGGTGCTGGTAGGGCAGCCCCTGTATGTGATTGGCCAGTTCAAGACGGTTGCCCCGGCGCAGCTGTATAAAACCTCTGAAATCACCCGCGACCTGATCCGCGACTGGAAAAAGGATCAGGGACAAATGCTGGAACGCTTTGATGTTAACAAGGACGGTCAGATCGACGAAGATGA
>Ga0316204_10009612_pt1 | contig 12829 bp, 14 predicted proteins | sample 6monrhotite_MG_2_FD_205661 | JGI IMG/M metagenome (GOLD analysis project Ga0316204, IMG submission 205661) | Microbial mat bacterial communities from mineral coupon in-situ incubated in ocean water Damariscotta River, Maine, United States -... | ecosystem: Environmental > Aquatic > Marine >...
GGTATTAGATGCAGTTTCAGTCAATGAAGACCAAGATTTTAGCCAGTTAGATGTGCTAGATAATGATTCTGATGTTGATGACGGTCCTATGTCAATTATTGATTTCACCCAACCAAGTAATGGTACTGTTATCAATTACAGCAATAATATGACCTATAAACCCAATTTGAATTACTGTAATGATGGCAATGTAACTGATGATTTCACCTATACATTAAATGGTGGCACAACAACCAGTGTCAATATGACAGTCAACTGTGTCAATGACGCACCAAGTTTTGACATAATTGGAGACATTCAATCAAATACAGATCAGAATCAACTGGTGTTACCAAACTTCACAAGCAACATTATTTTCGGTCCAAATAATGAATCTTCACAACAAGTTTTGCACTATACTGTCACCGAAAACTCTGATTCTATGGATGTTATTGATAATATAGAAATTGACAATATTGGAAACCTAACGATAGATTTCAGTCTTAACCCAGGTGTAGCCTTAATCGACATTAGCATGACAGACAACGGTGGCACAGCACATCAAGGAAATGATACATCTGGAGTCTATACATTTAATGTCACTATGACCGACCTTGTATTCAGTGATGGATTTGAAAACACAGGTGAATTTTTCATTGTTGATTATGTCAATGAAATCAATCAAAATAATTCATACGATTTCCCGATAATATATGACTACTCCAGCCACAGTATAATTGCCAATGGATTCATGCTCGAAATGGTCGATGATTTATCCATTTCGGAACAAAAACAAAGAATTCAATTATGGATAAAAGAACTACAATGAAAGGATGAATATAATTGTAAGTCCCACTAAAAAAACCTGTTAAGCTGCGCTTAACAGGTTTTTTATTTTTTCTATCAATGGAATTTTAACTTATGACAATATTCGCACTGTTGCTAGCAATACCTATTGTGGCAATCGATCCACTGTTAAATTTAATAAAGTCTGTCTCAATGCCATCACTGAATATAATGCCTTTTGTCGGCATCAATGATTCAATCACTAATTGCTGACGATTATTAACTATGCCTGCGACTATGTCAGTTTGGGTCCTGATACTTTTAAAGGGTTCTCTAACGGCAAATAACAATTCATCATTTTTTACTTGTGGTCTTTGGTGCTTATGTTCTTGTGGAGGCGGCGCTTTTTTCATAGATTTAGAACGCTTAGATTTTCTTGGGGAATCGAAACGATCGCTGATACCGTATGCCATATTGAAGATTGAACTCAACCAACCGGTTGCTCCGGCAGCTGTTGAAACAATTAATCCACTAGACGAATGCTCTTCAGTTTTTCCAGCAAAGCTAATATTATAACGTGCTGAAACATGTGTTGAAGGCCCAATAAACAAATCATTGAATGCCAATAAACTTTGCCCATCGTTGAGTTTTGCTTCAGCAAACCTCACATTTCTGACCTGTTGTTGGTTTCCCATTACAGATTCGACTCCCATGATAAAATTTGCGGGATCAAATGGCAATAAGATGCCATCATAACGTAATTTATCAGGATTGATTGCGACCATTGGTATTCCTTTAGAATATTTGGCAGTATTGGCAACCAGCCCATCTTGTCCAATAACTATGATAATATTATTTTTGCTAAAGATATAGGAAGGCAAAAAAGACCGATCTATGGTTTTGTGTTTGATGATTTTAGATAATTGAGTTTGTACGCTATTTAATGAAGCATAGAAAATTTCATGTTCCCTTTCATAATCTTCATAATTGCTACCCAAAGATTCAATATAGAACTTGGTTTGTGCTTTGGTATTAAACCGTTCGATTAGCGCTTCTAATCTTGTTTTACTTCTAACAATTATGGCGTATTCTTTATTGTTTGTTTTCACTGTTGGGTATTGTTGTTACTCATAATTGATTCTAACAAGTCTGGGCTCATGTTTAGATTGCCAATTTTATCTGCATTTTGTGCCAATTCTCTAAAGGCCAATGATAAATTGAATTTTGGATCAGTATTGTTGGTTAATGCGGTGAGTACTTTCCAATCCATGTCTTTATAAGGTTTCATGGTTTTCTCGATCACATAACCTTGTGAATCGGCTTGTTTTTTCTCATTGGCAATTTTCTGCTCTAGTAATTCTTTGGTTTGTTTTTCTATGGCAATGTCGGTATCTAGATTCATCTCTTTTAACTTCCTGTCATTTTGAGATTGCATGACTTTGGTTTCCATCTTTTTCTTTGAAATTTGTTTGCGCTTTTCTTCTACGGCAATTTCAGTATTGAGCTCTGTTTCTTTGATGATACGTTCTTGCTCAACAGCAAAATTTCTGCGCAAGTAAATGGCTTCATCCGCTTCTTGTTGCAACTGTTCTCTTGTTTCAGTCTCAAGCGCTCTGAGCATTTCTGGTGTTGCCGATACCGCTAGTACATTTACTCCCAATATTTCAATGCCCAACATATCAATCATTTCAGATGACCCAAACCCTTCACGTATTTTTTGTTCAATTGTTGTGGCTGACCGAATTGATTCTTTTAACTTAATGTCATGTATCAAAGATGAAGTCGCCGTCTGAGCTGCATTGATTATTCTTTGGTTTAATTTTTCAATGTCATTAACCTTATATTGGCCGTTGTCTTTAATGGTGAAATCTAAAACATCGGCAAGCACTTCAGGTTTTGATATTTTATAACTGATTTGGCCTTGAATACTGACTGTTTGATAATCATTAGTAGATTCGTTGAATATAAATGGTAAATTGTTACTGCCTAACGGAATAGCAACAATGGAACTACTGGGTGCAAAATAAAAAAATGAAAGACCTCTTCCTTGATTTTTGATCTTGCCTTTTTTGTGATGGAAGACATGAGTCATAGAATCAAATTTAATGTGTTTAATGCCTAACATATATTTTTACCCTTTTTGATTAGAGTAATATTGTACACCAAAATATTTACCTTTTGGAACAATTAATGTGACAATTCTGAGGGTTCCAAATCAACCTTAAATTCTTCAAATAATAATATTGTGCCTGCTTTAACGTATTCTACTAATTCAACAAAATCTGCTTCTTCTCCTTGTGAACCTTCTGTATCATAATCAACTTTGGAAATTTTTTCTAAATCAACAATAAATTCATGTACATCATCGTGCATATTTTTATCAGATTTCAAGCCAGCAAATGCCATGCCCGTTAAAAATGATCCACACCAAGTAGACAAGGCTTCGAGTCGATAAGACAGGTCATTATCATCAGATGGCAATAGCACACTAAAAGTAAAATTATCGGCATTGATTTTGTCCTTAGAAAAATCAAACAATGCTGATAATACCGGAATCAATTTATTTTTGTCACTGCTGTCAAAACAATAATCTTCAAGAATTAATTCCACCCATTCTTCTACATCAACGTCATTGTTAACAACAATCATACCACTGGCATGACCATGTAATTCGGATGGCGTGGCGATGACTTTATTGTCTATTAAATGTTGCGCAAATGGTTTATAAGGTATCATAATTGTAACTAATCTTCTAAAAATACACATTTTCCCTGATTTTTCATCATCTTGAAAGGAAAATCTAACAAGTTAGTTGACCTTTTTACAATTGCCATTTAATATTTAACCTATGGATAAAAGCAGAAACAAATATTTAGAAGAACTTTCCACACTAGAAGAGACAATAGTCTCTGCTATTGATCTTATCAATCGGTATGAAATCGAAAATACTGCTTTACGTCAAAAGATGGATTCCTTGTCCAATGAAAAGTCAGCTTTGTTGAAAAAAAATGACCAAGCAAAAAACCGATTAGAATCCATGATATCTCGACTTAAATCCTTAGAACAACAATCAGCGTGAGACGCATATGAGCCAGCAAAAAGTAACTGTTAGAATACTAGACAGAGAGTACCAATTTGCAGCCAGCGATGATGAACGCGCATCGTTGTTATCTGCTGCTGATCAATTAGACACTACCATGCGCTCTATCAAGGGCAATAATACAACCCTTGGTGCAGACAAGGTGGCTATTATGGCAGCACTCAATATCAGTCATGAAATGATGCAATTAAAACAAGCCCACAAAAAAATCAATCAATTAACCGAATCCCTACAAAACTCGATTAATACAAAATAGCACTTGTTCTACAATAGCAAAAGTTTTATAATCAATCCTAAGATGTAAACTACCATGTACGATAATGCTTTAGCATTTCCCTTGGTCCTTAATTAAAAATTTTAGGGTTACATAACTGATTTCTGTGTGCATGCCTGTCATTGAACAGAAAGCCTAATGAATCAGGAGTTACCCGCCTTGAACCTTTGGTTCCAAGGTCGCCTATCGCATAACGGCATGCGTGGTTTGCATCGTATTTACCTATTAATATTACCTCATAGATCATCCAATTCCGTAAAATTATAAATAACATATACTCAAATGTATGAATAACAGAAACTTTCCTACATGCTATCGATAACAATATGACATTTATTATAAAAGCGAAAGAATAATGAAAGAAGTAAAACTAATACTGAAATACCATAATCTGAAAATGTTATTAACAATTGATATCAATAAGCTAACTGAAATATTAATCGATTATTTTGGTAAAAATATAAATATTAATTTCATTGAAATGAATGATGAGGAAAAAAAAGAAAGCACTGAGATGTGTAGTTTTATTTTAACAGTACGTGAAAGAATCTGGCTTTTTGAGATCAATGAAAATAAGGATATTATTAGACGCAATGATCTTGAACTTAGAATCATTGATGAAGGAAGAAAGTAATCATTCTCAAGAAAAACCAATGAACAACAAATCATCCATAAGAATCAAACTCAATCAAAAACGTGATACCTTGACAACAGATCAAGTTAAGCAAAAAAGCCAACAGATTTGTGCTAATGTATTGGCTTCAGATATTTTTAATAACAGTGATTGTATTGCTGTCTATTCTGCACTTAATAATGAAGTGGATTTATCTTGTTTGCTTCAATCAAATAAAAGTTTTTGTTTACCTGTGGTACAAGCAGATAATGCCATGGCATTTCATCATTGTGATAAGAATACTGTAATGTCAAAAAACAAATACGGTATTTTAGAGCCGCAAAATGATTTGATTGTTGCTACTAAGGAGATTGACTTGTGTTTGGTGCCTTTAGTGGGTTTTAATCGACAAGGTCACAGACTGGGTATGGGTGGAGGTTATTATGATCGGTATTTTGCACAAAATAAAACCAAAAAATCTCCGACAATATTGGCTGGAATGGCTTATGACTTTCAGGAAGATGATACAATTCAGGCTGAATCATGGGATGTTGGATTAGACATCATATTCACCAACAAAGAAGTTATTTATTGTGGAGAAAAATTTTGAGTAGACAAGACGAATTAAAGCACGAAGTGGCATTAGCCGCATTAAAATACTTTGATGATTATGACATGGTTGTCGGTATTGGAACAGGATCAACCGTGAATTGTTTGATTGATGTCTTGCCACAAGTCAAAAACCGCATTGAGTCTTGTGTTTCTAGCTCTGAAGAAACCACCAGACGTCTAAAAGAAAAAGGCTTCATGGTCAAGGAACTGAATCAAACAGGACCGTTATCTTTGTATATTGATGGTGCCGATGAATGTGATGGCCACAACCGCTTGATTAAAGGTGGTGGTGGTGCTTTGACCCGTGAAAAAATAATTGCAGCAGCCAGCGATAAATTTATCTGTATTGTTGATGAAAGTAAGATGGTTGATGTTTTAGGCAGGTTCCCTCTTCCTGTTGAAGTGATCCCAATGGCTCAATCACATGTGGGACGTGCTTTAGCAAAACTTGGCGGGCAACCGGAACTGCGTCAAGGATTTACAACAGACAATGGCAACATTATAATTGATGTGCACAATTTAAAGATTATCGATCCATTAAAACTTGAAAGTCAGATTAATGATATCGCCGGTGTGGTGTGTAATGGCGTGTTTGCCTATCAAAAAGCTTATGCCACTTTAGTAGCCAGCGAAGGTGGCATTAAAACTCACAAGTAAGTAATTAACCTTATCTAAATCCTGCATTTAATGTGTCCAATATACCTGATCCTGGACACAATTCATCTTTGTTTAAACTGTTAAGCGGTTTTGATACTGTGTTGATTTTTTGATGGGTATCAGGAAAATCTTTATTTGCATATATTAAACCGGTTAAGATCTTTTCTTGCTCACGCACCGTTTCAATATTATTCATGGCTTCTCGTTTGCTGGTTAAATCGTAATCGTTTTTATTTTTTTGTAATACCAATTTGCTGCCATCATGTAACTCAACTTCTTTACTTGTGCCATCAGGTTGCTTGATTTTTAGTTCTTGTCTGTGTGGAACAAAATCAATGGTGCCTGTGGCTTCTAAATGATCACGCACATATTCATAACCTTTGGTTGAAGATGCTGTGTTGTTAAAGGTGACACAGGGTGAGATGACATCGATAAAAGCAAAGCCTTGGTGTTCGATTGCGCCTTTGATTAATGGGACTAATTGGTTTTTATCTCCAGAAAAACTTCTGGCCACATAACCTGCCCCTAATTGCAAAGCCATTTGGCACAAATCTATTGATGAAAATTGATTGGGTGCGCCTTTTTTACTGGCCGACCCAATATCAGTTGTAGCCGAATCTTGCCCTTTAGTCAGACCATAACAACCATTGTTCATAACGATATAAATGATGTTTAAATTTCTACGTACAATATGGGCAAATTGGCCCATACCGATTGATGCTGTATCTCCATCTCCTGATACACCAATGTATTGTAGATCGCGATTGGCCATGTTTGCACCGGTTGCAACCGATGGCATTCTCCCGTGTACAGAGTTAAATCCGTGGGCTTTTCCTAAAAAATAAGTCGGTGTTTTTGATGAGCAACCAATGCCTGAAATTTTCGCCACTTTGTGTGGTTCTATGTTCATGGCAAAATAGGATTCAACAATGGCAGCACTAATTGAGTCATGACCACAGCCTGCACATAAGGTAGATAATGCCCCTTCATAATCTTTTTTGGTAAATCCAATGTCATTGACTTTGGCATTTGGGTGTCTGAAACTGGATTTTAAGTAACTCATTTAACCACCTTTAATGATTCAGATTGATTGGGATTCTTTTTAATATTATCAACGATGTACTGAGCAGTAATTGGCATGCCATCAAAATTTAATATTTCATTAAATTTATTGGGATCAATTCCCAGTTCATTGACCATGAGGGTCTTCATTTGTGCATCTCGGTTCTGTTCAATCACGTAGATTGTGTCATGTGACTGAATAAAATCTTCAACTTCTTTTCCAAATGGAAATGATTTTATGCACATCTCATCAAACTGATGACCTGCTTTTGTTAACATATCATTGGCTTCCTGCGAAGCACTGGCACTGGTTCCATAATAAATAATGGCGCTAGATTTGTTTTTGCTTTTTATAATCGGCTTTGGAACTATATTTTTAGCCGTATCCCATTTTACCAACAAGCGTTCCATGCCTTTTGCATACACTGTTCCGTCTTCTGTATACACAGCATATTCATCGTGTGATGAGCCTCGGGTGAAAAATGCACCTTTTTTAGGATGTGTTCCAGGGATGGTACGATAAGGAATACCATCTCCATCGACATCAAGGTACCTGCCCCAACGTTCTTGCTTTTCTTCCAAAGCGCTTTGGTCTAACACTTTGCCTCTGTCATAAAGCCTGTTATCGTCCCACTCTATTGGATCACAAACATGAATATTCATGCCCAAATCAAGATCACTCATCATGATAACCGGAGTTTGTAACCTTTCTGCCAAATCTAATCCAGTCACCGTCATCTCAAAACATTCTTTCGGGTCAGATGGAATGAGTAATACATGTTTGGTGTCACCATGTGACGCATATGCTGCTGCTAACATGTCTGATTGTTGTGTCCGTGTTGGCATGCCTGTACTGGGACCAGAGCGTTGTATGTCTGCTAAAAACACAGGGATTTCAGCAAAGTATGCCAATCCCAAGAACTCACTCATCAACGAAACCCCAGGTCCAGAAGTCGCTGTAAAGGCGCGTGCGCCATTCCAGGTCGCACCAATGACTATACCGATAGCAGCCAATTCATCCTCGGCTTGTACAATGGCGAATTTATTTCTTTGGGTTTCCTCGTCTATTCTGAACTTTTTGCAATACATTTCAAAAGCTTCTATCACAGATGTCGAAGGTGTTATAGGATACCAACCAGCAACCGTTGCCCCTCCAAACACAGCCCCTAAACCTGTTGCTGTATTGCCTTCCATCATGATTTTGTCTTTTATACAATCGCGCCTGTGTATTTTTAACCCACACACATTGGCATAATGTGCTTGGGCATAATCATATCCCAATTTTAACGCTTTGATATTGGGTGCAATTAATTTTTCTTTTTTGGCAAATTGCGATTTAATAGAATCTTCAAAAACACTAAAGTCCATATCAAACAAATAGGCTATGGCGCCCACATAAATTATATTTTTAAAAATTTGACGTAAACGAGGATCGGTATAATTTTCATTACAGATATTGGTTAAAGGAACGCCAATTTCAGTGATATCCGTGCGTTTTAAATTATCTGGCAGCTTTCTTGAGGAATCATAAAAGTAATATCCACCGGGTAATAGTTCGTGGTAATCTTTTTGTTCAGTTTGACCATTTGTTGCCACGATAAAATCATAGCCTTCACGACGGCCCAAGTAACCATCTTCATTGATTCTGACTTCGAACCATGTCGGTAATCCTTGAATATTGGAAGGAAAAATATTTTTCGCAGAAACTGGAATACCCAATCTAAACACGACTTTTGTAAATAAATTATTGGCTGATGCTGACCCTGAACCGTTGATGTTTGCAAACCGAATAACAAAGTCATTGGTAGCTTTTATATTATTATGTGTTGTCACCTTTAATACGTTCCTCTATCCTGCTTTAGCTTCATTTAATAAAAATTTACGCATGTCCCAAGCACCTGTCGGGCACCTTTCAGCACACAAACCACAATGCAAACAAACATCTTCGTCTTTAACCATGACACGTTTGGTCTTTAGCTCACCTGAAACCATTAAATCTTGATCCAAATTATTTGCTGGCATTTTTAAATTTTGTCGCAATATGTCTTCTTCATCATTATCGATAAAATTAATACAGTCTGTCGGGCAAATGTCTTCACAAGCATCACATTCAATGCACTTGTCTTTTTCAAACACTGTTTGTACATCACAATTTAAACACCTTTGAACTTCTCTGAGGCCTTGTTCAAGATTAAAGCCCTTTTCCACTTCAATTTTTCTGTTTGACAACGCCAAATCCGTATCAACTAAGTCAACTTTAAAACGCAAATCGTCTGAAATGGGAGCACTGTACAACCAGTCATGAAACCCCATTTTTTGACTGATTAAAGTGACACCTGGCAATGGTCTCTTAGACGTATCTAAATCGTGGCAAAATTTATCAATTGAAATGGCAGCTTGATGGCCATGAGCCACCGCTGTAATAACATTTTCAGGACCCCATGCAGCATCGCCACCAACAAAAATGTTTTTTAATGAAGTTTGGAAAGTCGTTTTGTCCACTTCAGGCATGTCCCAATCATTGAATTCAATGCCTAAATCACGTTCTATCCATGGAAATGAATTCATCTGACCTAATGCCATTAATACATCATCGCATTCCATTAAGACATCAGGTTCACCTGTTGGAACCAATGTTCTTCGACCATTTTCGTCGTATTTTGGCTCTACTAGCTCGAATAACATGCCGACCAATTTGCCATTTTCACTCACAAAGGCTTTTGGTGTGTGATTTTCGTACATTGGAATGCCTTCATGTTCAGCATCTTCAATTTCCCAAGGTGAGGCTTTCATGTCAGCTTTGGGTGAACGCACCACAATGCGAACATCTTTTCCACCAATGCGTTTGGCTGTTCTACAACAATCCATTGCCGTATTACCACCACCCAATACTAATACTTTTTTACCTATGGATTCAATGTGTTCAAATGCGACACTGGCTAACCAATCAATTCCTAAATGAATATTTTTATCACCCTCTTGGCGGCCTTCTAATTTTGGTAAATCTCTGGCCCTAGGAGCTCCAGTACCAATAAATATGGCATCGTAATCTTTATCAACTATTGATTTCAAACTATTTACTTTTTGATTAAAATGCTTGGTGACTCCCATGTCTAGTATGTAGTTAACCTCTTCATCCAATACGGTTTCTGGCAATCGAAAGGCTGGTATTTGACTGCGCATAAAACCACCGGCTTTATACTGGTCATCATACAAATCAACTTCATATCCCAATGGCATTAAATCTCGAGCCACAGTTAAAGAAGCTGGTCCAGCACCAATAAGGGCGATTTTTTTACCATTTTTTTGTTCTGGAATATTTGGCAACCTGTCTAATATGTTACTTTTATTGTCAGCAGCTACCCGTTTTAATCGACAAATAGCAACCGGCTCTTCTTCAATGCGCCCTCTTCTACAGGCTGGTTCACATGGGCGATCGCAGGTTCGGCCTAATACACCTGGAAAAACATTGGATTCCCAATTGATCATATAAGCATCATCGAATCTTTGTGCAGCAATCATGCGAATGTATTCAGGAACTGGGGTATGCGCGGGGCACGCATATTGGCAATCAACAACTTTATGGAAATAGTTTGGATCTTCTATATTGGTTTCTTTCATTTATTATGTTTCACCAGCTAATTTAATGTTGTGAGATTATTAAACACACTTCCCTGTGCATTAATAATGATTATAAAAACTTATCAAGTAACCCCATGTACCAAGCACCACCTGCAGCAGCAGCCAATAAGACCACAACAGTGACTATCCATTTAACCGCTGAACCTGATGGTTGAACGGCGTTTGGATCTGCTTGTGTTTTTAATGATGGTTGGGTTGTGACATCATCTGTTTTAAAGTTTTGAGTTTTCTTGTCAACTTGCATGCCAGGTGATTGAATCAAAAATCGTATGTTATCTAATTTAATTTCATCGCCAATATTTAATTCATGCTTTGTTATTTTTTCACCGTTAACATAGGTTCCATTGGATGAGCCTGAGTCTTCTATTTGCAGGCCATCAGGTAATACAGTAATCACTGCATGTTTTCTTGATATGCCATCGACATTGACAAAGATATCATTATCAGAGTGTCTGCCTAATGAAGTTTTTCCGCGTAATGGAAAGGTTTTACCAAAATAAACACCTGAAACTCCACGCAATACAAATTTAGGTAATGCCATTCTAATTCTGGTCCTATTATCATCAGGTTGTTCTTCAGTTTCACCTACAATTTTACAGTGAACTTGTGAAATGATCATCAGATCTCCTTCTCTTACTTCTCTGTTTTCCTTTACCAATCTTCCATTAACAGATGCCATACAGGCTGGATTATCAATTTGAAGTGAGTATTCATTGCCATCTTTTAAAATTGTCGCATGTACAGCGTTCATACCTAATGCTTCAATTTTGATGTTTGCATCATCAGAACTGCCAATTGTAAAACTGTCACCGATGAGCTCAAAATCTTTGTGTTCTTTGTGTGGGAATACCAATTTCATAGTTTATTATCCAATAAAAGTTATATGGGAAAATTATACCAATAAGTCAGGTCATACTTAAAGCATAATTCGCATAATTAGTGGCTTTATTGGTATCAAATGATATAATCACGCCAAAATTAATCGGTAATGTTAAATTACTTTATTAGAATCACAGAGAGCTTTGCATAACTCATGGAATATATTAAAAAGAGTTATTGAAAACCCTCTAACAAAATAACCTAATTTATTCGAGAAAATACATATGAAAATTTTAGTCGCAATAAAACGTGTAGTTGATTATAACGTGCGTGTTCAAGTGAAGCCAGATGGTTCTGGTGTGGCTACAGATGGTGTAAAAATGAGCATTAATCCATTTGATGAAATTGCCATTGAAGAAGCCTTACGTATAAAAGAAGCAGGCAAAGCAACAGAAGTCATTGTAGTATCCATTGGACCCAATACTGCCCAACAACAATTAAGAACGGCATTAGCTATGGGTGCAGATAGCGCCATATTGATTGAATCTGATGTTGAAATTCAATCTTTAAAAGCAGCCACTTCTCTTCTTAACATTGTTGAAAAAGAGCAACCTGGATTGGTTATCATGGGCAAACAAGCCATTGATGATGACAATAACCAAACGCCTCAAATGTTGGCCACCTTGTGGAAACGCCCTCAAGCCACATTTGTCTCAAAACTCGAAGTCAATGAAACCACAGCTTTGGCTACAAGAGAAGTTGATGCTGGACTAGAAACAATTGAAGTCACATTACCAGCGGTTATCTCAACCGATTTAAGACTCAATGAACCGCGTTTTGTTAAATTACCAGATATCATGAAAGCCAAAAGAAAACCATTGGATATCATTTCAATCGCTGATACATTAAATGGCTTTAATGACAACGAATTAAGCATTCAAAAATACGAGTCGCCACAACCAAGAGAAAAAGGCATTATGGTTGAATCTGTTGATGAATTGGTCTCACTATTAAAAGAAAAGGGGTTAGTATAATGAGTAAAATACTTATTCTTGCACAACATGATGGTGTTGCTATCAATCAAGGCACAGCAAAAGCTGTTACAGCGGCAAAACAAATCGATGGGGCCATAATCGATTTAGTGGTTTTCTCTGACAATGTCGATTCTATTGCAGCAGAGGCCAGTAAATTATCTGATGTGAACACTGTCCATGCTGTGTCAACATCAACCGACCAATGGAAATTGGCCGCAGGAATTGCTCCAAAAATTGCTGAATTAGCCAGC
>Ga0316204_10009613_pt1 | contig 12828 bp, 9 predicted proteins | sample 6monrhotite_MG_2_FD_205661 | JGI IMG/M metagenome (GOLD analysis project Ga0316204, IMG submission 205661) | Microbial mat bacterial communities from mineral coupon in-situ incubated in ocean water Damariscotta River, Maine, United States -... | ecosystem: Environmental > Aquatic > Marine >...
CGAAAACCGTCCACGTGTTCGCAAGGTCTTGCCTCCTGATGTCGCCTTGCGGCGAGGCATCTGACGTCGCAACACCCTCTCGCGTGAGACGCTGGGACGTCGCGTTCCTCAACGGTACCCATTCGATGTTGGCGCGCGCCTGACGGCACGTTCTGGTGAAGGGTGGGGGGTCACAGGGGGCTCGCCCCCTCGCAGCGCAAGCTGCCAGAAGAGAGGGGGAGGGCTTCAGAAGCAGCGACTCAGGAGCGCTGAAGTACGAGCGTACCCGCCTTGCGGCGAGGCATCTGACGTCGCAACACCCTCTCGCCTTGGCGCTGGGACGTCACGTTCCTGGTACGGGTTCGCAGTTGGCGCGCCGTCCGGCGCGTGCTGGTGGAGGATGGGAACTCAGGGGCGCGACCACAGGATCCGCAGCTGGCGGGTGACCGGCGACGTCATCGTCGAGCACAGCGATCGCGTCGATCTGAGCGAGCTGAGCTGCCTGACGGGCATCGACGGCAGCCTCATGCTCCAGTACAACGAGGCGCTCCGCACGCTGGTCGGGCTGGAGGGGCTGGAGACCCTCCCGGGCAGCCTCTACCTCTGGCAGAACACCGCCCTGAAGAGCGCCACCGGTCTGGAGAACCTGCGCTCGGTCGATTCGATCGTCGCGATCGGCTTCAACCATGAGCTGACCGGACTGGAGGGGCTGCGGGGACTGGAGACGGTCGGTGAGTACCTCCAGCTGGACTACAACGAGCAGGTGACCAGCCTGGACGGTCTGGAGAGTCTGGTGACCATTGAGGGGAGCTTGAGCCTCTGGAACCACCCCCGGCTCACCGACTTGAGCCGCCTGAGCGCGCTCGATCGCATCGGCGGCACGCTGCAGCTGCGCTCGAACGCGGCGCTGGCGCCGGAGAACGCCCAGGCGCTCTGTGACAACGTCGAGGAGCTGGCCGGCGGCTGCTACATCGATCTGGAGTGACGCCAGGCCGCTGAGATCCTCGCCTCCGTGGGCTGACTCACGGCCCGTCGCCGCCGCCGCGGTTACCATCGATGGGTGAGAATCTGCATCGTCACCCGCGGCGACCTGCTGCCGGCCAACCACGGCGCGGCGGTGAAGATCGTACGCACCGCCGAGTACCTCTCCCTCCAGGGCGCGACCGTGTTCGCGGTCACCGACGACCGGGACACCTACCTGCGCTGGGACGACGGCGTGCGCTCGCGGGTGCGCTACAGCCCGCGCTTCCGGGCCGCTCAGGAGTGGCCCGGCATGAACCGGGCGGGGCGGCTGGCCGAGTCCATCTGCGCCCGGGTGGGCTACCCGTCGGAGGAGACCTTCCTCTACCGCCCCCAGTTCGATCCCCAGTGGTGGGCGCGGGTGCTCTACGTCGGCCGCCGCGAGACGATCGACGTCTTCCAGGCCGAGTTCCCCGGCTACGGCGTGCCCTGCTGGCTGGCCGCGCGGGCGCTGGAGGTGAAGTCCTCCATCGTGCAGCACAACGTCGAGTGGGACCGGCTGATGGACGTCTCGGGCCTGAGCGCCGAGCAGGTCCAGCGGGCGCGGGCCTGTGAGCTGTTCGCGCTGGAGCGGGTCGACGAGATCATCGCCGTGAGCGCTGATGACAAGCGCCGAATGGTGGAGGCCGGCGTCGAGGCCGGGCGCGTCACCGTGATCCCTCACGGGGTGGACACGGAGACCTACCGCGAGCCCCGGGGGCTGGAGGTGCGCTTCTCCTACGGCGTCGACGCCGAGACCCCGCTCCTCTTCTTCCACGGCACCCTGCACTACTGGCCCAACACCCAGGCGGTGGCCTTCATCGCCGAGGAGCTGCTGCCGCGCATCGTGGACCGGCTGCCCGGCGTGCGCGTGATGATCGCGGGCATGAACCCGCCGACCTACTACAGCCACCCGGCCATCACCTTCACCGGCCCGGTCACCGACCTCGCGGGGCACATCGCGGCGGCGGATCTGACGCTCTGCCCCGTGTTCTCCGGCGGCGGCACACGCATGAAGCTGCTGGAGTACTTCGCGGCGGGCAAGGCCTGCGTCTCCGCGACAAAGGGCGCGGAGGGCATCCGCTACACCCCGGGCCGGGAGCTGGCGGTCGCCGACGACGCGGACCGCTTCGCCGACGAGGTGGTGCGCCTGTCGCTGGACCCGTCAGCCCGCGCGGCGATGGGGGCCGCGGCCCGGCGCTTCGCCCTGCACTACGACTGGACGGCGGTGACCCGCGCCTACCTGGACCTCTACGAGGGCAGGGGCAGGGGGCGCGACTACAACGAGGACGTGCTGCCCAGGCTCTCGGAGCCGCCGCCGGAGGCCCTGGCGCCGCCGGCCGAGCGCCGCGAGGGCGTCGAGGCCCACCTGCCGCTCCGTGAGCCCTCCAAGCCGCTCACGCTGCTGCTGCTCATCAACCGGGGCTGCAACCTGCGCTGCACCTTCTGTGACCTCTGGGACCGCGCCCAGAACATGCCCTACGAGCAGGTGCTGGCGCTGCTGGACGAGGCGCAGGCCATCGGCACCAAGGTGCTGGTCATCACCGGCGGCGAGCCGCTCATCCACCCCCGCATCTTCGACGTGGTGGCCGAGGCGAAGCGCCGGGGCATGGGGGTGAACATCACCACCAACGGCACCCTGGTGGAGCGCAACTGGGACGCGCTCGTCGCCAGCGGGGTGTCGAGCCTGTCCATCTCCGTCGACGGCCTGGAGGCGACCCACGAGGCCCTGCGCGGGCAGCTCGGCTGCTTCGGCAAGTCCGTGGCGGCCATCCGACGCATCAAGGCCGAGACTGACATCGGGCTCTCCATCTACTTCACGGTGACCAACCAGAACGTGCACGAGCTGATCCCCGTGTACGAGATGAGCCGGGAGCTGGGCACGCGGTTCGACTTCTGGCCCGTCAACGACGCGCCGGATCTGTACCTCATCAGCGAGGCGCACCAGCGACTGTATCGAGAGGGCGTGGCGCACATCGGCGGCAGGGATCCAGAGGTCGCCGCCCGGCGGCACTACTACGAGATGGGCCTGCGCTACCACGAGGGGGAGGGCGGGCCCGTGCGCTGCCTGGGGCTCGTCGATCAGTACGGCGTGACCTACGAGGGCGAGCTGCTGCCCTGCTGCGTGTGGGGGGCGGACGGCATCGCGGTGGGGAACGTCTTCGAGGTTCCGCTGCGTGAGCTGTGGGCGGCGCCTGAGGTTCAGGCGAGCCGGGAGGGCATGTACTCCGGCGGCTGCGACGCGGGCTGCTTCAACCACTCGCTCTACGAGTTCACCCGCTCCACCGGCGAGTCCTTCCGGGTCAGCCCCGAGGCGCCCTGAGGCACCCCGCGGCGACGCCGCGCCAGGCCGACGAGCAGCAGCAGCGCCGTCGGTACGCCAGCGGGGAGCGCGGGGCCGCTGGCGCAGCCGCAGCCCTTCTCTTCCGGTGCGCCGTCGATCACCGGGTCGTGCGAGTGACCGGTGTCTGTGTCGCTCCCCGGCCCGTCTCCCGCGCCGCCTGAGTCATCGGACGCGTCCGTGTCCGCGCTGGTGTCGGCCGTGTCACCAGTCGAGAGCGCAGTGTCGCTGGTGTCGCCCGTGTCGAGCCCGGTGTCCGAGGGCGTCCAGGTGTCGGTGGTGATCACCGGAAAGGTCCAGGCCAGGAAGCCCGTCTCGTCCGCGTCCCCCGCATCGTAGGGCGCGTTCAGGTAGTCGGCGCCCTCGGAGACGGCGACCAGCCGCGCGGTGACCTCGCCGTCCAGCAGGGCGTGGGCGCGGACCGTGAGGGCCAGGGAGAAGGTGGCGCGGGCGGGGAGGGGGCCGGTGAGCACGGTGCCGCTCACGGAAGCCACGAGGGCGCCGGCGTCCGGCAGCGCCAGCGCGTCGCCGGGGCTGAAGGGCTCGGCGGTCCAGTCTGGATCCGAGGACAGGAGCTCCAGCTCCGGGTCGTGGGTCAGCACGACGAAGCCCTCGCCCTCGGCCGCCGCGCTGGTGATGGCGAGGCCCATCGTGGTCTCGCCGCCGATGATCTGCGCGCCGGGCTCGTCCAGGCGGGGCACCGCCGTGAGCAGCGCCCGCTCCGCCGAGAGCACCCCGCCCGAGCGCACGACGCCCTCCAGCGCCGCGTTGTCCTCGGCCGAGGCTCGCATCACCCGCGCCACCTCGACGGCGGTGAGCTCGGGCCAGGCGCCCATCACCAGCGCCGCCGCGCCGGCGACCAGGGGGGTGGCGTAGCTGGTGCCCGCGGCGGTGTAGGTGTCCGTGTCGCTGTCGACGCCGAGGCTGCAGATGTCGACGCCCGGGGCCGCCAGATCGACGCTCACCGCCCCGTAGTGGCTGTAGGCGTTCAGCGATCCGTCCTGGAGGCTGCCGCCCACCGAGAGGATGTGCTCGCCGGAGAAGGAGGCGGGGTAGACGGGGTCGCTGTCGTTGTCGGCGTCCGAGCAGTGGGCGCTGCCGCAGTTGCCCGCGGCGGCCACCAGGAGGATGCCGGCGTCGCCGAGCGCGTCCACGGCGTCCCGGAAGCTGTCGGTGTAGGTGCCGCCGCCGATGGAGTAGGAGAGCACGCCCACGCCCAGATCGCCCTCGGCGAGGTCCGCCATGGCGCTCACGGCGTAGGAGAAGAAGAGCGCGCCGTCCGAGTCGGCGATCTTCTGGAGGTTGAGCTGGCCCTGGGGGATGACCCCGGCGCGGCCGACGTCGTTGGTGTCATCCGCCGCGACGACGCCGGCGATGAAGGTGCCGTGGGCCGGCACGCCCGCCGAGGGCTCGACCTCGGGCTCGGTGTCCCAGTCGCCGTAGTCGAACTGGCCGCTCACCCGCCCCTGCAGATCCTCGTGGGACAGCAGGAAGCCGCTGTCCTGGATGGCCACCACGGGGGCGTGCTCGCCCTGGCCGCCGGCGGCGGTCCAGGCTGCGCCCACGCCGATGGCGGCGAGATCCCAGAGGTCCGGGCAGTCGGCGGTGCCGGTCGGGTCGGTGTAGCCGCCCGCGGGGGTCACCTCCATGAGGTGATCCTGCTCGACGTAGCGCACCCCCGGCAGGGCCGCGAGGGCCCCCAGCGGTGGGGCTGACGGGAAGTCAGCGAGGCAGATGCGGGCGCGTCGATAGCAGGCCCGAACCTCGCCGCCTTCGGCGCGGATGCCCGCGCTCACGGCGTCCAGCGAGCGGGCGGACTCGAAGCCCAGCATCGCGGTGTTCGGCCCCGCCAGCGCCGGGCCGCTCACCCACAGCACGATCCCGATCGTCCCGATCATCCCCGTCCTCCTGGTCGGTGGTTTATACGCCGCCCCGCGCGCGGCCGCTAACAGGGCGCGCTACAGTGCCGGCCCATGCTGTTGTTGATTGCCCTCGCCGGGGCCGCCCCAGGCTGCTCGACCCCGGAGAAAGAGCCCGAGCCCGAGGCGCCGTCGCTGGCCCTGCGCTTCGACGGTGAGGTGCCCAGCAACGTGCTGATGATCTCCATCGACACGCTGCGCCGGGATCACGTGGGTCGCTACGACGGCTCCGATCGAAGCCCCACCCTCGATCGGCTGCTGAGCGAGGGCTTCACCCTCGACGACCACCGCTCCTGCGCGAGCTGGACCTGGCCCTCGGTGCTCTGCGCGCTGTCGGGCCGCAACATCGCGGATCTGGGGGTGATGTCGCCGAGCCCGGCCTACCAGCCGCCGGTGCTGCCGGAGTCCGTGGTGCTGCTGTCGGACTGGCTGAAGGCGGAGGGCTACGCCACCGGGCTGGTGACCGCCAACTCCTTCATCACGGAGTCCTTCGGGCTGGTTCGCGGCTACGACCTGCACAACGACCCCACCGAGGAGCGGCCCGGCACCCGGGACATCGGCCCGCTGGGGCTGGAGGCCCTCGACGCGCTCAAGGCGACCGGCGCGCCCTGGTTCCTGCACATGCACTACCTGGACCCTCACGACCCCTACGCGCCGCCAGACGACTACCGGCCGGACATCGACACCTCGCCGGTGCGCGGGGTGGAGCTGATGAACCACCAGGGGGTCGAGGACATCGCCTACCAGTGGAAGCAGCTGACCGCCGATGAGCAGGCCCTGGTGCGCGAGACCCTGACCGCGCTGTACAACGCGGAGATCCAGCTGCTGGATGACGCGCTGGCGGTGCTGTTCGAGGCGCTGGAGGAGCGGGGCGACCTGGACGACACGCTGGTGGTGCTCTGGAGCGATCACGGCGAGCAGTTCTGGGAGCACGGGAGCTGGTACCACCGGCAGGGGCTGCACGACGAGGAGTCCGCGACGATCGCGAGCTTCTGGGCGAAGTCGTTGCTGCCGGGATCGACCACCGCGCCCACCACGCACCTGGACCTGGCGCCGACGCTGATGACGGCGCTGGGGATGGCGCCCCCCGACGTGATCGTCGGCGATGTGATCGGGAGCTTCGGTCGCGAGCGGCCGCGCTTCGCGCACGCCATGAAGGCCGACGCCTCACTGCAGTCGGTGGACTGCGAGGGGCGGCGGCTCATCGGCTGGTGGAACGGGGACCGGGAGTACTACCTGCTGGATGAGGATCCGGGTGAGCTGAACGACCTCTACGACCCCACGGACCCGGAGGTCATGGCGCTTGAGGCGCTGCTGGCGCCGGAGATCGAGCGCTTCCAGACCCTCGCCGCCGAGTACGAGTAGCCGCCCCCCAGCGGCGCCTCCACAAATCGGATAGGTGCCAGCCCTTCAAGGAGGTCGAGAGTGCCCTGGGTTCGTGCGCGCTTCAAGGACAAGGACATCTGGGCCGAGGTCGACGCATCCGGCGCCCTCAAGGCCAGCGGCGGCCGCGTCGCCATCCGCTACTCGGAGTCGGCTCACGCCAAGGTCTACCGGGCGGGCGCCGCCGGGGTAGCCGTGGCGAGCGGCGCCACTCCCAAGGAGATCGCTGGCGGCAAGAGCGCCGATGGGGCCAAGAAGAGCTCCCGCGGCAGCGGCTTCGGCAAGGCCGGCACCCGCACCGCCGCCCAGGCCGCGGCGGCCAAGGTGAGCGCGCTCGACTACATCCGCTCCCTCCCCGAGGGCACGGTCAAGGCCTTCACCGACGGGGCCTGCAAGGGCAACCCGGGGCCTTGCGGCGCTGGCGCGGTCGCCGTGCTGCCGGACGGCAAGACGCTGGAGGCCAGCCGCGCGCTGGGCAAGGGCACCAACAACATCGGCGAGCTGACGGCCATCGGCCTCGCCCTCGATCTGTTCGAGCAGGCCGAGGTGCCCACCGACGCCCGCGTCGTGCTCTTCACCGACTCCAAGTACAGCCTCGGTGTCCTCACCCAGGGCTGGAAGGCCAAGGCCAACAAGGCGCTCATCACCGGGCTCAAGCGCCGCCTGTCCGGCTGGAGCAACCTCGAGATCCGCTGGGTGGCGGGTCACGTCGGCATCCCCGAGAATGAGCGGGCCGATGAGCTCGCCGGGGTCGGCGTGGAGCAGAGCCGCCGCCGGTAGCGTGTTCTACGCCCGGAGGTCTCCTGGCGCGGCTATGTTGGCAGCGTGTTGAACATACTGCCCTTCCTGTCTCTCCTGGCTCTGCAGACGGGGCTGTCCTGCGACAGCCCCAAGGCATCCGAGGACACCTCCGAGACCCAGGAGCAGCCCCCGCCTCATCGGGCGCTGGTGCTGCTGAGCCTGGACACCTTCCGTCGCGACCACGTCGGCCGCTACGGCGGCGGCGTCGACACGCCGTTCCTGGACGCGCTGGCCGAGAAGTCGCTCAGCCTGGACGCGCACCACGCCTGCGCCAACTGGACCTACGGCGCCATGATCTGCGCCCTCGGCGGCGCCGACGGGGTGGACATGGGCTGGGTGCCCTACGGCGGCGGAACGTCTCCCAGGATCCCCGACGAGATGGTCCTGCTCCCTGAGGTGCTCGGCAACAACGGCTTCCGCACGGGGCTCGTCAGCACCAACGGCTACGTGGGCCAGACCTCGAAGATGAACCGCTACTACGACCTCTTCGAGGCGGCTGACATGGCCTCGGCGGCCGACGTCGTCGACGTGGGGCTGGGGATGCTGGATCAGCTCACCTTCGGCGACCGCTGGATGCTGCACCTGCACTTCTTCGATCCGCACAGCCCCTACTGGGCGCCGGACGACTACCTCGACGGACTGAGCGGCCTCGCCCCCATCAACTACGACCTGACGGAGATGAGCGACGTCTTGCGGCTGGACGAGACCTGGGACGGGCTGGACGAGGCGACGCAGGCGCTCGTGATCCAGCACCTGGAGGTGCGCTACCGGGCGTCGATCCGCTTCATGGACGACGAGCTGGGGCGGCTGTACGCCGAGCTGGAGTCGCGCGGGCTGCTGGAGGACGCGCTGGTTGTGGTGATGAGCGACCACGGCGAGCAGTTCTTCGAGTACGACGAGCTGGAGCACGGCAACTCACTGCACGGGGTCGAGGTCGACACCTTCGCCTTCTTCAACGGCCACAACGTCACCCCCGCCGCCTGGACCGAGCCCACGACCCACGCGGATCTCTCGCCCACCATCCTCGCGCAGCTCGGGATCGAGTCCGACAGGCTCGCGCCCAGCGAGGATCTCGGGGGCGTCGGCGCCGTGGTGGGCGCCGCGTCACCGTCCCGGCCGCTCTTCGCCGCCAAGCGCGAGGACGGCGAGAGCATGCAGTCCGTGGACCGGGACGGGAAGCGCCTCATCTTCACCTGGGACGGTCAGCGCAAGCTCTACGACCTGACGCAGGATCCAGATGAGCGCCAGGACATCTACGACAGCGACCCGGACGGCGAGGCCCTCTGGGCGCTGCTGCAGCCGCGGGTGGAGGCCCTCGACGCCATGATCGAGGACTACTCCCCCGTCATTCCCTGAGCTACTTGCCCCGGGGCAGGCAGGCGGCGGTCACCGCCTGAGACTTGCCGTTGGCGAGGCCCTCGGACACCTCGATGAGCGCGCTCAGGTCCGTCATCTGCGCGGACGTCGTGTTGTCGCTGGGATCGAACTCGATGAGCAGCAGGCGGCTGAAGTTGATCTTGGCCCCGCCGGTCTCGTCCGTGGTGGCGCACTGGCCGCTGGCGATGAGGCGGTCGCTGGTGGAGCAGAACTCGGGGTAGCTCATCAGGAGCCGGTCGCACTTGTCGTCCGCGTAGAGCTTGCTGGCCGCCGCGTAGTCGGCCTGGGTCAGGGCGGGGAAGATGAGGTCCATCTCCGACCAGCTGCCGTCCGGCGCGCGCTTGGCCATGTAGGTGCCGGCGCCGCTGGAGAGCCCGCAGATGAAGCTGTTTCCGTCCGGAGAGACCGCCGTGTGGCCGCAGCCCTGGAGCTTCTCGCTGGGGAACTTCGGGTTGCCGTCCTGGATGCCGATGACGCCGGACTTGGTGTTGTCGCCCTTCTGGTGGAAGACCACCGCCTCGGAGCCCGGCACGAACTGGGCGTCCTCGCCGTGGTGGGTGCCGGCGATGCGCGCGTCCGAGAAGTTCTTGGAGTTGTTGATGACCATGCCGCCGGACTCGCCGATCTTGATGTCACCGATCAGGATGCCGCCCGCGTCCGTGGGCAGGCTCCAGACCATGCGGGAGCCGTCGGTGTTCACGGACGGGAAGCGGCCCTTCTCCACCAGCAGGCTGCGCGAGCGGTCGCTCACCTTGGTGGCGACGAGCACGTTGGTCTGGCCGCCCTTCCACTGCACCTGCTCGAAGATGACGTAGCCGCCGGTGGGGTGCCAGGTGGGGAACCAGGTGCCCATGTCACTGTGTCGGTCCAGCAGCGTCACGCCGCCGACGGTCTTGGCGTCCAGGTCCAGCATCGCGGTGTGGACGGCGCAGCCCGAGGGCTCGTCGCGGTGACAGGCGGTGCCCAGCTTGTCCAGGTTGGTGCTGAACGCGAGGTCCACCTTGCCGCCGGGGGAGACCTTCAGCGCGGCCTCCTCCTCTTCGGCGTCCTCCTCGCCGGCCGCCTCGCCTTCCTTGGCGTCACCGGACTTCTCGGCGGCCTCCTCACCCTCGGCGGCCTCCTCGCCCTCGGCGGCATCCTCGCCTGCCTGCTTGGCGGCGCGGGCGTCCGCGGCCTGCTTGGCCTTGGCCTTGGCGTTCCCAGCGTCATCGGCGGGCTGCGCCTCGTCGCCGGACTGGGCGGTCCCGTCCCCGGTGCTCTCGGTGCTCTCGGTGCTCTCCTCGGGAGCGGCGGCCTCGCTCGCCTCGGGCGACTCGGCGCCGTCGACGCCGGAGGCGTCCCGGGACTGCTGGCGGGCGTCGTTGGCCTGCTTGGCCCTGGCCGCGGCGTTTTCGTCCGCTGGCTCCGCGTGGGCGGTGAGTGTGAGGAACGAGGCCGAGAGAATCAAGGTGAGAAAACGGGACATCGTATGCTCCTGTGGAGACAGACTTTTCGGTGAGACGCAGTCACGGCTTTAGCCGTGGTGCCATGAACTTCAGCATGGGCACTATCGGAGTTTCAAGCTCCCGCCGCACTTATGAGGGCTTACGGCCTCTCAGCCTCTACCACGCCCACTGAGGTCGTCTCGCCGTCGCTGCCCGCGTACCAGAAGCGCCAGGTGTCTCCGTCGACTTCAATCTCCGCCCCCTGCGTGGCGACGCTGTTCCACGATCCATCGCCGCTGGCCGGGATGATCGGGTCGGGGTGGGTCGCCCAGCGGATCCCATCGGCGCTGACGGCCCAGCCCACCTGGTAGCAGCCCTTGTCGCAGCCCGAGAAGGTCATCCAGTAGAGGCCGTCCTCGTAGATCACCTCTGGCGCCTTCACCAGCCCCAGATCCCAGGTGCCGAGCCCCTCGAAGATGGGGAGCTCGCAGTAGGGGGTCCACTCGACCCCGTCAGTGCTCAGGGCGTAGCCCAGCCAGAGGGTGCCGGTCGCGAACCACATCTCGTAGACGCCGTCGCGCTGAACGATGGAGGCGTGGGCCACGGAGTTGCCCCGCTCCTCGGCTCGGACGATGTCCTGGATGCTGAAGAGGGGGTTGCTCTCGTGCTGCTCGAAGTTGACCGGGTCGGTCGAGGTCGCCGCGCCGATGCTCAGGCGGTTGTTCAGCACGTCGCCGTTGTAGTAGAGCCAGAGCTCCTCGTCGTCCCGGTTCACGATCTCCGGGGTGTTCTGGGAGAAGTAGTTCCAGTCGCCCTCGGCGGAGCCGATCTCGTCGGTGTGGAAGAGGGAGTAGTCGGTCAGGCGCTGGAAGCTGCCGTCGGGTTGCTCCTCGGCGACCCCGAGGCCGTAGAACTCGGCCCGGTTGCGGCCGGAGTAGTAGAGCAGCTTGCGGCCCTGGTAGTCGGTGACGCTGGGCATGGAGACGACCATGGAGTCCCAGCTCTCGGGATCCGGCGCGAGCACGGGATCGTCGTCGAGGCCGGTGACCTCCGGCACCCACGGCACCTCGGTGAGCGCCTCGATGGGCTTGTCCAGGCCCCAGGCCCAGCCGAAGGGTCGGATCTCCAGGGTGGTGGAGGGCTCGTCGCAGGTGGCGTCCGGGGCGGCGGTGTAGAGGTCGTACTCGCCGGGCGGGTAGAGCCGCTCCAGGCAGAACTCCGCCTCGCCGGAGCCGTCGGTGCGGCCCTTGCTCATGGGGCCCAGCGCCTCGGAGCTGATGACGAAGTCGGTGTTCCTCGGTCCGGTGACCTTTCCGCAGGTGCCCAGGCATTCGTCGGCGATGGGCTCATAGAGCTCCATCTCCATGCCGCAGACGCGCTCGTCACCGCAGCCCGTCAGGGCGAGCGCTATCCAGCTCAGCGTGATCACAGGGCTCCCGTACTCTCCAGCCGGCGCATTGTAGTCGGCGTGAGCGCGGTGTGCTCAGCGGAAGTCGCCGTGGCCTCCGAGCCCCGGCGATTGATCGGGGTGGTACTCGACGCAGAGGCCGTGCTCTTCGTCCCACTCGCAGCTGCCGTGGAAGATCAGGTAGGCCACGCCGTCCTTCTCCCGCAGAGAGACCTCCGCGCGGCTGAGGGCGAAGGTGCCATCGACGTCGACTGACGCGGCTTCGTCTTCGTCTTCGTCTCCGTCTCTGTCTTCGTCTCCGCCCCACCAGTCCGGCTCTTCGTAGGAGCCCTCGGCGAAGTCCTCCTCTTCGTCGAGGTCGTCTCGCAGCCCCAGCGCGCGCTCTTCCTCTTCGTCACGCCCCTGCTCGGTCGCCCGCTGGATGGCAGCCTGCTCCTGCTCTCGAAGCTCGCGCAGCAGCTCGGCCACCGCGTAGCGGATGCGGGCGTAGATCCCCTGAGCGTTCTCTTCGAGGTGGCGGATGGCGGCGGCCTGTGGGCCGTCGATGGTGAGAGGTTCGAGATCATCCTCGAGGGGAACCTCACACCTGACGGTGACCTCGATGGGATCGTCGAGCCAGGGCACCTCGACGGACCACATCAGGCCGTTGTAGTCGTGGCTGTAGTACATCTCCATGGTTCAATCTCCCTGGGGCGGAGTGTCGAGGGGCACGTGGTCAAAGCCAGGGAGCCAGTGTACTGCGAGGCTGTACCGCACACCTCGCGCTGGCGCGTTCTCCAGAGTCCGCACCTTACCCCTCTCAGCGCGGCTGCTTCACAGCGACTCCAGCGGCACCAAACGCGCCGCATCCCCACCCTCTCGATGAGTCCCCACCTTTCACCAGAACGCGCCGCACGGCGCGCGCCAACTGCGAAGGCGTACCTTTGAGGAACGCGACGTCCCAGCGCCTCACACTAGAGGGTGTTGCGACGTCAGATGCCTCGCCGCAAGGCGACATCAGGAGGCAAGACCTTGCGAACACGTGGACGGTTTTCGACGGAGCCCAGGTGTTGTTGTTCCGGACAAATCCAGTAAAACCGGCCAGGTTTCGCAATGGATGCAAACCCAAGTGGGCTTGCCAGACGACCCGAGAGTCAGAGCACAGGGGGGGAATTTCGACGACGAGGAACGAGGAGACTTGAAAGGGGGGGAAGCGCA
>Ga0316204_10009616_pt1 | contig 12826 bp, 7 predicted proteins | sample 6monrhotite_MG_2_FD_205661 | JGI IMG/M metagenome (GOLD analysis project Ga0316204, IMG submission 205661) | Microbial mat bacterial communities from mineral coupon in-situ incubated in ocean water Damariscotta River, Maine, United States -... | ecosystem: Environmental > Aquatic > Marine >...
ACGGACGATACAAGTCGGTGAGTGGTTAAAAGAAGGAAGCGAGATCGCTTTATTGATCAATCCTGACAAGATTGATATCACTATGTATCTTCCTTCAAGCTATATGAATGCCATATCAAGGGATACGGACTTTCGTGTCACTATCAACAACAAAGTCTATCCTGCCAAACTTATCGCTGCACTCCTAAGCGGAGATGAAAAGACACGCAGTTTCCCGCTCAAACTGCGTCTTCTTCCGACAAAAGACAGATTTTTTGACGGGGCTCAGGCGCAGATCTCCTTGGAGAAATCCTCTCATAAAGATGTTTTGATGGTATCAAGAGACGGCGTAATCAAACGTTTTGGCAATGATGTCGTCTTCATCATCAAAGATGAGAAGGCGCAGATGATACCCGTAAAGATCATCGGTTTTGAAGCGGATAAAGTCGCATTATCTTCAAAAGAACTGCACGAAGGTGACGAGGTCATCACCAAAGGCAATGAACGTATCTTCCCTAATCAAGAGATAAAAAGATGATACGCTTCTCCCTTCTTAGACCTGTTGTCATTATCGTCGGCGTACTCTTGATATTGATCTTTGGCTTTATCGCCCAGGACCGTCTTCCAAGACAGCTTACACCCAATGTGATCCAGCCGGAGATAGCCATCAATACCCTCTGGCCGGGTGCGAGTCCAAAAGAGATCGAACGTGACATCATCCAAGAGCAGGAACTTGTCCTCAAAAATACCCCGGGACTTGAAAAGTATGAGTCAAAATCGCAAGACAACATCGGTACACTGACCCTTACCTTTGATCTGGGCACTGATATCAACAAAGCGATGCTGGATGTGTCCAACAAGCTCAACGAGGTCGACACCTATCCCGAGAATGTAGAAAAACCTGTCATCAAGGCCACGGGAGAGACGGCCTCACCCGTTATCTGGACGATGCTGCAGACCCTTGAGGGAAACCCGATCGATATCGACCACTATAAGACCTATCTCGAAAACGAAGTACGTGAACATTATGAACGTATCCCCGGGGTAGCAGAACTTTTGATGCGCTCAGGTACAGAGGATGAGATGCAAGTCATCTTAAACAGTGAAAAGATGGCAGCCTATGGTCTGAGTATGGATAAGATCATCTCCGTGATCCAGCGAAATAACGTCGATATCTCCGCAGGATCAATGGATCTAGAGCGCCGTTCGTACCGTATACGTACCACTTCACAATACAAAACTCCCCAAGACATAGAGGCCCTTGTGCTCGTTTCTAACGGTAAACAGGAAGTCCATCTTCGTGATATCGCCGATGTACGCTACGGACATGCCAAGAAATCAGCCATCTCACTTGTTGACGGAATAAAAGGGCTTATCATTGGCGTAAAACCGGAGAACGATGCCAATATCGTACAACTCACGGATGATGTCGAAGCGATGGTAAATAATCTGAATGAAATACAGCTCAAGAAGATGGGATTAACGATCAGATGGCTTAACGACAAACGCGACTATATCCAAGGCTCAATTGACCTCGTCCAGCAGAACATACTTGTTGGCGGTATTCTGGCTATCATCGTCTTGCTGATATTCTTGCGTGCAGTCTCTTCAACGACTGTTATCGCACTTGCTATTCCTATAAGTATCATTGCTACCTTCATCATCCTTGACTTGTTGGGAAGAAGTCTTAACACGATCTCGCTTGCAGGTATCTCCTTTTCTGTCGGTATGCTCGTCGACAGTGCTATCGTCGTCTTGGAAAACATCGACAGGCACAAAAAGATGGGCAAAAGGTTCTTTGACGCGGCCTATGACGGGACGACCGAAGTCTGGGGTGCCCTTATCGCTTCAGCATTGACGACCATTGCCGTTTTTCTGCCTATCATCTTTTTGCAAAATGAGGCGGGTCAACTTTTCAAAGACATCGCTATTGCTGTAACTGCTGCTGTCAGCTTTTCGCTCTTTGTCTCTATCGCGGTCATCCCTATGCTCTGGAATGAACTGATGAAGTTCTCTGCACATGAGACCCATCAGACTAAAGAGAAAGATTCCTCTATCGTCAGACTCGGTCACATCATCAATGACAAGATCATGTATTATGTCCATTGGACACTCAAGAGCAAGGCGCATCAGATCACAACAGTCCTCCTTCTTGTACTCTTCTCTGGTCTGAGCAGCTGGATGCTCTTTCCAAAGATGGAATACCTACCCGAGGGCAATAGAAATCTTATCTTTAATATCATGATACCGCCTCCCGGACTCTCCTACCAAGAAGGCAAGGAGATCGGAGAAAGCATCTATGCCAAACTCGAAAAATACACAAAAGCGGATGTGGACGGGTATCCGCAGATAGAGAGACTCTTTTATGTTTCAGGCGGTGACTTCATGCTTTTTGGTGTACTCACAGTAGATCCAAGCAGAGCGGCGGAACTTATTCCTATCCTCAAAAAAGTCGCCAACTCTTATCCCGGTATCTTTGGTATTTCCGTACAAGCAGGCGTATTCGAACGCGGTCTAGGAAAAGGACGCACCGTTGACATCGATATCAGCGGAGAGTCCATAGAAGAGATCGCAGCCACCGGCGGACAGCTCTTTGGAATCTTGCAACAGACGATAAAAGGTGCGCAGATAAAACCTGAACCATCTATAGAGCTGCTCTTCCCTGAAGTCAAGATTATTCCTGATCGCGAACGTCTCAATGCCGTAGGTCTTGATGCAAGAGCCTTAGGCATCATCGCTGACGTACTGATGGATGGACGAAAGATCTCCGAGTTCAAGGTAGACGGAAAGAAAAAGATCGACCTGATCCTCAAAGCAGACCAAGAAGAGATAAACAGTCCTGAAGACCTCTATCATGCTCTTGTGGCAACACCTGCAGGCGATCTGGTCACCTTTGACTCGCTCTCTGTCCTTGAGAGAAGTACTAGCATCAGTGTCATCCGCCACCTCGGCGGAAAACGTACAATTACCCTGCAAGTCACACCACCAAAAGATCTCACTGTCCAAGAAGCGATTGAGATCATCGAAGGCAAAGTCCTTCCGCAGGTGACGAACCCAAACCTCAAGATCGAGCTTACCGGTACTGCAGACAGACTGTTAGAGACGATATCAAGTATGAAATGGAATCTTACGCTGGCTGTCGTCATTACCTACCTTCTCATGGCAGCACTCTTTGGAAACTTTTTCTATCCTTTGATCATTATGGTCACTCTGCCGCTCGCAGCTGCAGGAGGGTTTATCGGGCTCGCTCTGACCAATACTTTTTTATCCTATCAGGCGCTTGATATCTTGACCATGCTTGGTTTTATCATCCTTATAGGCATTGTTGTTAATAACGCGATCTTGATCGTACACCAGAGTCTGAACCTTGTACGCAACCATGCTATGGAACATAAGCAGGCCGTTATAGAGGCGACCCATTCGCGATTACGTCCTATATTCATGAGTACACTCACCTCTTTGTTCGGTATGCTACCTCTGATCCTGGCACCGGGACCGGGTTCGGAGTTTTACAGAGGATTAGGATCTGTTATCACCGGAGGATTGGCTTTTTCTACGCTTTTCACCCTCTTTGTCATCCCAGCCCTTTTGCTTTTTGCCATCAAGATGGAAACACCCGCAAAGAGTACTATAGACGAAAACGAGGAGAACTAACATGAGAAAAATCGTCTTAATGTGTCTATCTGCCTTATCCTTGCTGGCACTAGACATCAACGAAGCGATAGACAGAGCTATGCAGAACAACCCAAGCCTGAAGGAAAAAGAGCTTCTTTTCAAAGCCTCCAAAGAAGAGACAGATCTTGCCCGTGCAGGTTTTAAACCAACCCTGGACCTTTCTTACAACTACAGCAAATTTTCTAAAAAAAGTTTTGTAGGTGCAAACAGCGCCTCCTCTGCAGATGCCACTCTGGGATATAACCTTTTTAACGGTTTCTCCGACAAGTACGGTCTGAAAAGCAGTGAAGAGGATCAAAAGGCAGCCCAGTTCACACACGATGCTGCCAAGGCAGACTTGAGACTTCAGGTCTATCTCGCCTACATAGACTATCTGCGATCAAAACAACAGATCATCGTATCACAAGATACGATAAAGCTTTTACAGCAGCAGCTTGATGATGCCAAGAACTTTTATGAACAGGGACTCTTTGCCAAAAATGACTATCTCCAAGTCGATGTTGAACTTTCCACTGCTGAGCAGGCTCTGCTGAGTTCACAACGAAATGTAAAGATAGCCTTTTATAAGCTAAAACGTCTCCTTGGTTCTGCCCTTAGCAAAGATGAAGTCATTGAAGATATATCCAGAACTCAAAAAGAGCTGCTTCAACCCAAACTGAAAGCGGCGATGTTGCAAAACCGCAGTGAACTCAAAGTACTTAATGCACAAAAACGAGGTCTGCACTACTCCTATGAAGCAGCGGCCTCAAACTATTATCCAAAAGTCGATGCCGAGGCAAAATACCAAGTTGCAGGAGAAGACCTTATTCCTAACGGAGGCGTTACCTTCCAGATCCATGACCAGAGTACAGTTGGTTTAAACCTATCCTGGAACCTCTATGAAGGGGGTGCTGATGAGGCACAACGCGCGTCTTTATTGTATCAGGAGAGTGCGGGTAATGAGCGTTTAAACTCACTCTATCTTGAGCTTGATTTTCAACTTGAACAGGCTGTTGAATCCTATGAGCTTGCAAGAAACCAGATAAGAGTCGCCGAAAAAGCCCTTGAGCAGGCAAAAGAGAACTTCAGGATCACAAAGGACCAATATGATGCCAATATCGCCAATACAAGCCTTATGTTGGACGCACAACGGTTTTTGGCACGTGCGCAGGTCAATCATTATGAGGCTTACTTCGCCCTCTATGATGCGATGGGAGAGATCGAGAGAGTCACGGAAGAAGAGATTTTTTAACAGAAGCAAAAGAGCATGTTAGAGCCTGTTTTATTATAAAATTACCCCAAAAAGCATAAATAAAAGCAGGGCGATCGTACCACTTAAGAGTGCATAAGGAAGCTGTGTTCTGACATGGGCTATATGGTCACAATCAGCTGCCATAGAAGAGATGATCGTCGTATCCGAGATCGGAGAACAGTGATCTCCGAAGACCCCTCCCGAGATGACAGCTGCGATGACAAGAGAAAGATCAGCATCCAGTATCCCTGCCATGGGCAAAGCTATCGGTATCATGATGCTGAATGTTCCCCAGGAGGTACCCGTTGAAAACGAGATCATTGCAGAGATCAAAAAGACAAGCGCCGCCAGATAGACAGGATTTAGCAAACCCTCGACCAATGAAGCAAGATAAGGACCGGTCTGAAGTTCGACTGTCACCTCTCCCAAAGCAAAAGCAAGAAGCAGGATCAAGCCAATGCCCGCCATATCGCCTGCTCCAATCTTTAACTCTTGAAAATAGGTCTTATAGGACATAACACCTTTAAACCGGTAATACAAAGCCGTAAAGAGAAGGGTTGAAAAGACCGAATAGAATATCGCAGATGAACCGCTTCCCTCCAAGATATTCCCATTTCCGCTGAGATATAAAAATACGGGAACACTAAAGAGCATCACTGCTATCGGATAAAACATCGCTTTTATGCTCACCCTGTTTTCAATCATATCAAAAAAGCACTCTTCCTCTTTAGCTACGTCAACTTCTTCTTCCGCTTTTTTCATCGGTCCAAAGTCTTTGCCGGTATAGATAACGACAAAGAGTACAACCATCGTGACAATCGCATAAAAGTTCAAAGGGATTGCGGACACCAGTAAAGAGAGCTTGTTGCCTTCAATAACACCCTGCGCGATCTGTACACCGATCAAACCCAATAAAAGAGCGCCCCATCCGTTAAAAGGGAAAAGAGAACAAACGGGAGACGATGTACAGTCACACAGGTAGGCCAGCTTCTCCTTGGATATCTTATATTTTCTTGCCAGAGGTTTTGTCAATGTTCCTACTACCAAAGCTGTGATCGATGATTCTAAAAAGATTAATATACCGATGAAATAACCCATCAAAAGTGTGTTTCGCTTGCTGTTGATACGTTTCTTGCTTACATAGACAATAAAGCTTTCGATCCCGCCGGAGACTGTGATAAGACGTATGATGGAACCGACCATGATAACAAACAGCAACGTCTTGATCTTCCAATCTTCACTCATCTGTGCCAAAAGTCTGTCAACAGTTCCCGGTATAAGCTCAGTCAGACTTCCCCCCAAGAGGATTAGCTCGCCCAGGACTATACCGCTAAGTAAAGAGATAAAGACCTGACGGGTTAACAGTGCCATGATAATGGCTATGATAGGAGGAAGGATAGAAAGAGGAGTCAGGGAGTCTATCTTATAGCTCCATTACGTAGCGTGTGATACCCATCCGGCCAAAGGCTTCTAGATAATAATCGCTTTTTTTGACTTCTTTTGCAGTAAAACCCATCTTTTCGTAAGCAAGCTGAGTCTCGATAGAACCGATCTCGATATTTGTCTGAGCTTTTCTAAACCCTTTAAGACGGGCATTAAGAAGAACTTTCTTTACCAGCTCTTTGACGACGCCAAGACCTCTAAACTCTTCTTTGGTGATCATAAAGTCAAGTATCAGAGTATTCTTCTCCACCTCAGGTTCGCAAAGCAGATACGAAGCGATACGCTCTTTATAGTCTCCTTGACATCCCATACTTGTCAAGGCCTCACTCATAGCATCCCAAGAGAGTTTCCGCCCGTCATAACCGCATAGTGTTCCAGCCACTTGACCATCCACTTCGGCAATGAGAAAATTGCTGTAATGACAAAAGGTCTTGATATCATTGACGATCAGCATCTCCAGCATCTTGCTCATATCTCCTTCGGCGGGAGAGAATATCAGATCAAAGACACCCTGCTTTTTGCCTGAACGCGATGATTCTAAAATAGCCCAAGCGATAAATGCTGCGTCATCAGCTGTTGCTGCACGAATTTTCATAAAAACCTCTTATCTAATACCTAAGTGAAAAAGACATATATTTAAATTAGGTTTATGGTATTATAGTTATCTTTAAATCAAACTAAGTTATGCGCATTATGATAAAAAATATTTCATTACTACTCTTTGCCTTTTGTCTCCATGCTTCAATTGACATTCCATCCCAGACCCGACAGCTTCTGGTCGTCTCAAGCGATGGCTTCACAAACAACAAAGCCACACTCCAAGCCTATGAGAGAAAAGAGAGCACATGGGTCAAAGTCTTCGATCCTGCCGAAGTCAATCTGGGAAGAAATGGTTTAGGCTGGGGAGAAGGTATTGTAGAGTTTGCCCACCTTGCAGACGAACCTCTAAAATATGAAGGCGATGGCAAGTCTCCTGCCGGTCTATTCTCCCTAGACTTTTTCTTCGGATATGAAAAAAAAGATTTTCAGTTTCCCTATTTACAGGTAGATGGCGATACACTCTGCATTGATGATTCAAGTGCGCAAGAGTATAATCGTATCATCCAGGAAAAAGAGGATCATCGGTTTAAAAGTTTTGAGTTTATGAAACGGCAGGACAGACTCTATTATCTGGGTATTGTCGTCGGACATAACAAAGATCGTTTGGCCCGAAGAGGGTCTTGTATTTTCATCCATATTGAAAAATACACTCAAGCCCTTCCTGGAGCAGATCCTTTATCAGCGAGACCAAAGGCTTTACCGACTGCCGGTTGTACCTCAATGCATGAAGACCGGCTCCTTGAGATCATGAGATGGTTAGATAAAAGCAAGGACCCTCTTCTGCTTCAACTTCCGGATCTTTATCTGCAAGAAGGTTTTAAATAGACCTTATCTGGGGCACAAGGCTTCGGCCTTAAAAAGTCTGCTTCCCACATACGGTTTAATGCGCGCATGCCATTCGATATAGCGCATAGAATCACGTCCGCATGAAGTGGCTGCTGATTTATCATAAGACTTCATCTGTCGGATCGCATCACTCAGCACACAAGCATCCTTTTCGTTTTCCAAGACTTTGATCATCCAGTAGTTGATTGCCGTGATATCATTCAAACACGCTGTCTTGCTCTGCTCTGCCAATGAGACATTGGCATCCAAGCCCTTATCCTCTCGGCTCTCTCTTAAGGCATAAAGTTCTTCTTTAAGATTTTCGAGGCTTTGTTGATAATACTCAAGTTCTGTCGGCTTTCTGGTAGGTTCAGTAATCTCTTCCATTGGCTTTTCGACTTTGGCCGAAGCAGGGATCGCTACCGGAACAGAAGCTTCTTCTACGGCTTCAACCTGTTCAGGAACGATTATTTTATCCAACTCTGCAACCTCAGGGACTATCGTAACTGTTTCGGCAATCGGCTTAGACATAACTGCTTTTGCCACTGGACTGGCAACAGCTATGGCCATTGCTTGTGCAGGTACTGTTGTCTCTTTTACTTTGGGCTTGTTTACGTGTTCTACAGTGCTTTTTTGTTCAGCCTGAAGAAGGTTTGCCTTTGCTATAGCCTCATTCAGAGCTTGCTGTTTTTTACCCTCTTCTATCGCCTTAAGTATTTTTTCCTCTAATAAGAATCCGGCTTCAGCTATCTGCGCAAGACTGTTTATATCACCTGCTTGGTACAGTTTTTTGATATCTACTTGTAACTGCATCTCAATGGCTTCATTCTGATTGCTTAAACGTCGAAGTTCCTTGGCATAAGACTTGATCATGTTCTTATCTATTTTAGCTTCAGGATCTTCTTTTGCTCTGTCCAGAGCAAAACCTATTTGCATACTTGCATTTGCATCCATACAAAACGATTCCAGGAACTCAGGCCTGTCTTGGTAAATCTTCAGGTGTTTGATCTTATGATATTTTTGCATATTTTCATACACTTCATCCCCGGCAGAATTAAATGTATCGGGAAACTCCGATGCAAGTATGAGAAGAGACGTTATATAAAAAAGTACGATGAATCGCATCAGAGCCCTTTGCTGAATTTTAATAGTATTTGTAAAAACATTTACAATGCTTTTTACGAAGTAATGCGTATGCATCTATGACTGAAACTCATCAAGACGCAGTTCCAGTTGATGTGAATGCTCGACGATAATCTGTACCGTCCTGTCAACATCATGAATGATCTCTTCACTTTGTGTCGAAAGTTTGGTGACGTTATCCATATTTTCCAGTAAAGTCTTTGTCCGGTGAGCAATCGTTGTGGCCAATTTTGCAGCATTATGTGCATATGAAGTCGTCTGCTCCATCGAAGACTTCGTCGAACTTGTCTGACCTTCGAGTTCGGTGCTTATGTTGCTTATATCTGACATCTGCTCTGCGCTTTGCTTCATCTCATCACTGGCATCAGAGATCGATTGAACTACGACATTTATCGTCGCATTGATCTCAGCCAAAGACTTTTGTGTTCTCTCGGCGAGCTTTCTCACCTCATCGGCAACAACGGCAAATCCACGGCCATGTTCACCTGCACGCGCTGCTTCTATAGCAGCATTGAGCGCCAAAAGATTAGTTTGGTCAGCAATATCATTAATTACTGTCAACACGTCTTTGATCTGGTTTGCATCATCATTGAGCTGCATGAGCTTGTCAGAAAAATCAACCTGTTTCACACTTGCATCATTGACATAATCAGAAATATGCGATAGCTTGTCCATCATCTCTTCGAGTTCGACGGCTGTGCGGGTGAGATCATCCGCTGTTTTGATCGCCGCATCCTCGCTGTCATCCACAGACGTACTTATCTCCAACACAAGTGCATTCGAACTTTTAGTCAAGACATGCTGTTCTTCTATCTGCGAGGTGATCTTAGACGATAGTTTTCCAAGTTCTTCAGCTGAGCCCACCGAAGCCGAGACTGTTTTCTTCGCTATGTTGACAACTTCTTGTATGCGATTGATAAACTGGTCCACATAATTACTGGCTGTTGCCATTTCCGATGTACCCGGGAAATCGAGACGTTTTTTCAAATTCCCATCACCCTGCGCAAGTTCTCTTGCAACATTAATAAGGTTTTCAACAGGCTTGACGATACGGCGCTCTATGATCTTGCCCATCGCAGCGAGTAAAAATGCGATAACAAGTCCGCAGATGATCATCCATTTTAGAAAGTTCCCCTTCAGGTCCTCAAGATAATCCGCCTTGTTCACGCCCGGTACGATCCACATATCCCATGCGTCGACATATCGATATCCTGCTATCTTCTCTTGACCCGAGGTCGCAGAGACATATTCATATGTCCCTCCGTTTTTGTCATTGATGATATGGTCTGCATACGATTTTCCTGCAAGACTTTTACCCTGCTTGCTTGGATGGGTTATCAGCCTACCTCTAGAATCGATCAAATATACATATCCGCTCTTGCCGATCTTCATCTCATTGAGATAACGTGCGAACTTCTCGTTCTTATAAGCCTCTGCATCATTGGAAGCGATGTATTTTATACTTTTTTGCAAAGTAGAAGCAAGATCCGAAATATCATGGACCATGATCTTTTTAATCTCATAAGAAGCAATAAAATAAGCAAATATAACCCCACTCGCAATACTTATCAATGAGACCACTAGGTATAAAATCAACTTTGCTTTGATCGTACTGAAATTCATACTTAACCTTCTATGAAGTTTTCTTGGGTGGGATTGTTATAAATGTGCCTCATGCTAACACGCTTTATCTAAAATGCAAATTAACGTATTTTTATTTTTGAATATCAACCTACATTATAACAGACCATAAGGTGAAAACATCACGATGTACTGCATAAAGCCTGTAAAACCGTCTGTCTGCGTGTAGTGTCTAACTTCTTACATCCTGCCGTAAAGGCAGCACCTTCACCAACAAGATGGCACTGGCCTTTTGCTCTTGTTATCGCTGTGTATAAAAGCTTCGTATTATGCATAATGAAATGTGAGAAGGTTATAGGGATCACAACGCTTTCATACTCCATCCCCTGTACCTTGTGAATCGTTAACGCATACGAAAGCGAAAGGTGGCTTTTGAGCTGATCGAAATCATACTGGACAACAACGTCTTCATTGGGATAAAAGACAACAACACTCTCCTCATCCGTATCGATCTTAAAGACCAGACCGACCATCCCGTTGAAGACCCTTCTTTCAAAACTGTCTTCCCCGTTCTTAAACCCTTCCGGTGTAAAGCAGGTCATGTTCTCGTTTTTAACGTGAACGACCTTATCCATCAAGCGGTATTCATACTTTCCTGCTTTGACAGCGTTTTTTGACGAGGGGTTAAAGTACTGCTGCAAGACCGCATTGAGGTTCTCGCTTCCCAAAGTCCCGCCCTTCATCGGAGTTATCACCTGAAAAGCATTCAGATATCCCAAAATATCCTTATCTTTGAGCAGTGCCCGCGAGTTAGGGATCTCCGCAACCGCCAGATGCATCATAGACGCCATCACCTGCTGGGCGTTCTCTTCTCTTAGCTTCTGAAGCTCAGCCTGGGACAAAGTGTTTTTCAGCTGATAATAATTATCTACGCTCACCTCTGTAAAATGAAAGTCGTCATACTCTTCATAAAACTCGGGGACCTGTCCCTGGCGTATGGTGTTTGCCACCAACGCGATAGCCTGTTTCTCATTTTGTCTGTAGAGCTTCGTCAACTTAACCATAGGCGCCAGCTCTAAAGATATCATGTCTGAGAGAACATTTCCGGCACCGATAGGAGGAAGCTGCCCGTCATCTCCGACTATGACAAAGACAGCATCATCATCGACCATCTTAATCAACTGGAAGAAGAGCATAGAGTTGACCATAGAAGCTTCATCAAGTAAGATCACCTTAAAAGGCATCTCTCCTTTTTCCTCATACCGTACAATAAGACTCTGTATCGTCGAACTCTGATAACCCGTCGTCTCAGCAATACGCTGCGATGCGATACCGCTCAGCGCCGTGCACATGATGAAGTTCTCACCGACTTTTTCTTTTAAAAGGTCCAGTATCAGACGCGCAGAAGTCGACTTACCCGTCCCTGCATATCCCACCAAAAGCAAGATGGATGAACCCTGATTCAGTATCTCTACGGCCTTACGCTGTTCATCTGAGAGTTTAAAACCGGCTTTGTCTTCACGCTGAGCGATAAAACTGTCCAGATCTTTTTTAATCTCCCCGAAATCCTGTTTGCACTTCTTTTTTATAAACGAGAGTATCTGTTCTTCGGCGTAATAATAGATATCGGGTGCGAGAAGGTTTCCAAAGCGATGCAGATGACTGTCGTTCACCATCTCAAGAATTGTCTTTTCATATAAGACATGACGGTTATACAGACCGAGCTCTTCATCCAACCGCTCATACAGAACCTGCTCTTGTATACAGGAGTTTCCCTGCATATCACAAAGTTCTCGGATGAGATAGTTGACGGCTGAATGCAGACGGTTCTCATCCAGATCACCCACACCCATCTTCCTAGCGATCTCATCCGCACGTCTAAAGCCGATACCCTTGATATGTGTCAGCACATACGGGTTCTTCTTGATCTTTTCAGCAGGATTGACGACATCTTTTAGCTGGGTCGCTATAAGATGGATCATGGCTGAACTCACGTCATAGGGTGCCAAGAACTCACCAAGCTCACGAATGGAGCGAAACTGCTTCCAGCTCTTTTGAATGCGTTCGAGTTTCTTCTCTTTGACACCCTTGAACTCCAGCAGTTTCTCAATGTCATTGTCCAAAACATCGACCAAGCCCTCTTCGCCAAATTTCTCGATAAGGTCAGCCGTCAGTTTTTTGGTAAAGCCCTTAACCACACGGTTTAAAAAGAAAAAAAGTTCGGACTGGTTAACTCTGACCGAGGTACATTTAAAAGTAGAACCATGTTTCTTGTGCTCTACCATCTCGCCTTCAAGGGTAACGGCAGCCCCCTTGAGGCTCTCTATAGGCGCTTCCACATACTCACCG
>Ga0316204_10009618_pt1 | contig 12824 bp, 15 predicted proteins | sample 6monrhotite_MG_2_FD_205661 | JGI IMG/M metagenome (GOLD analysis project Ga0316204, IMG submission 205661) | Microbial mat bacterial communities from mineral coupon in-situ incubated in ocean water Damariscotta River, Maine, United States -... | ecosystem: Environmental > Aquatic > Marine >...
ACAACTCCGATGTTATCTTCACCGAAGAATGGAAGCTTCCACATAGTCCAGTAATGATCCATTGAATTACTTGGATGCTCATGCTCGATTGATGGAGACCAACCGTTAGCAATGATGTATGCAATTTGCTTCTGAACTTCTTCAGCACTTAACTTTGGAAGAAAACCAAAAGTTTCCAAAGTCTGTTTAGTTTGGTAATCACCTGTAATAGCGCTATTCATTATTTATTCCTCGTATTAATTAGTACGTCGAACTGGAACAAGGGAGACGTAATTAAACGTCTAGCTTGTCAACTGTTTCGAATTCAAACTTGATTTCTTTCCAAGTTTCCATTGCGATAGCCAGCTCAGGGCTGCTTTGTGCCGCAACAGTCATAATATCGTTAGACTCTGCTTCCAGATTACGACCTTCATTACGTGCTTTAACACATGCTTCAAGTGCAACACGGTTAGCGCAAGCACCCGCAGCGTTACCCCAAGGGTGACCCTGTGTACCACCACCGAACTGAAGAACTGAATCATCACCGAAGATAGTTACTAGTGCAGGCATGTGCCATACGTGAATACCACCAGATGCAACAGCGAATACACCAGGCATTGAGCCCCAGTCCTGGTCAAAGAAAACACCGCGTGAGCGATCTTCAGGAACGAAAGATTCACGAAGCTGATCAACAAAACCTAATGTAGAGTTACGATCGCCTTCAAGCTTACCTACAACAGTACCTGTGTGCAGGTGATCACCACCAGACAGACGTAGACACTTAGCTAGTACGCGGAAGTGAATACCGTGCTTAGGATGACGGTCAATTACAGCGTGCATTGCACGGTGAATGTGTAACAACATGCCGTTATCACGACACCAGTTAGCAAGACCAGTATTAGCTGTGAAACCACCAGTAATGAAGTCATGCATGATGATTGGCTGGTTTAGCTCTTTAGCATATTCAGCACGCTTATACATTTCTTCTGGAGTTGCAGCTGTAACGTTTAAGTAGTGACCTTTACGCTCACCCGTTTCACGCTCTGCTTTATCAATAGCTTCGGCAACAAAGTCGAAGCGATCACGCCAGCGCATGAATGACTGAGAGTTAACGTTCTCGTCATCTTTTGTAAGGTCAAGACCACCGCGTAGGCATTCATATACCGCACGACCGTAGTTCTTAGCAGAAAGACCAAGCTTAGGCTTAATCGTAGCACCCAACATTGGACGACCGTATTTATTTAAACGATCACGCTCAACCTGGATACCAGCTGGTGGACCACCACAAGTCTTGATGTATGCCATTGGGAAACGAATATCTTCTAAACGTAAGTGCTTAAGTGCTTTAAAGCCGAACACGTTACCAACTAAAGAAGTTAATACGTTTACAATTGAACCTTCTTCGAACAGATCAAGAGGGTAAGCAATGAACGTGTAGAAAGACTCAGAATCTCCAGGTACATCTTCGATGCGATACGCACGACCCTTGTAGAATTCTAAATCAGTTAAGTATTCTGACCATACTGTAGACCATGTACCAGTTGAGCTTTCTGCCGCAACAGCAGCTGCAACTTCTTCATTTGGCACACCTGGTTGGCCTGTTACTTTAAAACATGCCAGAAGATCCGTGTCTAATGGCACATAATCTGGGGTCCAATATTTGTCGCGGTATTCTTTTACACCCGCTTGATAACCTTTAGATGACATATTCTTCTCCTGCTTAATTACTAATTGTTTGGTTAACTTACTTATAAACCTGCATAAATCTACGAATTATCTGATTCAGTCACTCACATATAAACCTGAACAAATCTACGAATTACTTGGTTCACTTACTTACTTATAAAACCTGAGCGAATAATACCCCCAGGCCTAATCATAGTACAATTGATATTTTCTTAATAATCCATAAATAAACATCTATGTATTAAGACACCTACCGTACTGTATTTCTTACATACTAAAAGACGCGTTTAACCGCATTACTTCATTACAAAAAACACTTTCTAACTTTTGGTATTCGTTATTTCAAAGGCAAATAACCGCTCACTTTTCAAAACATATCGGATAGTAGCAGCTATTTACCCAAAAAACCCATGCATATTATTTATGCAATATTCATTTACGCAATTGACGCGTTTTCTCCACCATACGATAAGTAGATCGATTGTTATTAAAACTGGATACCCGGTTTAAATTAACCCAAATCACATCATGAGACTCATCATTACCTGGAACAACAACACTATCATCTACTTCAACAAGAAATCGCACATCAATATGCTGATGCCGCGGATCATGTGCATTAGCATGTATAGTGTGTATATCTACATCGAAAACACTTTCATTAACTAATCGAATATGACTGGAATCTAAACCCGTCTCTTCATTTGTTTCTTTCAATGCTACTTTCAAAATATCCGCATCACCGTCAGCGTGACCACCTGGCTGAAACCATTGATCCAGTTTTTTGTGATGCAAAAGCAAAACTTTATCTCGTCGTGAGTTAACTACCCAGGTAGAACCCGTTACATGAACAGGCCATAACTCACGAAAAAAACAATCTTCATGTCGCTCAACAAAATCTATTGCTCGACCTCTAAACCCAGCTTCATCCATAAAATGCGTTTGATGCTGCTTTAATAAATCAAGTAACTGTTGACGATGCATACAGAACCTTAGGTCGTTGCCGGGTTTTGCACGGCAGCAATTGCAGCTTTGGCAGCTTCTTCTACATCTGCTTCACTGCCAGAAATCGTTAGACGCCCATAGGCACCAACTGCCTTCACATCGATCAGTTTAATATTGGCTGCTTTTTCTGCCTGATTTGCCGCGTACACTATATAACCTGCCGGCTCAGTTTCCAGAATAAACATGCTTTCACCTGGTATCATCATTGAGCCTCGACGATCGGATCGATTCACTAACATAGTGTGATCGGAGGTCATGCCGCGAATAATCTCCTGCCAGGTAATCTCGCAACGTTGACGATCAAGTGCCTGAGCATTTAAGTTACGCAACACCGCATGACCCGCTTCAATCACATCACTCTGATCACGATGGTGTAATACCATAGACCCGAAAGCACGCTCAACTACCTGTTGCGCCAGGTGAACCTGTGTCGCCTTTAATGCAATATCTGTGTACTGATGGATAGCCATACCTGGCGCCACTTCGACCCATAAACAGGAATTACCCGGAACAGGTGGAAAACCCTGAGACACACCCGCTATATATTCTGCAAGCTGAGGCTGCAGAGAATCAATATAGACATAGGTTCTGAGTTTTACCATACTGCTTATTACACCGAGATGAGTATATCTAACTCTAATTTAGAGGTAGATTAATTCTGTTTTTGAAATCAGCGAAACGCTAATTGCACTTATATTGAGCGTGATCTTAGATAAGCTACTGACATGAAACAAATCAATATTTAATTAATAACTGATAGACAAACATCTATCAATCCACTTATTAGTTGTTTCAATTCATATTTCTAAGCGCCATCAAGTATAAACCCTTATATTTATCAGGGATGAAATGTAGTACGAATGGTAAAAATAATCTAGTGAATTTTAATAAAAAGCGTCTTTACTTAATATACTTACTGAATATGCTTGCTATATCTGCATGACCTACCTTTATACACATCAGCATTGAGCAAGCATCAGATTGATATAAAATCATCAGCAATCTCACGCTGAATTTTGCATATAAAAAGCCGCATATATTTTACTTTAACCAGCCTCGAGCTATTTCAGTAATTGCCGCAACCGCCGGATGAGATATTTTTCGTTCAACAGAAATAGCATAAAATTGCTCTCGAACGCTGTCGGTTTCACCAATAATTTCCACACCATAATGCAGTGCAACCTCTTCAGCGATAGCACTTGGTGCCATGAAAACACCCGTGCCGGCCTGACCAAAAACCTTCATCAGCGCACTGTCATCAAACTCACCCACAATACGCGGATATATATGCAAGCCGTCCATCCATTGTAATAACCGCCCTTGCACACTATTGGTTTCACTAGGCATTAATAATGGTGCAGCATTTAAGCTCTGTGGGAAATCTTTCTTGAGTTTTTTTGCCAGTGCTGGCACAGCAAGAAAGCTGATACCACACTCACCAAGCTGATGATTATAACCACGCACATTAAGACCGGCTGGTATTGGCGCATCGGCAATCACCATATCGATACGATGTAACGCCAACTCCGCAAGCAGTTCCTCGAGACTATTTTCCTTACAGACAATTCGCACCGCATTAGGCAACTCCAGTGCCGGAGCGATTAATCGATAGGCAATGGTTTTTGGCACAACATCCACCACGCCTACCTTAAATTCCATGGGGCGCTCAGAGGGCAAATTACGCAAAGATTCTTCTAGCTCACTGCCTAATGAGAAAATCTCATCCGCATAACTAAGCACCAGTCGCCCAGTATCCGTTAACTCAAGATTGCGCCCGGCCTTCTGCAGCAATGACTCCCCAAGCCGTTCTTCAAGCACACTAATTTGCCCACTAATGGTTTGCGGAGTCAGATGCAGGTACTCACTGGCACGCGTAATACTCCCGTGCCTGGCAACCTCCCAGAAATAATGCAAATGTTTGTAGTTAATCATGATCTGTACACTTCGAAAAAGACGAATAATAACACTATAATATTCGACTTTTTCTAACAAATAAACCCCACTAAGCTAAATCCATCGTTAAAAACAACACGGGGATTCTCATGCAAATTGAAATACAGGCACGTGATTTTCAGCTTACTCAAGCTCTACGAGAACATATTAAAAGACGTCTCGATTTTGCCCTGAGTACACGTTACGAAAGTATTCAGACAATTAAGGTACGCCTGTCGGATATTAATGGCCCGCGTGGTGGCAATGATAAACGCTGTCTTATTCAAATGGTACTGCCACAGATGTCGGACGTGGTGATTGAAGACACGGAAGCCGATATGTATGTAGCTATTGATCGAGCAGCAGACCGGGCTAACCGAACGCTTGGACGTCGATTGACACGACTACGCGATAAAAGTCGACACTATAATCGAGACAAATTAATAACGTTAGAAGAAACACAAGCCGTTGAAGCATTACCCTGATATTAGCACCACACATGAGCTAAAAATCTGTATAAACCGATGGAGCAAACATCATGAGCATGAATAATTTATTTAATGAGTTTATAGGCACTGAAAACAAGCATGATGCTGTGAACAACATAAATGGAATTGACAGTATCCTCGGAAAAATAAAAAACAGCTTACCTGGAAGCCTTTTTGTCAGCTTAGTTGGCGGAACGGCCGCAACAAGTATTGCTGCCTTACTGATGAGCAACCAACCCGCAAGAAAATTTGCCGGCACAGTTGCAAGCTATGGCGGAGCCGCAGTGCTTGGAGGCTTAGCATTTAAAGCATATAAAAACTGGCAATTCAATAATTACCAGCAAAAATTAGACATAAAACAATATGATAACGTAAGCACTTTTGAAAACGATCAGTATGGCCGCTATACCGTTGCGCCTGATTATGAATTAAAATTAATTAAAGCAATAATTGCTTCTGCAAAAGCAGACGGTCACATTGACAACAAGGAACAACAAAAGATATTTCAGTCAATCGCACAAATGAATTTATCCAGCGAAATGAAAAAAACAGTATTTGATTTGTTAAATCACCCTATACCATTAGAGGACATTGCTCGTGGTGTGCATGATACTGGCCAACGATCTGAACTATTTTTAGCAGCATGCCTGGTTGTTGACACTGAAATTTCTTCCGTTAAGTTGCATCTGGATCAGATGGCGAATGAGTTAGGATTACCGGAAGATCTTAAGCAACAAATTATAAGTCAGGCACAGGAGGCAATTAATGAATATGCCTGAAGAAAAGCCAAGCCTCCTTAAGTGTATAAAAAGTCCACCTGCTCAGGTGGCCTTTTTTATGTTTGGTCGGGACGACAGGATTTGAACCTGTGACCACCACACCCCCAGTGTGTTTCCCTACCTATACTTAATAAACAACAAAAGGACTTATTAATTTAATCGCTTACGTTTAGCTAATCCGAACAAACCAATTAGACCAGAACCGAATAACCATATTGCTGCGGGGACAGGTACTGCCGAAACTGCTGCTAATGTACCCGAGAATATTGGCGTTTGACCTGGGAATGGAGATGTAGCCATAGCTGTGCCACAAAGGGTGCCAGCACCATTGTCACAGTTAGCACCTACAGATACTACATCCATAGAACCGTCAGCATTGAAAGCAGTAACTTGCATGATAGCTAAAATAGGAATATCCGCATTTGTCGACGAATCAAAGAAAATATGATTAGCAAACTGATATTGATGCAGATTATAACTATAAGAATTAACTGTGCTCGTTAAAAGGTTCAGACCTTCAGCTACAACCACATCACAACCACTAGTGAAAGCACCAGAAATACGACAGTCTACAAAATTAGTGAAGGTACTATTTGCATATAGTCTGTTAGTCCACTCAAAAGTATGAGCCTCAACTGCGGCAACATCAGTACCACCTAGCATTGTATTATGCATAGACATATCAATTATATCTGCATGCCAAGTAACACCAGAAAAAGGTGTGTATTCATCTAATGTGCCAGTACCATTCACCATATCGAAAGCACCTAGAACATTATTATGACCAGAAGCAGTAAGAGTGCCCTCTGCATCCACAATGTCAAAACGACCATCAGTCATTGTGTGAGTTGTGGCCGCATGCACACTTGTTGCTAATACTAATGGAATTAATGCTAACGTTGTTTTAATTACCTTCATTTGTCATATTCCTTTACATTTTTATTCATTTTTATTTATTCACAGGATTTAGAAGCAGATTTTAAGCCAAACTCATAACATACTGTTTTTAAAATAATTAATAAATAATGGAATTATTTATATTTGATAGCTGTAAAGAGCAACGACATGAAAATATTACGAATATGAGAGGCTGCTTTGGGTCGAAAGTAGCCTTTCAGTTTTATGATAAAAATTGAGATTTCTTAGACTGAGATGCAATTGATACTGGACTGCTATGAAGCAAGAGTTGTCCGAAGAATACAGTACACGTCCTAGTACACTTCGAACATTTAGAATTGGTCGGGACGACAGGATTTGAACCTGTGACCACCACACCCCCAGTGTGGTGCGCTACCAAACTGCGCTACGCCCCGTTAAGGCGGTGAATTCTACACTGAGCTGGTATATGAATAAAGCAAATACTTAATTATCAATCAATTAGGGTATTCTATGGATAATCAAACTTACTTTTAATACTCCCCTATTAGTCTTAGCCCAGTCTTCTTTAAATTATTCTATATCGTCTACTTTTATATTCATAATTTTACTGCGGTTTAAATCAAACATTTTATTAATTAAATCTGAGGCGGTTTGCTTGGGCATATTATTAATAGACATCTTCCAGGGTGTCTTACCTGCTTTAGCAACTTTGGTGTATATGTATAACTCCTGGTCATCATTTAGGTATTCGATTGTTATAATTGATGATGATGGAAATACAAAATACTCATCACCGTTTTCATAAAATCTAATGAGATTATTACCAAAAGCTAAACCAGAAAAGGTTATGCCTATTGCTAGAACAATTAAATTTCGTATCATATTCGATCCTTTTATTTATGGATATTAAAACCTGACTAAGCCCTACTTAAAGCAAGCAAAATCCAGTCAGAAGCTGCTGCTAAATCAGCTCTCGAATAGGTATTAGCCATATTACTCTCAATCACTCGCTCACCAAGCATTAAATAAGCACCACGCATATGGTGCAATTAGAATAGACCGTTTTGAATCAAAAATTGTATGAATGTGAATGTTTTTTTGGAATTGTTGCTGATCTGACTTAATCAGCAACATGGGAGATTATTTCTTGAGAGTTTGTAAAATATCTTCAAGCTCATTTCTGATTTGCTTAATCAGTTGATTACTCTGTGAAGTATCTTCTTTTGCTGTTTCACCCGTAAGTTGCTGACGTGCGCCACCAATAGTGAAACCCTGATCATATAGCAAACTACGTATTTGACGAATTAAAATCACATCATGACGCTGGTAATAACGACGGTTTCCGCGACGTTTTACTGGCTTTAGTTGTGTAAATTCCTGCTCCCAATAACGAAGTACATGAGGTTTAACGCCACATAGCTCACTTACCTCACCAATAGTGAAGTAACGCTTACTCGGTATGACAGGTAATTCGTTATTATTGCTGGCTTCCAGCATAGGCCTCAACTCTTTGTTTTAGTTTTTGTCCAGGGCGAAACGTAACAACACGACGGGCGCAGATAGGTATCTCCTGTCCAGTCTTGGGGTTACGACCCGGGCGCTGAGTTTTATCTCTTAATGTAAAGTTACCAAACCCTGAAAGTTTAACATTATATGTATCTTCCAGCGCTTCGCGCACTTCTTCAAAAAACAGTTCAACCAACTCTTTGGCTTCTCGCTTGTTGAGCCCTAACTCATCAAACAATCGCTCTGCCATATCGGCTTTGGTTAACGCCATTTCTACTCCCGTAGTGTAGCACCATATCTATCATTTAAGACGGTGACGATCTTGTTAATTTCTTTTTCCACGTCCTCATCCGTAAGAGTGCTGGAAAATCCCTGTAAAATCAAGCCTAAAGCGACACTTTTTAGACCATCTTCTATATTAGTACCAGTATAGACGTCAAATAACAAAATTTCTTGAAATATTTCAGAAGTTACTGATTTAATTGAGTTAACTAGTTCTTCAACCGTAATTTCCTGTTTTACTAATACAGCCAGATCACGACGCACTTCAGGGAATTTTGAAAGCGGTTCAAACGCCGGTACAGCGCCCTCTAAAAGTAATTTCTGATCAACCTCAAAAACATACACAGGCGGGTCAATATCAAGCTTTTTCTGGGTATTTGGATGCAGGGCACCTATCCACCCAATTGCTTGATTTTTCTTAAATATTTTCGCAGATTGTCCAGGATGTAGTGCTGAATGCAGTGCTTTCTCAAAATACACATTATTTAGACCACCGGCAGATAAAATCGCCTCCAGATCTGCTTTCACATCAAAAAAGTCAACTTTTCTGTCATCGGCCGACCATTGTTCAGTCACAATGCTGCCGGTAATAGCGCCTGAAACTTTTGCATTTTGAACCAGTTCGCCATCTTGCTTAACGAACGTTAGGCCTGTTTCAAATAAACGTACTCTGGGCTGTTGACGATTAAGGTTATGCGCAACCGCTTTTAATAAACCTGGCCAGATACTGGTACGCATAACTGACAGATCAGCTGAAATAGGGTTAGCCAGTTTAACCGGCGCTATATCAGGATCGATCGCTGCCTGCCATTTTGGATCGACAAAGCTATAACTAATCGCTTCGTGGTAACCTCGTTCAACCAATACGTCTTTTACACGCTGCAAGCCAATCTCGGCCTCTACTAACGGTTTCATTGCAGGTTGATAGGTCGGTAGTTTCCTGGGAATATTGTTATAACCGTGAATTCTGATAATTTCTTCAATTAAATCGGCTTCTATGGCAATATCAAAGCGGAAACTTGGTGGACTAACTAGCCAGCCATCTTTTTGCTTATCCAATTGCATGCCCAGCCTGTTAAGTATGGACTCAACATCAGCCGCTTTAAACTCTATACCCAACATGCGATTAACTCGGTCCAGACGCAGCTGAACTGGCTCACGTGATGGCAAGTCTTTTGTTGAAGTTTGATCTACGACAGGGCCAGCCTGTCCACCACAGATATCAATTAACAACTGTGTAGCACGCTCAAGTGCCTGCAAAGGCAGTTCGGGGTCCACCCCTCTCTCAAAACGATGAGATGAGTCTGTATGCAGCCCATATTCACGCGCTTTACCGGCAATAGCTAATGGATTGAAGTGAGCTGATTCTAAAAAGACATGCTGGGTTTTGTCTGCAACACCACTTTTTTCACCGCCCATAATACCCGCAAGCGCCAGCGCTTTTTCTTCATCAGCAATAAGCAACGTATTTTCAGTGGCCTTAATTTCTTTACCGTCTAATAAGGTTATTTTTTCACCAACATTAGCCATACGAACCTGGATGCTGCCTTTTAGCTCATCCAGATCAAAAGCATGCATGGGTTGCCCCAGCTCTAACATCACATAGTTGGTTACATCTACACAGGGCCCTAAACTTCTAATTCCTGCACGACGAAGCTTTTCAACCATCCATAATGGGGTAATTGCCTGTGTATTCACATCACGTATCACTCGACCGGTGTAACGCGGGCAAGCCTGAGTTGCACTGACAGATACAGCAAACGATTCTTCTGTGCCCACGGTGGCGTTCGTAACCTCTACTGCATTCAGCTCACTCTTATACAAAGTCGCGACTTCACGTGCCACACCCGCAACACTTAAACAGTCAGCTCGATTCGGCGTTAAATCGACCTCTATGATGGTGTCATTTAACTGCAGGTACTCACGAATATCAGTGCCTATAGGCGCATCATCTGGCAGCTCCATTAAACCGTCAGCCTGATCAACTAAACCCATTTCTTTTTCTGAACACAACATGCCGAATGACTCGACACCACGTAATTTAGATTTTTTAATTTTAAAATTGCCAGGCAAAACAGCACCGATTGTTGCGCAAGCTACAACTAAACCTTCACGTACATTAGGCGCTCCGCATACAATTTGCAGCTCTTCACCGCCCGCATCTACTTTACAAACATTTAACTTATCTGCATCCGGATGTTTTTCTACTGATTTGACACGCGCCACAACAATTTTTGTAAACTCACCGGCCGCAGGTTCAATGGAATCTACTTCCAGACCTGCCATGGTAATTGTTGCACAAAATTCCTCTAGATCAGTTTGAGGGTTAACCCACTCGTGTAACCAGTTTTGCGAAATTTTCATCTATTAAGCCTATAATTTTTTTCTACTGTCATCTACGAATGCTTCTATCGAAAATGACGACGTATATTTAATATGATTCTGTATTTGTATGTTTATTTAAACTGTTTTAAAAACTTAATATCATTTTCAAAAAATAGCCTTAAATCATTCACGCCATAACGCAACATAGCTAAACGCTCAACGCCCATACCAAATGCATAGCCGGTGAATTTTTCGTTATCTATACCCGCATGTTTAAATACTTCCGGGTGCACCATGCCACAACCTAACACTTCTAACCAACCCGTATGGCTACACACACGACAGCCCTCGCCTTCACACATCACACACTGAATATCAACTTCAGATGAAGGCTCGGTGAATGGAAAATATGATGGACGGAATCGCGTTTCAAGCTTTTCATTTTCAAAGAATAAACGTAAGAAGCGATCTAATGTCCCCATTAAATCAGCAAAACTCACATCCGTATCAACCATTAAACCTTCAACCTGATGAAACATAGGTGTATGCGTTAAATCAGAATCACATCGGTACACACGACCCGGCGCAATCAAGCGTAATGGTGGCTCAGTTTTTTCCATAGCACGTACTTGCACAGGTGATGTGTGCGTACGTAACAAAGTATTTGCATCAAAGTAAAATGTGTCGTGCATTGCACGAGCTGGATGATGTGATGGAATATTTAGTGCTTCAAAATTATGAAAATCATCTTCAATTTCCGGACCCTCTGCCACATCAAACCCTAAATCACTAAACAGTTCTTTAATACGGTTCATGGTACGGGTAACAGGATGCAACCCACCTGACTGCTGTCCGCGCCCGGGCATTGTGACATCAACTGTTTCAGACGACAGTTGTTCATTTAGTTTTTCAGATTCAAGCTGCTGCTTTTTTTCTTCCAGCGTTTGCTGAAAAGCACGCTTGGCATCATTAATAGTCTGGCCAGCGGCTTTTCGCTCATTACCTGGCAATTTACCCAACTCTTTTAGTTGCGCGGTGAATTCACCCTTTTTACCGAGATACTTAACACGGACCTCATCTAATGATTGCAAGTCAGTTGAATCGTTTACCGATTGTTGAGCCTGTTTTAAAACGTCTTGTAGGTCTGCCACGATGTTATTTACCGTTTTGTGTTTTTAAATGTGTCATTTTTGATTTTTTATCAAGAACCCAGAGTCATTGCATTTTCAATGTCACCGGATTACTGCCTTCGCAGGAATGACTATATAATTTATTTTAAAATTACCATACGTCCTGTATATACCATTAAAAATTGCTCCTGCATTTTTAAGATACCGCACATCCTGTGCATAAAAAAAGGGAAGACCATGGCCTCCCCCTTTTTATTTGCCGTAGCGGCTCAGGTTGCCTCTGTGTGGTTTTAGATCAAGGCAAAAAATGTGAGCTTACACAGGTAAGTGTCCATTTTTTAACGCGGAACTAAAGCCACACAGAGGTAAGCTGAGTCGTTACGACTTAGCCAGGCCTGCTTTTGCTGCTTCTACCAATTGACCAAATGCTTCAATATCGTGAACAGCGATGTCAGCCAGTACCTTACGGTCTAGATCAATCTCAGCTTTGCTTAAACCATTAATGAAACGGCTGTAAGACATATCAAACATACGCGCTGCTGCATTAATACGTGTGATCCATAATTTACGGAATTCACGTTTCTTAACACGACGGTCACGGTATGCGTATTGACCTGCTTTGATTACGGCCTGGTGGGCTACACGATAAACACGACTACGTGCTCCGTAATAACCTTTAGCCTTCTTCATTACTTTCTTGTGATTAGCTCTCGCCTGAACACCACGTTTAACTCTTGCCATTATTCAGACTCCTATACGTAAGGTAACATGCGGCTAACCATGCGAGAATCGCACTTAGCTACTTGTGAAGGTTCACGTAAATGACGCTTACG